>JAABUZ0100000190.1_pt1 | contig 163472 bp, 147 predicted proteins | sample 5562091 | NCBI WGS metagenome assembly JAABUZ01 (sample SAMN12813069, study PRJNA571459) | rock metagenome | isolation source: Antarctica rocks | place: Antarctica: Victoria Land, Linnaeus Terrace sud | collected 2015-12-21 | reverse complement strand
TAAATATAAATATAAATATAAATATAAATATAAATATAAATATAAATATAAATATAAATATAAATATAAATATAAATATAAATATAAATATAAATATAAATATAAATATAAATATAAATATAAATATTAGTGTGATTGTCAAGTCGAGTTTTAATTCGATCGAGTTAACTTTTTCAATTTTAACTCTAGAATTAGGCAAATTTCCTAGCTTAATAGGATGGAATGAACGAAGAATGCGCGTCAAGTGTCTAACTTAACTTATTCGATCACGTGACGTCACGTGACGCGCGAATCATATGCGATTAGCGTGAACCCTACACTAGTCTAATTGGACTAGCTTAAATTTTGCGCTAGCTCAATTAGGTTAACGCATAGATAAGATAAGATAAAATAAGATAAATAGATGCTAACGCGACGAAGTTAGCTTAAGTTCTTGGCATTAACTCGACGAAATTCAACCCTAGGGTCGAATTCGCGCCTTAACCCTGGCCCAATCCTACGAGGCCCAAGAGGGTGGGTCGAACTAAGAAAAAAGTGTCTAACTCGATTTAACGATTACACTATGAAAGATTAATTAAGAATAATACAATCTTGATCGAATCTAAATCTAACAACACTTGCTTGAAACTTCTAGTGAAACTCAAGCCTATAGTTAGAAGAATTTCATAATATACTATTATCACATTAGGTTTAATTAATTTGTATAGAATTAAGATCGTAAAGTCACGAACAAGTTTATTGTTTTACAAACTCGACTCGACGCTATTTATTCGAGCAAAGACTATAAGAATTATAAGAATGAAGTCTTCGAATACAAGTTTATTTCAAGTAAGCATTATTTCTTATATTATAATAATAATTAATATTGATCTTGTGCAAAGTATAACAAGCATCAAGCTAAACGTTCGACAAAAAAGTTTATAAAAAATGAAAATAACGAAGATTCGACTACATTTAGTGATGCGTGTTGTCGCTTCTTTATTGTACTTTTATACTAATATTGTACAACAATATTTAAGAAGAGAAATATTGTTTGTAGAAACAAAAGAAGCGATTCGAAACTAATAAGTATAAACAAGATAAAGAAAAAGAGTAACACTAATTTGTACAAGAAGATCTACAAAATGCACAAGTTTATGACGAGACATTACAAAGAGTTCGCTAAAAATGTTTTAACGAATAGTGAGTAATTCGATGCGAACGATATGAGTTGATGCAACAACGAGCGATAGCATGAAGAGTGTTGAAGTAATTAAATAGCTTGACGACATTCAATAATATGTGCGAGATTAGTGTTGCTTTACAACTTCTTGGGTGTTTGTAGTGCGATCATGTTGATCGTCGCAATATTCAATGTGGATTTTCAAATTTCAATGTTTGGTTTTTGGTTTTCGGTTTTTCGAAAATTTTCTTTTTTGACCTTAAGCAGGGTATCGGCCACCGTAATGAGCAACCATCGAAACGTCGGTGCGGCCCGGCAATATTATAAGAGAGATGATTTCCCTTGATAAGCCTGCAGAGTCTTCTGGATGTCCGGATGAATTACATGTTCACGCTCACCCGACCAAGTTACTGCTGTAATAGGTATCATTCTCCGCGCATTCCTTCGGACCTTCGTGGTGGTAAGCAGGGCAAGACCAACCCCATCGTACATGTGATAGCATGGATAGCTTCTTTCTGATATGAAGTGAACAGAGCCTAGATAGTATCAGAGCCTTGTCAATGTCATCTGGCGCCATTCATATCGCGAGGTACAAATCACTTTGGTGAGCGACGAAGAGAAGTCCTTTTTCATCATCTGAAGGAACAGGAAAGCAGATAGGGATCCTTGTCGGCTCGCAACATTCCTCCATGGCCCCACCTTTCAAAGATTGTGGACGACTGTAGACTGGCTGCTTGCAGTCGGTTAGAGGGTGTGGTGCTGCCCTTGTCGCGAGAACCACTCAGCTGACATGGTGTTGCAGCATGATCAAACTTTAATTGATGCGAGACTAAATATATATGATAGGGATCTATATGCTTTCAAAGCTCCGCGCAGGATCTTCGGATAAAGCCTTTGTGAACCGTGCCAGTATAGGAGACACCTGCTAGCATAGGCCATAGGTGAGTCGAAACATTCTCCTACCCCATATGAGATCTAGTCAGACGGTCTCCTTCAGTCTAGTAATCATCAAAAGATCCAATGATCTCATAGCTTCTTTAGTTTCTTCGGCTGTGGCGCCTTCAAGCACGGATTTTCCGGCCGTCATGGTCAGTCGCTCTGGGGCTGGCTGCTGTAGATACGGCATGACTCGGGTCCGATGGGCTGCGCGGAACAGCTGGAATATGTCAGAGCTAGTGGCCAAGACGCGGCAGCGGAGAAGCCTACCTTCAATTGTTTCACGATTGACCCCACCTTCTCCTCAAGCTCAGAGTCACCTTGCTCCTTCACCTTGAGGCGGAATGAATGCTTCTTCAAAGCCAAACAAAACTCCCTCTGCTTGACGGGAATGTACCGGAGCATATTCTCATCCGTGAGATAGCGCTCCATGCCTAAGAAAGCATCCAGAGCCTGGAAGAATAGGACGTGATTCCCGGAGAGGCCATCATATTTGATGAATTCTCCGTTGGATACTCTCCCGACTCCCCAACCCTGAAAGCCTTGGATATAGCTTAACCACACCGAGCGCGATACGCGCGAATCGGTGAGGCCCTCGAAGAAAATCAGGAGCAGATGACGAAGCCTTTGGCCAATGTTTTCGAGATGTTTGATGCAGGACATTTTGTCGCCTTTCTTGAAAGAGATGATGGCCCAAACCATCTCGTAATATATTGGGAAAGCCTTCAACGCGTCAGAGGCAGGTAAGGGTTCTTCTTGGCTCTCATACATACCAAGATCTCCAAGTCGTAGAACATACGAAAGAAGACATCCTCAGACGACTGTATCAAGTCTGACATTCCGATATTGATCTTATAGACTCTTTCGGTGTGCTCATTGAAATTATGCACAACGTTGGCCGTGTTGTTGCCACTCTCGGCTGTCACGCCGAAGTTGCGTTGCAAGTAGGGCCATGGCGCATCCAGCTCTGGTGGGAAGTCTACAACTTTCTCTTCCTGGGCAACTCTTACAACGGGAATAGTTGCCCACCTGGAGATAGCTCAGTCCATGGTCTTCAACGGGAATTTGTATACTTTACCTATATGCATGACGGCATACGGCAACACAACAGTAAAAGCCGTTGTATGCGTCGCGAGGAAATATATCCCAATTTCCAACTTCAACCGCCTCTAAGATGGTCTGGACCTGAGCTATACTGATTCGTTCCTTCAAGTGTTTCCGCATCAGCGAACGGTAGTGTTCACGGCGGACCTGGTTAATGTCATCATCCAAGGAAGGCTGGCTGGCCGGCAATAAAGGGGCTAGCTCCAGGTAGATGTCCTTGTACGGGCGGAGGGCTATTGGCCAATTGTCATGCTTAGCTTTGGGGGGCCATGCTCCCGCTCCGTCTTTGTCGAACAGCTCAATGAGGGTTGACGCTACCTCATGATCAGTGTGGAAAGGCCTCAGGTCTTGAATCCTCGCCGAATTCGGTCTTTCTGTGACTTCGACCGGCTCGCTATATTGGCAGTGTATCAAGGATCCTGGATCGGTAACGAGAGTATGGAAAATGGAAAGAAGACGAAGGCCCAATCTTTGTGCTGCTTCTGAAAGAGGGCTCACTCGAAGCTTGACTGTCTGACGAGGTTTCCTCGCCGATAGAAACCCTGAACAACAGACAACAGCGCCAAGAAGGGAAAAAAGGATCTTCACACTGAACCAGGTCTCGAATAGGGCCATCATGGTTGAAAGACCGAGGCTTGGATGTTGAATAGAACGTAGCGAAAGGGGGAGCTTTGTCAAAACACTCTCCTTTGCATTTCGAGTCTTAGGTCAAGCCGGCCACTTATGCTCGGTGTCGAGGAAAACGGTGTACTATTCTCGCGTCCTTTATGACTGAAACCCTCGGAGATGTTGGACTTTCCGTTGCATGGATGTCGCTTGCAGTGGAGAATTAGTGGAGAAGGTAAGCCAGGTTTCTCAGCCGTGGTCACATCATGACATGATAGTATAAGCGGCAGAAATCCTTCGCAAAGCCCAGAAGGATACGAGTCCAACACGTAGCGAAGATCGTTTCTCATCTCACAGGGCGCCTGAGTCATCGTGGCACCAATGAGAGAGGTCAAGCGATCCTCGTGCGTAAGGAGGCAGCAAGGTTTCCTCAGCCTGGTGTGCGTAAAGTATCCAAGGCAATGGAACGCTAGATGTCTCGTCTTGACCGGGGCATTGTCCAGATCTGAAGGACAGGCAGCCACTGGCAGGAATGCTCCGAAACTGAAACCCACACGGGAAATTCTAGAGATGCTTCTCAACCCGCTCCATCGCTTCGACGAGCGAAGTACGGTGAGGGTGATGACTCCATCCTCTGTTGGCCCTAATGCATGGCTTGACCATGAAGCGATGCTTGCATAAATCTTGAAATTTGTGCTGCCACGGCTACTTCAGACAATTGGCTGAATCTACAGAACAGAATTACCAGGGGTTGTATATTTTATGAACTCGGCTATATGTGGATTATGCAGACAACCTCAGCGGCCGCGCTGAAGCATACTACAATCTGGAAAAACAACACTACGGCTTCCTCGCAATCGTGACCGTGTACTTCTGGTGCACACCCTCTTCGCTGGATATATCGCGAAGGCATTCCTTGGTCAACTTCTCCAGCTCCTCGCCAGCGACACCCTGAGATCCCAGCATCTTCCGAAGCAATTCGGGGTACTGCGGTACCAATTTAGTCTGCACATATCTGCCCATGGCCTCGCTGTTAGGCGTTTTGCTTGACGGCACGAAAGAGAATTCGAAAGTCTGAACGCTGACGATCTCAAGCCCCGCAGCTTTCATGAGTGGTGCAGCTTGAGACCCGGCACGCGTGGAGAGACCAGATTGCTCTGCTGCCCGCACAATCTTACGGTGCCATTCCCACCCGTCACTCAAACACTCCGAAGTGCCGACTCGATAGAACTTCCAATCCAAGTCTTGATGTTCGATCATGCCCCCTGGCTGTAGGGATACATGGGTATTCGAGAAGTAGCGTTGCCAATTGTTAATGCCCAGGAAGAGCATACGACCGAAGATATAGCCCAGTCCATCTGGAGTGAAAATCTCGTGGCTCATGATGTCGTTGTCCTGCCCAGGTTGATCGAAGTCAACATCCAAAACATTGCCCACGGCCCAAGCTGCATTGGGCGGGGCCATTCTGCGTACAACTTCAGTCACGGGCGATATATCGAGTCCATAGACCTTGGTGGATGGCAATGCCTTGGCAATCTGGATAGTGGCAACGCCTGTACCACAGCCAACGTCGACGGCCTTCGTCAGAGCTGTCAGGGAGTGGAGAGGGGCCAAGCAGGTACTGCCGCCGATCATCTCGACGATGGCGGCGGATTGAGCATTGAGTCGCTCTTGCTCGATAATGCTGCAATCATTCAGCACAAGCTATGGACATCGATAACCATTATTGGACGGGGACTTACTCGTTCGGAAGCACATAAGCTGATTTGGTTCCATGGTACTTGCGCTCACCAGGGATTTCATTGATTAGTGTCGACATGTCTAGTTGTGGCTTGTTCTTTGGCAGATTTCAAGGGCTTTCAAACAGTATTGGTTCCTAAAGATTTCGCTGCTAAATTTTGTATTCTGGAAGCTGACACTATGACTGATAGTCGCTGCGATACATATGATCACGGTCACTCACTACGCTGCAAGATTGGTCAGAAGACTTCCCGGCGGGACGTCCGACATAAAGCATGTGAATAAGCAGAAACAGGTAGCATAAGCCCCTACAATCCTCCGAGCTTGCATCTCCTCGTCAGCCGCGCCTCGCAGCTGTGGTATTGTTCTGCAGATTGTTTTCAACGATCGGTATTGTAACAATCCTCAAAGTAAGCCACTTTCTTCAGATGCAAGACTACCATCGTCTCGGATATGCCGAGAGTGGGTCGCTTAAATCACTATGACCAATGAAGGATGGGATACGAGGAGTGCAGCACTGCAGTCCTCGGAATTGCTATTCGAAGGATTGTTTTACCATCAGGTTGGGAACACCATGACGCTTTCGGAATCGATATCCGAGACCTCGAACGACACCTTGGGGCGGTGAGAAGGCTGCATACACTGTGCAGGGCAGGATCAAGGTCGCATGGTGTCTGCATAGCCGAACTTGCATCCTCCGTTTCGGGTCAACGAGCAGCCACCACTTCCAACATTCAGTGCAGCAACCATTCATGTTCGGGAATAGACTGGCCGCGCTGACCCGGAAATGTCACGTGCAAATGCCAAGACCCGGGTCAAAAAAAATTCGAGGAATCGAATCGCTCAAAGTAGTCTAGTCGATTACTATAAGTAGTTTAGCGCGAAGCGCGCTAAACTAATTTGAGCGATTCGATTCCAAAAAATCGTCGCGACCCGGTCTTGGCGCCGGGTCGGGCCAGAGGGGTGGTATCATAACCCGGCCCGACGGTCAGTCTATTCGGGAAGCGTCCGCTAGCTGTACTAGGCCGCGCCCGCAGTGATCATGCAACTGCGCCCTGAAGAATTCCCTCACACCTTTCTTGGACTCTTTGTACTATATTCGTAGAGGTGCGTCCTCGGCTGAGAAGTACTTCGTCTTCAGGAGGCTATTCGTTACATATAGCGTGGGGTTGGTTTGTGGAGATGATCCCTGTTGCGCTAAGAAAGTAGATAATCCTCCGGGCGGGGCCACTTGGCGTGGCTGACTACGGCCCGCCGCGCTGTCACCCGAAACTTGAAAGGGCTGCCTGTGGAATCGTTCCTCAGATGGATATTGATTGCTTTCCGCGCGGAAATGTTCCACGTATTGATTATTGCTTATTGATTTTGTTGCGCGCGGAATGACCCCTCGTGTTGATTATTGATGGGGTTGGTTTCCGCGCTGAAACATTCGTACGTATCGATGACGGATGGAATTGCTTTCCGTGCTGAGAAGCCAAGCGGCTCAAATTAGCAGACCTAAGGATGTCTTGGGCAATTTGCTTGACCTCTTGGGCCTAAGAGCGAAAAAGGTCGGCGCCATAGAGCACCTTTCTTGTCAACTCCACCATACAGCCGTTCAACTGCAGAGATTCTCGGTTTCAATATGGAGTCTGAGTCTTTAGCCAACGGCCACGGGGGCGAGAGTCCACCATACCCTCGGCAACCCAATGATGTTCCAACCACAACGTCGAAAGCCGACATCACCACCGCGATAGCTCCACCGAGAAGTGACGCTCCTCCAAGCGAGCTGCGGCAGACCCTTTTCATGATCTTCATCACTTTGACGCAACTGGTGCAAATGATACCCTTGGGCGCCGGAATCAATTCTGGACTGGCGATCGGAGAAGCGTTGGGTGCAACCCGAATCCAGTCTACTTGGGTCGTTGCGTCGTACCCTCTGACCCAAGGCGCTTTTGTCCTGATCGGCGGGCGCTTGGGAGCTGTGTACGGCCACAAGAACATGCTGACCGCCGGCGGTGTCTGGTGGGTTCTCTGGGCTTTGTGTGGTGGATTCGCCAACAATCTCGTTGCGATGTGCTTGATGAGGGGTTTGTGCGGTATGGGAGGGGGTCTCATGGTTCCGAACATTGTCGCTCTGCTAGGCATCACTTTCCCCCCAGGGCCCAAGCGGAATCTGAGTTTTGCGCTCTTTGGAGCAATGGCCCCTGTCGGTGCTGCTGGTGGATCGCTCATTGCTGCGGTGGTTATTCAGCTGACAGAGTTCAAATGGCTTTTCATGTTGCTGTAAGTGGTGATAGTATGCAAGCGAAACATCCCGTCGCTAATACCTAATCCTTCAGTGGTCTACTTGGCTTCGTCATCTACAGCATGGCATTAGTTGCAATTCCTGCAGACGAGCCAGTGGATCCAGAGGGCACGATTGACTGGGTGGGTGCTTATCTGGGTGTTGGCGCCCTCATCTTGTTCAACTTTGTCTGGAAGTGTGTATCACCGAGACTCTATCCATTGATTCTACAGTACTCATCGTTTTCTAGTCAAGCACCAATCGTAGGGTGGAGCAGCGCCTACGAAATCGTTCTCCTCGTCATCTCCATCATCCACTTCGCCGCCTTCGCATACTGGGAATCGCGGATCGCCAAAGAACCCATCCTGCCCTTCAAGATCTGGAAAGCGCCCTGCTTCGGCATCCTCATGCTCACCATCTTCTTCTGCTTCATGAGCCTCGGCATCTTCTTCTGGTACATGAACATCTACATGCAGACCATCCGCCACGACAGCCTCATCCGCACCGGCGTCCAATACCTCCCCCTAACCATCGTCGGCGCCGCGAACGCCTTCCTAGCCGCATGGCTCGCCCCGCGCGTCTCAGCCCAGATCGTCATCGGCATCGCCTGTTTCGCAATGGTAGCCATGAACACCCTCCTGGCCACCATCCCCACGCATCTGACCTACTGGGCCATGGCCTTCCCAGCCATGCTCTTGTCGGCCTTCACCATCGATCTGATCGTCACCAGCGCCCAGATCATAGCCAGCAACACCGTGTCGGTCAAGCATCAAGGCGTGGCAGGCTCCCTGGTCGGCACGCTCCTCAGTTACGGACTTAGCACCGGGCTGGGCTTCGCGGGCACTGTGGAGGTGAATACTTTCGCGGATGGCAACGATTTGCTCCATGGCTATCATTGCGCGGCATACCTGGCGGTTGGCTTGGCGGCTGCGGCGTTGATAATAGGCGTCGGCTTCATTCGTATACCCAAGGATATCCGCGAGGATACAGGGGAAGTGGAAGCGAAGAGTTGAGCAGCTACCTTAAAGTTAGAGATCTCACAGGGTATGATAGCTAGCAGGCGTGGGGAAGGGAAGGTCTAGCGCATGAATTATTGGTGTCCAAAAACCCCTATAGATCGGTTTTTAATGAGAAGACTTAGATTGCGGATTTCAGCGTTGGACTCGCTTCCTACTTCTGTCAAGCGTGCTGCGGGTGCTACTGCTTTGATGGTGGGTTGTATGAAAGTAAAGCGGTATCTTGAACGAGCATTAGGATGGTTCTGCTGGAGAGGACAGCCATTCGTCTGCATCCAGATATTTACCGGGCATCTCTTTTGAGACGGAGGATATGATATGGTAAGTCTTACAAACGCCAACTTTATATAGATCTCCAATGGAGACGGAAAGTTCTCACTTGCCATTAATGAAAAGGAGCAGATACCTGAGCATTGCACAACCCGATTAATTTGATGTAAATCAAGCTCACAGCCGGAATCCAACAGCAACGAAGGTCGGAATTTAGGGGAAGTGAGTCTAACGCTATAGATACACCTCCTGCTCAAGTATTTCTAATTCTTGATACATAGACACTACCAGCTCTCTTTCCTTTCAGATGCCCTGAGCTCGACGGCGATACTTTACATTGTATATCCAAGAAAAGTGAGTCCAACGCTATAGCTGCCTCCCCCGCTCCCCGTCTCTAATTCACAATACATAGTCACTACCAACCATAATTCTCCCGGGTGCCTGAGCTCGAAGGCGATCCTACGACGCAGCAACCCCCGGCTCCTCGATAGTGAAAGGCTTGACATTCTTCCCCACTACCTTCCCCTGCGTCTGCAACGTGTCCGTCGCATTCTGGAGCGCGAACTCGAAGAAGCCCTTGAAATCTACAAAACAAAAAGCGCCCTCGTTGTTAGCAAATGAACAAAGCAGCAAAAGATTTTTTTGAGAACGGTTAGAAGGGGGGGGGGACGTACTGATCGGATGGCCCGTGGTGCAAGCGTAGGCGCTCCAGGTGACGGAGGTCTCGTCGCCGAAGATGGCGTCCGCGGCGATGGTGATCCAGTAGCCGGAGAAGGAGCCGTTGTGCGCGCTGTTGTACGCGACGGGGACGGTGGAGGGGAGCTGCTCGAAGCGCTGGAGGAAACCGCCGGGGGGGGTGTAGTGTTGCTTGGTTAGCTGGTGGGACGGGGAGGGTGGTTAGTGGGAGAACGACGGGAGAGATGGTGGGGAGGATGGGAAGTCGATGCTGGGGGGCTGGTGGGGAAGACTTACGATCTCTTCGAGGGGGTAGGATCCATAGTCTGTGGGTACGTTCGAGGTACGCAGGGCCCCGGCTTTGTTGTCACGTCCTTGGGTTTTGAAAGGTACGAAGCCGAGCCAGTCGGGGTGGAAAACTGAGAGTGTCTGTGAGCATGCAAGGGATGATATGTGGTTGGGGCGAAGGTGAGGGGGCGTACAGTCGGAGATCAGAGCAGTGACGTCTTTCGCTGCTGCACCGATCACGGCTATTGTGACGGCTTGGTCGTAAGCTGTGCCAGAGGGACATTGGCAAGGGAGAGCAGAGTCCGTTGAGCACTCTGGGAGGGCTGCTGCAGGTGTGCTCAGCACGAGGAGAGCGAGGGCCGTGGGAGCTATTGGGAAAATCATATCTTCGGATACGTGGTAGCGAATTTTGGTTGAGAAATGACAGGAGCCAAGCTCGCTTTTAATCTGAAAAGAGACCTTGAAGCCATGAGCCTGTTCCAGGACCGGCTGAAATGACCGGACTACTAGCCGTAGACGGTACTCATCTCGATGACAGCTGAGCTTCTCGGACCCAGGGACAACGATCTCGGGGGATTTCGACCACGTGGACGCAGGTTCCAATCTGTCTGGTACGTGCCTGCGGCCGGGCTTGCAGCTTCAGCTAAGGTTACCAACATGGTCTGATCCATACTGTGTGATCACGGCTGAGCAAGCGGCCCAGCTCTGACGATCGAGAGCACGCCAACCCACGGCGGGTGGACGGCATCGTCACCGAAAAGCAGGGGAAGATGAGAAACGAGGTGTGAGGGAATTGCAGGAGCCTGAGACGAGCGTTGGTCCGCATCCTCCGCTCGGTACAATTCCTGGCCAGACTCAATTGTTGATCTTGGCAAGCGAAGAGAGTGACAGAATAATGAGGCAACCACAAGTACACTAGGGGAGCTTCTAAACTTCAGGAATCAGCTCACCTAGGCATTCCGTGTTTTCTGCATTATGCCTAGCTTCATGCTTCATTCGTCTGCATGAGTAATACTGTCATCTATAAGGCAATCAAATCGCTTACGTGGTGGTCGCTTTCAATGCATGTCGACGTTTGCTTCCATTATATTGGACTAGCCTCTAATTAGTAAATCACAAGCGAGGGTAGCGGCCCGACGCTAGGTGTATTCAAAAATACGGAAACAAAACACGGGACGCCTGAATATAACCTCATGGTAGAAGCTCCCAACTAGAACTACGTATTTGAACCCGTGCCTTCAGAGATGGCTTCCTCCCTACTTCAGCTCGTCGTTCTCGGCCGCAACTCCCAGCCTGATTTACGTACGCGGATCCCGTGCCGCCAGAAATGGCTCCCTCGCTACCACAGCTAGTCGTTTGGGCCGGCAAGTCCCTTTATATCAAATGAACTAAACCGGTTCGTGTCCAACACCACCATTGATTATTCTTGAACATCATTCGTCCCAAGCCGGTCCTTGACTCGATTGACCACCAAGAGTCCAAATCCCTCCAACGGCTATGGACGCCACAGCTGAATATATACAACATCCTTCAGCTCCTAGTGATCTCGCCGTCGCCCTGGAGGACGAATCATGGGGGCTCCGTAAGCGAGGAGCGAGAAGGCTGAGGCCAATCCCCGAGTGTGTGACAAGGACGGCGTGCACACTCTTTCTGAAAATACATGATCAGCTCGTTTCATTGCCTCAACGGAGTCAGACAACAAGGGCACTCTGGCCGTCTTTCTACCACAGGCTACACGCCACTGGTGCAGCGGGACAGGCTGCTAAGTCGTTCCTCTGAGATTGTGCCTCTTTCTTTCCCGTCCATTGCTGGGCGGGTGCGAACCGGACCATTACAGGATTTGATGGCATCTGACGGCGTGTCTGAATATATAAAGTGTTACGGATATCGCCCTGACGTAGAATTGTGTTTTGTAACTCTCTCCTTGCTTTTCTTGTGATCTGGTTTTTTCGACAAGATGAAGCTCATCACTCGCTATACATCTTTCCTTTGCATAGTTGCAAGTGTCACCAATGCCGCCTCAATCTATCAAAATAGCGAAGATGCCGCAAGACATCAGATTACGCAATGGCAGAGTCAATACAACCGCTATATAGAAGACACCATCAAGACTCGTCAATCAGGCTGCACTTCGGAGAACATCGTCTATCGCCGGGAATGGTAGAAGGCTCATTATGCCAGTTCCTGGAAGTCGAATACTGACGACCGGCTCAGGGGTTCCTTGCCGAAGAAAACTCGCAGGGAGTACATTGATGCCGTTCAATGTCTCATGAATAAGCCTCCGATTTACCCCAAGAGTGAAGTGCCAGGTGCTCGAAGCCATTTCGATGACTTCTCGGCCACTCACATCAGTCAAGCTCCTTTCGTTCACTTCGACGTCAGTGTTTTCTCTCTTCTATTTCATTACCACATATCCAGCAGCAACCCACTCACATTCCATCAGGGCGTCTTCTTCCACTTCCACCGCTACTACCTCTGGCTCTACGAGCAAGCCCTCCGCACCGAATGCGGCTACAAAGGCACTCAGCCTTACTGGGACTGGACCATCGACTACGCAAACCCAGCCCAATCTCCGGTCTTCGACGGCTCCTCTACCTCAATGGGCAGTGACGGGAGCCCCGCCCATGTAGGCATCGTCAACATCAGCGCCTTCGGTCTCACCGTGCCCATCAACCCCGGCGCTGGCGGCGGTTGCATCGCCAAGGGCCCCTTCAAGAACCACACCATCAACCTCGGCCCCGTCGCTTCGGAGCCCCGCGATTCCGACGGCGGCCTGGGCTACAACCCGCGGTGCCTGACGCGAGACCTCCATCCCGAGTGGACCAACCACACCAAGCCCACGGACATCGTGGATGCTTTCACGGCGTGCGGCGATGACCTCGGTTGCCTCGATACCAACGCCGAGGGCGCCATCGGCTTCCATACTTCCGGCCATTTCGCGGTCGGAGGCATCATGATGGATCCGTGGGCCAGTCCGCAGGATCCGGTCTTCTTTTTGCACCACGCGCAGGTCGATCGCTTGTGGAGTGTCTGGCAAGGCTTGGATCCGGGCAAGAGGATTCAGCACGTGTACGGCACGCAAACGGCGTTCAATCGTGAGTCTTGCTCCCTTTCTACACTATACGACTACCGAATTCCCTTTCCCAAACTAACACATGCTGATATATGTGACCGACATAGAGCCGCCGAGTGCGAATGTGACGCTGGAGACTGAACTTGACTATGGCCGTCTGGCCGGCAAACAGCAGGTCAAGGACGTGGTCTCGACGGTCGATGGCCCGTTCTGCTACGCTTATATTTGACCGCGGTTCCATGGGGGGCAAAAGGGCAGTGATGGGTTATGAGATTGTATTGGATGTGGATGGGTGGCAGAGTGTAGTGTAGTAGAGTAGTGTAATGGTAGTCGGAGTGTGTTCAATTCCATTCCAGCGTTCCCACCTTGACATCTGCGACAGTCTGCATCCACGTGCGAGATGCTTGTTTGATTATAAGTAACAGTTTAACTCAACAAATGCACCGTGGGAGCCCATGCAAAGGCTCAGATGGAAGCCCCCCCAAAGTAAATCTCCTAGTCCCATCAAGAACCAGCCTAGCACCGAATACTCAAACCTCTGCCCCAATAATGCCACCCCTCCATGACTGTGGCCCCTTACCCGGTAACCATCCTGTATTTCCACGTCTCATGAGCTATAAAGTCCTCCGGAAATTTAATCGATGCTTCTACAGACACCTCATCGAGCATTATGGCTGCCGGAAGTATACTCGCACTTGGGCTGCGATGGGAGGATGTTGATGTGGAGAGATGCGGTGGGAGATTTTTGCTTATGGGGAAGGGAGATGGGTTGAAGGGTGGAATGCGAGCTTTTCCGCGGTGGGAAGGCAGAGGTGGGGGGAGGCGGGGGTTGGAGGGTGGTCAACAAGGAAGAGGAAGGATGGAGATGGTTTAGGTTTGGTTGAAGTTGGATGGGTGACTACAGACGTCACAACGTGCAAGGCTCTACTGCCATGACTTGAGGGCAGAGAGTGAGGAGGTTAAAGAGCAAGATGGTGAAAACAAGGAAGAGAGTGAATGTATACGTCTTAAGTTTTGGTGGAAGCTTGATGGATGACTACAGATCAGAGACCCGTCGCCAGCTTCACAACATGCAAGTCTCTACTGCCACCACCAAGAACCCTCGCAACGGCACAGCATCCCGGGACCCTCAAGCATACTTGCCTACCAAGGCCTGAACCTCGCCATCACTCATCTGCTTGATGCCCAACAGCTCATTATCCAGTTTCTGGAAATGCCCTCCGTAGCCCTCGCCCCAAATAGCCGCAAAGATGAAGTTATACACGAAGACATCCGGGTTCGGCTTCTCCTTCTTGAGCTCCTCCCAAGCCTGCGCGAGACAGTCATCAGTAGCGACCTCCTCCTCCTTCCAACCCTCCGGACCTGCGGCTTTCTTGCCCTTGGCCAGGAGCTCCTGCAACGTGGTGGCCGTGTCCTGGACATAGACGGCGCGGTTCTTGGTCTCGTCGAGATGTTGGAGCACGCCCGCGACGGCCTTGCCGATGGTTGGGAGCGAGGTGGCGCTGAAGAGGCGGTGGCCGCCGTCGTAGAGCTTGATGCTCTTGCCCTTGACGTTCATGATGAAGCCGACCATGAGGCCCCAGTCGAGGAAGGGGCCGGTGCAGACCAGGGTGTATGACATGCCGGTGGAGCTGGCCTGCTTTTTGAGCGCGTCCTGGACGGCGATTTTGGGCTGGAAGGCAGGGAGGGCGCCGGTCTTGGAGAGGGGGGTGTTGGACCCGAATTCGGAGGGGAGGAAGCGCTTGATGCCTGCTTTGCCGGCGGCTTCGACGAGGAGGAGTTGTTGGTCGATGACGGCGGAGCCAAGGGTGGATACGAGGGCGTCTTGACCGCGGAGGGCGGAAGTCAGGGAGTCGAGGGAGGAGTAGTCGACGGGCTTGACGGTCACGGAGGAGGGTAGCTTGTGAGTGCTGCTTTGGCGGGTGAGTACGGTGACTTGGAAGCCGGTGGAGAGGAGGGCATCCAGGATGGCGGGACCGAGGTTGCCGGTACCCTGTAGCGGCGAATAATGTTAGAAGATGAAGACGGTTGTGTGTAGAGGATCAGATCAGAAAACGATCAACCTACCCCGGCCAAGGCGACTTTGGTGATGGAGCTCATGTTGTGCGGGTTTGCGTGCTTTCTATGTTTGAAAAAAGGAGGGAATAGATTCAACCAGGAAAAGGGCATGTGGTGGATGATAGGAAATAACGAAGAAAGCTACGAGCAAGGGAGTATAAGAGTTAAGTTGGGTACATTATCTTCCCCTGTTGGAAGCTTGTATCGCTGACAAACGTCCTCCACCGGAACACTAATTACATTTATAAGCAGTTCACGCAAGTGAACAATGAACAGCGATAACATTGCCTTGTCTCACAGTCACATAAGTTGTTTACGAGACTTCTTGCGGAGAACTGTCAAGGGGGATCAGGATGATTGGAAACCGTTCAAGACAATGCGGCTAGAGTTGTGCTGCATGGACGGAATCGTTCCGCTTTTGACAGTAAGCACAAACCCCCTGCTTCACAATCTATGCCAAGATTCGGCCCAAGAAGCAGAAGGCAGGCATCCAACAGGCCAGAAAATGAAGAATTGCGCGAGGATCTGCTTTGCAACCATACATGCATTGATGAATCCGCGAGGAACCTGCAGTCCGGTCACACAATGCGGAACAGTGGAATTATACCGAGTTGTAAAGGAGATGTGGAGTGAGAAGGAGTCAGCAAGAAGTGGCAGGAAGCATTTATTGGTTGAGCACAGAGTAACGAGGCTGACCCAACCCACCCGTTGTCGGCCTCGTACGCTCCGTTCGCATATCATTCGTAAGGTCTTTCGGCCATAATCAGTCACAGCTAAGCCTCGTATTGCTGTCATTTCGCGGGTTGGGTTTGCAAGCAAGTCTGTTCGTCAACATGATGGAATCTAAGCTTTTCCACTTACCTAAAGTATCCGCCAAGAGGTGAGCTAGCCCGATTGGTATTTTACACGTTCGTCAAATCCGCGGAAAAGAGAACAAGCTCTCTGAGCAGGTTCTACCCTTGCAGTATTAGAGTAATTGGAGACTGAGATGGGGAATATAATGGTACACGACTTCAACAAACGGCCCTTGATTGACGTGTCCTCAGCCGGGCACCCATTTTCCCCATAGTATGATGAATCGCTGGGGGATCTGTCAACGAGATCGTCATTAGAACATTCAAAGCAATGCGTCAAGGTCTCGATTCTCGTCAGTGTCAATCTGTTATTGCTTGCCTGTCTGTCCCAGGATTATATACTTGGCACGTCAACGAAGACGAGGAACACTGTTCGATAAAGGACATGTTTGACACGAAGGAATGGTCTCAACATGTGGAGAAACCATGAGAAGAGCTACGGCACCAGCCTTTGTCGATATGAGTCTTGTAAGGACTACCCTTCGGCAGTGACTATATCCTCAGATTGCGGCTCACGGATTTCCCCTACTATCGAAATCGGCAGACTCGATAGACCTAGTGTATCCGTCATGTACTATTTTGAGGCTTTTGCCTGAGACGGTTGTGCTAGTCGGAGATGCCCCTTGACAAATGTACCGCTCGGCATGAGCTCTCGTAAAGCTCGCAGGTTAGGCCAGAGTAATGGTGAGGCCGAATGTGCTTGTATTAGGTCCCACGATGGAAGCTCGGAGCCATGACTTCCGGGTCAGACATTCGTGACTTTCGACACGCAAGGTCAAGCATAAGGTATAGTCAATGCTCTTTTCGGGCGCTTCTTTTTGGTGGATCGACGATTTGCGCTTCGGCCATAGGCATCCAATGGTCGAGGAATCCATCGTCGCTCCATAGAACAATGACTTTGTTGAGTGTCGGGAGGTAGATGCTCTGAATCCAGCTACTTCCCTGTTCGTTCTCTTATCCAGTCTATTTCTTGTGCTACAACTCGGATTCATATCCTAAGTCCTCGATCTTCTTAATCTCCCATCTGCCTTCGCCCCTACTCGCAAAAGCCCTTTTTATCATTGCGAATCTCTTCCGCGCCCGGTAATCGCGCGTGTCCCATTTCCGTGGCAGCATTCCCTTCATATCTCCTTCCCTGTCCGCTTGGGTCGCCCAATCAATAATGTCATTGAAATAGTCCAGATCCTCAGGGAACGCCAGGTGGTGAAACTTCCTCCCAGCACCCTTCTTCTCAATCCTCTGCATCTCCCAAGCCTTCAACTTCGAGGCAGAGGGGAGTGACAATCTCCCGCTCCACATCCTTGCAATAACAGCAGCTTGTGCCTCGCAAGTGCGAAAGGGAAGGATGTTGGAGGGGACGCCGACGAATGCTAGCGTTGGATTTGGGGCGTAGAAAATGTGCTGATAGAGATGCTCAACTCTTTCCCCGTTTGTGATCGGTGGAGGAACGAGGGAAGATAGGAAGGGGTAGGAATGGTAGTAGCCGGTGCAGAAGAGAACTTTGTCAATGCCCACCTCGATCTGACCGTCGGCGAAACGTACAGCACGCTCATGCCCACTCGAAGGCGGCAGAAACTCTGCAATCTCGGGCACGGTGCGAACGTTGGCATCAGAGAATCTAGCAGCGAGGTCTGAAGGGGTACGTTGGCTGAGGAGCAATGGTACAGCACAGGTCTTCGCGATTTGAGTCGAGATGTCGAGAGCAGATGCCGAGGAACCGATGATGATTGTTTTGAGTGTGGTGTAAGGATCGGGATTCCGGTAGTGCTTGGAGTGGGATATGCGATTTGGAAAAGCGGTGTTCCAGGCCTCCAAGCCAGGGATGGCAGGGATGTGAGGTACTGCATAATGCCCACTCGCGACGATAATGGCATCGTAGGCTTTGTCTCTAATGCTTGAGGTAGGGAGATGGATACTTGTTAGTAGCCATCTATTCTGCTCGCGCTGGGGGCGGGACACGACTGAAAGGACTTTGGTCTTGAATGCGTAGAGATGGGTTACTGGCTCCGCATACCGCGTTAGATATTCTAGCACACTCTCACGGCTGGGGAAAAGTTGATCGTTTGTAAGAGAGTCATCGGTAGAGTAGGTCATCATGATGTGAGGGATGTTGGTTTCTAGATGGTCATACATAGGAGAGCTAAACACAGGGGTTTTCCCAATCCACGTCGGTTCTTCGGGAGGTGGATTGGGATTCGTCTGTGGGACAGAGAAGTGGCTTTGAGGTGGAGATTCCGAGTATGTCCATGCTCCACCCGGACAGGTCTGCTGTTCGTAGATGTCAATACATTCGAATCGATTCTCGGCCAACAGATATCTGGGTCGTTGTCAGTGCAGGGGCCTGGACGTTGATTATAGCAAATTTTGTCTGTGAATCCGTTCGGTGAGCAGAAGCTTGTCGATCCATTGGTTGCAGAAAGTGGTCTACATCAATTTGAAAACGCGAACACTCGAAGAAGATGAATGGAAAGAATCTCAGCATACTTCGCTGCGGCAGTGCCTCCTGGCCCGCCTCCGATGATGGCAACCTTTCGAACATCCCAGTATATCTCAGCGGACATCACAAAAGAAAAAACAATTCGCCCTGTAAAAAAGATGCTAATTGGCGTCCGAGAGCTTAGCACAGAGGGAGATCTATGACGGCCTAAAAAGATAGAAGTTGTTGTTTTATGCAGTTTCTGGGCCTGTGAGAGACCCTCATAATTTATGATTAGGAGCCTGCCAGAATATCATGTGTGAACTCAATGCCCTGCAAATCAACATTGATAAGGTAAGGTAAGAACAGAGCGATGACACGTGACAGAGCTCGCATTATTGGTCAGCCCTGTAAAGCGTACGCTAGTGCTACCTCAGTGTGACTGCGAGCTTCTTTGAGGTATCGGATCTCTTAGCGTATGGCACTGATACGAAGCATCCTTAACGACTCACGCGATGCACGCAATTAATATCCTTGCAGCGACCACATCTCAGACAACGATTACGGCCTACCGAGGTAGCAATGGCGCCTACCGACACACCGTCATGGCCAGATCCAACCCCAATCGCGCACCTCAAACCTTCGATCGAAGCGACGAACATATCGGTATCGGGAATAGTAGCATTGATATGGCCCTATTCGGCGTCCCAGAGCTCTTACAGTCTTTTGCTCGTTGAGCCTGATTTTCGACTGCGGCGTCACAAGGGACAAGTCCGCCTGCATTTCACAGGCTCAAGCGCGAAGGCTGTCGCAAGAGGTGGCATACGAAGTGGTGACCAGCTACTACTGAGCTTGGACGATGTTCAGTGGACGCAAGATGCATCTGCTGCAGAGGCCACAACACAGACCCCTGGGAAGGGCATTGACTGGGAGCTACGATTCCAAGAGCGCGTGGTGTTGCAGGTATGCAAAGTCGGCTTAGTATGAGAGACTCGAATTCACATAGCGTTCCCGGTGTAGATTCAGCGCGAAAATGAAGAGCCTATTACGATCGATATAGATCATCCACCGGCCTCCCCGCAGACACAAGCTTTTCCCAAATCACCTCGTCGCCCATCCCCGCCTCCGGGTCAAGATCTGTATGGGCCCACAAGATCAAACCCACATCTCAGTGACAACTCAAAATCATGGTCCTCACCGGCTTTTCTCAAACGAAAAGCGCCCTCGTCCACCCCTTTCTCCAACTCACTCTTCGACCCTTTCGCGGATGAGCATGACTACCAAGAATGTAGCCCGACCAAGAGGACAAAGTTTGCTAGGAAGAGCGCGGAATGGAGGTTTGCCGACAGGACGCCGAGCCCAATCCTGCAATCGGATATTCAGGTCGAGCAGCAAGTTGAGCAGCAGGTTGAAGCAGAGATTCACAATTCAAGCGCGGAGCAAATTACGGGACTACCAACCCCTATCTCTGAGCAAGAAATAGCTGTCCAGGACTCAAAGAAGGTTCCGGTCGAGGAAGGCTTCCAAAGTCCCATTTCAGGCCATCGAGAATCCCCTACGAGCCTGGAGCTCGAAGCACATGTCGAAATACAAGAGAGGCAAAGCTCTCAAGACCAAGATCCGGATGAGGACTACAGCCCAAGCATAGAGTACAACCTAGGCCAATCTGGCTCTGTGCCTCAAACTGCTGCTCAGATCATTGACGCAACCGATGAACACATGGAGGAGCTCCAGACTACCGTCTCGGAGCCTAGTTCAGAGCCGGCAATGTCCACCCTTGTCGAGCCTAGTTCAACGATAATGAGGCTCACTAGTCCCGGGAGCAAGGAACACCCGACTGTATTCACTGATGTCACGGAGCCGTCAGTAGATGGAATCGACACTAGTGAGATGGCTCCCTTAGAGGAGGCAATGGACGACAGAAGCGCTGAGGAATCTCGAGGCGAAGAACACGATTCGCCCATGTCTGAGGAAGAAGCTGCAGCAATTGAGCATACCATCAGCAGCAATATGGCCAGCTCGCCCAAACAAACCGTAGACGCTTATCTGCGTCACTTGAATGCCGAGCAGGTCGGCCCTCAAACATTGGATGACATATTACGGCGATCTAATCAAGAGTCACTATTCGGATCTGGCCCGTACGATCAGAAGGCTGATAGGGTCGCTCCTTCATCAGTAGTCGAACTGTCTTCGTCGCCGGTGCATGCTCCATCACGCTCCCAACCAGGATCTGAAGAAGGTAGCTTGAACATTGAAAGAGAACGAGAGCTAGATGATCATTACGACGGAAGTGAAAATGAAAATGGCCATTGGGCGTTGAATAGCGAAGATGACTCGACAGAATATCTGACTGATCTTTACACCGAATCTGAGGACGAGGCTGAAGACGAAGATGAAAATCAAGTTGCTCGGATGGGTTATGTGAGTCCACAAGGCATACCTAACGGTACAGTCTATGATGCGGATGACCTGTCAGGAAAAGACGACGTCGAAGGCCAGGGCAGAAGTGAGTCAGACGAGAGCCAGGGACCCTGCCACCACATCAGATTCCAAGACCAGGACCATGATCTACAAGATTCGCATGACCTGCTGGATGAAGAAGGTCATGACAGCGAAGCCGAACGTAGTGATGATGTGGATGAAGCTCCGGACAATGTTAGCTCTGATAGTGACCTAATGAAAGTGGAAGGACCGCCGGAACAGATCCAGCTTGGATCCTCAGGGAAGACGCTTGATCACGACGAGCGGACCTCTGAAGCTGTGGAGGATAACCAATCAACTGTGGATAATATGCCTAGGTGGCGTCCTGCTTCGACCTTCGGGTACGACGGCTCATCATTCTCACGGTTGCAATCGAAAGCAGAACCCGACAAACATATCGCTATTTTCGAATCTACAAACACCGAGACCACGAAGATACAAGGTGCTGGGAGTACGATCAATCCGAACGGAGAGAGCGGAGAGATCCGACCAGCAGCATCCGTCGACCAGCTATCGAATGATCTTCCTTCGGCTCACGAAGGTTTTGGCGCAGCCTCGAGAAACCTAGGGCTCTTTGTTCAAAATGATTCGAAAGAAACCCATGCAGAAAGAAAGGATGACTATTCTCCAACATCCGCTGCTTGGGTTGCCTATGACCAGCTTCAGAATGATGGTGTTAGACTGCCGCCCGCAGCCGAGCATGGACCAGGTGAGCTTCAGCTTGCGCACGATACTCGGTCTCCATCTGAAGCCCACATAACGAAATTTACACCTGAAACGTTGGTTGAAACAGGTATCGATGATACCGGGTTACGAGCTCGAGAAGACGATGGAGGCCTAGACGATAGAGATCGGATCATTTATGCAGAAAGCTCGGTTCGCTTCCTGGCAGGACGGAGCCCGAGTCTTGGCGATAGTGCCGCCGCAACTGAAGACATAGAGGACATGGCGGAGGGTGAAGAATTGATCGCATCCGAACCCGATGATTACTGGGAAGAAGACGATGAGGTGAGCGAAGACGAGGGATTGTTAAGCGAAATCGGCGAGTCTGAAGCAGGTGAAGATGAAGAGAACGACGAACCAAAAGAATTACGAGGTGAAGGTGGACAGCTACGAAGAAACAGACTGGGCGAGGCATTCCCTATTAAAAGCTCAACAGTAGAGATCATTGATCTTGGAAGTAGCGATGAGGAAGAGCTCACGGTACCGCAAATTCCTGAGCCGATCCAGCCACTTGACCCTGAACATTCGTATCCCGAATCCTCTGGAGATGCGAAACCGCGGACTGCAGCGTCGAGACAACATGACACACACTATCTAACGAAGGAGACCTTTGTACCGATATCAAGCATTGAGACACCGATTCAGGCCCAACAGAGCACTCTCGGTAGCAAAGGTCTTGCAGAACATGGCAGAGAATCCGAAATTGAGCCCGATGCCCCGATTGCGATCAGCTCGAGGCGGGAGATTCACGACACGTACTCGGAAGATGCTGGATTCACAGAATCTGAGCTCGCAGAGAGTCGGCCCCCTTCGCCGGACCAGGTGACGGTTTCGCCGTCGCAGACACGCGCTGTGGGTTCTCCACAACCATCTTCTACTATCAAAGGCCTTGCGCAGGACGTGGCGTCCGACACTCAGGAGCAAGCTGTAGACGAAGCTGCAGAGCCGTCACCGGAGCCAGAGCGAGAGCGCGTCAAGGATGAATTAAGGGCTGGGTCTCCAGATACTTCACTTGTGCACTCCGCAGAAGCACAAGTTCTAGCGGCCTCTCCAGAAAATGAAGCTGACCTTCTCGAAACGCAGCTCACAATGAGGCCATCTCGGTTATTTCAGAAAGAGATTCCAGACTCAGCTGCTGAAGACCAGTCTTTGGCAACATCAATTGAAGAAACAAGTAATGCAATTGCAGCCGCAAGCCAACTATCACAATATCCCGCAACGGACCTAGACCAAGTTGACGTTTACATGGATCAGGATGGAAGGCCGGTTCAGCTCGACGAAGATTCCAGTGAAGATATGGCTCAGGAACTCAGCTTGCAGGATTTGCGCGAAGAGCTTGAACAGCGAACTCAGCTTCCTACACCCACTACTACGCAGCTGGCCAAGACAAAATCAGAGACGTCTGAAATGTCATTGAAATACGACATCGAAGAAGATACGCTACCAACGCCAACTCTGACTCAAAAGACCCTCACGATCGTCCCTTCGGTCTGCAGACGGGAAAGTCATGATATCTCTGAGCCGGTCGATGAGTCTCCAGAACCTAAGGTCAAAGAAATTAGCCCCGCAGCACCAAGTACGATAAAGGAGGCTTCTGAAGTAGCTCCCCCGACAACGCCTGGTCCATCTCGCAAAGTATCACTGGTCCAGAAATTGAAGAAGATGAGGAGCGAGTCTGCGAAGAAGCGGAGATCTAGCCATATGAGAGATACACCTTCTGCAGCCAGTCCGTGGTTTGGTCCTCGAAGATCCAGTCGACTCGCTCCAGATACAGATGAGCCCGCCATTGGCGCTGAAGAGGAAACCGGCAGAGACGGTGATGTCAGTAGTGAAGTAGACGGTGAAAGTCAGCGACAAAGTGAGCCGTCTCTGATACGACATAACATCACCTCGCCTTCCCTTGCGAAGAATCTTACCCGCCTTCCCTCGTCCTCACCTCCGCCGCATGTTGTTCAACAGACTACAGGCTTCCGCACAAATCTCTCCTACTTCGCACCGCTAAACACAATTCGCTCTCACTACAATGCTACCACCTCGGTCCTCGCTCTCGTCATCGCCTCGACTGCTCTAGAACGCGCCACGACTGGTCCAAAAGACTACCATACAACCATCTACATTACGGATCCCTCCTCCGCCGGCCCACCGTCTGTATCCTCAGCACGGATCTTCCGACCCTCGAGACTCGCTTTTCCTAAAACCCAGCAGGGCGATGCCATCCTCCTCCGCAGCTTCCGCGTCGTCAGCTATCGCAAACAGTTAGGCCTTTTGAGTACCGATAGCAGCGCCTGGGCTGTCTTCCACCGTGGCGAAGAACCGCAGATCAAAGGTCCGCCAGTGGAGTTTGGAGCCGAAGAGAGGGGCTTCGCGAGGGGCCTGTGGGATTGGTGGGCAACGGTAGAGAAGGAAGATTTCATCAGCGCTGTCCCTAAAGATCGAGCGGCAAACGATCGTAGCCCAAAGAAGGGAAGAGATGGCAAGAGTGGGAAAGGTAGAGCCTCATTTCTGAAGCATGAATTGAGAGATGGCACGACGTATGTTGATCGGGGGAAGGGGGTGGACGACGATAGTGTGCATGAATTGAGGGATGGGACAATGTGGTCTGACAGTAAGTTGTGATGTGGGAGTGATGAGGAGATGACGTTATGAGGCAGCACAACCACAGCAAGCCGTTGTACAATACCTCTCACTGGTGGACTTATGATATGGGTTCACAGTCAAAGATTCATTGTTCACTCTCACTTCCTTCTATCACTATTCATTGCTCTTCTCTACCTCAAATCTCACACTTGAGACGATACATCTCGGCTTACACTGTCTGACCATCCTTTCGGCATTGACTTACTCAGGCCTTGCTAAGCACTCCACGAAGGCTACCGTGACCGCTTCTGAAGCAATCAAACCTTCTTGCGGTTAGTGTACACATATATACTATAAACTTCTCATCTTCTATAAACCCTACGATTCATTCTCCCTTGTCATGAATCGCAGATTTTACTTTGCGATTTCTATAGTCACTTCGGCAGCAAACCTGCGCCTTCATCCCTGCAGCAATATCTTCGCCTTCAAGGTGCAACCTTTTCCGAAGCCATGGCCATCATGCAGTCAGACGTTGTCGCCGCGGAGAAGGCCTGGGCTGCGAAGGAGCCGAAGGACATGGCCGGAGATTCGGTCTACTTCAAGCATTATCGTAACGAAGTCTCCACTATTGACTTCCAAGCCATCGCACATCGAACTGATGTCGAGGACATTAGCATGTCAGCCAGCATCTCGCTCAACCGTCGCGCTGACGCACCGAAGCGGCTTTCTGTCGAAGGATTCCGACGCGTACAAACAATGCCGGAGATAGTCAACCTCGTGGACAGGGAATCCGCTCTTCTCGACCAATTGATGGCATCGCACGGAAGTGTGACCAACGCCAGAAGGGTTGGCGACAAAGTCTTCAACGACTATGAACGTGTTCGCTTGGATCTTCGCAACAAGAAGGCAACACTGCGTGCCGCCGTCTGCCGAGAGGAGTACCTGAATGTCTTCTCCATTTCGTGCCCGACCACTAACCACTCTGACTGTACTTCTACTCTCCTCGTCGATGACACAGCAGATATTGTGGACGATGTCAACGATGTCTCAGACCCTTCCTTGGCAGGTATAGAGGATGACGAAAGCGACGGAGTGTCTGACTTGACGGTGCTGATGGCTCAAGGAAAAGTAGCCGTCGACGACATGAATGCATCATATACTCGCCGTCGGATACTACAAGGGATGTCGAAGAAATTAATACCTCCTCATACAGTTGTCGACAAGGTGCCGATCCCAACGTCGCTCAAGTCCGACCGCGAGGGAGAAGTTTGGATGGATGGCTGGCCCATAGCCAAAATCATCGGAGACAAAATTGGATACAGACCGTGGCCGTTCGCTCTTGCTGCGGCCGGAAGCTCTCCAGAGAATGTGCCAAATACCGCCGAGCGTTCCACTGCCCAAGACAAGGCGCCAGCACGAAAGGCTTTCTTTGTCCCGCCAGCAGAAGGTGTCTGCCATTCGCCTAAGTCAAATCCAACGACTTTGTCAAGTACGAAGTTGCCCATTAACAGGATGTGTGCTAAGCACGGGGTCTTGCCTCCATTCTACGTCTGGCTTAATGATATTCAAACGGGTAATTTGCTTGCGTACGTAGCAAAGAGCTCAGATCTCTCCAAGAAAGAATTGGGTGTCTTTTGGCCGGCGGATTTCAACGTCAGTGGCGATGCCTTTTCATCTAGGAAAACAGATGCCACGACTTGGGGCCCAAAATACGACGCCGGCGGCAAAGACGACAAGCTGTTGCTGAATATGACAGGCTGGTTTCCGGGTGGAGACAACGACGACGAGTGGCCAAGTTGGACGGAATGTCGAATACCGCCGACCCATTCCTCATGTGGCAGGGTAATGAAATCGATGCCGAAGCACAATCGCCAGAGAAATTCTTGGCCGCAGATAGAAACTTGCGCAAACGTTTGTGCAAGTGCATGGCGGGTTTGGAGGACAAGAAGGACCAGGTTTGATCCAGCTATGGGCGGCGCAGCGGGGCGGGGATGAGGGGCCCCTTTAGATGCACTCCTGAGTGCTGTTGGGCAGTTGTTAGAGCTTGGCACGGATGGTCGGCATTGCGCCGTCTACCCTACTACGAATGCAACAACCGACGAACTCCGCGGACGACTGAGCAAACTGATCACGCAAGAGAGCCCACCGACCAAAAGGGCGAGAGTGGAACTTGGTAGCAGCAAGCGGGATTGGCAGAAAGAAAGAGGCACAATGACTGGGGAGCTGACGATGAAAGATATGGAAGTAGAAGATCTTCGCAAAACAGTGGCGAAGAGAGCGAACGTGGTGCAAGAGCTCGCTGAGAGCAAGAAGGACGTTGTGTTCTTCAAAGACAAGGTGATCGACGCAATGCGACTGCTTAAAGGCGTAGAGAAACTCGCCGCAGCTGGAAGATATGACATTAAGAGTTCCGTGGAGAAAGATTTGGAAGATCGAAGTGATTTCTTCCGAGAGGCTGCTAGATAATGGCAGCGAAGTCTTCTGGCCCGCAAGTGGCCCGTGCGCCGGCACAGTGCACTTTCAGGAGTTTCCCGTATCATATATGAGTCCAGGACCTTCTCTGAGCCCTGCCGTTAGGTATTTTGACTGAGTGAGATGAATGTTTCAATGGTTTGCCTCTTCAGCTATGGATCTTCACTGGTGAATCAGTCCATCAAATCCCCATGCCTTTGTTCTTTTTAAATGCCATGGATCGAGTGCACCGTTTCTTGCCAGCGCGTGGGATGTCGTCGGCGGCTGGGAATCGCCTCATCACCGCCATGGAGATCAACCTGCTGAAATGGCATTAGCTGTCGTCACTGTTAAGACTACATGCTGTCGCCGACGCGGCGACGAATCTACCAACAATTGGTTTCGCTGTCGCTACTGTTGAAGCTCTATATTGTCGTCGTCGTCGGTGACAAACCTGTCAAGAATTGGTTTCGCTGTCGCCTCTGTCGAAGCTCCACGTTGTCGCCGCGTTGGCGACGAATCTGGCCAAATATCGGTATCACTGTCGCCTTTGTTGAAGCTCCATGTTGTCGCCACCTCGGCAGCACAGGGGCATACTGACTAGGTTCGTGGACGAGGGTATTGGCTTCTGGGAAGGGTCATCAGGTAGGTGTGGATTGTGTCCGTGATGGGCTTGTACGGCGTTGTTGGTGTTAGTGTTGAGATGGAGGTACATTTACATTTAGATAAGCCATGAGACGAATGAATGGGAAACGCGAGGCAGGGGGTCTGATATGTGTCGGAGCGCTTCGAGGGGACATAGATTGTGTGGAGAGGTATAGAGAATGGGAGGGAGAGGGCTGCACTTGTCGGATATTGGACTCGTGGTGTTGGCTGATGCACGGCAGTACTCTATTCTGCCAAGGGACTGGCCGCCAGATGACGAAAGCCTTACTCTTCATATATAGACGGCGCGAAGATGCTGATTGATGATAATGCTGCAATAGAACGATCTCGAAAGAAGGCTGCTGAGCAAGCAAGTCAACTGGCCAATAGAACGCAATACACCAAAGAGACCTTCGTGAGCAACTTCGATTGTCCATTCAATGAGACCTTTACATACCGAATGAGAAAGCAAGTTCTTGTATTGCCCTTCGTCTCCACAGATGAGCCTAACTGTCAATTGAGTAGTAAGTAGCCGCATGAGCCACTCGCCTCAACCGAATGCAGTCCCGAACTATCTTTCCTTTTGTAGGCAGACATCACGTTTCGTGATCACCACACGGAGCTCGTAGCTCTGTCAGTCATGCTCCCAACTCCCTGACTCGACCGTCGAGTCCTGTAGTCTATACCCTAGCTTGAGGGAAGGGCAGTCCAGACAAAGGAACGCTTCAGAAGCGAAGTCTCACTTCCGGTACGCCCTGACCTGCCATCTCCTACGACAACGTCAGCACTCTCATCTGATCCACTTCCACCACCCCTAATATTTCCCAATCCATCCGTCATGGTAGCACAGTACTTACCACCAAGCCTCAAACCCCATCGCCCTCGTCTCGATCCCCATGTCCCTCAATGCCTGCGTATCGAGCTTCGTATCATACGGTCTACTTACCCCTCCCCCACCTGCACAGGTATCCCTTTTCAAACCCCCCATCCCTACCCCAAGCACTCCCGCCAGGACCTCACAGATCCCATACTTAGTCATCCGCTCCTCTGCACTAAATTGCAACACCTTCCCCGCCGCACCCACCCATTTGTTGCTAATGTCGACAATGACACGAGCGACGTCTTCAGTATTGGTGGGATACCGTATCGCCCAATCATCCACCTGTATCTCCTTCCCAGGCTCCTGCGCCGCCCACACCGTGTCCAGCAGCACATTTACCGCGCTCTCCTTGTTTCCTACACTTTCGTCCACGGCGCCGTAGAGCACAGGGACTCGTAGCACAATGCCTAGCCCTGCGTCACCCAGCGTCGAGAGCACGGCAAGCTCACCATCGCGTTTGGTATGCCCGTATAGATTTGGTGGGTCGGTCGGAGAGGAGGCATGGTAGGGCGCCTCGCCGGGGCGGCCGGGGAAGACGTAGTCGGTGGAGATGTAGAGTAGGGGAAGTGAACGGTTCAGGCATAGGCGGGAGAGGGTTTTGGTAGTTGCGACGTTGAGGGCGCGGGCGGCCGAGGGGTCGGCAGCCACGATGTCAGGGAAGCGTGATGCTGCGCCTGGATCAAAAGATCAGTATGATAGAATATTCATGAGGAGGGTTGAATAAAGGGATAGTGGAAGGCGTACAGTGGATCACTATATTGGGTCTGGGATGTCGAGTTCGTCAGCTTAAGCTGGTCTTTCTGTGTACTCATACAAGCCAGTACTCCGCTGCCGACTGGAAGGTGCCCCTACAGTTTCTCATCTAGACGCTGTGCAACGGCGGCTTCGTCATTGAGATCAAGGCGATAGATGCGAGGGGGGTCAGCGCGCGTGAAGCCCGTGTTGACGGTTGACCAGCCTGCGCGGCCGAAGGCGGCGACGACTTGCCGACCAAGGAAGCCAGTGGCACCGGTGATCAAGGCACAAGGCGCTTGACTGGAGGATGAGTCGGCCATGGCTGACAATGGGAAAGTAGAGTGGTGGGAGTGCGGATGGTGATCGATCTAGTAATTATCATCACTTTCAGATTCTTGCGGTGTCTGAGTGCATGGGCTTGACGCATATAAAGGATTATCGAGGTACTGGATCTCCGAATCTCCTCATCTCAGTGCATGGGCTTTACGCATCATGTCCAGTCATTATATCGGGGCCTTGAACCATGTTACAGGCAAATAGAGACCCAGGCCGCGCTACCAAGATTCTTCTTCACAGCCATCCACAAGGGACAGCTTGCAATGAAAAGTCATCGAGACAATTTTTCTCCAAAAATTACTTGCCGATCCGAAAACCAGCAAGATCAGTCAATATATGTATAGTTTTCAACTAGCAAAAACGCGAGCTCGGACGAATCCTCACTGCTACGCGTAAAGCCCATGCACTGAGATGCCAAGTGAGAGAGGGGAGTGGGGGGTTGAGGGTATATATGGCCAAGGACGGGGGCCGGGTAGCTGGGTGTGAAACCTGGAGCGTGCTACGGGACTTGGTCGTTTGGCGGCTGATTTCGGGACTCAGGGGCAGAGTGCCTAAGACGTGACTCGCCACAAGCATGGCGGTAACATCTCTAAATCAATCAATACACATTCATACAACTGTGTGATACATGGCGCGACTCATAACTTGACTCAATTCATGGGCTTCACGCGTAGCAGTGAGGATTCGTCCGAGCTCGCGTTTTCGCTAGACCGATCAAATTAGGGGTAGCTGCGCTACCTCAACCGGCCAAATCTATCTTGTCGTCCTTGTCCTTTTCCCTTGCGCTTTTTCCGCCTCAAAGAAGAATCTAACAGCTCTTCCAATGTGCACTGGAGTGATCAGATTGCCTTACTGGAGCTAGCGCATCGAAATCCGAGAAGGCAAGATGTTGATACGTTGGCTCAATTAGGGAATGCCATAGACGGCGAAGAGTCAAGCGTTTGACTGCACTTTGGGGATATCTGTATTTTTGGTTGAGTATTCCTCCGTTATCTGCCTTCTTAGTTATCGGTCTTCGTTGAACGATCATTCCAAAATCTATTCCCTCAACCTCTTTTTCATTTTTGCATATCCTCATTATTTGCTATTCATTGCTTGGGGGACTTAAGTTACCGTCAGACCCTTGTCAACGTTTTGACCTCCACGCCTTGCTTGGCAGTCTTGATGTCCTTGGCTTTGGTGATCAGCTTTTCCTTCTCCCACCTTCAAAAGGAAGCCTTTGTAACTCAAAAATAGAGCGGAATACCTGTTGATATTTAGATGAGTATGCATCTTCAACTCATTGTGTATTTATGATCCCACTACTCAGATCATGAACCCTGCTGGACTTATCTGATGTGTCCTACTGACGCTGCATATGTCTTGTCGTCAACAGCCTGAACCCATTCTTCCAGCATGTTTCGTCGCCGCCACCATCGCAGCAGGAACGCAGCTCTCAGAACGACGGTTTTAGAAAATGCGCTCAAAGTACCTCATCGCCCTTGAGTCAATTCGACTCCCTCCTCAGACATCGCTGGACTGGGATTTCTTTGATGGTTGGGCAGGGTTTTGGTTTTTTTTTGTCACGGTAGGAGATATCGTGCTGAGCGAGTCCGAAAATCTGTCAGGGCGAGGTCTACTATACGATACGATTATCTACGGGAAGTGATAGTGGCCGTAAACGACGACGTTCGGTCTTCGCGGAGAAGGGGGGGCTGTATGTACACGATGCTGGGGGAGGTGATCTGGCGATGTTGATGGAGTCAGAATGGAAGGCCGCAATGCCAGCAAGTGAGGGGACCGCTCAGACTTTGGCTCGTTCCATCTTCGCGGAGTTGCTGACTCTACGTTAGGGAAAGCGACTGGCGCGAAAGCCTTGAAGTTGAGGGTTGGATAAGTTGGAACATCTTGGAGGAGTGGGTCTGAGGCGATTAGTACATGGGGCGCCGTCGTCCCACGTCGGCGTGCCTCGTTGCCGTCACTTGACGAGGTCGTGGAACAGTAGCATGGCGGTATTGTGAAGTGTTTGGGAACAAAGAGCTCAAGCAGGCTTTCCTCCACTTTCAAAAGGCGGAAATAATTGACCACGCTGCGCTAGAAGTTGAAGTATGTAACGCCGACACGCCTCTCCATCCTATCATCATGCTCCACTCATTTCCTCCCATCAAGAAATCAACCTCTCACAACTCCTCTTCCTCATCATCCAACAGCTCCTCCAGCAACGATTCCCCTACCTCCGTCGCAGCCTGGACCTCCGTCTCTTCAACCTCCTCACCCCCATGCGCCACAGCTCCCTCCTCCTCCACCGCCGTCAAACCCTCGTTCTGCCTCGTCTCCACAATCGTCACCCCCTCCGCGCTCTTCCCCGCAGTGCCGTTCTCACCAAGAGCCTTGCTAAGCGCCGTATACAGCTTATTCAACGCATTCCTCGAAGGCGCATCTGTCGCGATTTTCGAATCCACTGCTTCAGCGGCCAGGTCCTTTGCGGCTTCTAGTTTCGTGGGGTCGGAGTTGGGCGTGATGTACAGCTTGCTGAGCATAGTGATGAGGGCCTTTTTCTCCTCTTCTGTAATCGCATTAGTGGCCATGCTGTATGTTGCCGGTCCTTATCGGGAACAAGGCTAGGCATAGGAGGAGCTTACTGGTACAGCCATTACTCATCGCCCTGTCCAGCAGCTCCGCCGCAAGATCTAGATGCACATCTCCATTCACAGCTTTCACCTCCTTCCTTCCTGCCTCATCCCAGCTCACTGCAGCTGCATCCTGCACAACCAGTTTCCGCGCATCAGTCCAATCCACAAGCATTGTCCCCACAACACTGATCCCCACCATCTCCTCCCCCTCATCTAGCTCCTCCCCCAGATTCAACAACGCATGCAACACACCCGGCGCAATAGCCGCCATGCGCTGCATATTCTCCAGCCTACTATGGCAATATACCGGCAGAAAGTAACTCAGCGCTTGTCGCATTGCTGCATTGTCTTTCGTCGCGGGATCGAAGTAGCATATTACGGCTTGCTTCAGCAGGTCTTCATCTTGGATGACGGATGTGAGCATGAGTTTGCAGAGGGCGGTTGTGGCGGCGGATTGTACGTTGGGGGTTGAAACGGCGTTGAGGGCTTTGGAGAAGATTTTGAGGATTGATTTCGGGAGTCCTGAGTCGGTGGGGGAGGAGAAGAGGGTGGGGTGCGTAGACAGGATGTCAGCGAGGATGTGCACGGCGGTGAGTTGGAGGGCTGGGTGGCCTTTGTTGAAGCAGTGGATGAACAGAGTGAGGTTTTCTTCGGCGAGAGTCTTGAAAGAGTGAAATGTGTCAGTGGCTGAGGATGTCTTTCGTGACCAAGGACGAGAGAGGACTTACTTTATCGAGGAAACAGCAGAGGCCTAGGCAGAGCAGGCCTCGTTCCCGGATTGGTGCTTCGTGGCTTCTCACGGCTGGTACGACGAGATTGTTGAGCATTGTTACCAGGTGGACATTGGCTTGCAGATAACCTTCCACGTTCTGGAGCATGCATTGTGCGATGTGCAGGCACTTCATGTTGATCATGATCTCTTTGATGGCTTTTGCTTCATCTTCTTCGCCATTGGCAGGGCTCTCTGCTATCAAGCTCTGTTTCTGGTTTTCCCTCGTAGGCGTGCTGTCACTGAGTTCCGAACGCGCAGAGTGGAAGCTTTCGTCTTCATTATCCGCTGCTGATTCGTCGGCGGCAATGTTGTCGTGCACTTCTGCTATAGCTTCCAAGACGATGCCGCAGAAGTCTCTTTCACCCGCTGCCTCCACCCCACAGACGTCGCGTAGTACATCAACCACTAACCGAGTGATCTCGTCGGGTAGCTCTGCAATGGCTAGAGTTTCTCGAAGCAAAGCGAATGTTTTCCGTCTACCAATTTCATCCGAGTAGTCGAGAGTTTTCGCGATATGCAGGAGCTGTTCAACGATGAATTCCTGCTCAACTGTATCTTCCTCTTCTTCCTGATTTTCTGCTCTTGCTTTATTGCGGCGCAAGCATTCAACAAGACTATTTGTATACCGTTGGAGATAAAATGCGAGCTTTGTTACCTCAGGCATCTTTTCCTCAATCAGAGACTCATATCTCCCGTCGGCTTCCTGCCTACAGAAGTCATTGAAGCTTCTAGCCATGAACACACCTTCTGGAGTCAGATGGTCCCAGAACGCGTCATCGAATTGCATGACCTCTCGATAATCAGGTCTGCCAGTCCAAAATTCCTTCATTGCTTCCGGAGCGATTCCGTTATCAACAGCCGAGTTTACAACATCAATGCGTTCTAGTAGTTCCTGCAGGCCATCGGTGCTAGGCGGCGCTGCCTCTCTGGCAACACCATCTTCTGCAGTCGCATTTGGTCCTGCGCAGTCTTCGATCCAGCGCTCACGGAACAGTCGAGCGGTCGCTTTGCGCACATTTTCGTCTCGGTCTCGCAGACCCCAGCGGAGTAGCTTCTCTCTCATTGACAGAGAAAGATGCCGGAAGTCACCCAATGCTGGAAGCAGTCGTGAGTATAAGGCCCGCCGAGTGGCCGAATCAAGGTCACGGGCCCGCTCCAGCAGATATGGCAACGTCCCCGGCGTCATTGGTAAGTTCAAAAGGAGCGAACGGCGAACGTCTGCGCTTGGGTCGTTTTGCAGAATCTCAAGGAGCTTGACGAGGAGCCCGCCCGCATCGTCGTCATCGCTATCTGCACCATCTTCAGCGCCATCATCTTCGTTGCCCGCAAGTCTGCCCAGGCCAAGGACTGCCTGAACTCTGATCATTGGCTCTTTGTCCCTTATTCTTTTCAGCAGCGCCATGTTCAGTAGATGATAATATTCGTCATCGATCGAGTCCAATGAATTGATAATGTGCGACACAAGCTGCGTAGAGCGGTAGCGCACAGTCTTCTCCTTCGAAACCATCAATGGTAGCATGATCGATAGAATATGGGCTACCAATCGACTAGTCGGTGTTTCTGGAAACGATTGAGTCTCTTCAAGTTCGCTCTCTGGAATGAGCGCCGCATCTACCTTTTATCAGCCATCAGGCTCCGTGCACAGGAGGTACGCTTCGCAAACCTTTTTCACTTGCATGCTTCAAGAAGAAGCCCAAGAACCTTACGATACGGTCCCCAACGCCCTCGCCCTTCTTCACGCCCATTAATCGGAGAACACACCGCGCAATCTCAACGTTGAAGTCATCCGCTCCGAATTCCGCTCCCTTCTTGCTCTTGGCATTTGTAGGCTCATAGCAGCATGCATCTTGTACCTTCCGTAAGCTGATTGCCAACTTCCGATGCCCTGCTGTGGTTCTCTGCGCATCTCCGAAGATGGTGCAGAGTTGGGTACGCAAGGACGATGAGGGACCTTCATCCGATATTACTGCTGTGGGCGAGGAAACGCGCGAAGTGGTGGATTTTCGGGACGCGAGGGTTGGAGCGGAGGATTCGTGAGACGGGTGAGAGACGGGGGCGTTGCGCGCTGATACTCGTCCAGGCATAGTCAGCTGGTAAGCGTGATGGGATCGAATGGTGTATCATGTGCCTACTCTGTTCTCTGCGAATACAGACGGTCGTAAACAAGGGCGTCAACAAGCGCCAAGCCTTTCCATGGAACGGGAAGTCAGCCTTGTCAATTGCCGAGGCCTCAATTGATTGCGCCATCGTGCAATGCGATCCATCATCGCATATTCAATTTCTTCATAAGCTTGCCATCATCGACCCTCCGATCCGTTTTTCGCTTCCAAATGGTCTCTCGAGCCCTCCGACGCTTCGGAACCACCGCTTACAAAATGGCCGAAGCCGCCTCTCACGCCCACACTGCCAATCCCTACGGCGTCCGCGTCGCAACCGCCCAGCAGCACGTTAATGGCTTTGTAGGCGGTATGTCTCCCATCTTTCCCTTTCCCACCCATCCGAGCCATTCCTATATCTCGAACACCCACTCATACTAACAGCCTCACTTCCTCCCCAGCAATCGGCAACACGCCCCTCATCCGGCTAAAACGCCTCTCCGACGAAACCGGCTGCGAGATCCTCGGCAAAGCCGAATTCCAGAACCCCGGGGGCAGCGTCAAAGACCGCGCCGCGCTGTATGTCGTGCAAGATGCCGAAGAACGGGGGCAGCTGCGCCCTGGCGGGACGGTCATCGAAGGCACCGCCGGCAACACAGGGATCGGGCTCGCGCACGTCTGTCGCTCCAAAGGCTACCGTCTAGTCATCTACATGCCGAACACGCAATCGCAAGGGAAGGTAGACCTGTTGCGGCTTCTGGGTGCGGAAGTTTTCCCCGTGCCGGCAGTGCCTTTTGAGAACCCGGAGAATTACAATCATCAGGCGAAGCGGCATGCGGAGCGTATGGAGAATGCGGTGTGGACGAATCAGTTCGATAATGTCGCGAATCGGAGAGCGCATTTGGAGACGACGGGGCCAGAGATCTGGTATCAGACTGATAAGAAGATTGATGCGTTCACGTGTGCGACGGGGACGGGGGGAACGTTGGCGGGGTGCACGAGGTATTTGAAGGATGTGAGTGGGGGAAGAGTGAAGTGCTATTTGGCGGATCCACCGGGGAGCGTACTCCATTCGTATATCACTTCGGGAGGGATATTGAATGAGCGTACGGGATCGTCGATTACGGAGGGGATAGGGCAAGGGCGTGTCACGGACAATCTGAAGCCGGAAATCGATCTTGTGGATGGAGCGCTACATATTAGTGACGAAAAGAGCATTGAGATGGTGTACCGCTGTCTGGATGAGGAAGGGTTGTACTTGGGATCGAGTAGTTGCCTGAACGTGGTGGCGGCAAAAGAGGTGGCGGAGAAGTTGGGAAAGGGGCATACAGTTGTGACGATACTGTGCGATGGAGCATACCGCTATGCGGATAGATTATTCTCGAAGAAATGGTTGAAGGACAAAGGGCTGTTGAAGGCCATACCTCCGCACCTGGAGAGGTACATTGTGCTACCATAAGCGGTTCAATAAACAAATTAGATAGCCTTGGAAGAATCTTCAAGACACAATGAACAACCTTTCATTGAGGCGGCTTCTCCTTAGCCACCTGTGGTCGTACGTATTGAGCCCAACTGTCAGGGCTTAAGGGTCTCTGAAAGACAGTTCTGGCCAATGGTACAGCCAAATCCAATGGATAAATTGGGGACTTTGAACAGGCTTGTATTACCTAGACACTCAAAAGAAATTCGAATCTCTCTCAAAGCCAGCGCCTATACCAGTCCAAAGCCTGCGTGATCGAGTCCTCCAGGCACGCTCTCTCCAGCGGATCATCCGGATTGCCTCTCACCGCAAAACCATGCCGTCCGGGCTTGTAGACCTTGTGCTCCATCTTCGGCAATTGTCTCCCTGCTTCCTTAGCTTTCGCATGGATCTTCTCCACCTCGCCCTTCTGCTCAAACTTCACGCCCTCATCCTTCAAGCCCCACCCATAGCTAACAGGGACGATTAAATCCTCGACATCATCCGGCAAGGCCAAATTACTCGGATGCAACGCCACCGCAGCATCCACAAGCGGCACCTTCTCGCCATCAATCTCGATCATGTTGCTTTCTAGGCCGGCTCGAATCGCATACTTTCCTCCCCAGCAGAATCCAGTCATCCCAATCTTCTGGCTTCTGGGAGTCGCGCGTCTTAACGCCTGCAAGAAGTCCATACAGACCTTGTTCGTAGGCGCCTCCTTGTGCCTCATCATCCACATAATGAAAGCCGGCGCCCTAGCAAGAAGGCCCGTATACTTTGCAAGCGTCGACTGCTTAGCCGCATCGATTGGAATCGCAACGTCAGCAAACTTGAGCGTTACGGGATCTCCCTCGAAGAAATCTGGGAGGTAGACCAGCCATTCGCCGCTTTTGGCGTAGGCGTCGGCGATCAGTTTATTGTTGGGTAGCGATAGGCCGAAGATGTCTGAGTAGATTACTATGATGCCCCGCGGGTTGTTGCGGTTGCCGATCACGTAGGTATTTAGGCCGTGGAGCATTTCTTCCTTACCCAGAGGCTGCCCTTTACGGACGGTGCCCTGTGAGATAGGTGAGTGGGGTCCATGAATTAAGTCTGGATAGAGCTCGTACCTTGATGCATTCTTCGCATGAGGGATCCATTGCGGAGTTGGGGAGCTAGTATCAAGCTACAAACAATACTCAGCTTTGCGGCTGTCGGCGGGAGAAGCTGTGGATCGCTGTCTGAAAGCCTGCTCAACGGAGGTCGTTCGCTGCTGCCCGGAAACGGAAAACGTAGGTTTGAAATTGACGGGGACCAGCTCCAAGGTGAACAACGGCTGTATTGGACTCAAAGGGCACACAATATTGACACATGGCAGCCTTTAGCGGGCGCGATCGCCGCTTCTTTATATACGAGAGAAATCGGCGAGCAGGTTGGCCCATCTCAAGTCTCGGTGTTTTCTCGCGCACAACTCGGGGCGGATTACTCGCCTTGCCCGGAAAGTGCAATATTTGCTTACTCAACGGCGAAATCATGTCTCAGCACTGTTGTGTTGCCGATGACTGAGCAGCTGTTGCACTTCCTGATCAAGACGAATAGGCCCCGACATTGCAGATGCACGCCGCATCCATATCACAGCTTGGGTTTAGGGCTAGAGTACCTTACGTGGGAAGTCGCCGAAACAGGCTAGCTTAGGCAGCGGCAAGAAACGCGCGCGTTAGGCGCGAGGAGAAGGTCACCATGAATCGGCCAGGCTGATAGGAGCGACCATGGCTCGAACGCAGCATGTCGCCAGTGTCGGCAGTGACTGTAGCTATGGCAGCCTCGGCTTCGAGCTCCGAGAAAACCGCGACCTCGCTCGCGTCCGCCAGGACTTCGTCTACGCCGGCGTCGAAACTGCGGAGCTGCGTTGTATGCCGCAGTCGCAAGGTTCGCTGTGACAAGCAGTTGCCGTGCTCTAATTGTCGCCGAGCGAACATCGCCTGTATCGTTCCGTCGACCGATTGCCCGCCAAAGTGGGCTCGCCGCCTTGCCAACAATGCCGCAGCACGCAACGCTCTGGCACCGCAAGACGCCAACCCGGTTGATGATGTCATGGACAGAGTGCGAAACCTCGAGAAGCTTGTCAAGGAGCTGAGCGGCCAGCTAGAACAGGAACAAGCAGTCGCTAGCTCGGCTGGTGATGGCACCTCTGGATACAACTCTCCTCGGAGGTCTACCCAAGATCGTGACGAAGAGTATCAGAGGGATACGTCGCCGACCAGAAATAGCAGCAGTGTGCAGAAGCAGTTTGGCAGGCTCGTTCTCCAGGATACCAGTCGTAGCCGCTACGTGAGTAGCGGCTTCTGGTCCCGGGTCAGCGACGAGGTCAGTCGGCTTGTTGCGGTCACGCCGTCATCCTGACTGCATGGCTCGCTGACTTTCGCTGCAGCTCGAGGGGCTGAAGATGGACACTCGCGGCCTGGCAAGCGATGAGTCCGACAGTTCAGATGATGAGGCATCCTCGGGAAAGACACCGTCCACCCAGGAAGTTGAGCGGACACCTTCGGAACGTCATGCATTCCTGTTTGGACACAATCTAAGTTCCTCGACGCACGATCTCTGCGAGTTCCACCCACTACCATCGCAGATCCCGTTTCTCTTAGATGTGTTTGCTGAAAACGTGAACTTCATCATCCAGATCGTCCATATCCCAACCGTTACCAACATTGTCCGCGATTTACGCGGCAGTGACGTGACGCGCCTCACGCCAGCCAATGAAGCCTTGATGTTCTCGATCTACTACGCCGCTATAATCTCCATGGAGGAAGACGAGGTGAACGCTCTTCGGACTGTAATGTCATGATTGAGGACTGTACTAATCCTTGTCCTGTGCAGATCATAATCAATTTTGGCTCCACCAAAACTGACCTCAGTCTCAGGTATCGTCTCGGCCTGGAGCACGCTCTTGCGAAGGCCGATTTCCTCAACCGCCCCGACATAGTCCTAGTCCAGGCGTTTGCCATTTTTCTCGGTGTCGTTCGCCGACACGACAGCCCGAGGTTTGTGTGGATGATGACTGGGCTCGTCATCAGGATGGCCCAGTACCTTGGGTTGCAGCGAGATGGGGCCCATCTCAAGCACCTGACTCCTTTTGAGATGGAGATGCGACGAAGGGTCTGGTGGGCTGTGTGCATGCTGGATGCGAGAGCATCAGAGGATCAAGGGACAGACCTAACTATCCCAAGCGGCAGCTTCGACACGAAAGTTCCTCTGAATATCAACGATGCAGACATCAATCCCAAGAGCAAAAAGATGCCCACAGAGCGCGATGGTATGACCGATATGTCATTCGCTCGTATGTCTGTTGGACTATGCGATCTCACGAGGCAGATGATGGCCCCTGGTGTCAAAGATGGTGCGGCAGGTCAGGAAGACCAAGGCCGTCTCTTGAATGAAATCTACGAGAAATACGAACACGGTTACTTTCCGCATACGATAGGGTCAGGGAACATTGCTTATTGGGTCGGAGTCACCATCGCGCGGCTCGTTAGGGCCAAGATGACGCTCCTCGTTTCCCTCCCTGTTCTCTTTTCTTCCCAGACCGAACACTGCTCAGAGGAGATCAGGACCAAGTTGCTGATCTCGGCAATTGAGGTCGCAGAGTACAACCATGCGTTAAACGCCGAACAAGCATGTCGGCAATGGCGCTGGATTTACCAAACCTATACTCATTGGTATGCCATTGTGTACCTCATGATCGAGATTTCCCGACGCCCTTGGTCCTCTATTATTGAGAGGGCTTGGGTCGCACTTCACAGCCGCTGGCTGATTCCAGCCCAAACCCCCGTGGACAAGAATCTGCGCATCTGGTTTCCGCTACGGAAGTTGATGGCTAAAGCCCGCAAGCATCGTGACGCTGAGCTCAACCGGCTACGGGCCGATCCACAGGCCGCCGCCAGGTTGGATATAGAGGATCGGAAAATCCCATTGCGGTCAAGCTCTGGGATCATACCTACCGGGTCCAGCGGCAATGTATTTCGCGATTGGTGGTGCCGGCTCGTCGAAATGCCAGAGGGACCCAGAGATCCCATACAGACATCTGCAATGTCTGGCGCAGGGCTTGCCGACCCGTCGATGGGTACATTTTCCACAAGTCAGCCGACTACGAGGTCTGTTTCTGCGTATGATGCAGGCGATTTGGGCTCCAAGATGACCTCTGAGCCGACGTATCTTGGTACGAGTGCACAGCAGACCGGCCAAGTGGGAATCACGAATATCAGAGACCAAGAACCGGCGATTACAACGAAGGCTTCCAGCCAGTTGAGCTTGGGACAGACTGCTGGGCTCTCACCCAATCCCTTTGCTACGGTCCCCACGGACTGGTCAGATGGCCGAACCATGGAACCTGGTTTGGTCCCTTGGCTGTGGGCTGATGCTGACCCCTCGGTTGATATGTTCTCCGGCTTAGACGTGGAATCCATCGATGTTAATATGGACTTCGATGGTGAGATGGACTGGTATAGTTGGGTTGAATCTGCCGAGGGTTTGGAGCGGGAATGCAAAGCCTAGTGGCAGTGGCCGGACCAAGGGGAGCTCGCTCTAGCCGGCTCACGCGATGCCGGTTCGTTGATGAGGCTCATCGGCATGCTCATAAAGCTTTACTGCGTACGACGTTGATACAAGCAAGGTGGGGAGTACCAAAGAGTACACTACCTGTTGGAGTCAGTGCTTACTGCCACGGCAGTGCTTTCTTGTTTCCACAACTAAGACTTAGCTGAACTCGTATTCTTGCTTACGGGACGCTCGTCATTGGAGGAGGAATTGTCGTTGGCGATGAGGTCTGCACGCCTGCTCAATACTCCTGCATCTGCTACCAAAACCCGAGGGGTATCGACTCAACAGGGAGCTTAGCACCTTAGACCATAAAGTCGTCACGGCTTTCATATCCTGCAATCACACGCGATAAGAACCCGGACAGTATCTCAAAACACCAGACACAAAGCCGACTTGCAAAATAACCCCTAGACCGGTAGCTACATGCTGTCGCGTATCAATGGCAAAGGCAAACCCCTTCAGAGGGCTTCCAGGATCCATAGCGGCAGCATTTCCGGTTCCCATTCCAAGTCCAAATCTGTTGAAGAAAAGCTTCGGGGGTGTAGGATTGTGTCTTACTGTCCCAACAGAAAGCACCATAGGCTCGTGTGACCACGATATCGGAATCAATAAATCTGATAGGCACAAGTTATCTGATCACCAAAGAGAGAGTCTCAAAGGAAACAGATGACTGCTTGGGGTATAGCCTATATATAGCTCAGACAGGAGGGCCGCCTCTCTGCTCTTTTCAATCTCGAGTCACGAGCTGAGGAATAGGCTGAGGGAGATGGCTGGCTCCTTGGCTAGTTACAGCGCCGATACTGATTAATCTTAGAAACGTCGGTGTGGAGAGATAGGTTCCTTGGTAAGTTCCGTCACGCCATCGAGAATGGGGGGAACAAGGCAAGAGCAAAGGGAGTTCGGAACGGATTAAGAGCCTAGAAGTATGGGAGAAGAGGAGAAGTAGCTAGCAGCAGGGATCAAAGCCGAGGGGAAAAGGCAAAGCGAGGTTTTTGGGGAGCGGAGTTCCAAAAGGGGAGGAGAGAAGGCATTATAGGGTTGCGGAGCAGCTCTCAATGAAGTTCCGAGCATGCGCTGAGAGTGGAGGGGTGAGTTCGTCTTTGTGTATGTGTATGTGTGTGTGTCACTCGAAAAGGCCCTTAACGGTCGCGGATTACTTAGTCTCACTCCTCGGAGAGGACGTATGGAATTTCTGACCGGATGTAGCATGCTTCCACAGTTTATGTTTCCGAAAAACATGTCATTATATCATTGAGCTCATCACGATGTCGTAAACACATTGTCGAAGGTGTCAATGTATGACCGCTCCACCATCGGAAAATACTCATTTGACCCAACTGAGAAACTCAAAGAAACGATTACGCCTTCTTCCTTTCCCCGTCTGCGGTGTCTCCTCCATCTCATCCGGCACATCTCTCACGAACCAGACATCCCTCAAATCACTCATGGTCGTTTTCTTGAAGATCTTATACGAAACAAGGATGATGAAGAAGAGAACCGGCTGCACAGATCGAGTCAGCGTTTCTGCTGACCTCGCCCACAACGTAGACTTACTCCTAGGTAGCTTGCTACAAGATCGACGATCGACTCTCTTCGAGCCACGCCAGGGTTCTCGACGCACAGCTCGTAGATGGATGTCCAGCCGCTAAAGAGCATGAGCAGGGTGCAAAGGACGAAACCAAGTATGGCCCACAAAGGCTGCCAATGCGCCCGATAGTGCTTGCGGCGGTAGATGTCGCTGTCCCGATCTATGGTCTTCTGGTAGTATTTGATTCTTGGGCATTGTTAGCTATAGAAGGTCAGACGCCATGAGAGGAGCAACTCACGCCGACTTGAATCGTAGGAAAGCTAGACACTGCGCGGCGTAGATGCAAAGAACTGGGCCTGTGTATAGTTTTCCAAATACATGGATAGGCTGTTTTTTCGAAGACGTCAGTGCTTGTAGCATCCGCTTTGGAATTCCTTTTGTACCTCTTGGAAAGCCCTGTCCTTCGCTCTCACGGCAAGAAATGCCAAAGCGCCTGGTAGGAAAGAAACGATGATAGCCGCAAGCGGGGTGTGGCCGCTGTTAGTTCTTCCGAGTGTCGACCTGAGTGACAAGATTTTGCTACGTTGTGCCAAAGTGAACAGTGTGCGGCTGGCTACGTAGAGGGCCGAATTTCTGGATCCGTCAACGGTGGAAGGGTGACTTTTGCGAGTATCACTTACGCAGCTGTCAGAGCAGAGAACAGGAAACAAGCATCCAGAAAGCCTGGAAGAGACTTGATGCCAGCATTCTCGATGGCGACCACGAATGGCGACCTCTCCGCCGTCTGGATGCCTTCGAGCCTTGACTGGAGATAGTTCGAAACGTGCGAGTGATAAATCCTTGGATCAAGGTAATTGACGTTCAAGCCGACGAACAATATGGCGACCAGATAGAACGAGACCGGTAGCAAATACATGTAGCGTGCGGCGATAGGAAGGTCTCGCATGGGATGCTTGGCTTCACCAGCGGTGACGAGTACAATTTCCCCACCCATGAACTGAAACATCGCCATCGTCGTGCATGTCCTGTTCTGTTAAGATCATGGATGACCCCAAAGGTAGTCATTTGTTGCTTACCAAACCATCAGAATCCGTCCGCCTGTGCCAGGTATTGAAGGGGTCTGCTGATCGACCAGGAAGCCGTCAGGCCTGAACCCCGGACTGATCTTGAAACCTGATGGCTCAGTCCACTACTCGAACAGAAACGGGAAGCTACTCACTGCTGTCAACTCGTCCGGGACCGACTGTTGCCCGCTTTAGTAGCGCAATGCGAGATAACTCCAAGTTGTTCTGTGTACTCACCACCCGCCTTGATCCCGACCATGAGGATGCAAAGTCCGAGGAGCAAGGCGATCTTTAGCCACTTGAAGATCCATTCCATGCGCCCATACAGCTGTATGCCATAAGCAGCAGTCCGTTTCGAGAGGGGTCAGATCCATGGACATACCTGTACACCACAAGCGTTCATGAGCAACAAGGTCAGAAGTAGAACAAAAGTCGCGGAGGTCATTCCAAGACCTGATGGCCAATACTGCGTAAACATGGCGGCAGCAATGGTCAAAGTAACCATGCTCATGCAGTTCGCTAGCCTGAGATTGTCAGCCTATAACACGTTGCACTGGCTTCCCGACGCTGAACTTACCAGTACATGATCCCAACAGTGAACCCGAGCGCCTCATCGACAAATGTATGAGGAAAGTCGATTAACGGAGCGGTCACCGGGCGTACCGAGACCATCTCGGCCAGGCATCTCATGACCGAGAAGACAACGAGGGCGGCAAAAATAAAAGCCAGAAGAGCTCCAACGGGTCCGCCAAGTGATAGGATCTCGCCAGAGGTCGAAAAGATGCCAATTCCGACCGCCCCCGAGAAAGCGATACCTGCTGTTTTTAGCTTCCAGATCGGCATTGGGACAATGACCATGAACCTGTAATATGATGTTTCTCCAGCTTTCTATCTAAACAGTCCTTTCGAAATACGTCGTGGCTCAGCCATCCCAATACGCCTGGGTTTCTCCCGTTTCTGCTATCGGCAGACTGGGCCTGTGCCAATTCTGGATCTGCATGCGAAGACCTTCTGTGGAAATGTTCAAACAGGGAGTTGGTGCCATCAAGGGTCATATCGGGCAAGCGTAAAGCCTCCGATAGACGACAGAGCTTGGTCGGTTGGAACTGAATCAAGGACGGGACTGCGACAGCACTAATAATAAATACCACTTATCGCGAAAGCCGAATACGGCATCGAAGACCATTGAATCCCCTTGGGACGAAGAGTTGCCTACCACGAGGCAAATAAAGGATGGATGAACCACCTCTGATTAGTCTTCAGTAGCAATGTGTACTCTTTTCTAAAGGCTTGCAACAATCATCTGTTCTCAGCCTCGATTTCTTCAATGCTCTGTAATTGAGGGTTTGATTTGAGCAATAGCTTAGCCCTATTAATGTATATAGTCCGTTGACAATCAATGCTTCGCCACTTCGTGTGAACGTTTCTTGGGAAAGTTTCGCAGGAGAATTTTGCACGATATCGAAGCAGCCGCGTCAAAAGGGAATACTGAAAATGATAAAGAAAATATCGCCGTCGTACAGAACGATCAAGCACAGCCTTGCAAGATCAGAAAGGGATTGCTCAATAAAGTAGCGTAAACAATTCTGCCATCTGATTCGCTTGCTTAAGCGAGGCTCTGGACATCTGAAGCAACGTGCATCAAGCCAAGGAATAGATAAGGAGCGCCTACCGATTCTTGGTGGGGGACCCATGGAACTCAACAAAGCTCAGCCTGATCAATGCAGCGACAAGGCTGGAGCAGAACAGCAACTTTTGGCCTCACTTCTCTAGCCTGCTTCGGACGGGGCTGATTGGCAGGAGTCACACGACGTAGCCTTGTACGTGGAGGCTGTATACGACCATGAGACATAAAGCGTAGACATCTGGCAAAGTAAATCAGCCTTGTTAGTCATGAACTTCGCCATGGGCCTACAGCTTGAACACAGCATCCAACCGCCATCCGAGGTGTCCTGGAGGGACCAGCTACAGAGACTCAGAGATGGAAGCCCAAGTGTCCAAGAGCTGGTGAATGTACAGAGAGCCATAGACAGAGAGTGTCTGCGTCCATCACAAAACAACAGTGCCGAACCTGGTGATCTGGTACAAATTACCTTGTGTCTCTCGCGTCAGTTACTTCAGTGGAGTGACCCAGAAAGCGGCAGATACCGAGATTCTCAGCTGCGCGCTCTCGTCGCAGCACTGGGATTGCTTCACCGCAACGGCTTGACACAATTGACAGCTAAACCTTACGATGAGCTTCGCATGAACATAGCTAATCGCTTCATTGACATCGTCGATGGACGTAGAAGGTCTCAAATGAGTCTCGTGGATCGGATGTGGAAAGCCAATGCGTTGTATCTTATTCGTCTCGTCGATCAATATTTCTCGTTGATCAAAAGAGCGCAGCCTTTGGCAGACGCTTTAGCGATTCCGCTCCTGGGACTAGTTCTTGATGGCGCCTGCATAGTATATCCTCACAGTCGGGGATTTCGTTCTCTCTAACTGCTAGTAGGCGAGTGGACAGTACAATAGTTTACGGTCTGCCTTTCAGAATGCGGATCGTATACTCGGATTGATCCCAGGTCGACGGAGCCAGTACCTTCATCTACCCGCGATCCAGGAGCTGACTCGCAATGCTACCACCAGCTTGGCAGAATGCGAAAACAAAAGCCAAAGCGAGAATATATCCGCGGAGACTGAGAAGGCCGCTGATATTATGAAGGTGGTTCTTGAACTTTTGCATACTAGTATTCAGGAGATACCGTCAAAGAAGAGTGATGCCTGGAACTGGCCGTTCGCTCGACTCCGGCGAGGCCCACCCCTACTGAACAAGTGGTATTTCTTCTATGGGCTGTTGGATTGTGCTGCTCAGCTGGCTCGCCAGCTTCGACCTGGACAGCTACCTGCTGCCTTTCTAGGAAGGTTGGAGCGCCTAATGGAGGAGACAGAATTCGAGGAATTCCGCTGGAAGGTAACCGAGATACTCGACGCACACAACCCAAACGGTATAGCAATACATCAATGGCCGAAATCTCTGCATAACGACCATGATGGCGAAGAGCCGCGTGTTCTTCTCGATTTCATGGAAGGAGACTTGAATCGTTGGCAACAAAGCGGTAAAGCGCAGGTGCACCGGCTGCTGCCATCCAAAGGCTTTTTCCAGAGGGGCTATGCGCATGCTGGACTTTCGCCTGATTGCAGTCTGGCGTTCTTCAACAACTCAACAACAATATGTGTGTACCGCTTGGATGCTTCGAGTCAAACCTGCCAGCACCGCAAACCGTTCTTCTCTCGAGATTATGACAAGGCATCTCAGATTACAGATGTCTCCCTCTCGAATACGATGCTGGCCGTATCGACGCGAAAAGATCTGGAGCTCCATCTAATGGAGGGCCACTCACACAACGCAAGGCCGATGAAGGTGATCCCCCATGGTGAGTGGGATCCCTCAGGGGTCGCGATCCACGACCATGGTCCAGAAATAATGGTAGCAGCTGCTCATCGTCGGGGGAGGCCAGACTTCCGTGAAAGCTGCATTACCCTTTATCAAGTCAAGCTCGCTAAAGAATCGGCGCTGCAGGTCAAGATCGTTCAGCGTACCGTGCTGCCAGTGCAAGACGTTCCGAAGAGTATCAGCTTCGACAATCAGGGTACATACCTTGTCTGTATCACGGATGTCACCAACTCAATCCAAGTCTGGGGCATTAATAATGGAGCCCCAATGGATGAACGGCCTGTCGCAATCACCAACTACCATCATAAGCCCGTATGAGTATTTGCTCCATTCCAGCTCGGAGCAATCTAGGTTTCGACATTCTAATGAATGCTTTAGGAGACGGACTGCGATGGCTTGACATCCGCTGTCACATACACGTCGCCTAAAGGGCAAGGTTATTTGCTCTGTACATCATCAGCATCAACCGAACGTTTCAGGACAGGGGGTGAATGGCCTTTCTCCTCGCCCATTGCTCCGGCATTGGAACATGCGCCATCTTCTTCCGTACAAGACTTCATCGCTCTAAAAGACCATCGCCGGCTCGTTGCAGGCGCTGTGTCCAGCGCCACGAACACTTTTGCGGTGCTGGAGAAGTCGGGCAAGATCTTGATCCTTCAGCTGACCGGCCACGAAGACGGTGGAATCTGCAGTCGTAACGAGGCACCGAAAACTTTGCAAGACTCACTCTGTGAGTTGAGAAGTATGAGAGCAACAGCAAGCTGCTTAAGATTTGACGCTTCGGGCGAGAGGTTGTACGCAATTGACCCTGAAGGAAAATTGATAATCGTGGCGTTCACGCCTGGCGACTGAATAACCTGAATTGCAATTTTCGCCCTGGACCAAATACGCAACCATGGATATCATACTGCACCCTGTGCCAGAACTCCCGCTGCCGTTACCTAACATTACCACTCCTGTTTCCAGATCCCCTCTTGCACAGCATACCGCTTCTCCCGAAGACACGCCTCTTCCGCTAGCTCGCTCTAAATAGCGCCATAAGTCGTCCGTCCTCCACTCTGCACGTTTTCGCTGTACACGCCTGGTGCATGTTTCTGAGCCAAGCCGGGCGCAGCAAGGTGGTCGCGACGGTCGAAGTAGACGTACTCGAGGTAGAAGGCCTACCACCGTTCGTTAGCTTGCAACACGTGCGAGGACCGAGGTATAGCTGAATCGACATACGTGGATGTGGCCTGGGAGGAAGCTGCGTAGGAAAGAGAGCGTTAGCAAGCGAGCCCCAAGAAAATCTCGGGCGTCAATAGGATAAGATCGCTATAGCGTCGGCGAAGCCTCAGAGTGCTCAGTCAGAAGGCTCGGGATGCGTCAGGCAGGCCAAAAAGCTCGGTGTAACCTATATCCCAAGCTACTACAAAGGGGAAGGCACACGTACGCAAGGAGCGTGAGACAGATATTGATAAACAGATCAGCGCCTTGAATCGATCGAGTTAGCAAGAGCACCGATCTTAGTGGAGAGATAAGCTTACCACAGCCTGCAATCATGAAGACGCCGACGGGTGGGACTATTCGCGCAGTCAGCTATGATGTCTTCGTATAGGCAGCACGGCCTGAGAAGTTGCACGAAGTGCCAGAAGACAGAGCGGAGAGGTAGCCGTACAGAAGATGGTGATAATGATAAGGAGGACGGCGGAAATGGGGTTGGAGCCTGCCATTTTGGATAGGCTGATGTGAAGGTTGGTGTTAGGAGATAGTAGACTGGATGACCTTGAGTGTTTGCAAGTGGGCAGGTCTTTTAATGCTGTGGTAGATGGACACGACAGCTGCGATGCGCTGTCATAATTATTTCCATTGATGCTCGGCAAAGCCGAGAGTGACGTAGCCGGCGGTTATTCGTCGATCGCTTGGCATTGGGAGGCTCTTTGCTGGAACTCTGTGTTGGTAGGTCAATGTGAATGAGGCGTCAACGTTCAGTCATCATGACTGAAGCAGTTGCAAGAGGGTAAAACCTAGAATGAGAGCGTTGGTCATCGGCTGGCTGGTGCAGATCAAACCACTCATCGAGATTCATAGAGTATCCGATATAGATAGGCCCCGAGCTAGAGTTATTGAGCAAAACCGAGTTAGCCTACAAGATACATCTTTGGAATGCCGAATTACATGTACATTGCGCCCCTTTGGTGAACAGCTCCCCTGATATGGCCTCCATAGATGCCACATGCGATCGATATAAGAGATTAAGCCGCCCGCCATAGGATCGCTATGCATTCACAGAGACCTCCCAGCTCACCGTCTGCCGTCGAAAACATCCGAAGCAGGTCGAAGCACCCCTTTCCACCTCACTTCGCTTCCTCCACCCCCTGACTTGAAGTGGGTCGTGGCCGTTTCGCTTCTCTCTCAGCTGTAGCCGGTCTGCTGGTTCTTCTCTTCCCTTTCTCCTTCTGATGTTCCTCACTCCTAGCCGCTCGCCGTGCGTCTTGTGCTTTGCGCTCGTTTTCCTTGCGTAATGCCTTCGATTCGAATTCATGCCAGTCGCCCTGGAGATCCTTGAGCCTGGTGAAAGGGTTAGCAATTTACCTCGGCATTCTGGGATAATTAAGGACGTACTCAGTGACCTGCCGCGGCGGCGGCTCCTCTGTAGTGAAGTACGGATGTTCTAGCACGTCGCCAGCATTCGGCCTCCTGGACGCATCATAGAGAAACATGCCTTGCAAAAGTTCGAACGCAGCAGGAGTAAGTCTTTCTTGGTATTTCTCGGCGAATGTATTAATTTTTCGCTCCGTGGGTCTCAGCAGCTCGAACCAAGCCATATCAACAAGTTGTGGCCATTCTGACCTTGTGGGGGTGCCCAAGACATTGTAAATCTTCTCCAGCTGATTGATTTCTCCCCCATCTCCAGGGAATATGGCATGCCTCGTAAAGATCTCGACCATGACACAAGCGGCGCTCCAAATGTCCACAGCAGGACCATACTGGGTTTCACCTAGTAGAAGTTCTGGCGAACGGTACCAGATCGTGATGACTCGATTCGTATAGTCGGGCTTGCCGCGCTTTGAAAAGAAGCGTGCAAGGCCGAAATCCGCCAGCTTCAGTTGACCCGTGTTGCTGACGAGGATGTTGGCCGCTTTAATGTCGCGATGCAGCACCCCGCGCTTGTGGAGATAGTTAAGACCATCAAACAGTTGCTTAGCGAGGTGTTTCTTGTGGGCATGCTCGAGCTTGAAGGTTGGGTGGTTCAGAAGGCCAGTAAGATCGTGGGATAGGTATTCGAAGACCATGAAACAATCATTGGCCTCTACCATCACTTCCTGCAGGGACACGACGTTCTCATGCTTCAATGACTGCAATAGCTTGATCTCCCGCACGGCCGTCACGGGAAAACCATCTTTTTCTCCCTCCATTCGAATCTTCTTTAAAGCAACCATATTCTTCGTATACACGTGGATAGCTTTAAATACTTTGCCATATGTGCCTGATCCAACGACTGACTCGTTGCCCGGTTTCCGAAAGTAGACTGATTTCGACTCAGCAAAGTCGGCCGGCAGCTTAGGTCTCGGCTTCGGGCGTCTCCTTATTTCCTTTTCCACTATGAACTCGGGGGATCGCTCCCGACGATGCTTCCGCTCCGGCTCTCGTTCCGGTTTCCTCTCATCTCTATAGCGCGAGTCGTAATAACCGCGGTCATTGTATCTGTCGCCGTACCGATCTCTATTGTTGGGGTTTTCACGGTGATCTCGCTCGTGGCGGTCATCGCGTCTATCATAACGAGAATCCCGTTGATCATCTCGCGATTTAGACGTCGGCGCCTCCCTCGACGGAGGAGGCCCTTTTGACCTTGAGCCCTCTAGCAGGTTCTCCCTTCGTGGAGTTTGTGCCAGGTCCGGAACAGGCTTTGCAGCAACGGTAGGGGCAGCTTTCGACTTGAAGGCAAAGCTAAATTTCGAGCTTTCCTTGCTTCCAGTGGGTGGAGGCATCGCCTTCTCCTTCTTCTTCTTACTTTGATCCTCGACTTGCAGATCTTTGGAGGGCCGAAACGGATTATCATCCTCGTCAAGGGGAGCAGCTGCTTGCTGCTCATAAGAGGAGTGGGTCTGTAAGGAAGGCGATGGTGCCGGTTCGGCTTGGCGTCCACCACGGCTACCACCGCTGGCAGTCCACTGAAGGTTTTGGAAGTGCCCTCGGCCTCTATGGCCGCTTCCGGCATATGGAGGAGGGCCGGAACCTGAATATCTCCGATCTTGTGGTGCTTGGAAATGACCACCCCGATAGCTTTGATGAGCCCCCTGATACGGCTGCCCCTGATAGCCTCCCTGCATTTGCGAAGGGCCATTGTAGGGACTTTGTTGCTGATTAGGATAGTACTGGGCTTGAGGGCTAGGCTGTGGTGGGTAGCTATTTTGTCGATACGGGGGTGAATATGCATTGACACTAAAACAATGCGTTAGTCTTCAAACTGTAAGACACTGTCTGATTACATACCCTGGCTGGCCTTGATACTGGGTCGTTTGCCCGCCCCAGGCTCCACGTCCCTGGCCATAGGGAGAAGCAGAATGAGGAGACCCGTGATGTGAAGCTACAGGAGTCCATTGTGGAGAAGGAGAGTATTGATGGCGAGTGTCTACAGGCGGAGGTCTTCTTGATGCGTCATGCATGGAATACGCAACAGCCCCAGCGGCTGAGCCGTGATGATCCGTATCGAAGCTCGGAATGCGACGAGGTGGCGAAGGCGGACGAGACTCATTATCGAGAATAGATTGAATCGGTCGTCCGGATGACTGCATTCTTCTACCCTCTGTCCTCTGCCTTTCTCTATCGTAAGGAGAATGAGATCGCTTAAGTCTTTTGCTAGCTTGTCTCGCCTCCTCTTGGGTGGGCAGCGGGTCTGACTTTCTTTTGAGACGATGGGATTCGAGTCGACTCTCTGAGGGCTGCCGAGAACGGGGCGCTCGAGGTTCGGCCTCAAAATTGCGATTGCTCCTCGATTGCCTCTGCCTTTGGGGTGGTGATCTTCCTCTTGCCGGTATCGGAGATCGCTCTCTCGGTCTCTGCCGACTAACAGGTGATGGAGACCGCCGGCGACTGGGCGCGGGGCGATATTCGTCCCGTAGTGGTGTCCTAGAACGGCGAGGCCTGCTGGCTGGTATGTAGGAGTCAAGTGATATTCGGCTTGCAGCAGGGTCGTCCCGAGCAGACGAGTAATGATCTACTCTAGGAGATCTGAGAGGTGAATAAGCTCTATCCTGGTATCTGCTGCTGAGCCCTCTGTCGGTACGGCTTGGCTTTACAGGACTACGGCTTCTCCTGCGCTCGTCTCTGTAGCGTGGAGACTCAAGCGGCGATCTCGAACCAATTTTCCCACGTTTGGCTACCGATTCCTCTTTATGCCGATGGAAATGTTTGTCCGGTGGTCGCTCGATGCTCGGCCTTCTTGTACGCTTAGGAGGCCCCTCAGCTCTATCCCGCCGTACGGGCGATCGACTCGACCTTTGAGTTGCTCTTGGTTTCTCAGCGCCTGTCCTTGGCTCCGACTTCCTTGACGACTGGGTTCTGGGATCCGGCTTTGCGATCCCCTTAATTTTCAGGCCGCTGTCGGTCCCTCGCCGACGGTCTGAGGCTGCAGGTGATCTCTCCCCACGGGCGCGTCTACCCCGCTCTCTGTAATGGATATCCTCGCTGTAATCGTCGCCCGCTCTCCACTGATCTCTCATCGACGGACTCCGGTGCGACGCAGCCATGTAATCGCCGAACTCATTTGGCCAGTGGTTGTGGTGATGTCTATTGAAGTTCCTGACCAACCCAAAATTACCGGCCTCGGTTAAATATCGGGGCTAGCGTAAATAGCTTCATATCACCGTGAAGGACACAGCAGGTCGACTGACCTCTCAAAACCTCCCACAAAGACTGGGATGCCTTTCCCCACCTCTTCAACCCTCCTGTTCCCACGCGGAATCAGCGCAGAGCTGAATGTTATCGAGCCTGCTTTTCAAAGAAGGTGCCCTGATAGAGTAATAGTAGGCGACATCCTCGGGACGATGATCCTCTGCCGAAGTCCGCTGCTTCTTCCCTCATGACAGCCTCCTCGATGCTCGAGGATAGCTTCTGATATCTCGCCTCACATGCACGACTATCTACGAAGAATGGCAAAAAGGGCATTTCACCTCCCGATCCAAAGCTTAGACGTCCTGTAGTGGCGAAATTCGTTAAGAACCCATGATGTTCGTAGACAGATAATGCTTTTTCAAACCCGTTCCAATAGCTTCGAAAGACCCGCGATCGTCGCTGATAGCTCACATGTAATCTTGATGAGGTCTCGATATTTGGACTTTACGGACTGGGCTTGTTTGCTCCACCGAGCCAGTGGCTGGATAGAGAGGGCTTTACATCGCGATCTTGTGGGCCTTAGCCCTTCAGTGGCAATCTGTAGAATTGATTTGTTTCCGCGATGTTGATATGATGAGCATTGGCCACATTGTGCGGGTTTCGTAGGATCGTTCCTAGGGTGGGGCGGACGCAAACATCGTCGGAGGCTGACCAGCGCCAGTTGATACCGTGGATGATGGGTTCTGTTTCATGTCGAGGCATTCATGATCCCAGACGAAGACAATATTTGCCTCCAGTCATGGTAATGCTTGATGATGGCCGCATCCGATGTATCCCGCATATTCACCCTATTGCATTCTTGCTCCAATTTCCCATCAACGGTGGCGGACCTTGAGAGCCACTACTGGCTTAGACATGTGGCACCTGGCAGTGAAAGATTTCAACATGTCCTCCAACTGTAAAGTCATATTCAGAGCTGTTGCCGGCTTTGTAAACCGACAACAGCCACCTCGTATTGGCCGGGCCTTACAAGCCCTACGCGTACAAGAGCGCGGAAATTTCATATTGGCCAAGAGCGAGATGTTAGTACGATTGGTAAGTCAGCTTTTGTCGACCACAGCATGATTATATAAAGACGTTCAAGGTAAGATGCGTACAGGCAAGGAGATGAAGTTGCTTGGAGGGGCTGGTAAGTCAGCCGTCGCAAGCTCTTGGCGTGGAGCTAGTGTAATATTACCAAATGGATAAGCAAGTACAGCTTGGATGGCAACCTTAACGATACGAGGTATGAGTAGCATCTAACGTACTCCATTCCTCTTCTTCCAAAAGGTAGCGCTACATGATCCCGCAAATATGCTATGGATTTAGCGGCAACGAGGGGACTCCTACAAAGCAAAATGTACCGCTACTCGTGATCTTACGTGTCCTGGTTGCAATTCACTGTCTACGATATGAGCGTGCTCAATGAGTATCTGCTGTTGCCTTTCTCAATTATGTACAGGATCTCTGAAAACAACGCTCAGCATTGCCCTGGATCTAAGCCAATCCGGCCGTGTATACAACCCAACCCCGGTGATCTCGACTCTGCCACTATTGAAGTCGCCGGCCTCCAATGCCATGACCATTGGCAGCGTGGTGCTTGTGGTGTCGCTTGTGATGGCCCGCAGTGGCCTCGGGTGTGCCCGCAGTGACGGTGATGTCTACTTCCAACCTGATATCTTCCATCACCTCTCGGCCAATTGTGGTATAACTGGTCGCGATGGCATATGGAGCCGCAGGTGCCGGCTCTAGCGGAGCTTGAGTGGTCGACGATTGGGACGCATGCGAGGATGGCACTTCTACCGCTACCTTAGGAGGTGCTTCGCTCTGTGGCTGGTAGTTGTTCACCTGGGCAAATACGCCCCCTGACTCCTGAGGAGCGGCAATATGAGTGGACTCGGCGGCAGCAGCCTGGGATGAAAGTGGTACAACGGGCGCCTTGGCGATGGAAGAGCTTGGCAATGCAGCAGTGGAGGGTTGGGCAATGGCTGCTGGTTGTTGTCCAGGCTTCGTAGCCGGTTCTGGTCCAGACTGGATTTTCAACCCTCCAGGAAGGCCATCTCTTGGGCCTTTTACCGCCTCTTTGTCGATCTCAGTAGGAAGGGGGTTTTCCAGAGCACAAGAACCGGTATCCGATGGAAACTTGAAGACTTCACATGCTTCTTGGTCACCGCTAAGTGACGTGCACGTGTCGATAGCTTGCTGCAATACTCCTGATTCCCAGGCCGCAATGAAATCTCCGTGGTATCCGTAGCCTACAGGTCTTAGTATGTTACCCCTGAACAGGATAGTGCAGATTTACCCGTGGGATCTCCATTTGCAATCACGAACTGTCCGTCCTTGCCCTTGTATGCATCTGTGGCAATGATCGTTTCATAGAACAAGCTGACGAGCCGACGATCGTAGCCTTGTGGGCATTTCCCAGTCATGACACCATCGGGGAATGCGACGTGTGATTTATGATTATCGCTGTCATTTTGTCCGTCCCAACAGCTTGGAAACATCAATTCAAGACGGATTCCGTCGGCACAATTGGCGTCCAAGTAAGACTTTTCAGGTAGGAAGTGGCGCATCAAAGATGGTTCGTCAGTGTCTTTTGCATAGTTCAGGCAATTGAAGCCAAGCGCGCGTTCGGCAAGCTGGTGTTGAGACTCGTCCGTCCAGGGACCGAGAGGATTCGGGTCTGGATTCGGAAGAGAAGTGTTTCTGTTGTAATTGTTGCCTGAGATCATTTGGAAACCCGCTGGAAACGCCTCAATCTTCTGGGGCTTGCCATCGTGGGTAACGCCAGTGTTCAAGAAGTAATACCTTGGTAGTCATCAGCTTTTGCTGTATGCACTGAACGCACTTATGGCTCGGGATTGACGTATACTTACGACTTATGTGGAGGCTTCTCTGGCACCACTTCAGCACTGCCGTCTGAGTACATAAAGTATACTGCGGGAGTCCAGTACGCTGATTTATCTTGAGCCACGGAGCAGCTGGCGCATTTGGAGTTCAAGAGATCGGCCGACGTGGATGTAGTACCAAATGCTGACAGGATTTAGCCACAATATGTGAGAGGGGTCGGATGGTTTAGTGACAAACAAAATGAGCAACCATATATAGTTATGTTGGGATGCGAATAAAATGCTGGCGCGACTTACCTGAGCCTCCTTTGATACTATGTACATGGTCACCCACTGTTCCATAGTTCATCAGCGGATCCATGCGAGCTAGCCCGACTGATCCATCACATAGAAGACGCCAAAACGCATTGGCACGACCAAGATTAAACAGCAGAAGAACTGCGATGATCACGTTGTTGACCGCTGATCGAGCCATAATGCTGGTTGTCAGGCCGTCAATATGTTGGACGTAGGTTGAAAAGACTCAGTAATCACTGGTATGGACGAAAGGTTCGACGGGTAACCCAATTTGCCACCAAGTATCAGCTATCAAAGACTTCAGTGTCCAGAGGAGTTGTGGTATGTATCGGTGCAGTTGTTGTTGTGATTGCCGGCGCGTTTGTTTGTGAGATCAAGTGAGAGTGAAACGTATCGCCGCGGTTGATATTCGGATAGTGACTGTCTGACACTGCACCCTGAACCTGGATTGCTAAATCTACTGTTAGCCTCACTGTCCAGAAATTCCCGGCTTCAGACTTTGCTGATCTACCACTCAGTTTCCTGCCAGGCCTTTAATGTTCCGGAAACTCACGCATAGGCCTAAAGCAAAGATGCTTATGCGGATAAAGAAAAAAGTATACAGACACGCATGACTCACTTCTAAGAATGTCTTTGGCAGCACACAGACACAATCAATATCGCCCTCGTGTCCAACAAGTGTATTCAGGGCTAATGGTAGATTTTCGCGTCTCCAGAGCTTGATGACTCTTTTCCTCTTCTGCCGCAGCACCTTATGCTCTTCCAGTACAATTGTGTTTCGCTCAGGTTTCTCCGAATGTTTCTCTCGGATATGTAAATGTGTTGTCGAGGGGTCTTCCGGTAGACCTTTCGATAGGTAACGGTCTTCAAGGGCGATGAAATCACTTGGACACGTTGGAAAGAATGACTTCAGGCTAGCTGGAAAGGAGTGACTTAACCACAACCGACTTGCGGAGGTGGACTAACGAATGTGATGCCGTATAGGAAAATGAATGACAGAGGCTGTTGAAGACGCAGTGGGCAACAAAATTGAAGGAGACAGATGTCAAAATGAAAGGATACAACCGGGAGAGAGAGCCAATCACAGCCCAATCGCAACACCGTCTGTGTGAAACATCCCCTCACCCCTTGCACCCTTTGTTCTCCTGTCTCCCTGTACAACGTCCAGCCAAGCTTTTGCCAGCCCATGGGGAGAGTGGGATCGCTCGGCCATCCAAGGAAAGCAGCCGGCCCCAGGCCTGATTCGACCTTAACAAGTTAACGGCCACCCTGAAAGAGGCATGATTGGTGAAGGCGATAACCATCATTAATATTGCGAATGGAGTATTGGTGAGAAATGAGCAGGGGACTCTCAGCGTGAAACGGCGGCTCCAGCGGATCATCCCCTCATCTTGCTGGCCTGACAGGCAGCTTGGCATCGTGGGACTTACAGTTCACAATCAAACATTGCAGTCGGCTTCATTTCCAAGAGTGTACCTGCTTTATACTCTACGAGACCGTGCAATGATGTGTTCTTTACACCAAGGGGCAGGGCGTCCATACGATTTGCTTCTGTACCCGAGAGAATGACACCTTACAGCACGTCTCGCAGAACAACCATCACGACATCCTAGCTCGGACATCCAACCTTTTAGGAGCATAGTAAAGGCCTACCATGTTGGCAGGGCTTGAGCTGGTCTGACACGACGCCGCAGATGCGTAGTAGGTGCTGGCGTTGAGAAGCAGCCAACTTCTGCTTTCGTAGTTGGATGGTGTCTTACGGCAACAATTATTGATGGAAGCCGCCTTATGACAGCCCAGAGTCCAAGAGGCCTGTCCATTATCACGAGCTGAGCCTTCAAGTCTCGATGAAGGCTCAATTTTGCGATCCGATGGATGTTCTGCTAGGTGAGCCAAATATGACCGGGCTTTCGCTGTGCCAGGTAATTTTCATTTCTCTCTACACCGCTCCTTGAGCTCTTCAAGTTGTCCCAAATACCGGCAACGATGGGCGCACTCTATCCTAGCAAGCCCTAATTGCACTGAACCCACTGTCGTGCTCGTTCTCGTCAAGCTCCTTCCATGGTTGACATGACCGAATACGCGACACGTCTTACTTGTTTGCCTTGTTAGCTGTGATTTATCAGTTGTCGCTCAGTCCATCGTGGCTCCGTTAATGCAAAGGTGCCAAGGGGTGGGTGCTCGTTTCTGTTCCCTAGAATTGTGCACCCTGCTGGCGCAGGAGATATGAATCAAACGTGTGTTTCTATTATCAGTACGAGGTTGAGGTCACGGTTCCATTATTACATTTGTGCCTCATCTCACTATCTACAATTTTATTCAAGATTTCTTTGCCACCATACTATTATCTTACAGTTGATCTACCATATTACAGTAAAATCAATTCAGGTTGTTCCCATTATAACAAAACATTAGGTTTCTGAAACGCGTTCAAAAATAGAACTTGCCGGTCTTGCTCTGCCGGGAGTATATTGCGTACTCGATGGGGACACGCCCCTGCTTCCCATTGCCAGCTCTCCTTGCTGCTATTGTCGGCGCCTGCGGCAATGGCTTGCTGAGTTGCGGACCTCTGGCCGATCTGGGCTGCAAGGGTCGTGGAGGGAGTGGCTTCTGTCGGTAATAGTCGTTGATAGGGTAAGAAATTTGAGGTCTGCGGGCCGGCCGCGACTGTGAGTTGCCCATTTTGTCAGGAGTGAGAAGAGGTGTGCGATGGAGTGCGAAAAGAGGGCTGTTCTGAGGTCTATGTTATTAGAAAAGACTAAGTATATGTTTTACAGACAGAGCGAAGTGCATGAGGTGCACGAGGTACGTCTATTTAATCCATGGGGCACTTGTCCCATTGTCCATCTTACAACCGTCAGAAAGCTTATTGTACTTTCTCTTGAGAAGCTCTTTGTGAACAATCATACATTTGCAATCTATGACACACCCAACAAAGCCCCTCTTGGATGGAGTCGAACTCTTTATTCTTTGAGATGTTCTCCAATGGACGTCGAGATATCTTAATAAAGAAAGACATCATGACCCGGGTCCTTCATCTAGTTATATTCGCAGACTTGCCTAGCAGCCTTAATACTTACATCGCAAAACAATCATAGAAACACAGAACCAGATTCACTGCAAAGACTGACAGCGTAGGAATCAAACGTCCTTTCAAAGACACTCACACGATGGCGGCCTCTATCCAACCTTTGGTCGAGGCACAACCAAACCTTGGTCTCCCATTCGCGCCCGAAATCCGTAACGAGATCTACAAGCATGCTCTCAGCGACCCAGCTCAACAGGAGGGTGGTGGACCAGACACCAGTCCACTGCAGCTACTCCTCGTTTCGCGCCAGACCAACATCGAAGCCTATGCCATGTACTACCGCAACAACAAACTCCACTTGCCCAACCTCACGCTCCTCGCGCGCTTCCTCTGGAACATCGGCGACGCGCGACGCGCGCACATCACCAACCTCTCCTTCACATACAACCTGCATGACGCGACACCAAGGGGCATGGGCCAGCTTCTCAAGGCGTGTTCCAGCTGGAGGCACATTACGGTAGACGTAAGAACCTGCTGCTCGAGAGAGCCGGACCGGTATCTAGCGCGGGTACTGAGTCAGGTACGCGGTATGGAATCCGTACAATTCGGCTTTCGACGCGCAACTGGGTGGCGCTGGGGAACTGACTGCAGAAGGAGGCCGGGAATACAGCAGCCGCACAGAAACGAGCTGAGTTGGGAGGATTTGAAGCAGCTGATGATGAGGCCGAGGGATGAACGATATAGCGCGAGGCGAACCAGACTGGTTAAACCCTACCAGCCCATGCGGAGGTCTGCCCGTCTACAGAAGTTGAGAGAGACAGAGGGGGTGTAGAGCTGATGCTTGAGCCATGTTCCGGCCTTTACAAGAGATAATTTACACCGACATCTAGTCTTGTAGGCGCCACAGGCATAACGATTAGGTTTCGCCAACAACTTCATCTCTCGTCCGACCCATCAATTGCCTGATTATCATCATCGACGTGTCCGCAGTAAGGTCGTAATTCATCTCCGTATTCATCTCCATGCATTGGCTAAGATGTTCATCTCCTTCCCTCCCCTGCTCCTATATCCACCCCATATTCCGACACTCTGAACCTCCTATCAAGAATTCCCAACCCATGAACCTAACGCCTGCAGCTTCGACATAGGGGCCTTTTACCATCCATGTTGCTCGATAGTGTCTATGCACTATCAACCGCAGCATGGCCACTTTATTACACTTCCTGTCTCTCTCGAACTCAACGGGGTTTTCAAGGCTCGAGGGAGGGGCTTAGGGCGTTTGTACCTTTCGAGCTTCTACGGTTTTCCCTGAAGTGCGAAGCGAAAGGCCTAGATTCCAAACCACCAGTGTGGCCAAGATGGTGGTTTGAAGAGTTTGTGAAGGGCGGGAGGAGTTGGGCTGGTCGGCTGGGGGATGTCTTGTGGTTTAGTGGGTGGACCCTGTGGGATAGCTTGTTCGTATATTGAAAAAGATAGATTGCAAGGCGGGACATGGCATTTTGGACGCTTCGTCGATGTTTGCGAGAGTAGTGAACAGCGGCGAGGCAACGAGACGTGCGACTTGACCTTCCTCGAATGCTGGAAGTAGGCCCCGTCGGCGGCACATGTGGGATCTACCGTACATGAACTTCTAAGGCAATTCAATGGAATCGGGTCTGATACAATCGTGAGGAAGTAAGATCACTCAGCGCTGAGCCTCTTTTTTACCAGCCGTGCAAGGAGATTTTTGTTTCCCCATGATAGCCGAACGCTATGCAATGCTTCTAAGATAGATGCAGTCAGAAGTACCACTCAAGACTCCCACGCCATGCCATGCTTGCGGAAAGTAAGATAATAGAAACAGCTAGCATGCAGTAGAAGCCGGCACGAACCCACACCTGTCTTGCAATTGCTGTGGGCTTGGAAATCCATCCGGCGAGATACCCAACAACCGATTCCCAATGTCGCTCACATAGCTGCTCGTCGAGCACGGCGTCGCCGCCTGCAGATTGTTTGCATCCACCACACGACCTGTGTTATACACCCTCAACGCAGCTGCGATGTTTTCATTCGCACGAGCGTACGCGATGCCCGGAGAAACGGGAGCGCCGGTACCGGTGTGACCGAAGATGCCTTGCTGGAGCATGCGCGTGATGTCGTCTGCCGTGCACGAGCCAGGGGCGCAGTTGATGTGGGCTTCGGATGTGATTTGGACTTGCATCAGGCCGAAGGATTTGCCTTTGTCGCCAGGGTGGCCGAGGGCGCCGCCGGTCTCTTGCATTATCATCGCTAGAATAAATTCACTGAACAAAAGTTTAGCATTCTGTTCTAAGATCGAGTTTTGTTGTAAGGATACTCACGGAAGTATTCCCGCAGACATCGAGACAGACTGGATGGCAGAGATGATATCCCGAACGGTCTCGGGGCTGTTGCCTCGGCTGAGCGCCGGCTTATTGATGGCTAGAAGTTCGTCCCAGGATAGCCATTCTAATGGGAAGTTGGTACCTCTGAAGCATTGATACGAGGTTTCGGCAGCGACGGATCCCCCTCCCCGACTGACAAGCTGAAAAGGCTTAGGCGCTGGCACAGTGAGTACTGGGAGAAGGAAAAGAGGCAGGGCTAAAGCGACCTGACGGAAAGAAGGCATGGTCGTGTATAGAAAACAGGATGTTAATAAACGAGATTACGATGCAGCACGGAAGAAAGAAACGAAACGATTTGCGACTCCAGCTGCCAACCAGCAACTTGGATGGGAGGCATGATATATCTGAAAGCCCAAGACCGCATGTGCTGTGATGGGATGAGAGACTAAAAAACCAAGAGGGAAAGGACTGAAACACGAGGGCTCAGCTGGGTGAAGAAGCCGGCTGGGTGTGCTGCAATTGGGAACTGAAGGAGCTCGTACCAAGTCCTCAGCTGCGGCGCGGAGCGGACGCCTGAAGATCTTCACCAGATTGGCCGCACACTACTGTATCTTTCAGGACGACGCTGAAGAACGAAGTATCCCACTTCTAAAGGAAGTTAGGCCACTAAGATCGAGTCACTTCGTCTTTCTTTCTAAGGGCGCAAAGACCGACCATGCGGTGATGGACTTAAACCGGCGGGGGTCCACTATGGCAGTTCAGGACGCCTTAAGGCGAGGCTTGTACTTTGTACAGGAGTCTCTGTGCTGTTTAAGCGCCTTCGAAGGCTATTGTATGATTGGTTCTTGCTCAATCGGACCCCACTGGAGGTGATTCTCCGAATAACAAGCAGCGTGAGGCTGTGGTGGAGTGAGCGGTCAGGCCTTCAAGAAGCCGGCTAAAATCAGCGACCCAGTACCCGAATAGAATCTGTGAATGCTTTTCCGAAAATAGTAACTGAAGTGTTCTCCACATCAACAACGACGCGATGAAGAAACTTGACGTTCTGAATGATACAGAAATTACTTTTCATGAAGAAGGTGGAGCCCCATAGTTCCTGAATGAGGGCAAATCGAGCAAGGATCGGACGCAAGTACCTCGGCGGAGCTCCGGAGAATCTAAAAGGGTTAGCCCAAAGATGTGTTTACGCCAAGACTCAAATAAACGGTTTTCCTCTTTGGGCCGCCTTTTTTCAAAACTTTCTCAAGACTGGCGCATTTGATATGCCCATGTCGTCGTCGCTCCTTTCATTGCGTATGCTCCTGTGATTCTGCACATACGTTCGTTGATTTAAGAAGGCTTCCCCATATAATTCTTCAATACCTCCACACCACCTCAAGCATCCAAGCTCGAGCCCGCAATCGCGCCATCCCCATATATTCGATGAAGTTGCGTTCGACTAGACTTTGCAGTGGCCTGGACATCGAGTCGGAGATCATTGAGCAAGACCGTAATGGCTTACGCAGCGCCATCTCTGCCAACTCGATTCCCCTGCTGGTGTCGAGCTACGTACTCGGTAACTAATCCGCTCTTTACATCCTACCTATCTCACAGCAATTCCAGCCGTGAGACATGTGGCGGGAGTGCTCCCGTGTGGCAGTCCTCGATTGTGCCCATTGACGTCTTGTCGGCCCGTCATATCATCAAGGAACATACTGACTTTTACGTAGTGGGGAGGAGAAAGCAAAAGGGACCTGGGGTTCGTTGAGGGCGACCTGATAGAATGTCTCAACGCTGGCGATGGATCCTGGTGGATGGGACGTCTGCACAGAGACAAGAGGGCAATGGGCCTTTTCCCTTCGAATTTCGTGCAATTATTAGACGAAAGCTTTCGCCCCGTAATACGGACGACGAGCCCACTGCCGCCGTCCAACGGATCCAATTCACGGAATGGAAGCCCTACATCAACTCCGCAGAAAGCAAAGACCTTTCGCAAGCCATTCCAGGCGTATGTCTCGACCCCTGGAAAGAGCGAGCCTGCTGCTGCCACTACAACTCCGTCTCCACAGAAAACCAAAACTACGTTTCGCAAACCATTCCAAGCTTACGCGCAGCCAGTCACTCCGAAACCCGTCGTGCCTGCTCTGCAAACAGACAACAGGTCGAGGAAGCCATCTCCAAGTCCGGAGCGACGATTAAGCTTCCTAGAACAGCCCTCGAGAGCTTCTTCCCACCGTAGTTCACCTTTCAGGCAATCAAGCTTTCTCCAGCGACCTTCTAGACCCCCTTCACGTCAAAGTCCACAGTATGGCTCTCGTGCGCCATCTCCACAAACCTCTATGCAGTTTCAGCCAGCTGAGACCATGGACTACGAGGAACCCTTCGAGGACATTGGCTCCTCTCCACCACCTCCAGCGCCGCCCCCACACCGCGTAGCTTACAATGCGCCTCCACCGCGAATGATTCCTTCGCCTACCCCATCCATGAACGACCGATACCCCACCGTTTCTCGAGGACCCTCCCCCGTGCCGACATCCCCTGCGGTACCTGGACATACGCCTTCGCCTCTCCGAGATGCAATAGAGGATGTAATGACATCCCTCCATGATATGGCACTGCGTCAGGACGATCCTTCGCCATCTCCCGAACAGGACCGGCCGCCGCTTACTCCATGGTCACCAGAAGCTTTCGAAGAGTTCCGAACGAATCCTAGGGGCCATGGCGGCAATCGACCGCGGTCGTCGATGGGATTCGAGGCCTCTCCACCAATGGAAGATGGTCACACATATGATACCGATAATGGAGCTCAATACCAGGATACCCGGCGTAACTACGAACCTGGACCGCATCGCGTTGATGATTACGTAGAACGTATGGAGACGCGACTGAGAAATATGCAATCAACTGGCCCTCGACCTCCTGACGAGCTGTTCCTGCCAAACGATGATGCTGGACCTCCCGCTCCTCCGCCCAAGCACTCGCCTTTGCAACAAAGACCGATGTCCTCCATGAGCATGAAACCCCCAGTGATAGGCAGGAATGACTCAGACCGCAAATTAAGAAATCGCAAGTCAGCGTATGAGCTTGGAAGAGGAATGCTGAATCGGACTTTTACTGCCAAGTCAAGCGCTACTAACTCTTCCAGTGGCTTCCAAAGCGTTGCTACGAATAGTTCGTCCAATACTTCGCGCACCGGTCAAAGTATCATGAGTGGATACTCAGCCGGTGGTTTTAGCGCGACTAGTGCAGGGAGCTTAGCGAGAAAGAAAGGATGGGGAAGCATCAGCAGGAGCAGACCAATGAGTGTAATCGATACTCGGCAGGATATACTGCATGGACTGTCTGCCAAAGATAAGCAGTCGAGGCCGCAGACGCCTTCAGCTGCGAATGCACACCACTTGGGTTATGGTTCGAGACCCGCTTCGACAGCCCCAGATGTTTGGGGAGAGAACAGCATCGAATCTGGTGGGCTACTAGGTGGTTTGGCAGCTCCTAGAGCGAAGAAAAGCGGCTTTTTCAAGAAGTTGGTCGAATCAGCAAAGACTGGTGCAGCAAACGCTAGAAGCAGCATGGCTGCGGGCCAGGCAGATCCTCCACGTTCGCCCATTAAGAGCCTGCTACCGAATGGAGTCACGGCTATTGCAGGAGGTAGTGCGGCAAGAGACATGGGTTTAGGGGGCAAGGGCTGCACTGACTGGGTACAAGTCAGACGGGATGTCAATCGATCTAATTCGCTCAGTCATAACGAAAGGGTTGAAAGGGCTGAAAAATGCCAGATGATTGACTATCCGGCAATTGCCCCTGTAGAGGCTCTGTATGAAGTGGCGCAAGGTGACGAAGGTGCGGATGGCTACCCTGTAGAGTATCCGACGGATTTCAGTACCGTGAACCTTCAGCTTGTGGATAAGAGTGCTCGTTTTGTCAACAGCCTTCCACCTGGGACCAATGCAGCAAGCCTGGCGCAAGGATACGTATGTCGGCCTTACAGAAGTGACGTTCAGAGGCTGCGAGCCATCTTCACCTGGGTCAGTGAGCGGGTCGCCTGGGAAGAGGACTTCGAGGGAGACGTCGACTGTAGACGGGTAATCCAAATGAGAAGAGGCTGTGCGGAAGAAGTCGCTGTGCTTGTCATGGAGATGTGTCAGTCGGTGGCCTTGCACGCAGAGGTCGTAAGGGGACATCTGAAAGCACCGGACGCCCCTCTGGAGGTGGACAGCAATCCAAGACCAAACCACTGGTGGAACGCTGTGCTTGTCGACAACGAATGGAGAATTATGGATTGCTCTTTAGCAAGCCCAACAAATCCCAAGCGAAGTCAATACTCAAGCGCTGGAGCACAAGTTGCAGAATCAGGATGGTTTCTTGCTCGTCCAATGGAGATATGCTACACTCATGTTGCTTCGCACATAGTACAACAGCACATCTGCCCTCCAATAGCGCCCGACATCCTCATGGCTCTCCCCTGCGCTTGTCCGCCCTATTTCAAGCACAACCTCCGCCTAATCGACTATGACACCAGCCTCTCACGCATCGAAAACCTCGAATTAGTACACGTCCAATTCTCCGTCCCACCAGACATCGAATGCTTCGCCGAAGTTGAAGCCCGCTCCTACGCCCGCGATGCCGACGGCGATGTCTTCGAAAGTGGGGACACAATCTCCACCCGTGCTCTCGCCCAAGCCGAGTGGGTCAACGGTGAAAAGCGCTACATAGTGAAAGCCTACCTCCCCGGCGACGGCGGCTCCGGGACCTTGAAAGTCTACGCCGGCAAGCGCGGCCTCATGCACTCCATCAAAGACAACCCGCACCCTCTCGCCTTCACCATCCCCATCGTCCACAGCGGCGACAACCCACCCTACGAGTTCCTCCTCCGCCACCCCACCCCCCACGCCCAACGCCATGACCTCTACGTCGCGCAGCCCCAATGCGCCCGGCTGGCTGTGAACAACACCTTCGTCTTCGCCGTCCGACAGCATCCCTCCTCCCTCACTTGCTCCTCCCCCAGCGCAGCCTCTTCCTCCACCTCCCCCTTCCCCTTCACCCGCCCTGCAAGTGCCATGTCCATGACCTCCTCCTCCGCCGCCTCAACATCCGACTACTTCGGCCCCGTAGCCTCAAACCTCTCTTCCACCTCCAACAGGCACAGCACACAGGCCTCACTGCACGTCCTTCAAAAACAAGAAAAGCCAGCCAAGTTGGCGATCCAGGCCCCGAGCGGGAAGATCCTAAGACTCATGCGGAAAAGTGATAATACGGTTAGTGCGAGTGAGGGCGGCGATGGAGGCGTTTGGGAGACGATCATCAAGATTGGGGAGAGGGGCACTTGGAGGGGACTGGTGCTGGCGGATCGGAGTGCGAGGTGGTGCGTTTTCGGGGAGTGGGAGTGTTTCTGATCTCTGAGAAGGGAGATAATAATGTATAAATTTGGGGCAATGGCGGCGCTCGGGTAGCGATTCTGTACACCGATGATACCATGACTGCATATAGAGATGGAGTTCGGATTTCGCTTTGAGGAAACAAAGTATACTGGTAGAGAGAAATGTTAATATCATACATACACTCATGGTTTCATTTCGACTTCTAGTGAATGCTGTGAAGCGAATTCTTCCATATACTCTAACTGAAGTCTTGCAAACGTCCAGCCATGCTCCCCTTGTAATCGTTACTGGCAGCGTACCATACTCCCCCAAGTCACCCTTCATAGCAAGATACTAATCAGATCTTGCTTCATCCACCGCCTCCTTCCCCTCTCCTCCCCGCTTCAAGCAGCACATCCCACAACTCTCCGCCCTCCCCCTGCCGATACCCATGCCCAATCACATTAACCAACCACCACCCCTCCCTCACGCCTCTCAAAAACTCCCTACTCTCCCGCCCCCGCACACACCTTGCCCACTCACCCCACCGCCCAAACGCCTCCTCCACCCACTGCCGGAAGCTAACCTCCTCAACCATCGTCGCCGTCGCGATCTCCTTCCCCAGAAAACTGCCCCACGTGACAACATGCACCGCTTTCTCCGTTTCCGACGAGATGAACGCCCCGGCCGCGTTGCCGGCGTAGAAAGCTATCTGTGGGCTTACGGCCTCGGAGCGTAGGTGCGGGAGGAGGAGGCTGTGGAAGGCGGAGGCGGGGAGGAAGAACTCGACGAAGGCTTTCTGGAAGACGAAGCCGCCTGGGGGTCCCCAGCCGTGTGTCGGGTCGGTGCTTGGGACAGCGTCGACTGCAGGTTGTGAAGCGATGGTCCACCAGTTATAGTTCGCGTTCAGGGCGTGGAGTTGCGGGTGGATGAGCGCGGTTTCGGGGCTGAGGGTGCCTTCGGACCAGGGCAGTTGGTGCGGGGCGGCGCCGGCGAGGTGGGATGTGAAGAGGGCGGTTATGTCGGTGGGAGAGGTGGGTTCGCCCCAGAGGGTGCGGGCTTGGTCGGGTGGGACTGGGAGGGAATAGGGAGAGTAGGTGAGGGGAGTGCCGAAGGCGGGGGAGCGGGCGTCGCCGAAGCGGAAGTTTGGGTAGTCGTCCCAGGTTGCTTCGCGGCCGGCGGGGGTTTGGCCGTGGGAGATGGCGAGAGTCTTGGCGCGGGAAGGAGGAGAGGTAGACAAATTCGTGGAGGTTGTGAGTTGGTCTTGGGAGGCGGTGGAGTCGACGCGGTGGTGGGAGGCTGTGATCGTGGGGATTGGGACGCCGTTCGTGGTGGGGTGGGTGTCGCCGTTGGGAAGGAAGGGCGAATCGTCGATGGCGGATGAGTCATGTAGGTCCAGATTTGGTGTGCTTGGTGGAATGAGATGACATCTTTCCAGTATGAAGCCCACGGCTTTCTCTAAGTTGAGTGTATAGAAGTGAAACCCTCGTCGTCCTACGCTAGGAAGTTTTTTCAAGTCCTCGACTATTTCGCTGATGAAATCTACTCCAACGCTTTTGACAGCCTCATCATCTCCTTTTATAGGATCCAGTCTGTCGAGTAATTTTTGAGGCAGCTTGCAATGGCTGAGTTTCGTCGTCCGTTTCAGTATTTGGTAGCTCTGTATGGGCATCAATCCAGGGATTATGGGTATATCCTGGAAGACACCAGACTCATGGTTCCTCAGCATCTTCTCAAACTTTATGTATGCGTCCTCGTCGTAGAATAGTTGTGTCATAAGGAAGTCCGCACCAGCCTTGGTCTTATCGATCAGGTATGGCAGGTCATGCTTCGGATTTTGGTCGACCGGATGGGATTCATCAGCATGTCCCTCCGGATATGTGGCCACTCCAATGCAGAAGTGATCGCCGTGAACGCGCCGTATGTATCTGACCAGGTCTATTGCCCAAGTGAAATGCTCGTTGCTCTCTTCCTCACCCTGGGTTTCATCTTCCTCCTGGAGCCTGTACTCTTCCTCACGAGGTGGGTCACCTCTTAAGGCAAGAATGTTCCGGACACCCATCGCCTTTGCTTCTGTCAACGCCTCATCAATCAGCCGCTTCTTCATGTTGGTACAAGTCATGTGTAGGCATGTTGTGAGGCCCAGTTGCCGTTGGCATAGATCTGCGAGTTGCAGCGATCCAGCAGAGGTGCTACCCCCAGCACCCCAGGTCACTGCCACAAACAAGGGTCTGAGAGCGAGGGCCATCCGTTCCAGTCGGTGTTGAAGGTTCGAAAAGCCCTGCAAATACATCATCAGTAAATTGTACGGCATATTGGTCAAGTAAGCGGACCATCTGGGTCTTGGGAGGGAAGAACTCAAGGGAGAAGTAGTTGCCATCTTTGGGCAGAGCTGCGATCTTCTCAGTGATCTTCTGCATTTCGTATCACTCTCTTCCCATGAATGGTATGGAAGGGGTAATGTGGATTTTTGTCGATGGTCATAGCCCGGAAAAGAGGCGGGAGCCTCATCCGACACTGGGTCACAAGCATGTGATTGAGCAAGCAAACAAGAAGGTGCGCTCGAAGATAGAAATATCAACTGTGTGTATGTACATGTTTTGGAATTGTTGCATGAAAGCTTTTCATTCGAAGTCAATGATCCGGATGCGGCTAAGTACACAGACCAGAGCGCCTCAATATTCTCAGAGGCCGAAATATGAACATTGTTCATGGGGACTGCAAAAAGGCAAGACGTTTCACTGTAGCTTTATCAAGCGAGCATTCGAACAACATGACTGCTCTAGTTAATTGACAGCTTTCTGCTACGAATCTCTTTCGGCAAACCCTAACGTCTCCATGTCGTGAGCATCGATCCCTGGGCTTGGCAAAGATGCCTCTGTGAGCCTCTTCTTTCCGTTGTCTAGCTTCGCTTTCCTATCTTCTAGGGAGCGATACGATAGAGGATTCTTTCGGGGTTCTCCTCCACCCTCAGATTTATACTGATAGCCTCTGACCCTACACCAGTGTTAATGTTGGTAGTCACTCCTAAACGAAGGACACGGCATACCTTGGTCCTTGACCGGTTCTCGCCGGTAATGCGGCTTCGTAAACAATGCTGAAGTTTTGCAATTCTTTCTTAAAAGACCCTTCGCGGATGCATTCCCGAATGCCATTGAAAAAGTCATCCATTGTGTAATGATTATGTACTTGCAGTAGGATCCATCCCAACATCTCCTTAGCACTCAGCAGATGCTGAACATATGCTCGATGATGGTTGATGCAGGTATAGCACTTGCAATTTGCGCGCAACGGCGACATATCAGAGGCATGGGCGGAAGACCACATGTCAAGCCCCAACGACACAAGTGTGTCGCACTCTTGACGTGGCTTGGCAGGAAAAGAAAAGTCTAATGCAATGCCAGCATCTGTAGCTTGGCCGATAAATGGTATGGTGAACATGTCAATACCGGACGACACTGCGTCCAGAACCTTGTGCGGGCTGCCTAGATCTGCAGTTGAAAGTCTGGGCAGATGATTGAGCTTCTTGGGAATTGAAAAGACAGAATTGGCGTCATAGAGAACCACCCCGGATAAAATGTCGCTGTAATCGTCCTGCAGAGCTTGGAGGTAATATGACTGCTGTTCAGGCTCAATCGGTAGAATTGGTGCGAACAGCGCCGTATTTGGGGCTCCATCATCTTCGTCTTGTAGGCCCTCAATGAGGTCTTTCAGCCATGCTTGGGTTCGGTCGCCCATCTTCTCTACTCGTCTAGGACTAGGCTTGTGCTCGACTACGTCGCCCATCCCGAGAACAATATCCGGTTTGAGCTTCTGAACGGCTTCGACATACTCGGTAGATTCCAGGGTAGTGAAGCCTACAGAAGTGACTATCGACATAGAGTAGAATGTGTTGGCAGCCGGACATGGCAAAGGTGGTATTCGACGCGGCCCAAGTACAAGGAGAGCATCGCCTTGAAGAGCTATGAATTGGCGAAGGCGAGATTCCGTGGGAGCCACCGGCATCTGGAGGACCGGAGGGACAGTGTTCGCGGCTCGCTCAATGACTTCCTGGCTCCAGGACGAGCGTCCTCATCAGCTTTATTGCTCATAACGGCATGCTTATCCAGGACAAGGGCTCACAATCCTCCAGAGCACAATATATGCTCATAATTGCCGTATGATCGCGCATCATGTCCTGCGAGATATGGGGAACAGCACCACGAGAGCTCAGTGCGAAATAGTGCGGCGTCTGAACTGTGCTCCGACCACGCATTGACATTGTTCCCAATCGTGGCCCATCTTCTCCAGCTGTTAGGTCAAAAGCCAGACATGTTGTGGTAGCTGTTGGGTTTGCGTAATCGCGAGTAGCAGCCATAGGCACAGCTGTAACCTGGATCCGCTTGCCAAAGGCTAGAAATAGAGGCTGTGCAATCTGGCTGCACAGGGAAGTGCGATATCCTTTGAACGTGGCATGACCCCGAAGGGCAAGAAACATATGATGGTTGAATACAACCTACACGACCGGTAATCTACCAGGAATTGTGCTGCCGAATTCGTTGCTTTGCGTCTTTTGCACAATTTTTCGCTGTTGACGACTGCCCGACTCCCCCAGCAGACGTTTTATGATCCTTGCATCAAACAATCGAACAGGCCCCTGAGTGTACCACCCCCTGTGATAGCCCTGGGCTTTGAATTTATCCTAGGGTTGACGCAGAGCTACAATAGCGACTTCTAAACCAAAAGGCTTGATTGCTTCGAGACAAGCAGAGAGTAATCAGTGCTCATCCGTACTTACTTGAACACTCAGGTAGCTCTGGTTAATCTCAAGACCAGGTCGAATCATGCTCTTCTGTGACTGCTGTCGTTGAAATATCACCACATGCATCTCACTCGCACGATTTTCCAAGACAGACCAGGTAGGCTCATCAACAATTTTTGAGCATGCCGGACCCATTCAGCACCCTTCACATTCCACTTCCCTCTCCTCATCTTCAACGGCCTTCTAGGTCTCTGATCTCTCCAAGCCCTCCTCCACGCATCTCTTATAGTCGCTGCCATCTTCTCGAGCCTTCACCGCTGGAGAAACATGGAATCCGTCCTCCGAAAGTCAGCTGCGAAAGCCGGCGACTTCCATGTATCATCACATTCGACTCCTCTCAGGTATTCTGGGTCCGCGCGGAATGAACTTACAGAGCAGCTCTCAACGCCTTCCGTACAGCACATAACCTGCCGCGACGTGGGTGCAGCTTCTCGCCAGTATCAACGCTATCGTAAAGATGGCGGCGGTGGGAAGCTTTGTCAAGACAGCTAGCCAGCTCCACAGTCTGTATATGCGTTTTCTGTGACGCACTCGGGGCGTCTCAACCAGACCATCCTTTACTAAGGGCCCACTGAATCTGCGGAAATTTGATACCCGGCAGCATGCCGGGGAAGCTTGCGAAATTCAAGATTCGAGAGTCTGTGGAACCCTCGTAGCTCAAGAGGCAGCGCGTGTTGAGGGCGTTGTGGGGGGTGGTCATTCGTATTGATCCCAAAGGAGTGACACAGCAAACCCAAGGGCAGGATAGAGAAGTCCAAGATGGACCCTCGAAGAGAGGACATCATGTTGTCTGGCCACAGCCATGAATTTCTGAGCGTGATCTTCTAGGGGTCGAAAGATTTGGCAGCTCTATCAGCACACTCTCAAAGCTTACCCATTGTCGGACTCATTCTCCCTTTGACGTTCTTAAGCCGATGCCGTCTTTCCAACGTCATGGCGAAGTCTTGGTGGCAAACGTCTGAGCCCAGTTAACTTTAATCGTCCCAGCCCTTCTTCTCATATCGGCAGGCGGATCGGCTCAAGTGCTTCCTTGGTAGATCTAGCTACCACTGGGTTTGGGCATATGGGATGGAGAGAAACTGGCACGCTTCCGTCTTTTGACCTCAATACTCCTAAAGGCATATCGAGGCATCTACATAGCAACCACATTGAAGCGCCTGAGTCGGCACTATATTTGGTTGGATTCAACCGTACTATGCTTGAGCTCGGCGATCCTGGTAGGGGTCGATCATCATAGCAACTGTCACTTGCCAGTGAACGAGTTTAGCCCTATGCAAAGCCCACCATTAGCTCCCAAGGAACCAGAGCAATGACGGGGTTGCGACACATACAAATCAATCGATTGCTTCCAAATCGCCTTCGAGAATTGAGGTGAATTTGGAGCTAAGTCATGGTCCAGAGAGGCTCTCTCTCGAACACCTAGAGCGGCGTCTTAGCAGAGGGCGGATAGCTATACTAACAGTCTTCGCTGTTGTTGGGAGAGGTTTTCTGATAAAGCGCGGAGTATGATTGTTCTGACGTTCCCCACTGCGATTTGTCTTACCCAGTATTCCTTGACCATCCCATGTGGTGGCACCAGTGGGTACTTTTTTCCTTCCAAAATCCTATGAAGACCCTTCTCCTACTCCTTTCTTGAAGGCCCTTTCAACTGTGGGACTGCTACAAGTTGACGCTTCGCCGCTTTGTCGCTTTGGCAATGGGTTATGGCTGTTCTATCAGACCATCGCCATCTCATCATCACGTTGTTTCGAAGTGGAAACCAATTAACTCCTAGTCCAGCAGGCCATGGGACTGGCACCCTACCAGCGCATGAGTCATCTTGATAAAAGTAGGGAAGACCGTTAGACAGCGAGAGATCAGAACAGAGCTCCCTTTGTGCTGAACAAGTAGCACAATTCCCTCTTGAGATTTACGTTTACCTATGTAGTTATTACTTATGATGAGTGACGCTCACCGCCCACTATTCACCTCTCCAATCCTGCAGCATCTCCACATCCAATTCCGCCCTCCGTTTCTTGAATTTTTAAGTCTCGAATACTCTCTCGGTGACGGGACACACTCCACGTAGACAACCATCGGTCCGAGCAGCTACAATGCCTGGGCGTCAGCAATACCTCAGCTTCTCGATCAAACTTATCTGTGGCACACTTGTTCTGCTACTCCTGGCCGCTACCCTTCAGCATTCCAGCGAGGTTTTAGTCTCTAGTGTAAACACAGTCCATGGTATTGCAACGCAATTATACCACAATCCAGCTCCTAGGAAGGTCGGGATCCCCTTTGGAAATAAGTATGGTTTCCAGGCCATCGACCGCCTGAATGCTACCTTCTCAGTCCATGAGCCTTACCTGCCATTGAATGCCAACGAGCTTAAGAAGCGAGTTTTCACTTGGTAAGCTTTGATCTCCTTGCAAGACTGAACGTCCCCGGTAATTCGAGTATTACAATGCTTGCTGGGAGGCAGGTTGCTGAACAATAATCGCATAACAGGGATCAGGCTTTATCGGAGGGCAGAAGATTCCTCGATATTCTAGATGGACCCAGAATACAAGCTGAGCTGGACACCTACGAACAGCTCCAAGTGTCTACACCCTCAACATTCCATCTTTCGAAGGTCGGTCGCTCATTCTGTATAAGTTTCCGGGCGGGGGTTGGGTTGTCTCGACTCCAGGCCCCGATTACACCACGTCGGATTTCACCGATGCATATAACGCCCTGGGCCTAAACCAAGACGATGGACGAGCCGTATATGCCGAGTTGACGAACAGCTATTCCAACTGCAAGCGGTCCGACTGGGTAAGCTCTCCGTATTTCATAGCCGTTTTTGTCAATGAAGCTTCACATCTCTGACTGAATGATTCTTTAATAGCCTTCACGAGGCGGCGAATACGGCAACATCTACAATCTCCCAGGGAAGGCTATAGTTGCCACTACCAACTGGGGTCCAACCTTTGAACTGAAACACTGGGCCTCAGCTCCAAACATGGACGCATTCGGGGTCGCGCCCTACGAGAATTATCGGCTCAAGGATATGCTCCCTCGAATCAATAGGTGGTCCGACGTGGTATGGATGGTGTGGTCCCACCTAGCCGGAACCTCTGCAGGTCAACTTGAATACGTCTTCCGGCATGATGTCCAAACGGACGAGAGCTTGAACATCATGGTAGAAGCCGCGCGGCGAGCGGGTCAGCAGGGAGGACACATAATGAACGCCAACTGGCCGGGCGTTCCCTTTGCCAAAGGAACCGACGAATTCCAGGCAATCCTCGGCACACCTCACGGAAAGGGGGTCGTCTATCTGTTGGTGCAGCATCCCAATGAGCTGCCGACGAAGAACATCCAGTCGGTCACAGTCTTTAGCACACCTCCAAGACTGGGCAATGTTCCGAGGCAGAATCTGCTCTTCACATTGACAGGTTAGTGGTGGGTCTGCCTTACATTCTGGGCTTGTATGTCTACCAAACCCAAAAGCGAAAAAGGCCGTGCAATGGGTCGAGTGCGTAATAGGAAAGCTTTCTCTGGCTCAGGCTACTACGACTGAAGTGTACAGCATGAGATTAGTGCTTCAAGTGTCAAGTGCACTACTCTCTTCCATTCCTGGATGTAAGAGCAATCAATGGAGCCACCCCAGAAAGCATAGAAAGCCCGTCACGGAACGCCCGTCACATCCGTCACCTCAGCGCACACTCTCCCAAACCAACCCTGGAGCTTCAAAGATCTCTTTCTGACCTCCTGGCCCGGTTCATTACTATAATTGCTGTCTGTCACACACATCATCGTTCGCTTTCTCTGCCATCCGACGCGTCTCAAAGACTTTTTCCTGACATCTTAGACCGGTTCATTTAATTATCACATCCAATCTAGCGGTGAACTACTCTATATCTGCAATAATTCCCATTTCTCCCTTCGCTTTTCTCCGTAATCAACGTGCTCCGAAGACCTCTTCCTCATACTCACCCTCACCAACCCATAGAACGCGTTGCGGCGACCCAACACTGTCTGCTCGCTCGCACTGAAAGCGAAGCAAGCAGCATTCCAACCACCGACCCCAAACAACACAAATCGTCTGCGCCAGCTACCTTAGACACAACGGCAATTGCCATATCGGATCTCGAACGATCATGTTTTGGCAGCCGAGAACCATAGGGAGTAAGAAAATGTGATGAAGCCTGCCGAGACCATCTGCACAAATGAAAGCCTGGGATTGATGGCATTATCTGTCAAGGCTTTTCTGGATGCTCGTTTCTCTAGGGAGCAGCGAATGTGGTAGAAACGCTAATCGGTGATGCGCATCAGGGCTTAAGGCATGGATACTGGTATTGCGACGTCACTGGCGACTTTTACCGAAGGACGCTGATAAGAGAATATGATGCTCGGCAAGCGTCCTGATGAGAAAGCTGAACATTTCATAGTAGGCACCTATATAAGCTTAATTGTACTGGAGCACACATATATGAACTCTGGAGAACAGATTTTGCAAACCAAGCCCTTCATGTACATGATCCCTGCGTCTATGAGTGCCAAAAACAGACCTGGCCCGAATATATGAGAAGCCTAAACAGCAATACTGACAGAGCTGCAGGTTTAGAACGCCCACCCATATATACATAAGTACACACCACAACGAATCAGTGGGACGCCACTGGATCATTCCTGTCTCGATGCCTAGCAAGCCCCGCCATGAGCTTTCCAAGCCCCGACCGAGCATGCGGAGCATGTGATGAATGACCTGTCTGAGACTTCTGCAGCCCAGGCGAGGCACGCTGGTCCCCATCGCAGCCTGTCGCAGAAGCCATGGCGGCGTTCACGGCCAATGCATGATCGACTGCTTCGATGTTGGTGGCGCTGGAGTTGCGCCTCTGTGCATTCCTTTTGTTCGCGTCCTCGTCCTCTTTCCGATGAAGCGATTCACTGGGCAGCAGGATGGCGCGGTCCAGCTCGTATGGCAAGCCACGATGCCGTCCACGGATCTGCATTGCTATGATGACAAGCTTTGAGACGATGCTGAATTGGGCGGAGAATGAGGTGTCGACGTTCGGGTATCCAAGCGAGAGTCCGACAGTGCCGTAAGCCGAGACAATCTCGAACAGGACTGCAAACATCGTGAAAGCGTACTGATTCGTATCCTGTATTTTGCTGCCCTCCGCGACAGCGATGACGAACAATCCTAGGAATATGTACCAGAGATCGAAACTCAGTTGGCGCCGCAGATGGGCACCGACATAGCTGGGCTGATGCTCGTCTTCGGATTCCTCTTTGGCAGAGCCATATATTCCCAGACTTTTTTCTTCGTACACGTTCGTGCGACGGACAGATATTGCGATTGGAAAGACGGATATGTACATCATGATCAAGTATGAGACTTGAATTCCGGGATGGAGATTGGCAAGATTGACGCTGGCAAAGCCCGCTGTTCGTGTGGAAGTGGCTTGAAAAAGACCGTTCAGAAAGCGATACCCTCCCGGACCAATGGAAGTAACCGTCGGGTCATTGAGATCAAGTATAATGAAGAAAATGGTGTCCACCCCATTCAGCAATACCAAGATCCAAAAGAGCCACCAGGTCGCCTTACTCGGAAAAAGTAGAGTGAAGCAGCGACGCGGATGATCTAATAGAAACCTCAACTCCTCCCATATACCAGAGTCATGACGGACGAAGAAAGAAGACACCCAAATGACGAAACGAAGCATGCAAGGAAATCCAGTGTTGCCGATTACGATCAGGAAAGATCCGATCAGCAATGGGACCACCGCTGTTTGGAACGATATCATCGAGTCGGGCGTGAGAGTAAAGCCAAGGTCGTTGAACATCGAAGCCGGAGTGAATATTCCCCTGAATATCTCGTGTAAGCTAAATGTGCGTTCCTACGTTATTCTATCACGGGCACCATTTGCTTACCACCAGGCCCTTGTTACCCCGTCATTTTTGACTATAGAGCCCCAATAGTCTGTTCGCAAGATCCAAGGAAGGAAGATAACAACACCCAGTAAATGGAAGCAAAAGTAGTAGGCTGTGACACCAATTAATGTATGCCAATCTTTGGCTTCGAAGCCCAGACTTACATATTAGCACAAGAGCCAGCGTCTTGAGCGACCTATATTCAATACCGCCAAGCTCTTCTCGTTGTGCCTCTGTAAGATCCACGAAAGCAGAATTTCGACCAACCGTTGGCTGCCAACTCAGATAGGGCATCGGATCCTTTTCTTGGGTATTGGTCCGCCGCATACTCGAAAAAGTTCCGCTGCGTGAGCGAAGACGGTCTAAAGGTGTCTGCGTTGGTGCCTTCTCCTCCACTGGGGAGAGGGGCTTCGTTCCTGCAGTATTTGCTCTCCTTCTAGAAAGGGTAGCAGAATCAGTCCTCAAAGGAGGATGAGGTGGTTCTTCAATCGTCACACTGCGTTTGAATGGCATTTCAACATTCGGAAATTTGCGATCTGAAGGACTCGTGACTCGGGCGGTCAGTGGCTCGCCCTCGTCCTCATCGCCTACTTGTATAGGTACATCCCCCCGATCGAAGTCGCGAGGCCCAGGAATCCTAAGTATGCCTTTGTCTTTGGGGTTTCTTTGATTTTCAAGAAAAGCGATGTGCTGCTCTGGACTGAGGCGCTGACGCGATCGTACCGTTGACGAGTCTATGGCTGCGTCCTCCTTTACATCATCTACAAACGTGACATCTCGCTTGAGACCAGGTATTTGTGATTCGTTCTGCGTGTCTGGAGATTTGGCAGCAACACCAGAGCTCGATGATGACGACGTTCCGCTCTCGAGGTCCTTGACAACGACATCTTTTCTGGAGTCTTTTTCGGTTGCGTCATCTGATTTACGGGTACCCCCTCCATGTAGGACAACAATGTTCCGACCATCCACACCACGCTCTTTGAATTCTACATCTGGCTGATCTAGCATTTCCGTCTTCGTCCGCGATCGAGACCGGGTACGTCGTAGATTTCGGGCCTCATTCACCACATGCTGAAATCGTCGCTCGAACCAGTACAACCGAATGAATACAACCATAGTATTGATGAAGACTGGTGTCGCCACCATCGCCATGAAGTAAAAGGTAATCTAGCAGCTGATCAACGTTGATGCAATGTGTTCCATAGGGCGACGAGTACGTACTTGTTGGTATAATTTGAGGTCATTGATATTCAGTCTGAAAACATATCAGCCCGGCCTGTCCTACAACATATGCAAGGACATGCTCACGTGTTCAGGCCGCTTTGCGTCGCGCAGCCACTGGCCAAGAACAAGGCGTCGATGTAAGCGATGTTGCCTCCGGGATATAGGACTATAGACCCAAGGATGGCAAGGCCAATCACGTAGAGGTCTAAGAGGCATGAGCGTCAGCAGCGGCAACCCTGGATTAATATTTCGACCAGGACTTCAACGTACAATGTATAGTGATGAAGCTCAACCGGTGCTTCTTCACGCCTATGAGAGAGCCCAAGAAGTTGTGCCCTTTCACCCAATCCCAGATGTCGGACAATGGTGCCAACACCGTAGACATGGCGGTGAGCTCTCCAAATGGAGAAGGTGGAAGACGTGGAATAAGCAGTCAAGAAGTCGTAATCGAAGAGAACGGGTGATGCTATTTGTAGCGAGTGATGTGCCTATCAAAGGATAGGTAATAAACGGTCATCATAGCGATGGATATAGGGTAGCCGCAAATGCTCGGACGACAAGGGAACCGAGGGAGGCGGTGTCGAAGATGTCACCAGTATGGGTGCTTGGAGATGGTGGGTTGGTTGCATCATATTTTGGCAGCACGTTACAGGACAGAGAGAAGGATGAGGAGTCCCTTTACTCCGCCTTCAGCCGTCGGGATATCCTCGGCGTGAGGGCGTGTCGATGAAGATGCGCTACGGGTACTGCCGAAAGGCTTGTTGTTGATGAATCAGATCTCCAGACTATTAATCGCCAACGGTCAGCCATCACCAGTATTTCATGCTATAAGAAGACGACGAAGCCAGAACGGCGCAACAACACCTTGGGGTGTGATTTTTCGGTAGCCCTGAGGCTCTTATATTGAACCATATTACTTCAGCTAATGAAAGTGTAGGTAGTGGCCTGGCTCGTCTGCCAGCGATTGTCCAAGCCATGGCAGAAAACACCATGGCAGCTGCGATGAAGTCGTACGGATGTGACTAATGTTCCCGTGGATTCGCAATCAGCAACGGATATGGTATAAAATATAAAATCCTTACTCTCGTGGTCAAACAACCAGAATAGCGAGTTTGTCGCAAAATGGATGTCTTCATGTGCGACTGGCCATGAATCCACCGCCTGCATGGTGTGCTTCGACGATTTCGAGACTTCAGCCTTGCCTCGGAGGTTACGAAGATGTTGAGTTGAGATGCAGCAACTTGGTTATACCAACGACAGAACGGAAAGATGCTCATGAACATCAACCTGGAGGATGTTGCATTATCTACTATATTCAGATATTCGCCATAACTAAGGTACGGCAGCGCTTCTGCGCCTGGCAGAAGCTTGCCAAGGCCTCTTTTACACCATTCGGAACAAGCTTAAGTACATTCAGTTAGACAGACGAAGCGGCGACGGCCGCGTCGCACACAATGACTTCAAGAATTTCTCTCCACCTTCTGCTTATCCAATTTCTCTCGTTTCCGCGTTCCCCCTGTACTCTTGAATTGAAAGGATATCCCGAAATCGGAGTTGTTCATCGCTGCTTCATTCGATCGTCTGCAGACTTGGCATCCCGCTGAGTGTGACCGGTAATGCCTCGCCGTAAGCAGGTAATCTTTCCACTGTCATGGTGGTATCCAATCTTCAGACCAACAGAAGATAGGTATGAGCAACAGAGTAGCAGACTACCCCACTGTGGCATGATGCTGATCAGAGATTAGCTATCTTCCGAACGTGCGTGAGACGCCTGCGCTGGCTGCTCCATCTTCAGTTCCTGCACCCATGGCCATCTCAACAGCTAAGGAGACTAAGATGACACCAATTGCACCGGTCGGCCCTGCTAGCGCCGCCTCAAAAAGCGAACCGGAAGATGCCTCTAAGAAGATTTCCAGAGTGCCGGATCCGCAACCCACGCAGAAGCAAAAGAAGAAGGACAAGTCTACCAAAGCCCAGTCAGCTTATTCCCGACCCACAGAACAGAAGCACACAGATGCGAAAACCCAATTGCCAGCCAAGAGACAATCGGAGAAAGAAAGCAACGCGCCAATCTGGCGCGAACAGACTCCGGAAGGGAATCCGACGTCCGAACCAGCCCAACGCGGTAGGAGAGTTCATTTTGCCATGGATGTGAAGAAGGAGGATGCTGGCTCGAGGAGAAGCCCTTCAAGACTCAGCAGCTCCAATGGTTCTTGGACCGATCCTCCATCGAAGGGCCGACCAACTGGTACTAGCGACCGCAAGACTGGAATGAAAGGCAAGCGTGACATTCATGTCTCTCGCTCCGCCTTGACACCAGACCCTTCTAAGTCGTCGCAAGCTGTAACGGATCTTGACGATGTGTGGTCTGATGACTCAGATGGCGAGGGAAGTGCCATCGACATCAACGATAGCCACGGCGCTGCCCTGCCAAGCACGCAGCCAGTACTACGCGGCGTCTTGAAGACTCGCGGTCGGAATCTCTCAGCCAGCCGAGCCCGAGCCTATTCAAGTACACATAGCCAGAGCAACAAGATAGCTCAATGCCAAGCTAAGCAGACAGCCCCCGGATCACTCACCTTTACAGGCGAAGACCTGGAGCGAGCGAAGCGGAGCGGCTACAACCCCGAGGCTGTCCGGGCTATTGGCCACGACAATCAACATAGAACGTCATCAGAGAGCAAGAGACGCCACAAACGAGATGCATCACCGCATACTTGGAGCGTGGCAAGCGAATTCGGTAGTACCGTCGATCGGGGCGATCGGCGCTCAAAGGCGCAAGCAGAGGCTGAGGATAACCGTGTTGACAATGCTCTGAAGCAAGCAAGATCCAATGGTAAACTAAACAGACGAACTACAACTTCGTTCTCCAACGATCAAGGTCAATTTAGCCCGAGATCGCCCCTCAAGTCTACCCAGCGCCAGTCATCATCGAGTCACTCAACCTTTTCCAACAGCGAGCGACGTGGCGGCATGAGCTCGAGCCGTCTAGAACCCATCTTCATATTCAGGCCTTCGGACAGCAAGGAGAACGATCCGGGTATCGTAGTACATAGTCAAGCCGAACTTGACGCAGCCAGGAGGGATTACTATGAGCGTCGTGATTTGACTTCTTCATCGTCACAGTATACGAAGAAGGGTCGTAAATCGAGGAGGCTTGCTTTTGCGGAATCATCTTCAGAAAGCGACTCTGATTGATGCACCTGGTATGCCAGCTCTTCCTCTTAGGGGTTGATTGTTTCACTGACTCAAGCACTCACTCAGTCTCTCAAACAGCACGACGACGCTCGCTAGCAGATACTTGTATTTCAATTATCTGAAAGAGCTTCGAACTTACCGTCGGCATTGCATCGGCGCAAGGTCTTTGAAGCGGGTACAAAAGATTCGAAGGCTTACTGAATGTGGTCAACACCAGCAGTGTCTCTAACTTTCTAACGTATGGGCTTTCTTCGATCTCTTCATCGGCCGGTTTCCGTCGTATCCGCTTTTACGCTTTCCTTCTCGACCCGGACAGTCTTTCATTCTGTGGCCGTTCTGACCACATCTGTGGCATACGATGTGAGCCATACCACCACCGGCACCAGATATCGACTGCAATTTATTCAGCTTCACCTCCTTACCCCTCCGGCTCTCCGCCAGTCGGGCCGCCTCCGCCTTCTCGACCTTCCTCTTCGCCTTTCGCTCAGCCTTTGCACGTTTCAAAGTCTCCTCTCTCGTCTGTCGGTCTAGATCATCTGCACCGTCTGCATCGTCGCTATCTACACCCTCGTCCTCTTCGGCTTCGGACGCTTCATCGCTGGAAAAGGAGGAACCGGATCTTGCACCATTTTGCTGCTTCTAGACATAAGAAATTGTATCAGTAGCTTACTAGCTTGGCATAAAAACAGAACTGTATTAGTATCACGCTCGTTGAAGCTTTGACTTGATATGCACATCATCGTACGCACCTCGACCTCCTGATTAAACCTCCCAAAGCTCATCCGACCCGACACGCCCTTCCGTTCACTTCCCCCCCCGTCAGCTCCCCACCCGCCGCCGTCAATATCACCGTACCCCGCCTTTGCGACCCTCAGCCCTCCGTTCCGCTCGCCTCTCTGCTCGTCTACAAAGCTTAACACCCATTTCGTCTCACCCCGCTCAGCAGCTATCTTCTCAAGAGCTTCGGAGCGCTTGGCCTCTTCGGCGTCTAAAGCCGCTTGTATAGCTTGTTGATCTGAGAGGGGTGTGACTGGCGTTGAGGGGGAGTGAGTGCGCTTCTGACGCTTGGAGGAGAAATAGGAGGGGCTTTGAGTCGACGAGGAGGCGGGCGTTGCAGGTGTAGTGGGTGACGAGGCGGCTGCACGTTGCATGAACTGAGAAGACGGTCAGTCAGTGGTAGGATCACCGTAGAGTAGTAGAAGAGGATGTACTTTCATGGTGAGGAGGCGGGAGGACATGGTCTTCGCTGGCCGGCCACCAGACACGGGAGTCTGGGGGGTTGACATCTTGATTCTAAGAGATATTAGGTTGTCACGGAATACCTCATAAGAAGCAGATATCAAGAATGATAGCTAGAAATTGGGTTGCTGAAGCTTTTGATATCCTGTCCCAAAACGGCAAGCTAGCCGAGGCAGCTGCACCTCAAGTTCCAATAACCCGCAACACCCTTGACACAACCTGGGACTCTTCATCTTACCAATACAACGACCACCACCGCCCAATATGCCACCACTACGCCTTCGCCCCTTCTCCCTCTTCTCTCGCCTCTCGCGCCCTGCCCCGTCCTGCACCGCCTCCCTCCAGACCCTCCGCACCTACGCAACCCGCGACCCCTACTCCGACAGACTCCCCACCAACGACCCCAACCCGCCCGAACCAGTCAAGAACGTGTCCGACACCAATGCCACTCCCGTCTCAGCAATGGGTCTGCGCGACGCCCCCCTTCAAGAAATGCCCGAGGACAGTGAGAAGCAGCGGCAGATGCAGGCGCCGAACCGGAAGGGGGTGTGGAGTCGGAGTCAGGAATCGAGGGAGAAGGCGATGAGCGGGCCGCGGTTTGAGCAGACGCTTATGGAATTCCAGGTGCGTACACGTTTGTGGTTGTGTGATACTAGGGGTCAGGTGGCGATGCAAGGGTGGAGGGGAGGGGCGACTGTCGGTTGCTGACTCTGGGATCGGGATGGAGATGGATGCTTGGAGAAAGCAGATGCTGACGCTAGGGCTCGCTATAGCCTCAACCCGAAGCTGCAATAACTTTGATCCATCAACAACCCGTACGCTGGACAAAGAACAGGATAGTAGCATGCGATGGCGGAGGCGGACCATTGGGGCACCCTCGGATCTTCATCAACGTCGATAAACCGCAAATCAATTGGTGTACATACTGCGGTCTACCTTTCGTAAGTTCTACGATGCAGCAAAATGCCCCAAGGATCCCGCAATGCAGCAGAAGAGGAAGTGCTTGGTGTACTATCAAATGCGGGCTGATTGTGCTTTGCAGGCGCAAGAACATCATCGGAAATATCTTGAGAGTCTACCGTCGACGAGTTATCCGTTGGAGCCTACGGGAGCGAGGGCTGAGATCAATGAGTCCCAACGAGTTTCCGATGAACCGTTGGGCCAGCGGTAGGTTTTTTTGGGGAACATTGTCTCTTTACGTTACAGCGGAGTGCCAATCCGATGTATATACCCGTCCTAGACCATGGATTTAAACAATGAAGGTGGTACTTACAATGCTTACCCAAATAATGATTTTGTACCGGGAGCATTTCAGTAGGCTTCTTGTTCTTCCCGACCGTTCCTTGAAGTCCTTGTGGATCTTTCTCGCCCATTTTACGAATCCGAAGCTACGCACCAATACTATGCCAGTTGGGAGTCCCATGTTCGATGGTGATTTTCCAAAATCAATCCACCAAGCAGAGGGCGGCCACGTAGGTCCAGCCTGCCTTCGGCGACCCGGATAACCTCGCCACCACCTCCAACGGACGTGGAGCCAGTGTTTCTGTGGCGAAGCAATTGACACGATCTGACATTATCGCAAACGAGACCAACAAGGCTCCGTGGATTGCCTCAACGGTGACGATCCCGCATCATCATCTTGCCCAGTCCATCACCGGTTCGATGAGAGTGAGAGTAGGCAGTTTCGAGGGCTCGCCGCGGGATTGCGGTTTCTTTCTTTTTGATCGTACGTGATAAAGACGCTTCTAGCAGTATACCCACCTCAATCTCCACCAATCTTTACAGTTTTCGTCCCTCGCCCCATTCCCAGTATCTCGATCCAAGCATCCGCATACGCCTCCTCCTCCAAAGCCTTCCTCTTCCTCTCCTCTCTTCCCTCCCTCTTCACCTTCAGCGCCTCCCTCTCAAGCCTCCACTCCTCCACCCTCCTCTCATACTCCCCCCTCACCCCAAAACTTGTGAAACAATCCTCCTTCACCCCCTCCCGCGTAAGCCCTTCCTTCCCACCTCCTAACCCCTTATACCGCACCAACCACTCATCCACAAATTTCGAATAGCCATCTCGCTGAAACATCCTCTTCCGATCATTAGCCTTCAGCGTATCCCTCACATACGCCTCCCTCCGAAAAAACCGCAATTCGACCACCATCTCGTACATCTCCTGCATACTCCCAAAGCCCCTTCCCTCCTCTCCATCCCCACTACTGATGAAACCATCATCATCAATCCCCAGCCTCTCTCTTTCCATCCCCAGAAACTCACACACAACCTCCGGCTCCCTACTCAAAAACACAAGACTCTTCTTCCGATCCATACTCTCAATCTCCTCGATCCTCAGATGCAAACCTTTATCATTGACTGTCAGCCCCCACGGCCGGGCCATTGTCCCTAGCAGATTCCACAGATCGCCGTATGCGTGGTGGAAGAGCGCCCATTGCCAGTCCTTCACATCCTCACATACTCTGATATCGACTTGTACGTATGCGTCCTGGAGCTCGGGGTGCGGGATCGCGAGGGAGTAACTTTTAGGGGAGGTGGAAATGGTGCGCTGGGCATGGAAGAGGGAGGAGATTGTGGAGAGTGTGGGGGGTGGGGTGGTGAGGGGGGAGCAGACTAGGAGGTCGATGTCGCCGTGGGTAGATTTAGAGGGGGCAGGGGGTGGGGTGGAGACGTGGGTGTAGAGCGATTGGAGAGTGGTGGTGAGGTGGGTGACGAGGTCTGCGTAAAGAGTGGGTGAGAGACGAGGGGTGAAGAGCGGGGAAGGACCGGTGGAAAAGGCTTTTCCGCCCATGGTTATATATTTCAATGTGCTTGAATTGTGTATAGTGGTTTGGAAATAGAGGTGCTGTACTTTGAGCACTTGAACCAAAAGAGATGGAAGGAGCAATTGGGGGTGACTCAACCAAAGCCATCGCTGCCTGTTGGTGAAATGACTGCTTCGAGAGTTGCCATTGGATCGACTCGGCAAACTAAAGCTGAGTCATGGTCTTGCTCTTTCGTCATGGCAAGAGCTTCGCAAGATCTTGCCAACCCCACTCATGGCCAAGGAAGGAATAAGGAATACAAGACTCGATGGAGGGCTTGATCTGGAAGTACACGAGGGCCGTCGAGGGACCCTTAGGTTTACCAGTGGAGCACCCTAGCTCAGCCTTATCAGTGTGCTAATTATATGTGCGGCGCATTTTCCGCTACAGCCGCTAGTATTTTGAGCAAACGCCTATTACCTCTGAACCCTTCTCCTGGTCCTGACAGCCAGCCAGAGCGCGGGCAGCAATAATTGCGAACTAAAAAAAGGAAATTGCAAGAACCCTGCCCGGGCAGTCGTATGTCCGTGTCGAAACGCGAAATTTAACATCAACGGCATGCTCAAGCGACTTGCCGATCTGGAGAAGAGGTTAGAGGCGATCGAGGTGGAGGCTTGTACGTAGCATCACGCAATGCCGTCTTTCAGCATGGCGAGGCTGACCGATACAACAGTGCGCCAATCGTATCTCGCATCCAAGCCTATCTACGAAGAGCGCGCTCAGATCATCAAGGAAATTCCTGGATTCTGGCCCGCAGTGTTCGAAGAAGCTCCTCTCGAAATTGAATCGCACGTTCAGGCACGCGACCTTCCAATACTTGACCACCTTACCTCGCTGGAACTAAATCGCTTCGAAATAGACGAGGATCCCTCCAACGGAGATCCACGCAGTATCCAATTGACTTTCAGGTTCAGCGCGAACGAATACTTTGAGGATGAGACCTTGAAGAAGAAGTTCTGGTACCGTCGCAGCAATGACGGCTGGTCTGGGCTTGTCAGCGAGCCGCTCGATATACAGTGGAAGGACGGCAAGGATCTGACGGATGGCCTGTTGAAGTCCGCAGTTGAGAGATATCACAAGGTGCGCGCGACGGAGGATAATTTGAGGACGCAAGCCAAGAAGAATGCACCAAAACCAAGCATGCAGCCACAAGGAGAAGAGATAAGTATATTCGCATGGTTCGGCTATCACGGGCGCGACATCAGCGCACAGGAGTACTCTCGGGCCGCAAGAGACGAGATGGAGAGGAGGGAAACCATCGTCGTTGGTGAAGAGCAGGAAGTGAGCAAGGCGGGCAATGATGGAGAATTAATAATCGAGAAGACCCTTGCCGTGGATAGAGACGCGGAATACCCATCTTGCCAAGAAACCTTTCCTGGCGGAGAAGAGCTTGCAATTGCTATCAGTGAGGACCTCTTTCCGGGCGCGCTGAAGTATTTTGGTAGTCATTCGACATGCCCCTGGCAATTCCGTCCGCGCTAATCTAGCTACAGTGCAATACCGAGAGCGAGAACCGTCTGACTCGGAAGACGAAACCAGCGACGGATCTGACGGTCACGTATCAAGTGATGATGATCTGGACGAAGGACCTGCATCGAAGCGCGTCAAGAGAGCGGGATGAGAACAGCTTTCGTGATCGGCCCGATTGAGGGGGACAAGCTCTGCTCGAGGGCTGAAAAGACTTCTGTCACCCAGTATAGGGCATGAAGGAACCTTGATTTAAGCTCTGTATTGCAGATGCAGGATGGTGTCATGGACGGCCAGGGGAACGCGCTCTCGCTTGACATAAAGTTTATGTCGAACCATAGTGAGAGCTGGCCACAGCATTTGTGAACACGTGCTCAAGTTGCTGCGCTGTTCATTTTCAGCTGCATATGCAGAGATTTTCGGCGTCTTCCGCATGTCTTCCGAAGTTCTAGAGCCACATTAGTAGTACTCACTAATGTACTTCGAAATACGAGGTAGAGTCCAGCCTCAGAGCCCCGTTGAGCTTGCATGCAGTAGCAACGTCTGGTTCCATCGATGCTTAGTTATAGGCCCAGTGGGGCGAAAGTTCCAGAGTCCGTAGCTTCGGTCTCGGATTGCTAGATTTGACGTGATGGATACTGTGAGATATAATGAATTACAATAGAAGAGATGACTTATTAAAGGTGTGGCCAGGACTTCTCTGTCAACATAACATCGAAAGTCATTCCTGGAAAGGCCTGAGGCAAATCTGTCGCAATCTCGGCGTCTTTACACGAATTTACATAACGAACAATCGCACAGACGCTACTCAATTGTGCTATGACCGTGGTTGTCACGAAAATTCAGAGAACTTTGTGATCTTCTTGGGTCATGGAAAACGCGCGCTCCATCAACTTTGAACGTCGTAGCGGCACGCCTCCACAAATCCTGTGGCCAAAGAGTAGGGAAGCTGGCTGATACGGCCGTATTGCTATTCCATCTAAAGTAAATTGTCTGGGTGTTCACGGCGTAGTCTCTCGAGAGTACTCATTCGCGTTGCGAAAGCGGTATCTGGCCCTCAAGGCCAGGATTTATTGACATCTAGGCCGTCCCTAGCAGCGCGCCGAACAAGGCAACACCCTGACACGGGTCTTTCAGCGGCTGGGTCCCCAAGGAATCGGAACAGCGAGGCGTGCGCATGCTCATAATCGTTCGTAGAATCGTAGTCCAGGAAAAACAGGGATTTACAATCCGGAACGGCATCTACGCACAGTCGATAGTCCTGATATCTGCATCGACGATCATTCCCTGATCTCTGACCTATGGCAAAGTCTTCCGAGCAGATGGTCGGAAGTTTTCAGCTACGGTGTGCTTACAAGCGCACAAGTGAAGGCGAAGGTTGAATCGAGCGGAAAGGCTAATTGAGTGATCGTCCTGGCCCGTCCACTTGATTTATCCCTTGGGCCGGGAGTGAGCACCAGATGGCGCACTGATGGGGCCTGCCAGATCTGCATCCCGGCCCCTAAAAGACGAGGGCCACGGGTACTGGGTAGGTGATTCGTTATGAGCAGGATCTAAGCATTCGAGCCGTTGTAGGGGGCACACGCTGGCTTGCCTCTCACAGCCACCAAGCCTCAAGGCCTGAACAGTACTTTAGATAGCACTAGTTCCATACATCGACCACGCATCCGCGTTGTCGATCAGGAATCTCCCGAGGGCGGATATCAACAATGATGATGAGTAAGAATGAATCTCGATGCACGGGGCTCGGTCTTGCCCTGATAGATGAGGGTACTGTTTGGTATGCTGATGCTGCAGAAGCGGCAATTTCGAGATTGACGAGAGCTGTAAGTCGATCGGTAGCACATCTGAATGGCTGTACGGCCAGGATCGTGGGCAGGTCTATGAAGCCGTCACTGACAGGCTACCGTCCTAGTGGCGGAATTGGCACCCACCAAAGTTAAGCCTTTCATGTGCCGCAATGTCATTCTGTATTAGACGCTGCTTCCGGCTGGAGCAGGTAGCTAGATTTTTGACAGGAACCTGGACAGCAAGCTTCGGTCAAGATTCGATCTTGCAATCCTAGAGTCTCTACCAGCTCGAAAGCGTGGGTGGTTGAAACGCTGAATAGTTCCAATCTCGAAAGGTTTCAGCTTCCAAATGATCATACTCTTAGTGTATCACACATGAGGGTCTTCGCTGGAGTAGACAGCATTCAAGTAGAGCGTTCCAGAGAACAACGTTGATGCAGAGTAAGGTAAGCAACGACAACTACCTAACGGTACGCTTGGGTGTAAAAGGGGTGGAAGGAATGCGACGCTTCGTTACCCCACGCTCATGTCGAAGTCGGTCCAATAACAATAGATCGCTCGACCTTCTCTTCGGCACCATTGACCGAATCGGTAGCTCGGTCTGGATTGCCAATGAAAGTACATCTGGAAATATAACGACGCGGAACAAACGAAGTCTGCGCCATCTTCTTTCTCTCCTTTCGTCTTGGTCTTGTGGGACGCTCTGCACTGTAAAGATCCGCTACATACGGCTGGCTAATAATAGGAACAGGAACTTCTGAACATATTCCATTGAATCGCATACTTTCCCACTACTGCTGGATTCAGCGCGAGTGTTGCTCAATCCTGGATGTTTTCTTGAAGGCGGGTGAGAATTATGATACCTGGTCCGAGCATCAAGCATTGCACAGTCCACTGCCCCCATTTCGCTATGTCTGCCAATCCCCGTAGCTCCATGCAGGTCATGTAATGTTCCTGCACGCGGCTTGCTTCAACGGCCAAGATTCTCCTGTCTTCCTTGCACTCCTAAGAACAGACCCAATGTACTTTAAACGGCTGCACATTTGAGTAGCCAGTAATTCTTTCTCTTGTCTCGGGTCTGTCTTCATACACTGCAGGTGCTGGGCGTTGTGCTATCGGTGGGCCGTATCATTACCGATCGTTTTGTGGAGGAAGGCTGACACACGGCTCCAGTCCCCACAGATACTCCACCAACCAACATTGATTGGATATTCCAGAAAGCTTTGGATCGTCGAAGCACTCGCGGCTCCATGTTGGGCGCCGCCGACAGCATCCTACTATTAGTGCGCCTGCGACGTTCGTGCAAATGCCGTAGCCCTCTGGAGATCACTACCCGATTATTAACCTGCTACCATAACCTACTCTATCTAGCGGGGAAGGCCATACAGTCCTGCCGTATGAACCATCTAATGTCACCAACTTCACGCACGTATATAGGCCCTTTTGGTAGGATACTGCCTGTTCTCCCCAACACCGAGCCATTGGCGTCAGAACAGCAGCACGCTCCAATTGAAGGCACACCATCGTCGAAAATGGCTACCTACACGCTCCCTCCCCCAGTCCGGCTACAGTTTGGGTCCGACCCTTTTCATGGGTTTGCAGAAGTCAACAAGCAGGACTCCCTTGCCAATCTCAGGCCTTCCCCTGAGCAGCAACGACCATCATCCCAAGATATATCCACAAGGGCTTATCGCGAACAACTTCCGTCAGTAAAACAATTGCTGACGCCAGGACCGCAACCAATCGTACCGCTATCACCTACTCCGCCGCAATACAGTCCAGATCTTTACACTTCTTTCTCCTCCCAACCTCCGACACGCCGAAATACGTTCCATGAAACATCACCACCCGTTCGTACTTACCCACAGCCTGGCACCTACGTTGCCAGTCCGGCTCTACCGCATTTCGTTGAGAACAGTATGATTGCGAGACAAAGCTATCAAAGCCTCGCACCTGCGCCTCAATTTCATCCTGCATATGCGAATCCACTACCGCCAGCTCCCTCACCATATATTACTTACCAAGAACCACATCGGCACGATCAGTATATTCAACAGCCGCAGCAGATTACTCCAATGAGTACGTCGAGCCATTACTATCAACCAGGGGCCAGCTCATATGATCAGTCGATCGAGCCTTCGCTAGGTTCAGGGCAAATGGTGCGAGATCCAGCCAACAACGCTAAGCCACTGCCTCGTTTGGTTGGTGAGCAATTGATACCTGGGGAAGGCCCTTGCTGGGTCTATGAGGATGGCTCAATCTGCAAGAAAGTCATCGACGGAGAGCCTGTCAATGCACAATGGGGGGTGACCAAAGCCGGCAGACCACGAAAACGTCTGGCGATTGCGTGTACCACATGTCGCGAGAAAAAGATCAAATGCGATCCGGCCGAGCCCAAGTGTGTCCAATGCACGAAGTTTGGGAGAGTGTGTCGTTTCACTACGGCGTAAGTACCTCTGCACTCTTCCGAAAGCTATGGATCTGTTGCTTTTTACGCTTGCTCATCGTTGTCTACGAGTGCGTTTGATGATAGGGCTGCGAATAGTCTCTGCCATCAACGTATTGTCTGCATCAGAGTAATGTGTTTGTTTCCTTCTTCCTATCATCAACTGATGTTTGTTGTAGTTTTCGTGGTCATCATAGCAGTCCTGAGTCACCTTCTTACGATGTCCAGGCGCACAATACATCATCCATAACCACTGCTCTGGCCTCCCTCCCGACAGGTTCTGTGAAGTACAGTTCCGAACAACAAGAGGAAAAGCAGCCCGCTGATATGCAGCGACGCAATGACTTCACGGAAGCCAATTACTTCATTCAAAGCTCAAGCTTAGCCAAATCATTCAGGGCGGATTCGACACGAACAAGGAGAAAGCACCCTTTCGATCTACAGTTTCCACTAGTCAGCAGAGATGATTACAAAGGGCCCTGCCTCGAAAATATTTTCCCATCCCGTCAAGCATCTCTACGCTTGGAAAGCAGCGCGATGTGTATGTTTTCTCCGTCTCTGACTGCGGTTGATGCATAAGAGGAGAAAGGATCTGTCACCAGCCTTTCGCTTCTACATGCTATCATCGTCGTCTTTAGCTCGGTACGTTAACATGTGATTCTTCATGTTCTACGACAATGGTTATGGCACAGCTGGTGACAGTCACTGGTCATGGGATCTTCGGTCACGGCAATGCGACGCCTGCATGCCACATGTCCAAAAGATGGCGATTCGTCTCCGGCCGAAGGGTACACTAGTAGCAGGGAACGGCTTCTCGTTGACTTGGGACTTAGAGCAAACATCTAGCCTTAGCGAGCATAAGTTTCCGTCAGTCAGACACGTAGCAGCAAGGGTAACCGGAGGATTATCTGGGCAAATTGCACCGAAAATGAAAGCCGATGGAACCGCCTGATATTGACATTGATGAAGATGCGTCTTACACGATGAATTCACACCGTTCTACGCGATGCTTTTCGTAAGGCAACCCCCAAGAGTCGTTGAAAACTAATAAGAATAATAATTCTCTTGTGTGCTGTCACGCAATTCAGCGAAAGCATGCCTCTCTCTCCACCAATTCTATCATCGTCGGCTACCAAGAGACCCCTCCCATTTACGAGCCATGCTGTGCACTGAAACACATCCTGGAGAATTGAGCTTGTTCGCGGAGCTTTCAAAGCACGCTTTCCGCTTGCCGCAAATCGACACAGACATCAGGCAAGCACTGCGAAACGAACCACGTTTATCACCTACGGTAGTGGGTCCGTAGAACCGCGACTCGACATGTGATGATCCCGGCGAACCATTGGGTGAACGATGCCCTGCTATATTGAATATAAGTGTCAGTGCAATCGAGGGCGTTCTGAGAACAGTTTCCATCGATGATCACATCGCGACTGATTATTCAAAATCCGGTGTTAGATCCGTGAATGCGCAGAGGCGGAGCGAAGTATTTGCGCCTGAGTCAGGAACTTGAGTTTTTATATGGCAGAGGAACTAAGACGAGTCGGATAATAATATTGTTTGGAGGAAGTCGGAACCTCGTCTACCTGCTGGTAATGGAAGTGCCTCCAAATTTGCGAGGGTGCACGGAACACTGCAAACCTCAAGTTTCGAGCTTTTTGATCGAAGTACAGGCATGAGATAGATATAAAGTAGCCCGATCTATGCACGTGGGATCGGAAGGACTGCGACCAGCGTGTTGCATTGTTCGGTACCTCGAGACCCATGCTTTTTCAGTGGGGAACGTCAGTACATGCAATCTCGAGATACTGGAATACTTGAATCAAATAAAGTAAAGTAGCTCAATGAACGATGGGTGGCAAGCCCGCCAAGCCTTGGGTCTCCCTCGCAACCGAGGTCAGTCTAACTCTCGGATGCGTACTAGTCCCAGGACTACTTTATTGAGAGCTCAACCCGCATTGAACATTCTCATCTGTAGCTAGATGATCTCGCTGTAAAACCATTTGGGAATTCGAATTTTACTAAGAATAGAGCGCTCCTGTGAGCTTGAACAATGACAGTGCGAATGGAATTTCTCGAGCCAATTGGAGCCAGCAAACCATGATTCTTCGGAAACGACAACCTAGCCCTAGTAGAGAAGCAGAGCAACGTCCGCTAAAACGACCGAGACACATTTCAGACTCTCAACCAACCTCACAAGAAGTTTCTGTGTTTTCTCGGTCTAGTAGAGCGACCTCCGGAAGTACCTCGTATCCTATCAAGGCAATCGTCGCGGAGCGATCAAAAGAATTCCTCGTCGATTGGGCCGACGATCCGATCACCGGGAAAAGTTTTTCACCAAGCTGGGTAAGAATCAAACTCGTTGACTCGCTTTTGATTCTTTATGTGCATCGAACCATCATTGAATTGGGTTGGGATGATGCGGTCAACAAAAGCTGATAACGGTATCCTACAGCAACCTAAACGAAACGTGAGTATAGAAGCTATCAACACTTGGAGAAAGGTCTTCAAACCGACAAATCGGAGGTCACCCACCCAACTGAGGACTACGAGGTCTCCCAGAAATATCACGAAAGACTGTGTTATCGCTAGACTAAACACCAAATCGCCTCGAAGGCAAAGGTCTCACATTCACCCGATCAAAACTTCAGCACCTAACCCAGATCGCAATACGCGAGAAGCCCACGGAGTCGCAGCCTTAGTAGATCAATCTCCATTACACTCTCAACCTAATCTCCTTGTACAAATCTCACAGCATAGCAGCTTCGATAGAGAACAATACCTTCAGTATCATTCTTCCCTATCAGTAAACAGCGTTCTATCATTTTTCCCACCACATCAAGATTCTGGCTTAGGCGAATCTTCACCGCCGCCAGAGCCTTCCCATTTAGAGCTTTCACCTCAAATCCGCATAGTCCCCGACTCCCAGTCGCTTCCTGGTTCATCGAGCTACGTTCCTACGCCAAGCTTCAGTGACAGAAATATCGGGGCATCACCAACCACTGGTTTTCGGGAGTCAACATATATCAGTACCTCATTCGATCAAGATACTGGTCTTCTGACTGAGGACGAGTTTTTGTCCAGCGATCCTGTTGAAGATTCTACAGGTTTCTACGTTGCCGAGAGTCCTGAGTATACTTCCCGCTTTCGGAGGTCCAGGTCCGTACCAACACAGAACTCCATAGAGTTATCATTTTCGATCGGCAGTCGGGCGACCCTGGCAGCCGCTGTTCCCCGCAGCCTTTCTGATCCTAATTTACTAGTCTCCAGTCTGGAAAGTTTGAAAGATCTATCAGACGAACAGAAAAGCCCGGATATACCTTCAAATTCATCACAGAAGAACTCTCTAATCCAGGACCGGCAACAGAGCTTAGGCGGGACGCCAGGGATCCCCTCTGCGGCTCAGTCTGTAGTCGAGAGTTCAAAGAAAGCTTGTAGCCGGAGCCTTGCAACAACTCGTTGCCGCCATCGTGCAAAGCCCACGGATTTTGTGATCCTAGAAGACTTTGTTGCAGACAGCCAACCAACTCAAACCACAGAGAGCTCGGTGTTGAGCCAACGACACCCGAACTCTCAACCAGATCGACCCACCACTGTAAGAGGACCCGAGCCCAACAACGACAGTCGCAAATCATCGTCCAACTCGCCCGAAGTTGTTACGCTTTCTAGCATACCCATCTCTGCCTCTGGGCCGCCTCCGCCTGCACCAGCACTGAACACCATGTCACAGCAGTCTTCCACCCAACTTGGTGCAGGGTTGAGGGCGTCATCCGAAACTCCTCGCCCCGGTCTCCGAGAGAAATTGAAGAATCTACGAGCTGGCTCTAGAATTGAAGCGGACGGTCGCAGGCTGAACAAGCGAGATACTAGCCACAGCCAATCGTCAAGCGCTGTCAACGAACTGGCCGTACGCTCCAATCTTTCCCAGCAAGTCTTTACAGCAACATCGCCATCGGCTCAAGATCAGGGATCTGCCATGGCCACTGGAACATTGCATCCTATACCTTGGACGCAAAAGAATCCCACCTCCCCCTCTGGACCGACACCAGCTGTTCCTACTAGCTTCAATGAAGCTGTGACTTCATCAGATTATCATCCCCTTCACGTGGGGACAGCCAAAGAGTCAGCGCTGCCAACGGGGACAAAATCGCCAGGACAATCAAGAATTGAAACTCAAAGTTCAGAAATTGCTGCTAATGTACCCTTACCACTCCATTTTCATCAGTCAGTACACACGAATTCAACAGCTCCAAATGGACCTCCTTCGCCAGAAGAGTTATCTGCACTTTCTCAAGTAGTCACATCACTGCAGCCTTCACATCTCGGCCCGATGGAGTTCGTAGTTCCTCTTGGTATGAATACTAGGGTACGTGATCAATACATCTCAATCATGAAGTATTACCATAGGAGTATAGAAGACTCGCAAAAAGAACGAATCTCGGATGATGTGCTGGATCGTATTCGACTTATGCTAGACCGACTAAATCGTGTCACTACCCATATGGACCTTGACAACGGGGATGAAACTAGCCAGGAGGACGTGCCAGCCGAGAACCTAGCCATGTGGGCAATAAACTGCAGTGAGAAGTTCAGGTTCCTTCATCACCTATTCGATGCTCTCAGGAACAGGAACCTACACCTCGCAATAGTTGCCAAAGCTGGGCAACTCTTAGATATTGTAGAGACGTTTCTAAAGGGCAACCATGTGGCCTACAAAAGGCCCGACATACTGTCAAAATCGAATCCCAAACATGTCAAAAGCCGCCTGGAGGTAACTCTTCTGCCGTCAGGGACAGAGGGTTCGACAAGTCTTCCAGGTGGTGCCAACCTCGTCATAGCTCTTGATGGATCGTTCAGCGCACACGACGCGCAGGTCATGAAACTACGAACTCACGTGACGAATGTGGGCCAGCTTGCACCGGTGATTCATCTACTTGTCTACAATTCTGCAGAACACATTGACAGATGTATTTCGACAACGCTAGACGCGGTCGATCGAATGAGGAGGATCGTAAGCTGCCTGACCCAGGCTGGCGATGAGGTTGGACAGCTTTTGCCTGATGAAGTCTCCGCTCCGGCAGCTGCCGAGGAGGTGGCAGCCTTTGTGGAAGCTGGAGGTTTGGCACACCATTGGACATTCCAAGCAATCAGGCCAATAGAGGACATCGTGGCCATCGAGTATACTCAGGGCATGGACACTCTAACACAGCCCGGGCCAGCATCGGCCAAGACAGTGATTGCACCTTCAACCGCGTTGAAAAGAGCTTTGGTAGGCTTGGATTTCCAACAAGACTGCCGATTTGGGCAACACAAGCTGATTGTCTTAGGAATCGGAGGAAGCCGGTGCGTCTCCTGGCAAGCGTCAAAGAACGACACCTGCTGCCGAAGTGACCCATATCAGCGACTCCGCTACGCAAGACTCCCAATCCGTAGGTTGTAGCTTCCTGAAATAGACCAGCCGCTGATGTTGCTCCCAGCAGACGATATTCGACCTCCGCAGTGCACTTCAAGAGGCAAACGCAGAGATCATTTCCTTGAAGACCACACACACACAACGGGAAAGTGCTCTGCAAGCGAGTATCACCACTACGAAACACCAGCTTCAAGAGCACATCGATGCTCTTTCCGCTCTGCAAGATCGCTTTGAGCAGCGGACGCATACTCTGACCTCGCTTCGCCAAGAAAGAGATGCTCTGACGGCAGCTGCCACAGCATCGGAGCGTAAACGAGAGGCCAACGCAGCCGAAATCCTTTCGCTTAAAGATAGTCTTTCAGCACTCGAAGCCAGTCTGAAGCAAGCGCGCGATTCGCTTCTCGCTTCCTCTACACCGGGCGTCGCCGAGTCTGAGAGGACGAGTGCTGAGATTAGAAGGCTTCAAGCCCTTAATGCCGATTATGAAAAGAAGATTGCGTCCATGAGAACAGACTTTGACTTTACACGTACAGCATATCAGAATGCATCCAGTTCGGCCGCTGACTCTGCTCTTCAGATCACGACGCTTGAGCATGAAATGGCTGATCTCCGCACCAAAGCTTTCTCAAATGCTATCGATCTGGCAGAAAAAAATAAGAGTACCGAGAACAATGCATTACTGAAGCACACGGCGCACCTGGAAGTTATATTGGCAGAACGCGAAGATGTGCTACGGCGAAAAGAGGAAGAGATCAGAGAATTGCGAAGAGGGAGAGGTATCGGCACCAGGGGTAGCTCAGTCTTACCGGGTGGGAGCCCGCGCGGAAGTCGTGGCGCAAGCCCCGTCGGAGAGGCGATGTTGAGAGTGGGCAGCAAAGGGCTTGGGAGCAGTTTGCGATATGGTACAAAGGGCTCCGGAGTAAGAGGAGAGGATGATGCCTGAGGTGATGCTGTCTCATTGGCGTTTCTTATGTGGCTATCGATGGTATATGTAAGAGCATGCCGGCGCTCCTCGAAACGTGCTGTCGAGTACTCCATCTAGCTGCCGCGATGATGGCAGCGAAATTTGGCTATTTGGTACAATCTCCATGTGACGTCAAAATAGGCGTGCTCGAGGACCTCATTCATGATGAGAAGGTGGAAGACGCTCATGGCTACCAGACCATATATTATAGATATGTCGTTCTCTCCACGCTGTCATCGATCAGCTCACGTTTCAATGAGAGCATCCCCACGGCGAGACTCCAAGATCTACACAAGCGGTCGTACGTTTGCTTCTTGCGCTGGTCCTATTGCTTCACTCATATTTCTTCTGATCAGTCGTGCTCACCCTGGCTCGAGTGACACTTGCAGTACAGGGAGACCTGTTAAATGCTACGAAACCCGTCCGAGCCTGTCTATGGTCTATTGGCTTCGGAAGTGAAGGCGGCTGGTCGTCGAGTAGTACAGTACAACGCCCAGAACTTCTCGTCTGGACCGAAACGCCCAGAGGCACTATCATTTCATGTTGCCCCATCCATCGCATCTTCGCCAACAACGTTTCCCGAGTTCTCCAAACCAGGGTCAGCCTCATCGGAACTTGGATACGGATAAGTCCCCCCGGTCAAGAATCCTCTTCCGTATCCCCTCCACCAGCACGGGCCTGGGAATACGGCGACAAGTTCGATTCGGGCTCCAAATCCAATTCAGACCCATCATCATCGTCATCATCCTTCCCATCCTCAGCCTCGCTCTCGTCGTCAGTACTTTCCCATGCATCATCATGCACCTCGTCCTCCTCCCGCACCGTCTCCACCACCACCTCCTGATCCACCCTGAAGTTCACCCACTTCTCCTTATCCACAAACCCATCCAACACCATATCCACCCAACACTCCTCCAGCTTCAGCCGCCGCCGGATCCCCTCCCTCATCACCAACTGATCAATCTGCATCATCAGGCAATGCCTCCCCGCCGCACCCCACCCCTCCCACTGCAGCATCCCAATCTGCTCCGGCGGCACCCCCATAATCGGCTGGTTCCAGTTCCTCCGCGGCTCGTAGTTCCACCGCACAAGCATCCGCAGCATGTCCAGCTGCGTCTTCATCTCCTCCCTCCGCAGCACCTTCCACAACATACTCAGGCTCCGCTGCCCCAGCAGCATCTTGCGGAGCCCCGTATCCCCTGTCCCCGTTACCGGGTGCGTGAGACGCATGTCCAGCTTGATGATGAACTCCGTCGCGAGATACAGATCTTCGTCGGTCCAAAAAGTGCGATTGTGCATGAAGCCGACTCGCCGGAAGTTATCGCTGATGTCCATCGTGAACCAGATCTTCTTGATCGCCAGACTCATCCCCGCGGGGAATGCGTGCCCTTCGGACGCCATCAGCGTGATGATCTCGTCGACCACCATCTCGCGGAAGTGGATCATCTTCAGCCACTTGAAGGTTGGCACCCAACGCACGGTGCCTCGGCGGCGGGGGGCGAGGTTCTCGCGCGCGGCGGGGTCGAAGTGGCAGAGGGAGGCGTAGCAGCGGAAGATGAAGATGCCAGCGGATTCGGGGGCGTGGGCGAGGGCGTTGCTCATGATGAGGGTGGTGAAGCGGGCGTTGACGAGGAAGTGAAAGGGCTGCGAGATGGCGTAGAGGGAGAGGAGCGTGTCGACGGGGAGGTGTTTGGTGTATTCGAGGGTTAGTTCGGGGTGGGCGAGGAGGGCGGAGAAGATGTTGAAGGGGGCGGCGGCGCGGGGTTGGGGTGCGGTTGGCGTTGGTGGGACGGTAGGGGTGAGTGGGACGGCGGGGGTGGATGGTTGCGCTGGGTTCGCGGCTTGCAGGCGGAGGCGCTTGAAGGGAGAGGAGGGCACGGGGGCGGTGTTTCGTGGATCTGGGTCAGGGGAGGAGCTGGAATGCCGGCGCTTGTGATCGGGGCTGGCTTGGATGGTGGTGGAGTGCACGACTGATGGGTGTAATTCATAGGCGGTGACGTTGTCGGTGGATGAGCCTGCTGGTTGTGGGCTTGCTGGTGGCCATGCCGTTAATGCTGCGTGTTGAGAGCTTGCTGCCCTTGAGGTTGGCTTACTTTGACAACGATCATTTCGAATAGGAGAAACATCGCGGTCATTGAGAATCGAATGCAGTGGAGCAGACATGGCTGAGACACAAGATTACCTGGAGTTGGATTACTATTGGAAGGCCTGCAATGCGTGCGAATGCGAAGTCGAGGCATTTGTTATGACAAAGACAGGGATCAATACTGAAATGTGCGGATTGTCACGCGCTAGCATCTTATTGACAGATAGATCGACAAGGTAGCTAGTTCCAACGACAACGGTGGAACCGCCAGGTGAATAATGGCGTCGGGTTTCTGATCTCTCACCCATATGGCTTAGAGATGTGTTGACAGCCTTTACAATAGTATTCCATTCAATGAACACAAGAGTTCATGATCGCTTCCTGTTCATATCGATCTTGGACACTCAGCAAGGCATTGATCGGCCAAACATTAGCTCACTATGGCCGCGAAAGGCTGGAGCGCTCAGAGTATGACTAAGGGTGTAATAGCAGCATTAGGGTATCTCGATTGCAGGGAGACTTGACTGTGTTGAGCCAATAACATCTTTCTCCCTCCAGTCCAAAATAGCCGGGTCCTTGGTCGCGAGTGACGGGATCTGATGGAGAAGAACAAACGAATATCAGATCGAAAGAGAACAGTTCTACTCAATCTCTAGGCTTCGACGGCCATGCCCGATAGGACCTTAGGTTTTGAAGAAGTTTGGCTCCCTTTGTCGGCCTCAGCAGGAGGCAGGCCCCAGGGGCTTTGGCTTCAACTATCCTTTGTCGAACATCTCCCTATCATGGAAGGCCACTCTAGGTAGAGACTGACGGCCATAAGGTCATTGGCCGAGCTTCGTAAACCATATCTAATCTCGTCCTGGCCCGGTTGATGGTCGTACTATCCGCTCAAATGCTGTAGAATTTAATGGTTTGAAGCCAAGCCCGGTTGAATGACAATATTATGCCGTGTGGAAGAAGTGCAGCGTCACGCATGTTCTTATACATGACCGCATATGGGTACCGTTTATCCCTCGATTTCTTCGATGGGGACATCGTCCGTATCTTTCCCTACTATGGCATTTGCTACCTTCCATACCTGGATTAGATTATCCTCTGCCGCACTACAGAGGACCCAGGGGTCGTTCATATTCCAGCTAAAGTCGGCTATGCGGTTCGTATGGCCGCCATGCATGAATAATCTGGGATGCACATCAGTAATAGTTGTTGCGAAATAGCAGACATGGAACTCTCACAGCTCAGGTGGACCATCTTCTGCATCGTCTGGAGTTTGCTCCTCGCCTACTCGACTGAGGTCCCAGAAGACAATACGTCGATCGTTACTCGAACTTCCCAAAACCGCCTCTTCAAAGGGGTGCCATGACAGAGAGGTCACGGCTTGCTGATGGCCTGCGAGCACATGCAGTTTGGACTTGAGATTACGTAGATCCCAGATGCCGATTGTTGCGTCCGCTGAGCCGGTCGCAACGACATACTCCGAAGCGGGATTGAACGACAGAGCGTTGATGGCGTCCGTATGACCATTGGAGGCTTTCGTAGCTGAGGCTGTTGTTGAAGGATTTCGTGTGTCAATTATTTGCATGGTAAGATCATCGGATACTGTTCCTATCAAAGATTCGTGTAGCGGGTGGTACTGTACATCGTTCACGATGGCTGAATGATGCGTGTATATTCTTGAGGCCTTTAAGATCTTACTACCTGAGGAGATTTTCGTGATATCCCTGGTTATCGTTAACGAATGACGTAAGGGCTTCGAAAACAGGTCTCACCATATCCGGACGGTCTCATCCTCACTGCCTGTCGCTAGATGGCCAGCCTGGTGTGGATTCCAGCTAAGTCCAAATCCCTCCTTCTCGTGCCCGTGGAGCTCAACTTGTGGATTGACAACGCCGGTCGGTACGCTTGGGTGCTTCGTTCTGTCAAAAATCAAAGTCCTCCCATCTATAGCCATCGTAGCAATGATATTCGGATTTTGAGGTTGATACCGAGCTTTATTAATCTCTCGAGGGTGGTCAATCTTTTGAACGATGTTGAACTTAATGTCCATCTCTTTCGATTTCTTGGTCGTACCACCACCAAACCCCCCAATCTCTTGACGATCTTCATCATAGTCCGCAGCATCGGGAGAGACGGGCTTGGGTAGTTGCACGTGGGCAATCTGGAGGTAATTTTGGGCTTCATTCGAGGTGTGAGTGCCGATCAGCAACCGATGGGTCGAGAAGTCTTTTTCAGGTATTCTCGGCATCATTAGCATTTAGTGAAGACGAGTGATTTGCTGACCTACGACTGCACATCTGGTAGCCATTGTGTTGTTAAGGTAGGCCATTCTAGGGCTGTGCTGAGGAGTAGATCGTATAGGAAGGGCGAGTTCTTCTTCCAAGTTTTGTATCTGGACGTGTCAGTGAAGAAATTTTCCGAAGATAGGCAGAGCGAACTCTTCATTGATTATTTTCTCTTGCAATTGCTCATCTTCTTGCGCCTCCTCCATAGCAGCTTTCCACTCCATTAGTTGCAGGTCTTCGAGCTTACGGTAGCTTTACGCACCATCCATATTGTGGTCCTCCATGAAGCTTCCGCTTGAGGCACTTAGTTCATGAGAATGCCGCCCTGTCGAATGCGAAAGAATGTTAAGTATGCTGTAAGGAAAATGCGGTCGTCAAGTAGCAAACGAGAACCACTTTAAGGTCAAGACACGTCTTGCCAAGTACGCTAGATCGAAAACGTCGTGTGGCTTGGCACTCATGCTCTATTCTTTGTTCATCAGTCCGCGGCCTCACAACAAATTTCATATACATTTCGGAAAATCCGTTCGTTAGTGATCCCTCTGTGAATAAGCTGATGAGGGAAGCAAAGGACTGGTAAGACACTAGGCTCGATACCCTCCTTTCTACACAGCAAAACGTTCTGATATCAGCTTCTCCAATTTAGAAGCCCCCTCTCCAACAGCAACGCGCAAGGTTTGGGGCGAAGATGGGTGTACCAAAGTTCTTCCGATGGATGAGCGAACGATATCCGGCTATCTCCCAGCTTATTGCGGAGAATCGGATTCCGGAGTTCGATTGTCTGTACCTCGACATGAACGGCATTATCCACAACTGCACCCACTCCGACTCGGACTCTCCCACGTTTCGCATGACGGAGGACAAGATGTTCATTCAGATCTTCAATTATATCGAGCACCTCTTTGGCAAGATACAGCCAAAAAAGCTCTTCTTCATGGCTATCGATGGTGTTGCCCCCCGGGCCAAGATGAATCAGCAGCGAGCCAGGCGCTTTAGGACTGCGTTGGATGCGGAAATTGCGAAAGAAAAGGCCGAACGGGATGGCGTGGACATGCCAACAGAAGAAGCGTTCGACAGCAACTGCATTACGCCAGGGACGGAGTTCATGGCCAAGCTGACGAAGCAGCTCAAGTATTTTATCAACAAAAAGATATCAGATGATGCTGATTGGCAAGGTGTCGAAGTAGTGCTTTCCGGCCATGAAGTACCAGGGGAGGGCGAGCACAAGGTCATGGAGTACATACGGCTTGCTAAGGCCCAGCCAGACTACGATCCTAATATGCGACACTGTTTATACGGCCTTGACGCTGATTTGATAATGCTGGGTTTGCTCAGTCACGACCCGCACTTTTGCTTGTTGAGGGAAGAAGTCACGTTCGGAAGGCAGAGCCAGAAGAAATCAAAGGAGTTGGAGCATCAGAATTTCTATCTTATGCATCTATGCATCGTAAGGGAGTACCTGGAATTAGAGTTTCAGGAACTCAAAGAACCATCTGCGTTGTCTTTTCCTTTCGACATGGAGCGCGTCATCGATGATTTCATCTTAATGGCGTTCTTCGTTGGAAACGATTTCTTGCCGAATCTACCGAATTTGCACATAAACGAAGGTGCACTTGCACTCATGTTCAAGATGTATAAATCAGTATTACCAAAAGCGGGCGGCTATATCAATGAGCTTGGCGTTATCAATCTGGAGCGGCTGGCTTTATTGTTGGATGAGCTCGCTGACGTGGAATATCGCTTTTTTGAAGCGGAGAACGCCGATGCCAGCTGGTTCAAGGGGAAGCAGATGGCTAAGGTGGACGTGATGGAGAAAGGCAACAGAAAGATTCCATCGACGGTGACTACGACCCAAAAAGACATATTCAAGAAGGTGAAGAAGTTTGTTGGGCGTCGACTGAACGACTCCACCGGACAGCAAGCGTCTTTGGATCTTGAATCGAGTCTACCAGCACGAGACCGCAAATTCGCTCAAGATCTAGCTGATGACCTGAGATTAACATGGAAAACGGTGGAAGATAGACAGGGCAACCGACACCTGCGTCTGGATTTTCCGGGGAAACTCGAGGGTGATGACGACGATGAGGTTGACGAGGAGGAGTCACAGATCGCACTGTTGCGGGTTCTCAAGCGATACGATAACGCCAAGGTAGTTGATATCACAGTGGGGGAGGTTCAGCAGCAGATGGATCAGAAATACGAACAAAAGTTCCAGGGCTGGAAAAACAAGTACTACAATGAAAAATTCGATTGGGGCCTCGAGAATGAGGAAGAGATGAGAAAGCTCACAGAGAATTATGTCCAAGGGCTTCAATGGGTACTGTTCTACTATTATCGCGGCGTAGCATCATGGCCATGGTTCTACGGCTTTCACTACTCCCCAATGATTTCAGGTAAGCGACAGTGAATGCATGATTAGATAGACCGCTGATGAAACAACAGATGTCAAGAAAGGACTGGAAGCAAATATGAATTTCACACTTGGCCAGCCATTCAGACCATACCAGCAACTAATGGGAGTACTTCCAGACCGAAGCAAGCGGATAGTACCAACGGTGTATCATGACCTCATGACTGATGTCAATTCGCCAATTATCGACTTTTACCCTCGAGACTTCGAACTCGACAAGAATGGTAAGAAAATGGACTGGGAGGCCGTCGTGAAAATTCCCTTCATCGATGAAAGACGGCTGTTGAATGCGATGGGCCCTAGAGACGCTCTACTTTCACAAGCTGAGAAAGACCGAAACGAATTTGGGGTCTCGCTGAAATTCAGTTATTCGCCAGACGCGTCCTATACTTACTCTTCTTCATTAGCTGGAATCTTTCCCGACTTACCGAACTGTCACTGCGTCGAGAATATCTTCGATCTCCCAACCATGGACGGCCTAGATTTACATGTTGGGTTAATGGAGGGTGTAAAGCTTGGAGAAACTGCACTTGCCGGCTTCCCCAGTCTAAAAACCCTACCGCATACAGGGACCCTCGGCTTCCACTCGGTCAATGTCTTCCAACAGGACAGTCGCAATGAGAGTATGGTGATCACTTTGGCAGACGCTGAGGAACGCACAAAGGTGGAGGCAGCCAAGGTCAGGCTTGGCCAGAGGGTCCATGTCGGCTATCCTTTCCTGTCTGAGGCCAAGATCATTCGTGTATCAGACGAGATGTTTAGCTACGCCTTGCCAGAAAGCGGGTCCGGACCACCGGTGGCTACTCCTCATGGGCCTCAAGAGCTTCAGGTATGGCAAAAGAAGGCGGAGAGGATCGAATCGGTGTACAGCAAGAGGCTAGGCATGATAACGGGACCGGTGGAATCTCTTGTGCATGTGGACATGCTTCAGGGCCTGAAGAAAACCGATGAAGGTGCTTCAATAAAGGAGTATGCCCAAATATTGGGCATCGAAACCGATTATGCTTCGCAGATGGTGGTTGACGAAGTCGCCAGCGAGGATCAGCGGTTCATTGAAAAGGCTGCTTTGCCGATCGAGGAGGAATTTCCAATTGGCACAAGAGCCTTCTTCCTTGGGGATTTCAATTACGGCCGACCATTAGAAGTTGTTGGGCATACCTCCAACAAAGCCAACATCTGGGTGTCAATCGCGAAAGGCAAGCCTCGTGAATTCGGTCGGGAAATTGCCATGGATGCTGAGCGCCATGCCCCTTACACCCCATCCTACGCAGTTGCCAGAATGCTGAGCCTGAACCCTTTGGTACTGAGTAAACTCACTTCTGCTTTCCAAGTCATTCTTGAGGACGGCCGCGTCAACTTAGGTCTCAACTTGAAGTTCGAGGCAAAGAAGTTGAAGGTATTAGGTTATTCGCGACGCACCGATAGTGGCTGGGAGTTCAGCCAGAAGGCTATCGAGCTCATCAAGCAGTACATGTTCAGCTTTCCAGACTTCATTGCTGGTATTCAGAGAAATCCGCAGGGCAAAGACTATGACGCTACGGACTTCTACCCTGCAGACGAAGCGAAAGCTAAGATGAAAGAGATCCAGACATGGCTTAAATCCATCGAATCAAGAAGCTTTCAGAAAGTTCCGCTCGAAGCAGAACAGCTCGACTCGGAGGCTGTTCATAGAATAGAGCAAGCTGCAGATGAAACCATTCGCAATGATCCACCGGGTGCAAATCAAAACAAGAAAATCAACGGCGTACCTCGCAATGGTCTTCTCAAGCCATCCGATGCAGAGCATCGTCTGAGCCATCAGCGCTTCACCATTGGGGATCGGATAGTCTATGTCCAGGATTCTGGAAGGGTGCCAATCGCCACCCATGGAACGGTAGTAGGGAAGACTCGAACACCCAGGACTACTTTACTTGACGTTGTCTTTGATGTTAGCTTCATGAGCGGCACTTCGCTAGAAGAACGATGCTCGCCCTTCCGCGGCTCGACCGTGCCCGTGCATGCTGTGCTCAACATCACCGACAGACAAATGGTCGCCGGCTCTCGCGCGGGTGACAACCAGCGGCCCCAACCTGTCGTACGGCCATTGACTGTTAATGGATACGGCGCACCGACCGGTCCTAATGGCCAAGGCCAGCTCATGCCTGCACAAGCCCCTAGGCCGCTTCGTGGCTCTTTCCGTGGTGCAGTGTCAGGACAGCAGAACGGAACTCGTGGTGGCATGTCAAGGGGCAGAGGAGGGTCAGGCTACGATGGGACGCCAGTCGGACCTCCACAAAACCTCCCTTTCCGCAACCAAGGGCTAGCTCAAGCTAACGGAACCCGTGGGAGAGCAGCACAAGTAAACGGCGCCTCGTATCGTGGGCGTGGTAATTTCCCTTCCCAGCAGACGACGCGAGGTGGTTACACCAGGATTGACATGAATGGTTCGGACGAAGGAGTCATCAGTAACAATCCATCTTTTCGGCCTCAGTCTTACACGAACGTTGCCCCGCCTGCGAATCTAGATTCTCGCGGACGTGGCAGGGGGCGAGGCGGGTTCCGGGCTGGAGCATCCCGTGCGGATGGGTTTCGAGGTCGAGGAGCGCCTAGGGGACGGGGAGTAGAAGCTGCGTCACAGTGAACAGTCATCTACCTCCACGTTATCTTCATTACTAGCGCGTTTTGACAATACGAGTCTGGCTCTTGGCGCTATTGAAGCGCCAAGGATTCTGTAATCACTGTAGTGTCCCTGTACCCAAACACAAGCTGGTCTCAACTCGTCTTTCCGCTTCACGCTTTACCCCCCCGAAGCAGAGCGGTCATAATGCACTCGTCTCTAGTGAGAACTCAAAATGTCTTCGGCTATTTCACTACCGTCGCATTTGTCACAGCTCTGTTCGTAGCTCTGTCGGTTCTCTTCACCCCTCAAAGCCCGTCAGCCAGTATACAGCTGCGCAACGTACAAGTGTGAGTCTCTACATCATGTTGAACTGGTCGTCTTCTTGCTCATGATGCCCCAGAGTCAAAGGTCGGCCGCATTACTACTCTCCCAAGAAGGAGGAGTACGCTCACATCAAATTCGACCTTGACGCCGGTCAGCCTACCCTCCACCCAAGCGCCCTGCGCAGTTGAGCTACGGGTAGACTGACTTTCCAGATCTTTCCTCGCTATTCAATTGGAACACAAAACAAATCTTCGTGTGGATCACTGCCACCTATCCGCCTTCTTCGCCTACCGCACCACCTTCGCAAGCTATCATCTGGGACGACATCATTAAATCTGTTAGCCAATTGAATCCTCATACGCCATTTGACGCTTTTGACGAACTTGCTTCGTCGTTTAAGAAGGCCAGCAAGACTCAAAAGCCAAAGAAGCCGAAGACGGTTGGCAAGGTGAAGTTGGTAGAGCCCGAGGTTCCGCCAGGCATTGTTCGCCTCCACAATTCGAAACCGAAATATCAGATCACGGATGTCACTGGCAGATTGGCGTCACAAAAGAATGTTACTCTGGAATTGGGATGGAATGTCCAGCCCTGGGTCGGAGCGTTGACGTGGACCACACAAGAAGGCAGAGGATTAGGCAGGTGGAAGGGTGTTCAAGGGGGAAGAAGCAAGGCTTTTGACTTGCCAGCTTTGAAGGGCAAGAACGCAGGTCAAGAGCAAGTGGTCGAGAAGGGCACACCGAAGCCTGCGGAGGCCTCGCCCGTCGTTTGATTCAAAAAGCGAGATACCCACGGCCCCTGCCATAGGCGTTCCAGGTATCTAGGTGAGCACGTTCTACCAGTGGGAACCATGGACTTTTGGTAGTGATCATGGAACCCATCATTCGCAGTATGATGGGTACTGCCAATATCTATTCCAAATCTACGTGAGGAACATATATTATTGCTTCCATATGTTCCTGGTGGATGATCGGCCGGCAGAGTGCAAGGGTCCAGTCTGCCGGCCATGATCTCATCGTGCGCCTTCCTTCTGATTGATTATTAAGTACGGAGGTTGACACCAAAGTCCTGGCAGGCGGGGAGTAGACAGGGGTATTTTGGCAGACCTCTTGGCGAGAAAAGGGGGTATATACGAGTATCACTGGTCAATTTCTATGGCAATCGCTATTCTTCCTCCCAATCCTCTTCGTCGCCTGCACGTTCTCCCCGCTCTCTTGCTGCGTATGCACCTTTTCGCTCCTTCGCGTTGTAGGGACGAATATTACTATCTTGACGTCCCTCTCTATACTTATTGCCACCATCTAATTCGCGTACTAGCTCCAAATGGCGTGGCATGCGTTCAATCCAACTTTGAATGCGTTCTTGCGTAAAAAGGTGCTTCCAACAATGTCGTCACCACGTTTTATATCCTTTTTGGTTCTAGGAATGTCTCTACGTGTAATCCACCTCTTTATCTACCACCAACAAGGCTCTATTATGTTAAGATCAGGACTATTTCCATACCAAATTAGACGTAGAATGCCCGCATCTATCCAAATAGAGTTCTGGTTCTTAGAGATGTGACTAGACGCTTTGAAAAATAAGCATTGAACAAATACTAAAGCGTTAAAGCATCAACACGTATCTCCGTCCTCCATAACAAGCGTATCTAGTCGTTTTTGAAGACAAATCTTCGCGAACGGAATCAAAAGTAGAGAAAGTACATGCTTTTGATAGCGTACCCAGTCGATTTCACCTGTATCTCCCCTAATAATCTTGCCGTTCTTTTGATTCCATCTCTATTGAGGTTTTTTGCCCCTCTTGTTGCGTAGACCTGTACGCCGTATTGCAGTATTGAGCTCCTATTCTGTCTTCTTAAGAGGTTCCGTCTTCTTATTGAGCTTTGCGATATGCTTATTAGCTGCATTCTTCTCCGCAGCAGTCTCTTTACCCCATATATAGCAGGAGCCCTTGCGATCATATGAAAAACAGCCCCAGAACATAAATTCAGAAAATCTTAATGTAAAAAAGTTAGTCAACCGGCCGCATCCCCGCCATTTTTGGTGGCAACCCCTAACAAATTTTTGGAGATGCGCCCAACGTCAATACGTATAAACGTTTACTTGCCTTTCCATCTGTGGCGAACCACTGTTTTCACTTATTTCTCCTACGCGCGTCGCCACACACGCCATATATCTCTTTTTTGCATTACCACGCTAGTTTTATCTATTTAAATAATGCGCTTCTAGTTCTTTACAATTCAATTCTTATGTTTTATCGCAAAGTTGTATTGCGCTTGCTTTATTTCCTCTATTAAACTCGATTTTATAGTAGACTTGACGTTGTTAAACTTGTGCTTGCGAAGCACGCAAAGAATAGTTGATTGCGAGAAATTATGTTGGTATCTCATGTCTACAACAGACATTTCTTTGTCATTTTTATCTTTTTTAACTAGATTTTGTTAGCAAATGCCAAGAAATAGTATTAAACACTAGAGAGATCTTTATACTATCTGCAATGCATTCGTATTTATTCTACTTAAATAATTCTTGCTAATACTACTAACAATGCTTGAAAAAGTAAACTTTTGTTAATATTTAGATATCTTTGGATATACTAGTCCAAATCGAGTAATTTCAATTAAATCTATATATTTATAGTGTATTCTATTTATATTACGAAATATATCTATACATAGTCTTTTTATTACTTAGTTAAGACTAGCTTGAAGTTAATTAATTTAATTTAATAATTTTTTTTCAAACTAATCTAAATCGAGTAATAAAAAGATTGTTTATAGATACATTTCGTAATATAAATAGAATACAATATAAATATATAGATTTAATTAAAATTACTCTAGTATATTCAAAGATATTTAAATATTAACAAAAATTTACTTTTTTAAGCATTGTTAGTAGCATTAGTAAAAATTATCCAAGCAGAATAAATGCGAATAATTATAGTTGCTTGCTATATAGATTTACAAGAAATAATTCTATTGCGTTAATGTTATAAATTAGGATAGAATCTAATGAAATTACGTCTTGATGTCTTGGCGTTAAACGTATTGTTACGAGCTTATTTAAGCTATACTAGTGATTTAGGTTCTACGCGCTACGAGCGAACTTATTATTATGTTCGACATACTTAAGAAGCGAACATCTCGAACATAATATTTAACATGTTTAACGAACGAACATTGCGAACAATTATGCTCGTTATGTTTAACAAATGAACAAGACAAGCAATCTATATTTTCTTAATATATAGAAACTAGAAACGCGACTTTTTTATAAATTGTATTTAACTTATTTTAAGTTTTTACTTATTGTTACTTTGATTCATTGAATCACTTGTAAAAATTTATTAAATATAAAATTGTTTATAGTTGCAACTCTTGTTATCAAGTAATTGTCTACATTGTTTAAAAAGGTTTATAAATCTTTTCAATAACATAACTTTCTTTAATATTTTTTACGAAAGTACTAGCGTAACACTTTGAACATTTTAAGAATGTTTATATTAGATTAACAAGTCTTTATTTCGAACATTAATTTAATAGTATTACGTCCATACTTTGTTAATAAAGACGACAAAATAAAAATTAATAAGCTTAACGTCTATTATAAAGATCGAATTAATTTAAAGAATTAATTTATATAAATAAATATTTATTTTATCTTTTATTTTGTTTTAGTAAACAAAAAGACAATTTTCGCATTTACATTTTTTAGAGAAAGAACTTAGCATTAACTTAAGTTAAACTTACGCAAATATTTAAAAAATTATAACAAAAATTCTTGTACAATGTTTACGAATTTCGATAATTTTAAAAAAAAGCTTTAAAATTTTTTTGAAACATTTAATGAAAAACAAATTGCAAAAAGAATAATTTAGCACTTAATTTAACGAATTTTTGCAATAAATTACGTAATAAAATTTTAAAAGTATGTTAATTTTATCAAATAAAACGATGTTATATTTATAACAATGTTTCGACAAAAATTTAAAAACAATTTTAAGAACAAAATTATGTGCGATAACAAAATTATTAGCAATATATTTAATTTTATCGAAATAATTATTAATTTCGACGACAAATTGTATAAAAGAATTATGAAAAAATAATATAATTAATTTTATAAAAGAGTAAGAATCTTCTTTAAATTAACGATTAAATATTAGTAAAAAGAATTTTGTTTTAATTAGAAATATAATAATTTAAATTATTGTAAATTTGCATTTATAAAACTAAATTTTACTTAACGACGCAAATTTTTTTTTTTTAGAAAAAAACAAAATAACAAATTTTAAAAAACGTATTATTTATGTAACAAATCGAATCACTTCGCAAGAAATTATCAATCATAAAACTTAATAAATTGTCGATAAATTAATGTCATATTAAGAAAAATATTTAATAATTAAAACAACATTAAGAAGCAAATTAACATAAAAATAAATATTTTCAAAATTAAATCAAACGACAATTATTATTTAATAAAAAATTTAAATTAATTATAAAAAGTTCTAAATAAAATATTATTAAGCAAAACATTCGCATTTACGTAAAAAGTTAATTAAGCACTTTAAAAAATTATTAAATCTTATAACTTAATTATTGACTTAAACGAAAAATATAATTAAAAAAACTTTTACAAATGCATAAAAAACATTATAAATTATCTTAAAACTTTAATTAATTTATCGAAAATCATAAACAAATGCAAAAAAAAATTAAAAAACAATGTTATTATAAGAAAAAACATATTTGATATTATTATAAAACAATTAAATCTTATAATATACGCAAGTCTTAGTTAAACGACTTATTACAACAACTTATGCTAAACTTATCTAAAAAAAAACGAAATTAATTAATTCTTTAAAAAGTTAAAGTTAGCAATTTAGCAACAAAATAAAACTTAGCGCAAATAAACGTTTAAAGCAAAGATCACTACATAGAAGCAAAGAAAAATTCAAATTTTTTAGTAAAAAGCATATTAAAGAAATGTAATATGTTAGTTTAACAATAATAACTAAATTTAATAGCGTACGTACAATGTTTTATTACATTAATTAAGATTAACAATTGTTAATTTACAACAATAATCGATTTTAATGCGATAAATAATTGTATAATTAAAGCTTTTGTAAAGAAAGAAAAGTATTTTATTTAAACAAAATTTAACGCTTACAATCTAATAATTGTAAATAAAAACTTATTATTCGCAAAGAATAAAAAAATATATAAAGAAACGAAATTATTATTAATAGTTATTTAGCAACATTACGAGAAACTAATTTTTAATATAATAAGAATAATTATTTATAATATTGTTTTAAAAATGTCTTAATTAAAGTAACACAATCTAAAAATTAATTAAAATATACAAGTATTTAGATTTGCGCAATGTAATTACGCAATTTATATTTCATTTACGTATTAATAACGTTTAATAATAGATAAAAGATTAAATCGAAACTTGATCGCAAATAGCGAATTTATATTTTCGCAAAAAAACAATTTAATAAAATTCCACTTAATAAACATTAATAAAGGTTAATTAAATTACAAAGTTAAAAAAAATAAAAAAATTGCGAATTTTTTAAGAGCTTTAAACTATTTAATATAGCGAAAAAATCGCTAAAGTACGTATTACGAATATACAACAAATGAAAACATTTATTTTAAAAAAAGAAAACAATTGAAGTTTTATTTAAATATTAATCGTAAAATTATAAGATTAAATTTAAATTAAATAAGCAATTTACGTTTAAACTTATATATGCTTTATTTAAGAAAAAGCTAAAAACACTTCGCAAATATCTAGCAAAAAACGAAAAAAAAAATTTATTAAAATTTTTTAATTATAGATAGAATATTTAATTCTTTTTGTATTTAAAAAAAACGAAACTTTTCGTTTATATATTAATTATCGAAAGCTAAACAATATTACGATAAAAAATCGATATTTATTATTTAACATTAGCGAACTTTAAAATTAATTATTTAGAGTAAAGTATTTTATCAAATTAAATTTATAAAAAGCGTACAATTAAATTAGAAAAAAAATAGAAAAAAAATAAAAAATAGCTTTTTGTATACAATATAAATTATATAAATATACAATAATGTTATTTAAATTTACGAACGTCTTAACAACGTATTAAGAAATAATTAATAATATATTATAACAATATTTGAATCAATTTGTTATAATATACTTGAATGATATTATAATTTACTTAAATATTTTAAAAAAACATACAAATTATGTTTTCAAAATATTTAAATATTTAAATAAAAAAAATCTATATTTTAAGTTAAAGAAATGCGAATTTTATTAAATTCGCATTTTTTTTTTAAATTTGTCGTTAAACAATATAAAGTACGCATAAATTTTAAAAAGCTACGAGCAATTAAAAAATAAAAATTATTTATTAACGTTAAAAAAGTTTAATTTTTTTTAAATTTTATAAATTATAATAAGAAATTTATTAAAAATTACTTTGTTAATGCAATATTATTAACGAATTTTACAAAAAAATAAAGGTTATAAATATAAAAATTAATAAAAGAGAAATTATTTTAAACTCTTAAATTAAAATGCTTAAAAAAATTAATATTAAAAATGTACAACTTACAATTGTTAAACAAAATTAAAATTAACGCATTAAATTTAATTATTAATGCATATTTTAATTAAAAGCATAAAAATATATAACATTTAATAATATATTTTTCGAAAAACCTTTTATTAATCGAACAAAATTATAATATTTACGACAAAAAGTTATTTGTTATTGTAATATTTTTAAAATTATAAAAAATATATATTGAAAAATTATTAAAATTTACGATTTTTATAAATTATGATTTTTTTTTGCATTTCATTATTATTAAATAGCTTAACAAAAAACAAATGTAATAATTAGAATAACTTAAATAATACAAATTTAAAATACAATATATATTAAATAAGAATAACGATAGAGTAAACGCATTTAGCAAAAAAAACAATTATATAAAAACAAAAAAATCGTTTAATTACAATATATTTAAAATTAAAATTAACAAAAACAAATTATTATTAATAAATAAATACAAATTAAATGCTATTTTACGAATACTTAAAAACAATAAAAAGAAATTTTTAATAAAGAAAAAAAAACTTTAAATATTTATTAATAAAATTGATAAATATATAAAGAAACATTATAATAAATTATTGCAAAAGCATTTAAAAGTAATTAAAATTCTTTAATCTTTACATTAGCATTATTAGTTTTCTTAAATAAAACAAGTTGTTAAAATATATATTAAACGATATTTTAATTATTAGTAGAACAAACATAATACATATGCAAACTATGACGAAATTTAATATTAAAAATTATTTAAATTATTATAAAATAAAGTTACGATAAAATTTATTATTAAGTTACTTAAATTAACGAATTTAGCAATTAAAAACAAATATAATTCGATATTAATAATAATTAACAAATTTATTAAGTATTTATATATTATCGCATGTAGAAAGAAATGTATAATAAAATAATTAAAATACATTGTATTAAATTGACTTATATAATATTATAATATATTTAAAGAATTAATTAGTAATAAAGATAAGCTCTTTACGTTTAATTATTAAAAAACGTTTCTACTAATGTTAAAAACAAGACTTAAAATATTTATTGCTTATTATTTAATTACGAATAATTAAATAAAGCGAACAAACTAAAGTTTAAAGCAATATTTAAAATATTACGTTAATAATATTTATAACAATTAAGTATTACTCTTATTTATAACACAATTAACTTTAAATGCAAAAATTTCGAATATTATTAAAATAACTTTATTTTTCGTTAACTATAATAAAAAATTTAATTTTTTTTAAGAAAAAGCAAAAGCATTTGTTAACTTAATTAACTATCGAAAAAATAATATCATTAAAAAAAATATACAACAACATTTTAAAAATGTAAAAAAAATTAATTAAATATTAAAACAAAAAACGAAAAACAACATGTTAGTTAAAAAAGAAAAATAAAATATATTTTTTTATAAAAAATCTTAAAACAAGAAAGTTAAACAAAAAATTGAATCATATTAAAGTTAAATCGTTTCTTGTTAAAAAGACAAAAATTCAATTAATTACGAACTTAATTTGCTTAAGAACGTCAAAGTATTTTTAATATTTAATATTTTATTATTAAAATTAGCGAATTTAATTACGTTTTTATAGAACACATTTTTTTTTTATTTATAAAAAGAAAAACAATATAAAATTAAAAAAAATTTATAACAAAAATAACAAAAATATTATATTAAATAAAAAAGATATTTTAATTTAAAAAATACATAAAAGTTAAAGAAAAATCTTAATCGTTATCAAGATCTTTTAAAAAAAAATTATTAAAATTAAACAAAAAAACGATAATTTAATTTTAATTAATTAAAAATTAAAATTGTTCGAACGACATATTAAACAATAGCTTAAGAGTCTTTGCAACAAATTTAACAAAAAGCACTTTATTTATTTTTAAATTATTAATGTTTTTTTACTTTATTACGATAATTTTTTTCTCTTTATTTTTTAGAAAATTTAGTTTTTTTTTAAACGACTTAGCTTAATACGCACTTTGCGCATTTTTTTCTTTAAGCGTAATTTTTTCTTATAAATTCGTTTTATCAAAATAGACAAAATTGTCAAATTATAATTACAACTTAACTGTACACATTTTATACACTTTTTAAAATTATTGCTTACATAACAAGTTTTATTAAACATTGTACAATTGCGACAAAAACGCATCGCTAAACACAAAAAATCTAAAACGTTAAAAAAATCTTTTTCACAAAAAGAAGAATTTTTAATATTAATTTTTCTTGAAAACATTATGAAGAAACATTAAGTTTTTAAGACAAAAACTTTAAAAAAAAAATGTTACGAGCTTATTTAAGTTATATTAATGATTTAAATTCTATACGTTACGAACAAATTTATTATTATGTTTAACATATTTAAGAAGCAAACATTTTAAACATAATGTTCGACATGTTTAACAAACAAACATCGCAAATAATTATGTTTGTTATGTTTAACAAACGAGCAAAACAAACAATTTATATTTTCTTAATATATAGAAATTAGAAACGCGACTCTTTTATAAATTGTGTTTAATTTATCTTAAGTTTTTACTTATTATTACTTTGATTTATTAAATTATTTGTGAAGATTTATTAAACATAAGATTGTTTATAGTTGTAATTCTTGTTATTAAGTAATTGCTTACATTGTTTAAAGACATTTACAAATCTCTTCAATAACATAATTCTCTCTAATATCTCTTACGAAAGTACTAGCGTAACATGTATCTTCGTGTATTTAGTCTACTTTGTCTCTTACTTTCTAGAAGACAACTTATTATTATCACAAATATTCTAGCATACATGCTTTATATCTTTAGGCCTAAACTAGTTCTTAATAGTTGACAAACATCTTTCACGTATTCTAGCTTTATAATAGTAGATTTAATTCTATTGTATTTACGTTCTTACGCCTTTTGAAATTATCGCTTGATTATATATGCGTCTTTAACACTTGTAGCTTTTGTAGCAATAATTATTGCGACAACGATGTTTGTTGCTATATGTTGTTTGTATATTGCTAGTGCTTGTAAACGTTACGCAATAATATAATTAACGTTTTAAGATTGTTTTGCAACACTTTTGGTCGAAACTTTTATGCGTTTAAAATAAGAAACACATTGTCGCACTAATAAAAACTCTTCGTCGCTCTCGTTTTTATCTAGTAGTAAACTAAGTAATTAAGCAATAGACATGCGTTGTCGTCGCGTTTTAGATCGCATAGTAACGTTGTTCCAGAAATCTAACGACGTCATTAGAGATATTGTTAGGAAAAAGATCTTTTCTCATTAAATCTAGATAATTACTACAAAAACATTATCTAACATTGCTAGCACATCATCTCCTAGATTGCTAACACATTATTCTTTTCACTAAGTTTAATCGAGTAATTTTTAGGATTTAGCGATCTCGTAAACAAACAATATCAACAAGATTAAAGAGAGATTCTAAGAAATACATACTTTTGCGCTTGTTTATTATCAAATTTAATGTATTTTCTTGTCGATCTTTTAATGCAAATTTGGTGCAATTTGAATCTAAAACATATCTTTAACATGCTTAAAATTAATCTCTATTTGCATCTTTAATTTACATCTAAAAACTACTTATGTAGAAAATCGAAACATTTGCGTTTTAATTTTTAACAATGTTCTTTCGAACATTTTCTCGTTTATCTTGCTTGTTTTGTTGTCGATTTTCTCGTTGACGTTGCGATTAACTATTAGATATTTAATTAAAGAGAAGATTTAAAGTTAGCTTAAAGTTAAAGAACTTGCACTAAGTAAAGCTTTTAAACATTTGTCGACGTTGTCGTTATAAGATTGTCGATCGCAACAATGTTGCTTTTGTTTACAATTAATTGTGTAATTCTCGCGAACAATTCTTTGCCTTAACGATAACAAACTCTTAAATCTATAGAATCTATCGCAATAAAGAAAACATATTTGACGATAAAATATCTTGCATCTCGATATTCTCGTCGTTTTGATAATCGTTTATTGTATAATTTTTTTGCTTTTTCGTTTGCATCGTTGTCGCTTAAGGCAACTTTGTATAGAGTTAATAATAATATATATTCTTTAACTTTAATATCTTATTGTCAACTTTAACGTACAATCGCTTCTATATTTTATGCGCATATAACAAACTTATAGTTCTTGTAAAGATGCTTGTGCAAAACTTAATAATAATAGATTGTTCGCAAATACGTTTGTAGTAATTGCGAATCTTTCGAAAAGCAAAAGAAATAACAAAGTTGTACAAATTACGAAAAATAAATATGCGACGAAAATTTTAAGATATGCGAGTCTTGCTTTTCTTAAAATTGTCGTCGTAATTAATATATTAATTGTGCAAGAAAAGTTCTAATTTGTTCTTTATTGTTTTTAAATTACTTGTTAAAATTAGCTAATAAATTGTAGAGCAAATAAAGCACTTATCAATAAAAACGTAAAGTTTTTGTTTGACTTAATAATAAGCGTTCTTCGATTGCGAAATAAAGATGTTATCGAAGTGCAAAAAATAATTAATATAGCATTTCGCTTACTTAATGCGCAACAATTAAACGTACTCTTTAATATACATGCAAATGCGCACATTGACGTTAAGATAAATGTAATAGAACGCATTGTAGTCTTTCTTTAACAAAGTAAATGTTTTTGTTAAGCGAAGAGTCTTCTATCGCTTTATAAATTTATTATAGAATTTATTTGTAAAAAACAACTTCTTGCAATTAATAATAATGTTGTTGTTTATATGTTACACGCATAAAGCATAATTGACACAATATTTAAAATTAAAAAAGATGTAACGAAGAGCAAACGTCAACGCCTTGTTGTTGTCGAATAATATAGTCTTAAGATATAACAAATCGAGATAATTGTAAAGTCGCTTTAAGATTTGCATTATCTAGATATAGTTGCTATAATTCTTGCCTTTTATAAAGCAAAAAACGACGTAAAACGTAATGTTTAAAACAATAATTTCAATAATAATTAGCAACGATATCTTGTATCTATTAGTCTTATAAATGCAATTTATTAAAATAATTTTATAGTAATTTGCAAGCATCTTTTGCGAGATTTCTAATATAAAAAATAAATATTTTAATTAACTATTGCTCTCTTGTATCTTGTAGTCGACATATTAGATCTTCTAGTCTATTAAATTTTGCATTAAAGTCTAAATAGACATTAAAATATTTAATGTTTTTGCTCTAAGTCCTGCGAACTCGTTCTAGATATTGCGAGACTTAAATATAAAGTTTTTGTCGTTCTTATTTATGCGCAATTCTTTTAATATTAAGCTAGTCTTGCTATCTTTTCGAAACTCTTTTTGAATTTCGCGCAATATTGTAGAATTTTGCATAGCAATATTTCGCTATACAATTGAGGCGAACGACTTTGTAAAAAAATAATTATAATTATTGTATTCGATTATTAAGATTTAATTATTTAAATCGTTTTTGTTTTAAATGTTGAACTATAGCTTTGCAATGCATTCGAAAGAGCAATCAACGCACTTGTTAAAAATAATTCTATAATTATAGTTCTTTGAATTCTTATTATTGTCGCGATCGCAACGTATTTAGATCTTTATAAAAACGTCTTTTTTCGATCGTTTGCTTTGTTTGCGCGTTATTGAATAATCTTGTTTCTTTGCATGCTTATTGATTTTCTTAATTAATTGTTTAATAAAGGTGTACTCGTATACTTGCCTTAGAGGATAGGAATTGCATAGACATGTTAAGGTGAATGCAAATGTAAAAGATGAATAGAGAAAAAGAAGAATGACGACGACGACGACGACGACGACGATTATGTAAACAAACAACGCGCTAGACCCTAAAAATTACTCGATTAGGCTTAGTGGGGAGGGTGGTGTGCCAGCAGTCTAGGGGGTGGTGTGCCAGCAGTGTTAGGTGGTGTTTCTGTAGTGGTTACCTAAATCTAAGTAGTAAAACTGATCTGTATGCGGAGATTTCTCATCCCCCCCCCCCCAGATGTCTAACCCCTGCGCATTAGGCATCCCGATTGAGGTCTGATTGCGCAACATACCTGGTATATTATATAGATTTAACCCTAACCCCAGTGCCAAGACGGGGGTACGATTTTAGCGTCACGCTAATAATTAGCGTACGCGCCTGCCAGGACTTGTGGTGTCAACCTCCGTACGAATCTCTCTTTCTCTAATAATTTACGATGTCATTTGCGCGGCACCCGACCTATAATGTCAAACGTCTCTCGCAGCTCAATGCAATAGATGTTGCAGACACCAGTAACAAATCTCTACGATGCCGCAGCCAGAGCTTCCAGATCCGGCGCACCCTCATCATGATTCGATGCTGTCTCGTAAATTCGGCAGAGAAGTTGCCAATTACTTCTCCGGTGCATACTCTCCTGTACAATGCTAGCGACACTCACGCTGACTGCCGCATGAGGTTCGCCGCTCAACCGAGTTTCCTTCCTCCGTGCCGATCAAGGATTCCTCTCCGCAGCCCTTAAGCACTCGGCAACCTCCTTTTTGCTCTTGAAAGACCTGGCGCCTCTTGGCAAAGATCCAACGAAACTCGAATATGTCGCCTACAAAGACGTGAAACCATTGATTGGCGAAGACCCTTATTCGCAATCAGAAGAAGACCTAATTGCATCCTATAAATCCACAACCACCATCCCCCAACTCCTCTTCCTTGGCCTCGACGAGTCCCACTCATCTGGCCTCCACTACACCAATTACCACGGCGCTCCATACTTCGCCCTCGATGTCACCCCGAAAGGCAGCATCACGGCCGCCGCTACGCAATTGATCGAAAACCTCTCATCCCGCAAGCTTACCTTCATCGAAGGCCGCATGCACACCTCTCTCCCCGCTCCCACAGCCGCAATCTACGCCCAAGCGCGCGCCCTCCTTGACTGGAACGCACGCAACCCCTTCTGCGCCCAATGCGGCCAGCCCACCCTCTCCATCAACGGCGGCACCAAACGCACCTGCCCCCCCAAAGACTTCGCGTCCCTCCCCACCCCCATCGGCTCCACGACCCCCGCAACCCCAACCTCGCGTCCCGACTGTGCCACCCGCAAAGGCATCTCCAACATCTGCTTCCCCCGCACGGACCCCACCATCATCGTCTGCGTCGTCTCCCTAGACGGCACGCGCGTGCTCCTCGGCCGCCAGAAGCGCTGGCCGCAATACTGGTACTCCACCCTCGCCGGCTTCGTCGAGCCCGCCGAAAGCGTCGAAGAGGCCGTGCGCCGCGAGGTCTGGGAGGAAAGCGGGGTCCGGTTGGGGCGCGTGGTGATCCACAGCACGCAGCCGTGGCCGTACCCGGCGAATCTGATGATTGGGGCCGTGGCGCAGACGGTGGGCGGCGAAGGGGAGGAGATTGTGTTGAAGCATGATCCGGAGCTGGAGGATGCGAGGTGGGTAGGGATGGATGAGATGAGGGAGGCGTTGCAGGTAGGGGTTAGTGGGTTGGGAGAGGAGGCGCCGAAAGGTTACAAGGAAGGGGGTTTGAGGTTGCCACCAAGGACGGCGATTGCGAATCAGTTGTTGGAGGCGGTGGTCAATGGCGGGTTTTTGGGTATGGGGGCGAGGATGTAGATTGGGGGGAAAGGGTGGTAGAGACTAGATGAGTTCTGGAGCACAGATGATGGTATAGACGACATGCTGCTTTGTGATAGAGAGAGGGTGTTTATAGATGGTCACGGTCTGGCGTGAACAGATTGGCTTTACGAGTTTGGGGCTTACAGTGGAAGATTGAAATAGCAAGCAGAGAAGGCTTCCACATGATTACTGCACAAATATCTTACGGGATGGCGAGACAAGTCTGAATTCATCGCAGGCTTAACCCGTGTTTCGCTGTGGACATGGCGAGATTTGCATGAATTCCACTAAAGACATCGATGTAAGGTGTCACACTGCTCACCATTGTACAAGGACTTGATCTTGCTATGAGTAAAGTTCTGAGGGGTTGAGCGTAGAGATAGGAGACGGAAGGCTGAGCCAGCTATTCCGTATCAAAGAGAGGAGTATCCTTCAACATGCAAAGAGCACAGAGAGAAAACAGAAAGCACCCCAATTTCGCCAGCGAGTCGCCAGCAATCAACCCCCAGACCAGACCATCACATCACATCATACATCATCAATCCCCAAGCCCGCTAAAAGCGCCAACTCACATGTATCGTTCAATTCCAGAACCAGCCACTCCTCTTCTTCTCCCCCAGCTTTTCCATTTCGTCACCTCGTTCGGCTGCTCTGGGCTTCTCAGTCTTCGACGTCGGCATCGGTCTAGGCATCTCCTCTCGGTGTCCGTTCGTGGCGTGGGTAGTCTCGGTGCATTCTTCCCTACCATCAGCGAAGCGCTTTTTGAGCACCATCTTGGTATGCACGCTGCCATCGGGAAGTGTGGTACGCTCCGTCGTGGTCAAAGTGGAGATGACGCCTGGCTTCACATCCTCGTTAACAGTTGTAGCAGAGGACATGGTCTGGGTCTGTTGAGGTTCTTGCTTAAATGCTTCCAAGGCGAGGGCTTGGATGAGGCCTCTGGGAAAAAGTCCATGTTCGGGCCGTAGCATGCGCTCATACCAGTCCAGCTCGGTCACTTCCTGGTCATCGTCGGGGTCCTCGTCATCATCGTGATATGGATAATCGTTGTAGTCTTCATCATCGTCTTTGTCGTCCTCATCATCATCTTCGGGATGTGAGCGTGCCTCTTGACTCATATCATACATAGCTTTCGTTATACAATCAAGAAAGCTTCCCATTGAGTTGTCGGAGTCTTCGGGCGTGTCCGGTAGGTCATCCTTGACCGCTCGGAATTTTTCTCTGCCAAATAAGCCGTCCTCTAGCATGGACTGGACCCAATGTGCATCACATTGGGTCCGCCGCGGTAAGTCCTCGCTTGGTAGAGGAAGCCCGTTCTGCAGCGCAAGTAGGTCCTCGAACGCATCCCTCCACTTCGCACCCTGTTGGACGAGGAAGTCTTGTGCCTCGAGATGATGTGGCGAGTAGGGTGAGCGGTCGAGGTAGTCGACCACCCAAGGCGCTGTCATCGAGTGGTCAACCTCTGCATCGTGAAGATATGCGGGAAGCCCACCAACGCAACACGTTCTCGGGGCTAAGTCGCGAGGTGGACTTTGGCGATTTCGTTCGGGAACTTCTTGGCCGGCAGGCCTGTAAGGGCATCTTGCGATGTCGTCTTCTGACTTCCGGACGTTCTGTTCTTGTGATTGAGGAAAGTAGTCAGTAGGCACGCCGTAAGCTTCAGTCCTCGGCTCGGGCTCGGGCTCGGGCTCCAACATGCGTCGCAGTCGGCGGCGTTGCTCATCAGTCATAGCTTGGGCGATCCAAGGAAGGTCGGCCTCAGAGGTGGAAAGTGTGGGTTTCGTGGGCTTCTGCGGCTGGCCGAGAAGAGTGTGAATGAGAGCGGACATCTGTTGGTCGGCGAAGCGGCGGAAAGCAATGAAAGGGTTTCCTCCATCGTCGTGGCGCGATTCTCGAGAAGGTCTCTCTTCCTTAGGAGCCATGATGTGGATCAATACTTATGACTGGAGCACAGAAGTTGAAGCTTATCCCAGCCTGCAAGGATGGGACGGATGTGTTGATATTTGAGTAAAGGTTGAACTGGAAAGACAAAGTCAGATGGATGTTGACGAAAGCAATGTCAGGAAAGTAGTCGGGTTTGGTGGGTTGATCGATGGTGGTGAATGGTTGGACAGGAGCTCACTTGGCTTGAAGCCCCCTTTGAGGTAAAGGGGGCACCCCCTTGTTATCAACTTCTCCATCTCATCGCTCATTCTTCGTCGAAGGTACGATCAGACAGTGCTATCGCAGAATCACGTTGGCTTATTATTAGTGCTAACAGACTGCTACCTCTACAGCTCCTGGTTTTCAGGGCATCATTCGGATCTGCCTTCGAAGGTAGAAGTACATTGTTCGTACACTAGAGCAATGATGCACATTATCCAACACCTCCTCCCAAAACATGCTACATTCCTTGACAATGTAGAACCCGGACGGTATGTTCGTATTAATCCGCCGCTACACCTACATACCGCAAAAGGATCGTTGGTATCTGCAGAGCCACGTTCCCAGCCTTTTCGCCTACAATGTAGCCATCGCAACGGTGCTCTTTGAGCTAAAGCTGCGCCCCAGGGCGGTCTTCGTATCTAAGATAAAGCTGATTAATCCGTACGGCGAGAGGAGTGTGAGTAGAAGAGCTTACTCAGACCATGCTTGGTCAAAACCTGCGCTACGAACCCAAGCATTACCAGTATCTTCGACACTATCGATTGCTACAACGGAATCGGTATAGTTAGGACACTGATGTGACTCTCGATGTCGAATCCTAGCTTACCCATATTACCCAGCTGCAGCCACATCTTGCCACGAATCCGGAATTTCGGATCACCCTCATACGGCTTGCAAATTTGTTCGCCGTGTGATAATGCTCTGACCAGCTTGATTCCATGTCCATCGTCCTTATGCTTGCAGATGCGCTGATAGATATCATTCCACGAGCTTGCATTGGGCTGTGCAGGATGGTAGTTGGTAATTTCATCCAGCAACGGTTCCGGAGACCGACGTGAAGCGTACATGCATAGATCAAGACGACCCTTCCATTCTAAAAGACGAATCTTATTCTTGATGTCGATCCAATGAGCTTTGAGGAAAGACGAAAAAAAGATGGAGGAGTTGACGCAATGCATGTAGTAGAAATCGAACTTGATCTGCTTAGGAGGATGCTGAGCTCCTCCGGTAAAATAGACTGGGTCAATGTCAGTATTCCTCCAGTGGATTTCTCACTACGTTAAACTTACTTGCGGCGTTGGTCATCTCAGCGGTCTTGGCTTCCAGCTCTTGCTCCTTCACTCTGAATTTGCTTGCATACTTAACCATTTCATTAGGGGCTCGGGCCAGAATACCGTCACGGATTTTATTTCCATCGTCCCAATGAGCGGCAGTACTCAGCTTCTGGTCATCGCGTATCTCATCCAACAGCACGACAAGAGTCGTGCTATCACTAGATGAGGCGGCTGCTTTTTCGGCGCCCAGCAGGAACGGGCTCATCCAATTGTCGTGTGCGGCCGCTTGCGCAAGAGCTTCAGCAACTATCACTGGCTGCTCGAACTCGACACCGAACCCCAAATGGATTATTGGGTGCAGAAAACCTACAATAATTAACATCGTGGCCGCAGAAGCAAATAAAATGAATCACAGACGTACCAGCATACATTCTGACAAGCATATCATCAGCCCGCTGGTCCCCTGCGAATAAATATTCATTGATCACACTCTGGTAGCCCTTTCTGTCAATCTCTCCTTGAAAGTAGACAAGGTAATCGTGATAGTATCTTTCGTTCGCTAGATACTTTTGGAACTCCTCAGGATCATGGAGATCTTCCAATACTTTGTCGTGTAATGGTTGAGGCGGTCGCTGATACGACTTATTGTTTTCGTAATGCTTTTGCAACTGCTCTGAGGTGGCGCCAAGAGCGTACAGGGTGAGCATGTGGTGTGCAATATGGTCTGGAGAAAGAGGTCAGGTATTTATATCCTCCAGTGAGTGGGGAGATGGTCTGTGGAGGATTTCGAAGAAGGGAATGAAGGTCATGCTATCTCATAACAGACATGACTGCCTGGCGGCGCCACACTTTGACAGAACTATGTGATGGGCCATAACTCCGTAACCAACCCAGTATTGGGCATCACTCAGCAACGAAGGGCATTACTTTCGTCGGCCTCTGATAGGGTTTACATATAGACACCTTCCGCAACGCAGCCAACACATCAAATAGATCAAGAGATGGAGCAGGTGGGGTATACATACTGTGAAAGCCTTCCGCGTTGAAGAATATGTGATGTCGCTCATGGTTTTCTTGGAGCAGCTCAGTTGCCTTCGCTGCGGATTCTTTGGTAATTCCCGGTACATGGAATTCGCCACAAGCCTCCAACGACAGCCTCACCCGAGAAGCAGAGGCCATGGTTCTCTTAATTCTTGTAGTGAGAGGTGTGAACTTTCGCGGATATCGTATGATGAAAGCTGAGATTTCCCCAAAGGAAGGTGGTCCTTTGGCCAACTTAGGAGAGCCTATGCGGGTAGGAGTATAGGAGCGAGGGATTGGAGACCATAATTCCGAAGCCCGTGTTCACGGACATCTTGAGATCGCGATGACGCCAATTCATGGATATAGCGGAATGATGCCGCTTATCCCTTTATGCGCTTACAAACCACAACTGCCGCTATGCAGTGGTCTCATTAGTATATGCTCGGTCACCTTTTGAGCAAGGAGTAAGTGGAAGAGGTTCCTGGTGCATCTCTAGGACCTCCAACCTGTTTCTCGAGTACGAGACACTTAGTAGCACGAATCAGAGCCTTCAGAGTGTTTGATCAGGAGCTAGACAAGCTATCAGATTGCAATGGTAAATATATTGCTACTTAGATATTCGTTGGGCTGCCGGATCATCTCGGCTTCGATGTGGCCGAGAGCCCAAAAGCCGATATTTTACGCCAGTCGCTATGCAATAGGCCATGATGCAGCGTTCTTCCGGTAATGCACCACATGATCGTTGTCGTTCAGTCCTTGTACCCGTCTCTACGCGCATCGTTGCGCTTCTTCTGCTCGCGAGCTATCTTCTTGAACAGGGGATTACTCTTGCTTTTCAGCTCCTTATTCCGGCTCTTGTTGTATTCAATGTAGGCCTAAACACGAGATCAGCATTGTCAAAACAGTGCAAAGTAGAAGAATATCTATACCATGTCTTGTCCACCACTCAAATCACTCAGCATACCAGCCGTTCGTTTAGCGCCTTTTTTGGCCACAGCACTCCTGTGGCTTCTTGGCCCACTCGAACGTGCGGAGAACAAGTCGTCGACGACGTTTTCGACGTCTCCCGATGTCTCATTTTGAAGCATGACCTCTTGCAGAAGCTCTCGCCGCTCAGCTGCGCTACCATAAGCCAGTCCCGGGAGGTTCTCAATACCCTGCAGATGTGTGATGACTTTAAATGCATAGCCTTGATCGACAAGAAAGGCTTGGCGCTTCGAAGAGTAATACATTTCTTGTGTATCCTTCGAGACGAGCGAGTAAAAAAATGCATTGAAACCCTCGTCGTTTCTCCGTTTCGCACGGAGGATGCGACCTAGTCGCTGAGCTTCTTGACGCCGTGAACCGTAGTGTGAGGAAATTTGAATCAGGCACGTAGCCTCTGGCAGGTCAAGTGAAGTATCGCCGATCTTTGACAAGAAAATTGTGTTGACCTGGTCATTATGTTGGAAATTGTCCAGAACGCTGATTCTTTCGTTCTGTGCCGTGCCTCCATATATGTAGGCCTTACCGAGCTTCAAAGCGTACTGTTTCAGTGCATAAACATTATCGGAGAAGACAATGGTCTTGTCACCTCTTTTCTCATGGTAATCGATCAAGAATTGGCATGCCTGGAATTTTCTAGGATTCATGACGTACAATAGCGCCCTCTTCCGAGACGATTCGCGTAGGTATTCCTGGTAGAATTCCGTCGTCATCGGACACCACACCTCCGCACATTGTACTTTAGCAATATGTCCCTGGTCTGCCAGCTCCATCCAATTCGCCTCGTAGAGTTTGGGGCCAATAAGAAAATTGAGGTGCGTGATCTTATCGTCCTCGCGAAGCAGCGTAGCGGTGAGTCCAAGCTTCGAGTGTGCGGAGACAGAACCAGTAACCTTCCTGAATATAGAAGCCGGGACAACGTGGACCTCGTCTAGGATCATGAGACCCCACTCCCTGTCTGTGATAAAGTCCATCATCTTTTGGGCATCATACGATCGCGACCTAGTTTGCGTGACCATCGAGTATGTTGATACAATAATACCAGTTTCCCTCGTAAACTTCTCCTTGTGATCTGAGGTGAAGATAGCAATATCGTTGGAACTGATGTTCGACCATTTCAAGAACTCACTTTTCCATTGCACAACGGACATTGAGCTCGTACAAAGAATGATAGTACCTTTCTTGATGGTGCAAGCTGCTGTGATCCCTACAAGCGTTTTGCCAGCACCGCAAGGCAGGACTATGATGCCACTCCTGGCTCGTGTATTGCTGAACATCTTACTGAGACTTTTCTCTTGGTAGCTGCGGATTGTGGTATTTGGCTTCAGGTTAATGTCTAATCTGGCATTGACGTTGTCATTATCATAGTCGTATTCCTCGAGCACCGGGTACCCGATTTCTCGCGAGCGTCTTTGAACCGTCTCAATGGCCTCGCTGTCCTTCTTGATCTCAACAGAATGTATTTGTTTACCTCCACGCTCATCTTCCTCGTCGTCATCGTCGTCTTCTCTCAATGTACGTAAGATATCGTCCTCCGGGGCTGCTTCGCGGTCGTCGTCAAGCGACGCAGGCTCTTGGCTACGAGCCTCAGGCCGCTGCTCTAATCCTGCAGCTTCCTTCGTCCCAGGAATCACAACTGTACCCATCTTCGGTGCCATCTCCGTGATGATGTTGTTGTTGCCATTTACCAGCTGTTCGGCAATGACAGGGTCTTGAAGGAGCTTTTGTAAGATCTTGTTTTCAGAAGTCTCAAGAAAAATCTTGTTGTGTTTCAGCACCTTCTTTACTTTTCCATACTGCCGGCCGCTGTTAGTTATAAAATGCCTCATACTCTCTGGGATAGCCGTCTTGGAAAGCTTGCCGAGGGTTCTGAGAATATCCTCAGGCGTCAGCCCCACTGACACAGCTGCATACAAACTATGGACAGTCAACTTGTACTCGTGGAGAAACCGCGGGCGAGAGAGTGGCTCCGCAATTGTGGTCAAGAAATCAGCTGCTCCTCTTGAGACATCCCCCAAGAAGCTTTCGAGAATGATCTTGTCATTCTTTGCATCAATCCATAGCGGAAGGCCCTGATGATTGGGCTTAAGACTCAGGTACGAGAGGTCAAAGACACCGCCAGTCTTGGCTACACTGCCAGTGGAGCTGCTCTGAGCTTTGCCACGGCCTTTCAGAGCGTCGGCAGAGAAGGCTTTCACAGCTCTATCAAGGTTCTCACCCTCACTGCCGCTGGCATATGCGCCGTCCTCGGTGTATTCATCGTCACTCTCTATGCTCTGAGGCGTTGCAGTACCGGACGCCGCCCTCTTGGATGGCCGACCACCTTGAGCGCTGGAAGCAGCTTTGCGCTTGGAAGCCATGAAGGATTGGCCAGACACGGCCGGTCACCTGCACGGTGTAGCAGATCGTAGGGAATCACACTCAAAGCATCTTATAGACCCTCAGACATGGTTCATAGGTGGCTAGACATGAGTGTGCCCTTAGTGACGATGAGCTTTCCAGGTGAACATGAAGGTCATTTGGAGAAGCTGACCGTTGCTGAGTAATGTAGGTGTAGGTGAACATGGCACTAGTAAATGCCAAGACTCGCGCTTGTCGAATGAGTCATTTCAAACCTAAGGTATTTCCGGCCTCACAAGTGACAAAAGATTCGTTCCACAAGTCGCCATTAGTTGCCTGTGCCACTGGCGAGCCATGAACACTGTAGGTTCTTCGGCAGAATTGATCGTGCTCTTGCTGATCTATCTAGATCCGGTCGACATGGTCAGTATTGATAGCTCCACAAGCAAACATCCCGCTGATTTTGCACCAGGGTCGGATGGGGCTCCCTGATACTAGGTACGTGAGACCACGAAGTGCACGGTTCTTTGCTTACAAGTTCTATCTGTAGCGGGTGGGGGGGCCTACTACTTTGCCAAGCGATCAATCAATGCCGACAAAAAAGCCCGCCACGAGGCTGACATGCAGCGGAGACAAGCCATACAATCCTCTGAAGATTATTCAATGCCCACTCCTCCCAAAAAGAAGAAACGCAAAACGGTGGACCAAGCCAGCAGTCCTAGCACCGAAGCGAGTCAAGATCCAGCGCCCACTCGGCACGCGCCAGAGTATGAAGGGCAGCAGGTGCAGGAGAAAAGCAAATATGAAGCGAGTGTACCTTTCAGATCCAAGAGGGGCGATAGGTTCAGTTAGCACCTTCAAAGGACCCGAGCTGTATCAGGAAGAGGTGTAAGAATACGGGCGGCTGCCCTGGCGAATGGTGTTGGACGTCGTTATCTACTCCGAAAGAACCGGAGGCGGGATCAGGACTCAAGATTAAAGCTCCAGTGTAGCAACACAAACAAGCCGCAAGCCTTGATGGTCGGCAACTACCGGCATTCCTAACTTCGATCTCATCCCTGCATTGTAGCAATGGCATTCACCAATTCCATGTTGCTCTACTCGCGTGGAAATTTGATGGCCCCCAAGAAGCGCAAAGCGGTCGAGCAGGGAACGACCTGTCCAGCCATGTGTATCGAAGCTTCATCGCCCTTGTTTTTAGGTCTTCGTAGGATATGACGAACATGATGTACACTAACAAACAAAAATGGCTTGGGCTTATCGAATTTAATTTAAAGACGAACAATGTGGTTTAATCTTCAAGGTTTGTCTTGTCCCTACCTCCAATCAGCTCTCCAATGTCTTGCAATCGACATGGAATAGAGTCGTTTTTGGCCATCATTGTTGGCAAACCTAACAGAATCCTGTGTGCAAATAGCTACTCTCCCATTAGAATTATTTCCTACCTATCCGTCGCTAGGTTCTCTATCATCTGCTCGAACCCTGAATAACCGAGGGTTACTAGCTGGTCGGAAAAACCTCGGACCGAACGAAGCGGCATCTGAACGCGCTTTCAATCGATTCCGAGGAATCGACAGATTTTGTTGCTCTCCAACTGCAAAGGAGCTGCGCAATATTCCATTACGGTGCCACCAGGACGCTCGTCGCTATCATGGCCGCCCATTTCCTTGCCATTGCGAAGGCCTCCTTGTCAGTGGCCATGATGAGGCCAGATCCCAATCCTGTCCCACGCGCTGACGTTGCGAACTTCCATGCACTCTTTGAGGGCTTGGTGAGCAAATGCACACCGGCCGACGTCCAGGTTTGAAGACAACGTCTTGATAGGTTGACGCGATGGCTAAATGGAGACACAAAAACAGCAATGTAAAGATTGGCTTTTAAAGAATGCGGTACCCTCTGCTGCCAGGACCGCGGCCGTTGGGAAATACTTGGTAGCATTCTCGCGATCTGTCTCCCCGGCTGACGAGGGTGATAAATCTACCTCCAGTACTCTTAAAAAGACTTTGGACCGGCACAAGAAGCTACATATTCTCTATCTCGTGAACGACTTGCTGCACCATACTAAGTACCACGTCAAGTCTTCGTCGATCTATTTGACTTTATCTGAGAACCTCCAAACTCACCTCGTAGATTTGATCGGACACGCCTCTGCTTTTGACGCTGGCGTATATATTAGACACCAAGGAAAGATCAACGATCTCCTTGATCTGTGGCAGCATAAGGAATATTACCAGCCAGCCTATATCAAGAAGCTACGAGAAACGGTCCATGAAGCAGCACAGTTTGGATATCCAACGGCGGTTGAGTCCTCTCGGCGATCTAACGATAGCGCGGAACAAGCGACTGGTCAGAGTAAGGATGTGCCCTACATAATGCCGGCAGCGCACGGTGATAGTTCGATGGCGTTCTACGATCTGCCAGCAGCGAACATGATGCCGCATATTGTCCCCAACCGCGCAGCGCCGATCAACCCCCAGCTCGTGAAGCCACTTCAATTTGCTGCCGGACCTGCTGACGAGATCCTAAAAGCTGCCGTCAAGGACTTGTTGGAAGACGTCCATTCACTATATGGAACGGCAGACCACGATGTTGAAAGCGACCGCATCGACATTGATGCTCTAGGACAGCCAGCTATCCGCGATGAGACTACCGGAGAAGTCAAAGGCGGAGAAGGATACTATGGGTGGTCCAGAGTGTTCTGCGACAAAATGAAAAGCAAACACGATGGCAGGGATCGTATTGGGCATAACATGAAAAGAGACCAAAGCGCTGACAGAAGTGTGAGTCCACGCAAGCGAAGACGACTCAGCTTCTCGGAGAGCAGTAGCGGAAGATCTCGGAGCCGGTCCAGGGCCCTGTCAAGCTCTCCATCGGGATTTAGGAGCCGGACAAGAGTTTTTGCGCATGGAAGGCGGAGGTCTTACTCGAGATCGAGGAGTTCATCTCGGAGGAGACGTACCTCAAACCGGCGAAAATACGATAGCTCGCGTAGCCCTGAGCAATCTCGTCGACAACCGGATTCACGATCAGAATCACGCTCATACTCTCCGCAGCCTCCGACAAACTTTCAACAACCAGCGCCCTCGCAAATGCCAGCGAGACCGCTCTCCACTACATTCAACGGAGCTTTCTCCGTGCCGATCAACGGTCTTCCTATACCCCCGCCTCCGCCGCCAAACTACAAAGGCATATGGCCTCCTCCACCTCCTCCGCTACCTCCGCATCTAATACAGGGGCAGCCTCCGCCAGCGCAGGCGAATGTTATCCCGTCTTTTTCCAATTTCGTGCCCCCTCCGCCGCCGCCGGCGGCCAACCTAGGGCAGGTTCCGGCATCGAGTTTACCTCAAGCACCTTCTGGGTTTCCTGGTCACCAAGTGCAAACACAGATGTATCTATCTGGCTGGACCTTACCACAGTCTGGCCATGGCAGTGGTCCTCTATACAATGGGCGCGGTGGACCACGGCCTGGTCGAGGTGGCCGGGCCGGCTGGACACAATGAGGTGGCAAAATGAATGCGACGTCCGTGGCCACGTACAGCATCTAGCACAACCAGTCAAGAGTGGACTGGTTCAAGAAACCGATTGACAACGATTAGGCACAGAGCCCAGGTAGCCTTCAACTTCAACTTTGACCGATTGCAGCAGCAAGCGGCGCTGGCTCCTGAGTAATAGTGGTGCTGGTCGAGTGGGGGTTGAATAGCCCACACTGTGTTCACCCTCCCAGACACAAAGGGATGCCCGTACAAACGGTACAATACTAGGCGAGGGGCAGGATGAGGCTCTTACTAATGCTGCACGTTCTACGTACTTCTACCTTAGATGTCGGAGGAGGAGAGAGTGGCTAAGGCAAGCGGAGCGCAACAGTGTGGGGTTAGTTCCTTCGGGATCAAGCACAAGGGCGACATGATTGGCGTGAACTCGGGTTTTTTGGAAGAAGCCTGGAGCTCAGCAGATAGCGCGACCATGTGTCCGCTCGAAGACTCGAGTTCGATTGTATGCCAAATCAGCATCTAGGCTCACACAATCCATCTGTTGCCATGCCGTGTCGTGCAGGTCCAATTGAGCCCATCAACGTTGCTTTCGCTATCCCCACATCTTCCTTGAGCCCTTGCCGTCCAAGCCAGCCAATAAGGCTGGAAGAATTCTCCTCAATACCTTACAATATCTCGCTTGCTGCTTTCGGTAAGAATGTTCATGCTAAAAAGCCAAGGCGGACGGGCTCAGCGCGCTGTTGATGGAGGAAGCTCGTCTCAGGAGCAACTTTGTACATGGAGAAATGACTTGCACTGTTCCACGGGCTTGACGAGAGAGAGCGAAACGGCAGTCCCAACCAAAAGTGCAGAGTTTGTGCGTCGATTTCTCTTGGCGATCCATCATTCTTCGGCGAAAAGCTTCTTTGCCAAAGCCCAGTTGCCGCTGCGGTTCTCTTACTTTATGATACCCTCATGATGTCGGGATTTGTATCCCAAGGCAAGGAACCCTTTTGAATCCAATCGAACTGCCATCAGCAACCCACAGTCCCCACCCCATTACTTTACTGCTACCACGCTTGCCCGACATCCCGACAACCCACACCGTCCTTCATCCCGCATTTACCCCACGCTCGAACCATCAAGCACCTGCACCTGCATCGGCGTCTGCATACTTACTTTACTTTATTCTGTGCAGTGTGCGCCAAGCATCGCTCTATCATGCGCACAGACGCCTCGACGTGAACAGTAAGTACTAGTATGTACTAGTAAGTTGTCGAATCATCTTCACACCTGCGTCTGTCCACACTTCCCATATGTCTCCTTATGCCTGCAAGATCCCCCCATCATTACTCCACTGCGGAGGCACTTCCTCAAGCCTACGACTTGTCCCCGTGTCCCGCTTGATATCCAGAGCGCCGTAGTCTGGACCGGCTGCTCCCGGCCTAGGAGCGTCTGACCTGCGACTGTTTATCACCTTGAATCCTTTCCTTCCACTGTCATCACTTTCTTCATCCGCGACACCAATCAGGCTTCTTGCATGAATCGATCAGGAATGCAAGCCCGTGCTTTGACCTTCTATCGTCCGCCTGGCGGCTTTCATCCCCAACAGCACCTCCGTCACCGCTGATCAGCCTCATATGAGCTATCGACCCCATCTTCATGTCCCTCATGCCGTCAGAAGTTGTCAAGCCTTACTCCTATTTCGAACCAGCATGTTTCTTGCTTGACGATCGGTTGATTGACCTCGCCATGGAGCAGTCCCAGACACTTATGTCGGCCCAGATCCACTTCGTTGTAAGTATTGTGCTCCGAAACCGGTTCCGTAGGCATTGGAAGCCTTGGAGGCCATAATCTCCGGTGCGGCTTGGGCAGCCTTGATTGCAAATGTGGGTGCAACTCCACAGATGGCTGATTCGAAGTTGAGAGATATAGGATGCGCAGCTGAGCCTAGTCCACATCCCCTTGCCGCAATATCATCACTACTTGCAGTCCATACTCAAACTTCTTTTTCCCTCGCCAACGGCAAGCAATCACTCGCATGACGAGACGCATAGTGGATATAGCAACACAGATGAAAGCAGAGCCTCCTGGGCTAATCAGCATCCCTTTCTGAATGTTTCGATTACTCCCATCGAGTGTTCAATTGTCTGCTCCAAGGGTCTAGCCCGTCAAGTCTTTGGATCCGGATCGAGTCAAGCACCTGAAATGGGGACTCCAGATCCTGGTCGTGCCACGATATCTTCGGAGGACTTTGTCGTAATGTCGGTCGAGGGAGAAGGCTTGGAAGCCGGACAGCGAGTTCTCGAGCTAACAACTCCGCTGGCTTTGGCTGGCATGTATGTGTTGCATGTCATTGCCAGTCTTGCAGAGCACAGCTGATATGCATTAGCTCTATCTTCTTCATCACGACTTATTTTTCCGACTATATCCTGGTACCTGCCAAGTCTCGCGCCCAGGTCGTCCGTGCATTGGAAGAGCGAGGCTTTGCCTTCCAAAAAAGCACGGAAGCATACGTCAATGCCGCAGCTCACCAGCGCAACAAATCATCGACGTCCTCTTTCGGTGCAGGCTCTCCGACCACCCCGCCGCCAAAGACTGTCAGCGAGCTCGAAAGTCGAACTTTCGCTCTGCTAAAACGGCACAGGATCACGCCAAATGTGTACAGTAACATTCGACTCGTTCAATGCGCAGGCCGTCGAGATGACCCCAATAACCACTCTGCGAATGAATTAGCTCTTCAGCTCGGACTTACCAAGTGCCTCATCCATCAACCAAAATTTCTGAGCCTGACGTTGACCGAGGAGGAGCCCGCGTCTCTACTGCTCGAGAAGCAACATGTGATCCATTTCGGCTCGGAAAATGTCCTGCTCGGTAGCAAGGATGACTACCTCACCCCAATCACTCTAGACCTTGAGCCCCTCCCCTTCGAAGCGACTGGGATAGTTTGCGGAGTAGCAGGTAAGCTTGCAGTTGGTGGCGAGAGCGGTGCATTGCTAGGGCCGATTGAGATGTCCTACCTGTCAACCGCGAGAGCAGGCACTGTGATGGTGGATGAGAAGGATCTCGAGCGAGCTAGGGAGGCACTGCAAGTTGGCCAAAAAGGTGCAGCAACAAATTGAATATGGAGAAGCAGCAGGTCTTCCTCACATCGGTAGTCCACGCTTGTATGATTGGGTAGGAAAAAGTCTTCTGTAGATATTTCGATTAGTAACATTACTTGTCTCACACATTCTGCGACAGTCAGCTATCAATCAAGAGGGATCAAGTCGTAACCAACGCATCTACCGGTGCAATAGGCCTGGTGGATGACACGTGGCTGGAAAGTGACAGTCATGTCACCAACTTCGCGTCTTCATGTCGGCATCCCCCAAACTACGACAGTGCCTACAATTGATCAGCATTTCCCTAACTCCTGGCTCTATGCAGTCAGAAAACTTACCGTCCACGCCAGCGCTAGCCCACTCATTCCTCACACTGTTGCACGTAACAGCGCTGGCAACCTTTCCCTCATGAGCCTCCATCTTCCCAATCACCTTCCCCTCCAACAGATCCCAAGCGTATAGCTTTCCATCTTCGCTCCCACTAATGACCACTGAATCAGCCATCCCCAGACATGACCTGATCCGATACTCTGAGTTCTTATGCCCCTGGTAACATTGCAGCATCTGCCCGTTCCCCTTGTCCAGAAGCCTAATGGTCGAGTCCAACGTAGACACAAGCACCGCATTCCCATCCTTGGTCTGTTGAACCGACGTTATCGACTCTAAACACCCCGTTAAAGCAGGTCCAGTACTGAAGAAGTTGACTGAGGGTGAGGGTGGAATACATACGCCCAAGAACATCAACATGCAGCATACCCATCCTCAGATCATACAGCCTGACCCTCCCATCCACACTCCCCGTTACAATCTCATGCCCCAAGACATGTAGGCTACTCACGCTATCCCTCGCTTCGTCGAGGACTTGTATGGGTTTGACCGACTGGCTTTTGCAATCCCAAAGGCGGACCGTAGCATCAAAGCTGCCTGTCATCTCATCAGCCCTCTTACGATAACCTCCACACCGCCTCCTCTCTCCCTTGCCGCCTCTGTACGCACTTCCCCCGCCTTGTCCAATGTGAGAAACATACCACTAACAACAACCTCCCCCGCCCCCCCAAACCCCACACAATTGACCCTAGCCCCATGCCCACCGCTCCTGCCCCACCGCCTCAACGTCCGCGCAGTCGCGACATCCCACAGGAAGACCTGCTTGTCCCCCCCTACGCTAGCGAAGCGCGCATTGTCGTCTGTGACCGCGAGGTCTAAGACCTCGTAGCCGTGCGCGGAGTAGCTCTGGATCAGGCCGGACTGGGGGACGGAAGGGTCGGCTTTGAGCGGGTTGTAGAGGTGGATGAGGCGGTGTGTGCCGGTTAGGATCTGTGGTGGCGGGTGTTATTGGGGCAGCTTGATGGGGTGTGAGGGGGTTGGGAGTACGTATTGTGAGAGGGGACCGGCGCTGTAGGTTAGGCAGTGGACGGGGCCTGGAGATTAAGTTTAGTATCGCGGACATGATGTGCAGTAGAGGGCCTCTACCAGGATGGCCGGTAAGCTTTGTTAGCTGGCGACTGGGGAAGGGCATTACATTACGAAGTTGCCTTGAAGCAGGGGAGCAAAAGGTCAACAATGGTTGCCAAAACGTGCCCGAAGCCGCTTATACTCTTGTAGACGTGCAGCGAACTGATCTTCGTAGGACGGATTGATAGAATGTAGTTTGAACGATGAATTTACAGTGCAGTAGTCCAGACAGAATCTAACATTCGATCTAGGTGCTAGAGGCTATTGTCAGACGAATCTCGTAGGAGTTGCTGAGTCGGCTAGAAGCAAGAAGAGCAACGCCTGTGGAGAGTATCACACGCAGAGAGACACATCAGAAAGGACATCTAAGGAGCGTTTTCAGTATCCCTCCAGCTTCACAAAAGTGCTCCCTATCTAGCGACCACGTCCGTGACTTCGTTGTACGCTACCCTGCATCTGCTCCAATTCCTGTTCAAGGTTCTTGATCCTGCAAGTATAATTAGGAGGGGAACCGAAAAGTCGAATGGAATTGATACATACTGAGCATGAGTACTCTCAAGGTCCTTGTTCAAGCGATCGCGCTCGGATATCAATTTCTGCTCCCACATCCTGAAGCGGTTCTCTTCTACCTTGACCTGCTCCGTAAATCTCTTTCGCAGGCTCTCCTCCTCTTCCTTAAATTTGGGATTGTCCAGCTTTCTCGGACGAGCTTCGCCAAACTTCCTCGTCTCCATCTGCTGGGCTCGGTATGCTTCATAATGCATTTCCTCCGTCGTGTGGATGAGATCGAGCATATGTGTTCGGATTAAAATCGACCGCAACTTCTTGAAATCGCAGTGATCCTCGTTCTCAACCTCTGCAACACCCCACGAGTATTGGCGTCCCTTCAGTACGCGCCCATCTTGGGTCTTGATGTCCTTCTCTGAGCCGATGACTGCGAATGGCATGGCAGCTGACAGAGTCCTAGCGTGATGGGCGGCAGCTTCGTCGTCCTCTTCCACAGGTGGTTGGTAGATTTTGATGCCTTGCGCTTCGATGACCATCCGAATCTTTGAGGTGTTAGCTTGGATAACAGTATTAGGATCTCGATGCACACTCTTTGCTTGAAGCGAGCGAGGTCCGCCGGGCTCAGGGTGTCTGCCTTTGCTACCACTGGGATCAGGTTCACCCTGGAGCTCAACCGCTTCATTACTTCGATGTCTAATGGCTTGAGTGTGTGACCTGTGGGTCGGATGAAGTAGAGACAGGCATGAACTCGGAGATCAATTCTGTCGGCTCGGCGCGGCTGTTGTTCCTGCAACATGTACGACTCATGCTGATCATCAAGAAACTCGATGATCGGCAGCCATGAATTCTGATTGTTGACATAGTCTCCGAATCCGGGGGTATCGATGACCGTCAAGCGGACTATTCAACAGATCAGGGCCGTCTCATAAGATGCCTGTCGAGCTCGAAGCGCACACACCTTTGAAGAATTTCTCTTCAAGCTCAGCTTTGGTTATCTCAATCTCGACAGTCTTGTCAACCTGTTTCGCATGACGGCGTCTATGGTCTGCGTAGTTCTTGATAGTCGTGGAGAATAGGGTATTGATGAATGTCGTCTTTCCCAGGCCTGACTCGCCGGCAACCTTGTTTTATTTAGCCTTCAGCCTCTGCAGGCTTTCAAGTCAGAGAGTTGCCTACCATTATTGTGAATGCAGCTCCCCGCTTGGCGACAATCTTATGCCTAATACTCCTCCGTCAGAAGTCTTTTTATACGCCCATGCGCTGATACAATGGCGTACCTCTGGTTGGGAAGCTGAACAAATGACGGTCAGCATAGGCTGCTACGACTTGTAAAATATTGAAGCGGAACCTACATTGGCAATCCCGATTGGGGACGCAGCCTCAGACTGCCCCGGCGCCATACTGGGCTCTCGACTGCTGTTCACCTGATTTCAAACGCGTGAGCGAATAGCGGACAGCGGACAGGCGTGGATCTGAGGTCGCTGCGGTGTAGTCGTGCGAAATGGGAGCTTCAATCGCAAATGTATGCCGTGTGCAACGAAGGTAGAAAGTCATTTCAGGGGAAACTATAGGGGACTAGGCCAAGAAGGCGCTAGCTTGCGACCCCGGATTGTGGGACTTTGATATTGCAAATTGCAAAGCAGCCGTTATCGATGCGAATAGTCGCCGTAGTCTTGCCATGAATGCACTTTAGTCTTGCTATGAAGACTGACTTCAAGGTGCGTGTAAATTTTGAGTCACGAATAGTCAGGACTGACCGCGCAGTAGTTTTCGAATTTGCTAGGTACGGTCTATTGCAAGGGAAACCTTGCCTTTACCCCGGATGGGACTTGCCTGCTGTCGCCTGTAGGAAATAGGATTACCGTATTCGATCTCATCAAGTACGTCGACGGATTCTCTCTCTACATCATGCGTACTTCAGATTGAACCTCTAACACTTTCAGCAACAAGTCACACACTCTACCCTTCTCCCATCGAAGAAACATATCTCGTTTAGCTCTGAATCCTGCAGGAAATCTCCTTCTCTCTATAGACGAAGACGGTCATGCGATTCTTACCAGTCTCCTTCGACGTATAGTCTTACATCACTTCTCCTTGAAAGGTGTCATTTCTGCGCTTGCTTTTTCGCCATGCGGGCACTACTTCGCCCTGGGTCACGGTCGGCTCGTTGAGGTTTGGCATACGCCTTCAACTCCCGAGTCAACCTCGGAGCAGGGTCTTGAATTTGCGCCCTTCGTTAGACATCATGTTCATGCAGGCCATCATGATACCATACAAAGTATCGAATGGTCCGGCGACTCGCGGTTTTTCTTGACCGCTTCGAAAGATCTTACGGCTCGAATATGGAGTCTCAACCCAGAAGAAGGCTTTGTTCCTACAACGTTGGCAGGCCACCGAGAAGGTCTGCTAGGAGCTTGGTTTTCCGATGATCAGGAGGCCGTAAGTGGCCATTCACGTACCGCCCCTCGGCAATTACTAATCTCACCCATAGATCTATACCGCAAGCCAAGACGGTGCACTATTTCGTTGGGAGTATGTCGGAAGATCACAGGCTGCTGAAGATGTAGAGATCATGCAGGATGAACCCTTGTCGCAGCAATGGAGGATCATTCAGAAGCAATTTTTCATGCAGAACAACGCGAAGTTGAAATGTGCAGCGTATCATGCATCATCGAACCTCCTCGTGGCTGGCTTCTCCAATGGTATTTTTGGCTTGTACGAGCTTCCAGAATTCAACATGATCCATACTTTGAGGTACGAAACCCTTTCAGATGAGTAAAAAGTGAAACAAGCTGATTCGCTGCTAGCATCTCGCAGACCAATATAGACTTCGTCACTATCAACAAGTCAGGAGAATGGCTGGCATTTGGAGCCTCAAAGCTGGGCCAGCTGTTGGTATGGGAATGGCAGTCGGAGTCCTACATTCTGAAGCAGCAAGGTCATTTCGACTCAATGAACGCCCTGACATATTCGCCGGATGGGCAACGCATTGTCACAACTGCAGATGACGGAAAAATAAAGGTATGGGATACTCAGTCGGGCTTCTGCATTGTAACTTTTACCGAGCATTCAAGTGGAGTCACTGCATGCGAATTTGCAAAACGGGGTAATGTGCTTTTCACATCAAGTCTCGATGGCTCAGTCAGAGCATGGGATCTGATTCGATATCGAAACTTCCGTACATTCACTGCCACGAGTCGACTTTCTTTTTCCTCTGTCGCCGTTGATCCCAGTGGCGAAGTCGTATGCGCAGGATCCTTGGACTCTTTCGACATCCACATATGGTCAGTACAAACAGGTCAACTTCTTGATCAGCTCTCTGGCCATGAAGGTCCGGTCTCATCTCTAGCCTTTGCGCCATCAGGTGGTACAGTTGTCAGTGGCAGCTGGGACCACACCGTTCGCATTTGGAGCGTCTTTGGCCGGACCCTGACCAGTGAGCCACTGCAGATGCAATCTGACGTACTTCATGTTGCGTTTCGCCCCGATGCAAAGCAGATCGCTGTATCTACACTTGATGGGCAGCTAACTTTCTGGTCGGTCTCTGAGGCGTCTCAAGTAGCCGGCGTTGATGCTCGGAGGGACGTCTCAGGAGGCCGAAAGCTTACAGATCGGAGGACTGCTGCAAATGCGGCAGGCACAAAGTCGTTTAATTGCACATCGTATAGTACAGATGGAAGCTGTGTTATTGCGGGGGGAAACTCGAAATACATATGTCTCTATGACGTCCAATCCGGTGTCCTGGTAAAGAAGTACACGGTTTCGGTCAACCTTGCGATAGAGGGCACGCAGGAGTTCCTCAATAGCCGCAACCTTACGGAGGCAGGTCCGGCTGACTTGATCGACGAGCGCGGCGAGGCTTCAGATCTTGAAGATCGTATAGATCGAACCTTACCAGGGGCCAGCCGAGGTGACCCGTCTGTTCGGCGGACTCAGCCAGCAATACGCGTGTCAGCCATTGCCTTCTCGCCAACCGGACGAGCTTTTTGTGCAGCGTCAACAGAGGGTCTGCTGGTCTACTCACTCGATAACGCTCTGCAGTTCGATCCATTTGACCTCGACGTTGATATCACCCCAGCCAGCACGTTGAGCGCGGCCAAAGAGCAGGACTACCTCCGGGCCTTGATCATGGCCTTTCGCCTGAACGAGGCGCCCTTAATCCGTCAGGTTTACGAAGCCATTCCTATCACCGACGTTGCCCTGGTAGTGAAAAGCCTACCAACGGTTTATCTGGCTCGGCTGTTGAGATTCGTTGCCCAAATGACTGACGAGAGCCCTCACTTGGAATTCAACCTTCGCTGGATTGAGGCGTTGCTGAGCGCACATGGCCCATATTTGAAAGACCGCTCTGCGACGTTCGCTGCGGAGCTGAGGACAGCGCAGAAGGCGATCGCAAGAATCCAAGCTGACCTGGCCAGGTTAGCTGATGACAACATATACACGCTGGACTATCTGGTTTCGCAGCCGTCTGCGCAACCGAACATCACTGGCACAAACACTGCGCATTTGCGGACGTATGGCAATGGCAACGGCCACACGACGAGTGACGACGACCATATGGATGGGAAGATGGGCGATGAGTGGATTGGTCTTGGCGACAATGAGTGATACGCAGTAGCACGATAGGTGGAATAGATGTACATATAGTCAGCAGCATCACTGGCTCTGAAACCGGGAACACATGATCTCGAGAAAGATAGAGTTTGTCACATTAGACGGGATCGAGCTTGACGTCGTATCAATTCTTTCAATTATCTTGCCTATGCATGATGTAGCTCCTCGTTCTGTTACCGGTCGTCATCGTCTACCCTCGCTCGTTTTGATGACCTCTCCTCCGGTTCTTGCATACCGTACCTCTTGTTCCCCCCAACGCCATTCGTCACGTCGCGAATCATGGCATCGATCTCGAAAGGATCCGCTGCATCCTTCTCGAACTGTACTGGCCCATCTCGCGCCTGTCCCGGTAGGCTCTCGTTAGCATAAGTCTAATAACAGGTCAAGGCCACAGATCTCACCTCTGCATCAGCAGCGCCTTTGAACCCCTCCTTAGCCTTCCCCAGAACTTCGAATCGATTGCTTTTCTGGATCTTGTCGTACTCCGCGCCACCAGCTTCCTCGTCCACGTCGTCATCCATATTCGCTCTTGGTCGATATATACTGCTGATAGCGTCTTGAGCACCGAAGAGAGGCTTGTCGTAAGCCTGATCCTCGTTGAAGCCAGTATCGAAACCGCTGGTCTGGTTGAACAATCTAGAATCCCACATCGACTCGGATGACTGTGTCGGCTTGGCCAGCCCTAAGGCTACCTTCTCGGAGATGTCCCTATTTTGCTCCCTGGCCATCATCTGTATACGACGCTCCGTACCCATACGTGACTGACGCAGCTGTTTCTCATGCTCCTGCCTCCTCTCTCTCCGCATGTGCTCTCGCTCTCGTGCCGCTTCGTCGTCGCTTCCGGATCGGCTTGACGCAGACGAGGAGCGCCTTCTGCTGCCACTGTACGATATTGCCCGCGAGTCTCGCCTCCCCACGCCTGATCTTTCCTCGCGAGCGTTTTGAGCAAGGGTGCGCAATTGCTCCTCTTTCTGCATTCTCTCTTTCTCCGCAAGCTTCTGCTGCATTGCTGCCCTTTGCTTGACCTCCTCCCGGGCATGCCTGTCGGCGGTGAAGAGCGCCTCTGCGAATTGAGCAAATTTATCATTGATTGTGACATCTTGTAGACCTCGGCCATCGGCCGCTAATCGCTTGTCCAGTGGGACAGTATACCCTTTCGGGTTCTTCCAATTCGAGACCGGAGGAGGGATCTTCCAAGCTTCTTGATCTTCAGCAGTCAATTTTCGAGGAGGTGAATGCATGACTGGGGGTGGCGGCGAGGGAGGCCCCCTGGGTATCTTCTTATGCTTGAATTTGGGCGGTTCCATCGGATCGCGTTGCCTCTCGACGATCTTCATAATCCTGTCATTCTTCATTGAGACATCGCTCATTTGATTTGCAGGTGTGTATCGAACATATGTAGGCTCGTTCCTTGTGATTCCCTGGACATTTTTGGGTTTCTGAGCAGCAACGGCTCCCATAATCAGAGTCTCTAGAGCCTTCTTCGTCTTCTCCGTCTGCGCAGCAACCTCCTCCTCCGAAGGACGATCCAATGATATTTCCCCAACATCTGCTCTTTGCCGCAGAGGTATCAAGTCCTTGAACGATGCATGCACAATCCGCTTGTCGTTGTGCCCTTGCCGGGCAACGGCATCATATTTGATCTTTCCTTCCGCATCGACCTGAATCGCCAAAGCGTTTGAGCTTGATGATGACTTCCTGCCCATGTCCAGCGGGTACTGGGCTACAGGTATCTCCGGAAACGCCCCACCATCGCCGTAGTCTTCGGCCGACCGTGGTCGCCATCCTGTTCTTGAGCCGTACGCCGGAGGGCCTGTCCTCTGCCAGGAAATCAGCACAGTATTTGCACACTGGAAAAGCGTCAAGCTTGCCTTGAGAACAACCTGGCTGTCGTCTAGTGAGCCAGCGCCCAGTATCCTTGGACCTCTAGATTGTGTATGCGCTGGCAATTCTTCGAATTCGCCAGTGTACTTGGGCTTCGGCAATGCCTTCGATAACGAGATAGCGAGGGAAGTCATAACGGTCTGAAGTGTACTCAACTTTCGATGTAGCAACGGGCGCTGTTAATGGAAGATCTTCCAGGGAGTCAGAAGTGATATGCAAGCTGTGACGGCGCTAGTGATGTAAGGCTCGTATCTCGTTACCACAAGAACGTAAAATACCGTAATTTAATCTCTATTTGTCTTGCCTCTGATCATTTGCGCGTGCCTGTTCTCTCACTTACTGACACCGATTTACTTTTACTTCGGTAAATGACAGTCTGTCCCACCATGCACCCCTCCTGAATGCAGGCTCAAGAGGGCGCTGTTATCGTTATGGGGCGTATTTAAAGAAGCCAGCCACGGCTTCATCTCCGACCTGGTGACCCACAAGGTACCACCGTGTGCAAAGGTAAGTCTTCCCTGGTTCATTCTTCTCTATCATCAGGAGCCCATGCATGTGCATCTTTTGAGCAGGCAAGTGCAATACTAAGCTAGCGGGATTATGCGTAAGAGATCATCGTGCAACTGTCTTGTAGAGTGTGCTCTCTGGGAGCTTGTGGAAGGGCTTCATAGAAATGCCTAGGTGCAGGAGAATGTTGACCCTCACTACTCACGGACGGCTGTCGAAGGACAGTAACCATGCTGTACCGGTGAGTGTGAATAAGAAAGAATGATTACGCATAGGCCTCTGCTACGCCAGAGCAAGCTCATCCGGCCAGAGGAGATGAAAGATCTTTGGCGGGAGGAAACAATCTGATAGAGAGGTCTGTTTCACGCCTGCGTACCAATCAGGTCTGTATTCCAAGGCCGCTCCTAAACGAGATTCTGCTACAAGCCATGCGCATCAACTTTATTATCACCAGCTGTAATCCCAAGCGCTAGCATGACGTACTCGATAATCAGTGCATTGTTTGTGTCCTTTCAACAAGCTCCAACCATCGAGTGAGTGGAATACTTTGATGGTTTGCCTTTGAAGCTGTGGGTCCCTACTACATTACTGCAACAGCCCATCGGCACCTCATCACAACGTTTCCCTATTTGAGAATGAGGAAGGAGCGCCCAATTCCTAGCCGCCGCATGGGATAAGGTAGTGTTGACAATTCTGCGCTATACTGATCATCGCCGACTGTCATTGATCTTGTTCGAGAGACGATACACCGTAATTCCTTGAGTGACACATCATTAAACTCGATTTGCCTCCCAGTCTACATACAGCAAGATTCGAGTAGAATACCTCACATCCCACGCTCGTCCTTCATTGACGCTGTCTTCTAGGGTTTCGACCCCTTGAAACTCATTACAATCAGCAGGTATAGATAGTCATGGCGCTCATGCTGCTCGGGTGTCTCGTCTTCATTTCTCTGTGTAAGGCCTTTCGGGGATACACGGTTTCATGTCCGTCCGATCCTCACTCCCCAGCAATACAAGCGCAGTGGGCAATGCAGAGCTTCCTGTTGTATACTCGAAGGTTGGCTACCCTCAGGATCCCACCATTATCGAACAGATCCGTAATACCTTGGCCCTTTACCCTCTCGCTGTTGACGGGAAAGACTTCGGAGCCCTGGACCTCGTCTTTACACAAGACGTGGTCGCGAACTACTCGGCTCCTCTGAATGAATTGTCACCGCTGTCGACCTTGAAGTCCGAAGTCCAGGAGAATCTGGCTTATGTCACGACACAACATAAGCTCAGCACCCAGGTGATCGAAGTTATGCCTAGTGGTTGCGAAGCGAAGAGCTTGACTTATATTGAGGCCACGCTGTTCGGACAAGGGCACTATGAAGGCCAGGTATGTATGCTTGTCAGTGGACGGAAGCCTAGTTTCCAGACTTTGAAGCAACAACGAGCTAATAATGTCGCTTCCAGATCGGCTCCGCATACGCTCAGTCAGTTTATTCCGGATTTGTCCATTTTCTCCAGGGCTATACATGAACTTGACAGCATGTTCGAGAAGGACGCTCTGCAAACTATGCCTCGCAGCATCTCCCGTGTGATCATAGCCGCTAATCCGGAACTTACAGGTACCACGATTACTGGATCCAACAACCAACGAGACAGTGGAGGATAGTTGCACGAACAGTGACTTACATGGTAAGACGGCACTATGCCATGCCTAGTGCTAAGATGAAGCTGAATCTGTCATCCATTTTAGGCGCCATTGATAGGAAATCTTGCGATCTTCCAGCCAAGCTAGAAATCTTCGTACGAGGATCAGCAAGCGGAGAACGCGGAACAGATCTTCGGCTTGTTGCTCTACCAAGTAGTGCATGCGCGGGTTGCTAGGTTTCATCCTGAAATCGATGGTTGTATGCTTAATCTCAACAGTCGAAGATCACTATGGCGTATGCACTTCACCAAGTACAGTCGCAAATCTGCTATTGTCCTCCACAAGGAATCTGGCTGTCCAGTGCAGAAGCAATTTCCTGTGACACCGGGCTCCTAGCACTAGCCGGACAGGATTCATCTTTATGATCTCTCGAATATGTCGTCTGGTACTGATCACAAATGCCCGAGCACATGGTCAGAGCATGCTGCATATGTCCTGTTGTCGAAGTCTCGAAATTTGAAATTCATATATCTAATTTAAGGGCTTTGAGCGCTCTCCGATGTGATCGTTTTGAGCGACCGGTGGCACTACAGACCGACCACTCGTCTTCATTATACAATTGTGGCAATGACGACAGCCTCGACTTGGTCGCCTCCAGCATGATTTACTGTACTCGCTGAACAGATTGATGACAAATCAGTTCAACACGGAATCGACACTGGATCGAGGCTGAAGCTTGGCTGGCTACTTTAGACGAGGACGTCGAGCCATGGAGCTCCAATCTGTCCAATGACTGGTTCTACGGAGTAGCCTCTTCAGTGTGGAGTACTCTGCCCCATGTGCGAATAATGGCGTCTTCAGCAAATGTGGTGTGTCCAGACCACGGGGTCGGCGGTCGGCGGTCAGCTAATGGATTTGGTGTTGTGAGGGACAGAAGAGATTGAGGACCTTGACTTGCAGGGGAGAAGGGATAGGTAAAGCAGAAGATGGAAGGTGTGGTGGCCTTTCATTAAATTGCCCCCATTCAAGGTCCTCATAACCTAAAGTAATCGACATGCTTCCCCCATCCTAATGTACTTTAAAGGCATTAACCTGCAGGGTGCACATGGGAGTACAAGAGCTATCTTACCTTACCTTACTACCTGTCTCTTTTCTGTTCCAACCCTCACTCATCACTCAATCGCTCTATCAAGAAATCCGATCATGTCGTCTACCGTCGACTTCGGCACCTCGTAGTTCAACGCGAGCAATGTCGACCTCACCACAGCTGATTCGGCCCAACTTATCTGCGCTCTGCAAGCTTCCAACGACAGTTACGATGGCCGGCTGGGAGCACGCATCTCAGCCTTGTTCGTCATCTTGATCGTCTCGTCGTCGGCAACCTTCTTCCCTGTCTTGGCTCGGCGTGTTCCCCGACTTCGTATCCCTCTCTTCGTCTATCTGTTCGCCCGATACTTCGGCGCTGGCGTTATAGTTGCCACAGCCTTCATCCACCTACTCAATCCAGCCTATGCCGAGATTGGGCCGCAGACATGTGTTGGTATGACTGGACACTGGGCGGACTACCCGTGGTGTCCAGCCATCGTGCTCACATCAATCTCCCTCATCTTTTTGCTAGACTTTGCAGCTGAGCGGTATGTTGAAGTCAGATATGGTATCTCTAGCGAGCAGGACGTCCAAGCAGCGGTCACTCGAGGGGCCATGAATGGTCACGACGAAGAGGACGGACGACGTCGATCTCAAATCAGAGAAGATATGCCACCGGGGCGTCAGTCCAGCATTGCTGTCAAGTTCGAGAAAGACTATCAAGAGCCGATCACTGACGACGACGAGGGCGCGGCCATACGTTTCAAGCAGCAGATCGGGGCCTTCCTCATCCTCGAATTCGGCGTCCTCTTCCATTCCATCATCATCGGGCTTAATCTTGGTGTAGTCGGTGCTGAATTCAATACGCTTTATCCGGTACTCGTCTTCCACCAGTCCTTTGAGGGCCTGGGTATCGGAGCCCGTATGTCGGCCATCCCTTTCAAGAAAGGAAGCTGGCTCCCCTGGCTGTTGTGTTCCGCTTATGGATTGACAACCCCAATCGCCATCGCGGCCGGTTTAGGTGTACGTACCACTTACAATTCCGGCTCCTTTACAGCGAATGTCGTCTCTGGAGTTCTGGATTCCATTTCGGCGGGCATTCTGATCTACACTGGTCTAGTCAAACTGCTGGCCCGCGATTTCTTGTTCAACCCTCACAGAACGAAAAACAACAAACAGCTGACCTTCATGCTGGTCTGTGTCTTCCTGGGAGTAGGATTGATGGCGTTGCTTGGTAAATGGGCATAAAGGCATGTGTTTGTCGATCGCTTCTGCATTCGACACTCGAATAGGGCTCAGATTCGACGTCAAAGGAACCAATTTGGCAGTTCCGTCAGCTTTAGCTGTTAGCACACTCCAGGCTTGATAGGTCCACTTGTACTAGCCTACAGAAGACAGCTTGGGTGCGGAGACGAAGAATGTACGTTGGAGGACTTGAAAAACCTGAACACCCTCAAGGAGAAAGCTTTTCATCCACAGTGCACCAATATTGCATGTTTGTGGATCCAGTGACTGTGCTTGGCTGAGGCTTCCATGGACACTCCATTTATCAATTGCTTGCCATCCCTGGCCCTTGTTAAATGCGGGGTGAAACCCTTTCCTGGGCTAGCCTCGAGTGTTAATGATGGGGTAGTAATGATCTGGTAAAAATATAAAAGCTCATAGCTCGAATAAACACACAGTACGTACCTCGATATTTGCTCTTTTAGGACATCGAATAAGGATAATTCGATAAAGACACGTATAATTCAATGACAACAGGTGTCAATAGCTCAATCATTCTCACAGAGCACCTGGCTCATACCACAGCAATCAATGAATGGTCTGAATTGCACGCTCTGATGCGATATATTGCCTTAGGACCGCCTCTAACTTTGGCGGCCAGGGACAAGGTCCTCCTGACTAATATTAGCGTGCATTCCTTCTATCTTATATCTTCCGACCGCACAAGATCCTCATATGTCCAATCGTACAGGACGTCATTGCCTCCCCACATCCGAATGCCATGGTCCCCGTGGTACGGCTGTGGGTCTTCATTGGGTTCCACTCGACTTCATCTTTGCAGTAGAGGCTCCGTCCGTGAGCCATGCGCTTGATATCTTCCCATCACTCTCCAGGCTGTCAAGAACGGATTTCTGCTAGAGTGACTGCCTCACTTAAGCTGATTGCAGCGCGAACCAGAAGCGTTCAACGAGCTATTGGGAACCAATGCAGAAAAGAAAGAAGCGAAGATGCTCATCCGTACCGAACACCTGACCAATGAAGGACGAATCCCTTCAGGCCTTCTCAAGCTTTATGTGCGATACAAACAAGATACTAGGGCAATCGTGGCATGGTTGGTCAGCCATGGGCACGCGAATACAGAGGTGGACCGACTCTCTCGATCAAAGACTTTTCAGACTTGCAGTGATCGTCCAAAAGAAGGCAGTAGAGCTGCCCCAGATACTTCACTTTCACTTCCGTGAAGCCATCGCAGCTCGTAAACAGCTCAGTAATTGCTTCCGGAATGTGGATCTTCGGAACGACCAAGAGACGGCCGACCACGAATACTTCACTGAGAGGTAAGAACATCTTGCTCTGCTTGACGACGTAGGCATCAAAATAACATGGAAACAGCCTGACCAGAATGTATACCGACCTTTGCAGATGCTGCGCTCAGCCGGAGGCCCTATGCAAGCAGGCTGATGGGGAAGTGCCTGCTCAAGTCTGCCGTCACACATCCCCAAATCAATATACACTACTCGAGACTGGCGACGTTGAGCAGTATAGCGACTTGCCAACGGAGTCTCATAGTGACCCACCTTGTACCATCTCAACAGACCGCGATGCCAACGGAACGGCAGCGGATGCACCCACGCCTCGACTCATTAGCGATTCATTGGAGGAGGCTTTTGCACTTCATAAGGATATTCAGGTAAACCTCTCCAAAATTGCCCCCAAAAGCTCTCTTACTGATATATCTTCGCGCAGGAGGCGGTCGACTTGTTGGCTGCAACGAGAGATACCTGGAGGCGAGCGGCAGACGGCCGAATCTCACTTGTAACTGCTGCATTGACAACCGATGCAGGCTTTGCAGGCTTTGCAGAGATTGGGCTACGTTCCCAGGTGACGTGTGACAGTTCAGCCCTTGAAGCATTACGGAATCAGATTCAAAGACCCGGACTAGACTTCAGGCCATGGGAGATCGAGCGGGAGCATCCCAAATCAGCCATAATCGCTTTGATCGATGCCTTACAGCAGCATCTCAAGCTACTCCTGGACTTCAAGGCTGACTGTCTTACCCGAAGGTGTGATCAGACAACCAACAGTAAGGAATTACCTTCACTGGTGCGACTCTGCTTTTATGAAACACCAGAATCAGCGTCCACAGTCAAGGGGTGCCTCACCGTAGCTCTACAAAACATTGGCCATCACCTGCAAACCAGCTGTCGATGTTCCAGAGTCATTCGCTAAGGGACGCCAATGCTTACTGAAGTAGGCACCTTTCTGGCCCAAGATAGGAGCGAATGCGACATTCTTCGTTGCTCATACGGGCTCGGATTGCTGCTGGAATCATACAAGAGCTACCTTTCACCGTGGGGATCGGCATGCGCCCTTTCGGATAGCCGTCTGAAAGTCCTCCGGTTCGTGCAGGAGGCTATGTCAAGCGTAAGCGCAGTCCTGGACGATTCGACAATGCCTTGTAGATGTCGAGACACCCTAGCTTACCACTTACAGATTTCCACTCCGATCTCAAAGCATACCTTCACACGAGAGGATTCGACCTCTACTTCCAATCGCCTTGGGTGTCCGGATCTCACGTTCACGAGATACTTCATGCGTTTTTCTACTATGGTCTGCGCTTGATGAGCTATCGAAAGAATGTCGGCGCTGTCGTACATGTGTACAATGTGCTGAGACAGCATACACAACTCGAACCCATACCAATCTTGGAGAACATATGCAATACCTTCGGCCATCTCACCTTCCCTGGCGGCCGTCCAAATCGTAACTTTCGAAACACTTACATCAGGTATATGGTTGGCAGACTACGCTTCAGCCAAGATCGCCTCAGGTCAGGTTGCCACTCACTAGCAATTCCGTCTCACAGAGCAAAGGCCACGGCAGGTTTCGGAGCGGCAGAAGACAGTCGATCTGCTTGTCAGAGCATATCGTTCTCTTATCGAATTAGGAGCAATGGCTACCACCTTAACCATGCGGAGTGGGATGGAGTCTGCAATCTGAACAAGAGGAAGAAAGGTTCATCGCCTCTCGAGCTCCGGAGATGCTCGCCCGGCGGCGTCTCTGAAGATGATCTTGCCTCTTGCGACGCATGATACCGGCTCCAGCATCTCCAAAAAGCCATTTCGGCGGAGTATGAAGGGGAGTTCCCCATAGCCATGATCGACTTTTGCCAAATCTACTTGCCCTTTGGGCGCGTCAGTACACTGATAAGCGATGTTTTCCATGGGGACAGGGCACATCCGGGATCGAACTGTCTGTGTTTTGCTGACGAGGTCCTGTGGGCTGCGCATCGGTACAGAGAGTCCCAGGACAACGAAATACCATTCGAGCATAACAAGGTGGTGCGAATGTGTCAGAATGCGATGATCGAAAGATTGGGGCCAATAGGGGCGTTCAGAGTTGACTGCATCGATCCGATGCAGTCAAAGATGCAAAGTTGGATGCGTTTTGCAGTTGCATCTGCATCGTTGTCTAAAACGCTACTTCTCTGAAGAAATAGCATTCGACTGTATTGTCGATGCAGTAAAAACAATGCAAATACTGTTAAAAGTCTCTATTCTATATATACTGTAGTCTGCATAATCTCTCTATCGATAAAAATAACTCTATAAAGTTTGTTTTATTCAACTCTTGTTTATATCTATTAATAATGTATTTTGTTAAAAACTTTATTTCGAAGCGCTAGACTTTTTTGTTCTCTATTTGTTTATTTTATCTCTTGTAAAATTCTTGTAAAATCTTGCAATAAATATAGATAAATTGTTTAAAGTTTCCGAGAATATAGATAACAATAAATATATAAAAAAAATACTTCAAATTATAAGAGAGATAAAGATAATATAACATTTATTGCAAAAACAATTTATAGTTAAATTTATTACTTTTATAGTTATTTGTTTTAATATTTATAAACTTTATTGCTCTAATCTATTTTAATTAAACACTTGTATAAATTTTTCAATATTTAATTAACTTGTTCTTTGTTTGTAAAATAAGATATTCTTTTAGAACAAATTCGAAAACAAACAATTATTTGTTTAGTGTTAAATTCTTATAGTTTTAAAGTATTTCGAAATTTACAATAATAAAACAATTATATAAGCAATTACTTAATAGATTAAAATAGATAAGAGAAGTGTAGATCTAATAATCTATTAAGTTATTATTGCTATCTATTAATTAAAACTAAAGAAAGAAGTAGACTAATTGCGTCGAGTCGAGTCATCGAGTTCGAGTTAGGTTTCTAGCTCGTCAAAACTTGATTCGAATCAAGATTTTAATATCGAAAAGTCGATTTAAGTCTAGACTAATCGCGTTGAGTTAGAAATATCACGTGCAAACATTAAGACTTAAGTTAAAAAAATTTCGAAGAATCGAATCGCTTAAAGTAGTTTAGCCAATTACTATAAGTAGTTTAGTGCGAAGCGCGCTAAACTACTTTGAGCGATTCGATTTCTCGAAAATCGTCGCAATCTAGAATTGAATCCAAGTTGAATTAAGAGATAAATATAAAAACTTGATTCAACAATTAATCTATTTAGATTACAATGTTAATATAAAGTATTTAGATCAAATTACAATATTAGTATCAAGTATTAACTCAAATTTCCGATCTAATCTGTTAAGATATTAAATATTTGAATTATTTTTGACAAAATGCAATAAAATTATTGAGTTATTTGTTTTATAATTTTATCTTATATTTTTTTCTCTAAAATATAATAAATATTAAATAGTAATATATTAAAGTATTACATTTGTATATTATTATTTTTTACACTATTTTTAATAACTTAGATAATAAAAAATATTTAAAAATAGAAAATCTTAACATTTTGACGTTATTTTCGATTGCTTGACAGATTGAGTTAAAAATCTAAATCGAATTATAACTCGAGATCGATACTAAGTTGAGTTACGATATTAATATCGAGTATTCGAATTGAATTACAATATTGATATCAAGTATTTAGGTCGAATTACGATGTTAATATAAAAACTCGACTCGACGATTAGTCTAGGAAGAAGATATTAAATAGTTTGCAAAGTACAGTAAAAATTGTAAAATTGCAAAGAGATAGATTAAAAATACTAAGGCTTTCTCTAAATAGCAAGATAAATAGTATATAATTGATAAAACAATAATTTTTTTGTTTAAAAAGTTTTACTACTATAATAATACTTTTTTTAAATAAAAAGAGTAAATATTCTATTTATATTTAGATTATAAATATCTCTTACAATAGATAAATTATTAATTATATTTTTAATTTTAATAGTAATTGCTATAACTTGTATTATCTTAAAAAGATCTTTCTCTTTAAATATTGTTTATTATTATTAATTTTAAACAAGTAGTACTAAGTAGATATTAAATATTTATTGCAAATATAGTTAATAATATTGTATAAGAAATTCTATAATTAATCGAAGTTAAACAAGATATATAATCTTAATCTTTTAAAAATTAAAATTTGCAACAAATATGCTATTAACTATCTTAAAAATCGCTTTTTGTTCTTAAAAAAGTTTCGAATTTAGATTTATAACAGAAAAGACATTAAACATATTGTTGATTAAATTAATAATTGTATTATTTTTTATACTTTTGCAATCGATAAGAAGACAACTTTAAAAACCTTTGCAAAAAAGAGCTTTTAATATAAATAGAAAATAAGAAGATTCGATTATATATTAGACAAACAATTAGTAAAGAATATATCTATTAGAAACAAAGCTTTAAAAATAAATAAAACTACTTGCAAGCAATTAAACTCTTATCTATTTTAGAGAGAATAAAAAAAGACTATTAGTTAATTATATAGTATTGTTTTTAGAGATTTAAATAGTATTTTAAACAAAGTTTGCAAAAGCGCACTTAATTTTATATAAAATAGCTAAACTTTGTATATATAATATCTAAGAGTATTTTAGAACTCTATATATAACTTAAATAGACTTTCGATATTAAGTTTGTTTTAATATTCTATTATTATTATTTTAATAAAACAATAATTTTTTTGTTAATATTTAGAGGTTAAGCTAGCTATAATAGATAAAATATAATAAAACTTAATAATTGCTAAACTTTTAGTATTAGAGCTTTAAACTCTAATAGTAAGAAAGTTAGATATTTTCTGCAATATGTTTATTCGCGTTTAATTTTGTAAGATTTTAGTTGCTTAAATATATAGATCTAATATAAGAGAAGTCGCAATTTTGTATTACTCGAATTTTAGAACTAACTAAAATCTAGATTCGAGTACTTTATTTAGAATATCGCAAATCTTGCAAATTCTATAGAATTATGTAATCTTTAACGTTTTAATATAACTACTACAAAAATCAACTATAATTATTTTTCTATTAATCAAAAACATAGCAATTATTGTATTCAATAGTATCTTAATAGATATTAACAATCGATCAAATTTAAATATTCTTAACGCTTCAATTGTTTAAGAAGTTACTATTAATTACACAACTAAAATTTCTCTTGATTCAATAGATATATCAATTAGTCTAACAATCTTTATATTAGTCTAACAACTAAATATTAGACTAAATTCGATTGCTTTATTCTATACAAGTTTTTATCTTTATTATTGTAATTACTTTGTGCTAGATTAACTTAACAATATAAACAACGTTTGTGCAATTAATAAAACAAACAATATTACTTTGTCGTATTATTAGTATATATATTATGTTTTCGCAATCTAGAGTGTAGAGCGTTGCGACTAGATATTTAATATAATACTAATAATTTTCGAAAAATTACACTAACTCTTTTGACTAGACGTTGTCTATCTATATATTAATTTTTTAATTCGAATCAAATTTTTTAATTATTGTTAGATATCTTTTGTATTCCTTTAGACAATTAATTAATTTAATATTCTCGAATCTATTAATTGTATAATATAGATAATTCTTTTTCTTACAAATAACAATAAATTAAAAGTTTGCAAACAAAGAGATTGCGAACACTATAGTAGAGAATTCTTTCTTCTAGCAAAAGATTAAATAGCTATTGTTTATATTCTCTATATTTTGACTTCTCTAAGTATTTATATTATTGATATCAATTTGCTCTTCTATTTAACAAACAAATTTATTAATATTAGTACAATCTCTTAATAGTAGATTACAATGCTTATATAGTTATTCTAATTTTTTGCAATATTATTGTCTTTAAATTTCGATCTCGACTTGTGTTATATAAATTGGTTAATTACTGTTTTTAATTATTAAGTAACTATTACTTATAGTAGCAGATTTTACGACATTTATATTATTCAAATTTTTATTTAACTTATTCTCTTTATTGATTTTGTTATCTGTTTCTTTTTTTAATTATATATAAATATTTATATCTTTTTCGAGTTTATTCTATAGAAAACAACTATTAGTTGAATTTCTTTTGTTAAAATACAAAATTTTATTTTTTATCTTGTCGAAAAGTCTTTTTTCTCGAATTTAATAGTTTGAAATTAATCTAACAATTAGTTTAACAAATAGTTAATATATATATCTCTCTTCTATTTAATTCAATACTTGCTATCGAAGAGAAGTATTATTTATCTTTTTTTATTTTTAACAATTGTATATTTTTCTCTTTGCTATAGACTAATTGTCGGGTCGGGTTTCGATTTCAACTTTAGAAATCGATTTAATTTGTCGATTTCAATATTAGGAATTAACTTGAAATTCAATTCGATTTCTATTATTTTGAAATCGACTTAATTCGATTCGACTCGATTTTCGATTTCAATATTAGAAATCGAATCGAATCGTCAAGAAATCGAAAATAATATTATTATATTAAGATTTTCTATTTTTTAATATACGTTATTATAATTTTGAATTTTTCGCTAAAGTGTTAAGTAGTATACTTCGATACAAAAGCTACGCTTGCTTATATTATCTTAAAATAGCTTGCTTAGACTAGTTGCGACTTGCATTACTCTATTGTATTTTTTTTTTTGTTCTTCTACTATTTATTTTAGAATTTCTTTATATTAATATTAAGTCTTGGCAATTTAAGTCGATTTTTCGGGTCGAGTTTCGATTTCAAGTATAGGAATCGGCTCAAATTGTCAATTTTAATTTTAGAAATCAAATTGTTAAGACTTTCGAATCGAGTTAATACAAATTGTCAAGATTCGAATTAAATATTTAATTCGAACTTAATAACTCGATTCGACGCAATTAGTTTACTTTGCTATCTTCTATATCTTTTACGCAAATTATCGAAGTATCTAGTATAGATTTCTAACTATTTAGCATATTATTGTTCTTGTTCTATTTACTTAAATAAGGCGTCTTCTCTTTTAGACGACTTTCGAGACTAGCTTGCACAACAACAAATATAACTATTTACGTTCTTATAAGTCTATTATAATAGCTTGTATTCGATAAATTAATATATATTTTGCAAACAAAGTATAGAAACGTTATTAGTAATTATAATTGAGCAAATCTTATCAATTTTGTCTTTTTTTTCTTTTTAATTCTTAATTGTTTAATATATTAAAATGCATATTAATAAAAAGCGATCGATAATAGAGACTCAAATATCTATCTATAATTTGAATTTTTTTCAAATTAATATTGCTATTGTCGAAGAAGACTTGCGATATAGTTTTAACTATAATAGAGACTAGAAAAAATCAATTATGTTTCTACTTTTGTTAGCAATATAACGCGTGCTAATATAGTACTAACTTCGACTCTCTTCTCTATTAAAAAGTGTCAAAACTTAGCAATATCTTAACTCTTGATTTTGTTTTATTAACATTTACAAAAATATATTAATTGCGAATTACATTTTGTATCTTTTCTATTATATAAGTTTAACAATAATCTATATAATTAATAGCTAAGACAATATTAATTGTTAAAAATATTATCGAAGTATTATAGATATTTATTTGTTTAGTCTTATTCGATATTAATATCGAATTTATATTCGAAGAAAATTAATTGTAATCGAATCTTTTAACAATATTCGTTTATATTATTTTCTACAAGTCGATCGAACATAAGAAACTCTTTGTTTAATTATAAATTTTCTAGATTAATTTTATAGCTAGATATTACTATAATTTTAAGCAATAAATTAATAAATCTTATAGTTTTTTAATATTTTTAAGTAGAGTTGTCTTTAGACTGTTTCGATACTTTAAATTTAAAAATAAGTAATCTTAATATTGTCGAATATCAACTTTTTTGTATTGCTATTAGTGTATTCTAGATATTGTAAGTTGTTGCTTTGCAAATTTGAGTAAAACAAAAACTAGAGTTTGCGCTCTAAAAATAATTTAATTAAAAAAATTAGAACTTTGTGTTTTCGAAAGTTATTTTATCTTGAAAAAATATTGTAATATATCGAAAATCTAGAAATTATTGCGCTTTAATTCTTGATTATAGAACTTTTTTGCTTAATTATTTTATTCTAAGTTCAATTTGTAGTTATTATTTTAGAATTGCTATTATTATCTAATATAAACTTGTAAAAAGATATATTGCTTGCTTTAAAAAAACAATTGCATAATAGCAAAGCAAGTAAATTTTAAAATTTGTTGCAAGCATTTTGCAATAGAGACTTTGTCTAGCGTTCGTATAATAGTTGTCGCTTGCTTGTAGTATCTCGAGTCTAATATTGTTTTTAAATAGATTTTTAATAAGAATACAGTTTTTGATTTATATCTATTAAAGTTGTCGAGAAAGATACTAATATTAATATTAATGCCCTTTTGTATTATAGAGATTAGAGATCGAAAATAAATTAATAAAGCTTGCGACGCGTTCGATACAATAGATACAATAGACTTAAAATTGCTCAATAAAATCTACAATATAAAATCAATATTCGAGATTATTTAATTACGTACTTCTTGTTTATAGTTACAATAGTTAATTTTAATGTCGAAATCGAGATCTTGTTTTGTATAAGTTAGTAGACTTAACAAATTGCTCTCAATATATAAAAACTTACTTTCGATACTATTGTAGCAATAATTAGCAAAAATCTAAAAGTCTTATTTAGTAATTTTGCGTTGCTATTGCTTGCAATTGAAATAATTTACTTTAATAATAATTTTGTAATAGATATATATACAATTATAATTTTAAACAAAATAATAAGCAATATTCTAAATATTGCTTTTTCGATTTGTTTAAGTTTGCTAAAAGACATCGCAAATAATTTTGAAAAGCTTCTAGCTTTTTCTTAGAAAGTAATCTCTAAGTCGCAAACTTCTTTATTAAAGTTTGCTCTTTTGTTGTAATAGTTTTAATAGCAATTATATTTTGTGCGTCTAGAAGAAAATAAATAGACAATAATAAAGAAGCAAAGAGCGCAATATAAGTAAATTGCTAAGTATAGATTAATCGCGAAAATTCGAATTTATTACGTAACTCGATTTTATAACGTTAGATTCGAGTTCTTAACAATTAAGCGAAAGAATTTGTTCTAAACGAATTAATCAAGTAACTTGATTTATCAATTTTGACAATTCGATTTTACGCTAAAAATTCGAGTCGAATTTCGATTTCAACTTTTGGAATCGAAATTCGACTTAACAATTAGTCTAGCTAAGTAGAATAATAATAAGAAAGTAAAATCAACAAAGTACGCAATCGCGAAATTAACTTAAGATGAGACTGATTTAATCTAACTTAATATAATTAATTTAATTAAATCTCTTCTATTAACAAGAATAGTTGCTAGCGTATTAAAGTTGTATTAATCTAATCTTTAATTAATCAAACTAACTATTTAGATTAATTGTTGAATCGAATTTCGATTCCAACTTTAGGAATCGATCTAATCTATCAATTTCAATATTAGAAATCGACTTGAAATTCGATTTGATTTCTATTATTTTAAAATTGATTCGACTTAACTCGACTTGATTTTCGATTTTAATATTAGAAATTAAATCGAATTGTTAAGAAATCGAAAATAATATTATTATATTAAGATTTTCTATTTTTGAATATACGTTATAATAATTTTGAATTTTTTGCTAAAGTATTAAGTAGTATGCTTCGATACAAAAGCTACGCTTGTTTATATTATTTTAAAACAGCTCGCTTAGACTAGTTGTTGCTTATATTACTCTTTTTTTTATTACTTATCTTTTTGTTCTCGAGTTACTTTCTCGAATTATTAAAGAATATTGTTATACTATATTTGTATTTTTGTTTGCAAAATATCGAACTCTTTAAGAGCTTTAAATTAATTATTGTCTTTAAACAAAAAAAACTCTAGCAAATCTATCTCTCGCGACTTGTTATTTAGTAGTTTATATTTCAATTAATTTGCAAGTTAATTTGATTAAAATTTTCTTACTTTTGTTTTTAATAATAGAAAAAGAATATTTTGCGAAATATTAAATAAGATATTTATCAATTATTTACTACTTGTTTTAAGAGAGAAAAACAAATACATTAAATAGAGTTCAAATACTAATACTTAATTTCAAGTATAATAATTACAAACAACTATTAGCGACAATATCTTAAACAAAACTTAATTAAGACTTGTCGATTTATATTAAATAAAAAAGATTAATATAGAAGTACAATTTAAGCTTTGAAACAAATATATTTAAGTAACTTTAATTGTAAATAATATTTCAAAAATTATGTACAAAGGTTGTTACAAAATTTTGAATTATTTTATTGTTTACAATTATTTAAGCATATTAAATATAAAGAAATATCTTTTATTCTTTTTTTGTTTAAAACAAAAACAATTCTAATTGCAAATTGCGATTAATCTAGTCTTTAATTGCGTAAGTTACAATTAATAATATATATAAATAATGCAAAACTAACAATTCTTTAGAAAAAAAATGATATTAATTTGTTGTTATTCTTTATTTAAGATAATTAAAAAAATTAATTATATAAAACTTTTGTAAATTTAAATTTGTCTTTTCGAATTATTGACAATCTTAACTTTCGAAAGTTATTAAAAATATTTTGTTCAAATTTAATGTTTTTAAATAGCACAAAATTATTTAAAATAATTCTCTCGAAATATAATTAAATGTGTAGGAAAATTAAGATAAATCTTAAAAATATTTAATTTATCTTTATTGCTTTAAATATATAATCTAGTTCTTAAAGAGTTATCTATTTAAAAGTATCAATATTTCAAAATAAATATTGTATTTTAATTTTGCAAATATTTTATTAAATTTATTTCTTTTAATATTAAGTATATAGATTGTTAATTAATATTAAAGCTTATAAAGATATTAAAGTTTTTCGAAATTAAAGAAAAACTTTTTGAGATTATTATTAACAATATAAATAATAACAATATACTTAAGAACAAACTTAAAAAAATCTTAAATTAACAAGAGTTTTAATAAAATAAATAATAAAACTTTGTATTTTGTTTAACTTGTATTATTAATCTTGTAATTTAAGATTTTATTTTAATTATAAAATCGAAAACAACAAATAATGATATTGTTATACAATTAAAGAATAAACAACTTTAAGATATTGCAAGAAATATAGACTTATCTAGTATAATTAAAAAAATATTTAAATTTATAATAATGCAAAGAAATAATATATATATTAATTTTATTAAATTTGCGTTTTTATAGTTGCTATTAATAACTTAACTTAACATTTGCTTTAATTTAGAATCTTTTAAGAAAAAACTAATAAAAAATTATAAAAACTAGTATAGATTATTTATATTTGTTAAAACTTTATCTATTTTATACTTTGTCAAATATATTAATTATGCGATTATATTAATCTTTAAGTAAAGAAATATTCTTAAAATTCAAAGATTTGATAATTTAAATTTAATAAAAGCAAGTAAAATTTAATTTGATTTGTTAACAATATACTAATTTTTTTTTATAAATATATTTTTATAGTTTTGCAAACAATTAATACAAATATTTATTTAAAATTTCGAGAATTCGATGCAATATTTAATTATCTTAAATATCTAAAGAAAATAATAAGAGTTGTTATTTAATTTTTAACAAATATTATAATTAAGATTTGCAATAAGGTTTCGACAAAATTTGCAAAATATTATTCGAAAATAAAAAAATTAAGCAATATATTATATAATCTTATTAATATTTTAAATTTTACGCAAAAAGTTAGTCTTTATAAGTTGTAAAATAAGAGAAAAAACAACAATATTATTAATTACAAGAACAAATACAAGATAAAATTTAAAAATAATTTTCGATATTATTACAATTTAATTACTAATTTAAAAGCAAAAGCGCAAAAAGCAAATATTGTTAAAAAAATAATACAATACAATAATGCATATAATTTTTTACTAACATTAATATAGTTTATTATAATTGTTACAAGATTCTTATTTCGACAATTTTAATAATTTTATTTTATTTAATTTAAGATAAAAATAATCGATATCTTTGCTTTAATATTGTAGAGAATAAATATTTGATTTAAGAATATTAAAGAAATAACGCGTCGAACTTTTCAAAGCTAATACAAATAATTCGAAATATATTTTTATATTTATTGTTATTAATAAGTGTTAAACAAACTTTTAGTCTTATTTAAAAAATATATTAATAAAATTGATCTTAAATAAGTTTGCAAACAATTAAGCAAATTATAATAATTAAGTACTTTAATTGTACTATAGATTTAAATACAAAAAAGATTGTTCTTAAATTGTAAAATATATATTATAGAGAAAAGAATAACAATTAAACAATAAATAAAAGAGAAAATTTTTGTATACTAGATTTTAAGATTGTTTTAAATTAGATTTATTAATAAATAAATTAGTTTTTAAAGAAGAGATATCTTTAATAGTTACAAAAAGAATTAGATACTATTAGTAATAATGCAAAAAAATAATATGTTTAATAACTTAAATTGATAAAAGAAATTTATTAATAATAAAAATTTAAAAATTTAATTCTTAGTTAATGTAAAAAACATATTATAATTATTGAAGAAAAAGAACATAATATTGTTGTAGAATTTCTAACTAAAAAGATCGAATTGCTTTATTAAATATTTAATAAAATTTAAATTCTTTAATTAAATTATTATATACTTAATATAAATTGTTGCAAGATTCGAATCTATAGTATATAAAATATTAATTACAATTCTATTATTATAATAATAATGCAAAGAGATAATACACTTATTAAAAAAAAATATATATATATAAATATCTTAGTTGCTTTTTAAAGCATTGCTAAAGCTAAGCTCTAAATATAATAATTGTTCTTTTTACAATTAAAATTGTTAATCTTATTATATAGAATTTCGCAAATTAGATGCTAAAATAAAAGTTAAAAAATAAAAAAATCGATTGACTTTTAATATTTTTTAATTTTACAAAAAACAACAATATTGGGCTTTTATTTTTGTTTTTGCTATCGCAAAATGTTAATATATTAATCGAAAATATATTATTTATTTGCATTATCTTAATTATATTAGCACTTCTAATATTCTTTTTTTGGTATTTTCTTCTTCTTAAGATTTTTCTCTATTTGTGCTTATTTTATTATAATCAAATTAAGAAATCAATTTATCGCAAGAAAACTTAGTAATATCTTGACAATTTAACAAATCAAGTATATTAATTCTAAGCAAGATATTTTGTATTATCTATATATATTATTTGTTTGCTTCGTATAAGCTATTAATAAAGTTAATAATT
>JAABUZ0100000189.1_pt1 | contig 163814 bp, 124 predicted proteins | sample 5562091 | NCBI WGS metagenome assembly JAABUZ01 (sample SAMN12813069, study PRJNA571459) | rock metagenome | isolation source: Antarctica rocks | place: Antarctica: Victoria Land, Linnaeus Terrace sud | collected 2015-12-21 | reverse complement strand
ACCCACCCGATCACGTGACGTCACGTGACGCGCTAGCCCAATCGGGTTAGCGCATAGATAAGATAAGATAAGATAAGCGAATGCTAAGGCGACGAAGTTAGCTTGGGTTCTTGGCATTGGCCCGACGAAACCCGACCCTGGGGTCGGGTTCGCGCCTTAACCCTGGCCCAACCCTACGGGGCCCAAGAGGGTGGGTCGGGTTGAGAAAAAAGTGTTCGACCCGACCCAACGATCACACTAAAATTAAGTGATAGAAGCGTTTTAGCTTTTTTGCATTAGTCTTGTTTTTGTTTTTCTTTATTTTTATTAGTATTTTATCGCTATTTTTATTTAACGTCTAATCTCGTTTTAGTATATTGAGAATTTTAGCATTATACTTTGACAAAGCGTCTTAGATATCGCTTAATTCGCGTTTTAGATTTTTGTCATTAATTAAGCAATGATTTTATGTGTTAAGAATCTTTAATATTGCATTCGACATTAATAGACTTGAGATAAATCGCAAAAAAGAACTTTTAAAAACATTTGTTGTTTTTTGTTCTTTTTACTTCTTAAGCTAACGTCTAATTCAAAGACGCTTAAATTTATTTTTTTCTTATTTTGAATTTAACTTCTTATGTTAATTAATCGAAATTTAATTATTTAAGCGACAAGTTAAACAACACGAATTTGATTTAATTTTTTCGAACGTTAATAATGTTGTATCGTTCAAATTCACGTTAATAAAGAATTTTAATTTTGTTTCGCAATAATAATCGCATTTCTTCTTCAATGCAAAATTGATCAATTTTTATATATCTTAAGACATGTCTAGACTGATCGTCGGGCCGGGTTTCGATACCAACATTCTGGCCCGACCCGAATACTTGGTATCAACCTCTTGACCCAACTCGAAATCGATCTAGGTCAACGATTTCTTGACTCGGCCCAATCGACTCGCCAAGCAATCGAAAATGACGTCAAAATGCCAAGATTTTCTATTTTTAAAAAAATTCGCATTATTTGAATTACTAAAAATAGTTTAAAAATAATAACGCACAAATAACGTACAAATACATTACCTAAATGCATTACTATATAATATTATAAACAAATTAATTAAATTAATCAATTTGATTAAGTTGATTAATGCACTTTTTCAAAAATAATCTAAATTTTTCGAGTCTTGGCGAGTCGGGTCGAGTTATACGCTAAGTACTTCATATCTACCCTTTGACTCGACCCAAATACTTAAGTCAAGATTTCTGACCCGAATCGAGTCTTGGCGGGCCAGGAACCTGGCTCGAACTCGATGACCTGGCTCGACGCGACCAGTCTAGACATGTCGCGTCTTCGATTCGTTACTTTTGACATCTTTTTCTTAAATTTAAATTTCTTTGTTTCTATTAAATTTTTTTGCTTATTATTAGTTTCGCAATTTCTAAAATTTGTCTCTTCTACTATTGATTTTTCGATTAACTTGAACGTTCGACTTAACGCATCTTTTTTACTTCGAATTTCTTTACATTATTGCGAAAATAAAAAAATAAAATGTGTTTACTCTTTGTCGCATCGATTTGTTTTATTAAGTCGTTAATACATTTTTGCGATCAACGAAAAAAACATTCAAATGTAGAATTTTCGAATATTTGAATTGTTAACATTTAGCTTATACGCGTTTGTGCATATTAAAATTTCTGAAAAAAAAACAATTCTTATATCTTTTTTAAAAAGCGTCTTGAATACGTTTTTTGTCGTCGACAATTATAAAGACGAACATTGATTGCACTTACTTTTAGACTAGTCGCGCTAATCTAGAAATGTCACGTGCAAATGCCAAGACTCGAGTCAAAAAGATTTCGAAGAATCGAATCGCTCAAAGTAGTTTAGTCGATTACTATAAGTAGTTTAGCGCAAAGCGCGTTAAACTACTTTGAGCGATTCGATTCCAAAAAATCGTCGCGACCCAATCTTGGCGTCGGGTCGAACTAGAGGGGTGATATCATAATCTAACTCGACGATTAGTCTACTTACTTTGTTGTCTTTGATAAATAATTTAAAGTTATTATTTATTGTTAAATGTGTTCGCATGTTCTATTTACGTCGCTTATCTTATTTATATATATAATTATCTTCGAAATATCTTAAGAGCTTTTAACTTGCGCTAGCAACATAGGTTGCAAATCTTTTATGTATTTTTCGATATATTTGATAAAATTAAATTACAAATATATTTTTGATCTATCTAGAAATGTTTTGAATATCTTGACATTAAAGACAAATTCGCATTGTCTTTTCATATTTTTTAAAGTCGTATTATTAAATATAATTAATACGTCTATTATTAATATTCTAGAACGCAATTGCGTACGAAGAACGTTAAAACAAACATAATTCGTTCGAAATTCTTTTTATTCGTTCACAAAATGCAATTCGTTAATAACGAATATACAAAATCGCGATTAATAAAACTCGTAACGCAAAACATTGTTAAAAAAATTCTTAAATATAACGATCTTAAGACTTGTAAATATTGTTTTAGTTAAATTTAATTATTAAATACTTTATGTTAAATACAATAGCGACACTAATCATATATATAATTTCTCTTACGTATTTTCTTTAGCGTCTTCGACTTGTTATTGTTGTCTTTCAACATTAATAATCGACAATTAATAATTTTCTTTAGCTTTTTACATTAATTGTTTTTTAAGACGAGAAAAGACATAATTATTAACGCAATTTTTGATAACGAAGACATAAACGACGACGTCTAAAATAGTAAATTTTTCTCAAATTTTGTTTTCGCTATTACGATTACGTTTTTCTTTAGAGTAACGTCGAACGCATTTAATTGCTTTTGTTTAATTTCAAACTTAAATATATTTTTAACGACATTAATAATCTTTTTTTAATGGTTTTTAGACTAATCGTCGGGTTAGATTATGATATCACCCCTCTAGTTCGACCCGACGCCAAGATTGGGTCGCGACGATTTTTTGGAATCGAATCGCTCAAAGTAGTTTAGCGCGCTTTGCGCTAAACTACTTATAGTAATTGACTAAACTACTTTAAGCGATTCGATTCTTCGAAATCTTTTTGACTCGAGTCTTGGCATTTGCACGTGACATTTCCGGGTTAGCGCGACCAGTCTAATCGTTTTTATAATTAACGTTTTGCAATCTTTTATCTCGTTTTTTATTTTAAAACATTATAGAGATTAAGAAATAAAATCTAGTAATAATTGTCAACTTTGCTCGATACATTGAATTGAAAAAGTAATTAATCTAAGTTAACAAAATAATAGAACTATAAGAAGCGTCAAGTAAAATGTCGAAACTATAAGAGAAATAATTGTGCTTATGTAGAGATTGCAATTTTGATTTTTATTAAGATTATTATGTTAAAATTAATATTATAATCGATAGTCGAGTTAATTGATTCTAAAAAGAACGTTATTGAATAAAGTATAAACAAAAGTAGTAAAATTAGCTTGTTGTTAAACGCAAAAATCAAAGTGTTCGCGATTATTAAATGATAAAGTTGCGTATACGTATTTAAAAAACATAGCATAAGTGTTTTTGATATGTTATTATCAAAGATAATGTTAAAATGACAAAAAATAAGAGTTTCGCTCTCAAATTTAATGCAAGAAAAAATAAAACAACGCTATAACGAACATCATACTCGATGCGAATGTGCTCAAAAATGCTAAATGCTAGTGCAATTATCGCGTCGAAACTAATCTCTAGTGCTAGTTCTAGCGCGATCCTAACATAAGCGAACTCGCTAGGGTTCGCTTGAGGGTTGTTTCTTTTTTTTTGCATAGGTCTGACTACTGAGGCAACCCCCGAACACGAAGTACAATTGCGAACATGACGGCAATACTACTTTACTTATGCGCATTGGCTGGACAAACAAGTGCTGGCTGTTCGAAAAGTTCAATGCGCCTTCTCTGTGACAGACAAGCGATGAACCAGTATGATTCAAGTCGTGGAGAATCCCCTATGTTGCAGTTTGTACTGCCACAGCTTGATAAAGCATGCAGAATATTATGGTCAAGGAGACCTTAGCAAATGAATTTGAACCCCCATTGATGCTACTTCTAGAGCTTCACAACTGAAGTGTACAAGTCTTCCGTAAATGCGTCCTCACGAAGCGCCTTCTTGCCTCGGTATCGTCAACCAGACCCCAAGGTCAGTCTCCACTGATTTACGTAGACTGAACCTCCCCAGTCAACGCACTCAACGAGGAGCTGTGGATATGTCGACCTCCTCATATGCCACCCTGCCATCCTCCAGCTCTCTTGGATTCTGTGCTTCGAACACCATGCCCTCAGCCTTCGTTATCTGCAATGGCAGACAGTCAAAACGAGGGCATCGCTTGACGTCTGGTGTAAACCACATTTCACCTTGCTTGTAAGCGCAGTTCCTCTGTGCTCTATCAGCCAGACATTCGATCTGTGAGGAAGCGACTACTAACACATCTCCACTGGCCGTTGTTACGCCAGAACGTGCCCTTCTTGGGAGTTCCTTTCTGGGGAACCCATTTCTGGTCAAGGAATGCTTCTGCTGAGGCGAAAAGATGTTGTTTCGTTCCTTTAGAAGGTGTCCAGAAAGGTCTAGGGTCGTTTGGACTTTGAGGGTTTGGCGGAGGCAGGTTCACTATCGGCTTATGACGTATGCCCTCGTTTGCGAGAGCTTGCTCAATGCTATCAGACACGGTCTGGATATTCTCTCTGACTAGGTCGACTGCTGTAGCTGGGTTTTCGGGTAATCGATTGTTCGTTGGCAGATCTCGAGCTTTCTTGTGGTAGTAGCCAAGGTACCCCGAGCCAGGCTCTTGATTCCGAGGTCGATAGATAGCAATATCACCAACCATCTCCACTACAGGTAGAAATGGCGCCGCTCTCATCAACTGAAAGGCCTGTCCCGCATTCGTGGACCAATCCTGTTCCCTGAGCATATTTCCGCGGATCTTGTGCGATATATCGACCCTTGGGCCCAGGTCTGAGAGCGCCCTGTTGAAGGCTGGCCGGACAGACATGGTGCTTGTATTGTCAGGTAGGTTCTGAGTCACGACCACGTTCTCGTTCTCGTTTTGTTGTAAGTTTATATAGATATACGGATTGCCCTCTTTGATCGCCAGCTGTGAAAGATCGGAGAGCATGCCACTAATGGAGCTGACAACACAAAGGACCTGCCAGCTGGATTCGCTTAACATGTTTGCCGGAGAATAAACCATGATGAGGGTAAGAGATCAAAGGAAATGAAAGAAAGGTCACAGTAGAGAAAGCCATAGTCAGAACGCAGAGTAGAGAACCAGCCATGACAGACTTCCCAACATAGCAAAAGTAATTTGGAGGGCTTTCTTCTGAGCTATTCTACCCAAGGAAGAGATGCAGCTCTGGTATCAGTTGCTACACGTCTGAATAGCCGATCATGCCTCGGAGACCTTTGTCGCCGTTCGTCATCAGCACATACCAGCCCCAAGCTCTGCCCGCTTCACCGCAGAATAACCCATACGGATCATCACTATCAATATACAAACCTTCCTGCTTGCCCTCTGCAACAACATCAGCAGCTGTATAGGCCATAAAGTGCTTCCTATGCGGCCACGGAAGAGCCAAAGCATTGCCCGTAATGCCATGGCACAGATTCGGTTCCTTCGTCAACAAGCCCTTTTCCACAATGCAGCTCTCAGCCAATTTGCAAGCAACATCAATCTTCTCATGCAGTTCCGGGAGGAAATACTCCTGGATTGTTCGCAAGGAGATGACGAAGCCTGGTGCACCGTGGGAGAACTGTACGAGGTGGCTGTGGCCACTCTCCACTGATGAAGGCCAGTTACCGTCGCTGGTCTGCAGCTTGAGGCATCGGTCTAGGCTTGCGAGGATTGTGGGGTCTGAAGCCTTAGATGGGTCGCTCATCACGATCTGGGTGATGATGCCAATGCGTCCGTGGACGGCTCCTAAGTCCTTTGATCAGCCTTCTCGCAGATGCAACACACACATGGACGGCCGGGCGACTTTCAGAGCCACAAATCTCTGTAGTATCTACGGAGAAATTGTGATGGCAGAAAATCTACAGCAGATACGATAGGGTGGCTTACCAAGATAGTCCTTCCCATGCCAGGGCCATGCAGGTCCATGGCTGAGCACGTCCTCTATTAATTCTTCGACCAGCGGATCGACAATCCTTGCGCTGTCGCGAACCCAGCCTCGGGCTAGACGTAATAGATAGAGGCATCCTGCCCGACCATATAGCCACTCGTCGGAGCCTCGGTCTAGTGTCAGAGCAGCGTTGGTGACATGTTTTACAAGCTTCTCCACATCCTTAAGATCCTGTGTCACAGCCGCACGGACAGCATAGAAAGCCAGTTGCTCGTTGATGACACCACTCTTGCCAGCTGTAGCACCATGACCTTCACGCCCGCCTTGAAGGTACTCCAAGGCCCATTGCGATGGCTTCTTGCCTGATATCATGAGGTCTGGATGACCGCGACTAATACGGAAAAAGAGATAGGCGACTGAGGTGGGGCCAGAGTACAGACCACGACACTCTCTGGCGGTATACGCTCGTGGCGGGAAGTTCTTGGTGAGAGTGGTCAGGGATTGTAAGAGTGGTCGGAGGAAATCTGGTGGCGAGAGAAGCTTCGAATGATCATTCGCAGCATTGTTGGAGACATAGCGAGAGGACATCGCTGACGCTCTTCAAACGGATTTTTGACAGCAAGCGAAGGAAATATACTGGCAGGACTGCCCAAGGAATATACTGTGAGGCACCGTCCCGTTGTTGGGAAAATAACAGCCAGCTCATCAAACAACGTACTCTGACTTAAGAGCGAAGCCAAAAGAGCTGCGGTGCTGCAAGCTTGTGACGTCAGTTGAAGTGCATTTTTAATAACTGCTGCAGCTCTTTGCATGTCGACTTACCGAACTCGGCCAGTAAACTGAGAAGTGTCTCTCGATGCTAGATAATGATTCCGTTAGAACGTTTAAGAAGATGGATGTCTGAAGAATGTATGGGCAAGCGCTTGCCCTAAGAGCGCTACTGCCTTTCGTGAATCACATCAAAAAGGAAGTAACGATCAAGGAGTGCGATGGCCGAATACGATTGTACTTCTTCACGGGAGGACTGTGAAGCTTCCAGGGAGAGGAAAACTTCGTAATCGTCCGTAAGTTTCGAAGCCTCTGTGTCCTGGTGTGCAATTTTTGATGTATTGGCAATAGCCATAAGAGCGAGACAACGGTTCCTGATGGCCTTCAACCGAGCCTCGAGGCATAGTGTGAGTTCGGAAAATGATACTGGCTCTCACAATTATAGACGAGTGGGAGGTCTAGTATGTTCCCCACATAGTCCCTTGCCGACCTTCAACCAGCGACTACGGCTGTGGAATCCTTCTCCTAAGCCCGTCTGATGCCAATGTACTGGTATGCGCTAACCGAAGCACAATATGCAATTGAACCTGCGGCGGATAGGAGAATGGCAGATTATGAGAGGAGGACTCCTTGTTGTCGAACAGTGATGAGCTAAACTGAAATCTGAAAGTGTCCTTGCATTGATCATATTTCGCGAATGGATCGACGAATGCCACCGCAATTGCTGAAAACTCGATGATTCACCTGTGAGCCAAACACGTCAGTGAAGCCCCATTCACAGCAGATTCTATGGTCTATTTTTGGGATACCGGAAAGTGAATCTAGCAGTTGAGTGACTCGCCAGCTCCTTTATCATCAGTCCGTGCTCTACATTTGTGATGTACTTAGAGCGCCCTCGTCCAGTCTCCTAGTCAGCTCTGAGTGCACCAAGACTTTAGCACATTAAGGCTCTAGCATTTTCTTGGAGGATTCTGAGCACGCATTTGACGAGAATTTGGAGTATGCTGCTCGCGAAAAGTAGCTCACAGCAGCAAAGCTTCTGAGAAGAACAGAATTAGGGAGAATCCGAAGAAAGGCAAAGTGCGAGAAGCATATTTCAAACCTACATTCCGAACTAACCAGGCAGTTGATAATTCAGGTTAGTAAGGTTACCAAATGTGTTGGACCTTTGTGCTGACAGTGTGAGCAGCCATCGTCAACACCTACACAGCACTCTAACGCTACAAGAGATGTCGGCGTTTCCGAATTCAAGACCCATCTGGATCTCTGCAGCCGTGATCGGACAGAAGCACAGGAGCGCCATAGAACTAGCTGCCCTCCAGATGCCCGAGCGACCACGTCTCAATCCTCGGGCAGCGTCCTTCTCTGCTGCCACTGAGGTGCCAGCAGCAAGCCTCCACTCAACAGATGCGTCCACAACAACGGAGGAATCTGTGACGGGTGATGGAATGGCAAGCCGAATCATGTCGCCATACGAGAGCCCGGTCTCCCTTGTTGAAGCGGATGCTCTGAATACACCGAGCATTTACGCTCCCAATTTCGAGACTCTTGAGGTGTTGGCTACTCAGGATCCCGATTTTGCGGAATGTCTGTCAGTGGTATCGAAAGACTGGCCATCTCCTGGCACGGAAGAGTCAACTCTCCATGCAAAGATCTGGGTCTCTCCACTGATAGCGGAGTACGAGCGGTGGCAAGCGGTCAAGCACAACCTGACATCAATGGAGCTCATACCACGTTCGCCGTTCGTTCCTACGAACTTCACCCAATGGCTTATTCATCGTGCGGAAGTGAAAGAGATCAATGCGAAAGATTTAACTCGAAAATTGGCGAACAAGGAAGCCGAAATTCAGTCAGAGATTCTGAAGGAACGAGTCCGGGCTGCATTTGCTAGGAAGAATTTCGATGACGGCCGAAGTGGTGTGACGGCACAAGAAACCATATGGGCGCCATGGAGTAGGCCAACAGTCAGGCGTCCACATGCATCGTGGCCATGCTACCAGGAGATGAAAGAGGAAGGGGACGAACGAAACACCTCCGGATTTGGACGTTTCCCTGCCCTACCAAGGATCGAAGCCAACGAGACCGTAAACTACAAGTATCGAAACGTCATCGAAGCGACTGATCTCGATCGTGTCTGGCCACTACCGCCTGTCTTACTCATATCGGATATCGCGGAAACCCCTATCATCGGATCCAATGGTGAAGGCGCAGAAGCCTTGCTCAACCGCGACTTACTTGCTGCGCTCGACGAGTGATGTGCGGATGGCTGACATAGTGCGCGGCGATTGCTGGAAATAGTCTTGGGAATAGATCTACCTTAGGATTGCAGGGCTCGACATGAGCTGTAGACTAGGTAGGCTAGTCAAATCCGATTAAAATTGGTATGCGAGATACCATCGACGAGCTAACTCTGGGCGGCATTGACGCTGATCGAGCACAAACATTCTAGAGATCGCGTCTGTTCATCGGGACTTTCCGGAAGTGTTCGGTGTCTACTCTTGGCGATGTGAGAAACCGTCGTGGCTAGGCGCTACTTGACGGTAACCCAACAGAATTCCTACTCGTATATCCAAGTCTTCGGTCTATCACCTCAAAGCTGTAGCTGCCCGTTTAAGCGTGGCTTGGGAGAGGTCAGTCAAGGTATAGATCCGTAGGCTCGTGTGACATAAAACAATTCTATATTCTTGACTTGTAAGCCTCATCTGTCGGCTGCTAGAGTGCATCTGCAGCTTGTACTACAGATTGCAAGCAGATTGGGGGCAGTCATCCATGCTTAAAGTACTTTACTGTTTCGCTGTCATGCCACTTGCCGCTGGCAGCCGCGTGTAAGCGACTGGCAAGTTGTCTCGAGGTAAGTAAGAACCCGTGTTGGGCTTGTAGGTGAAGCTGCCAGATTGAATTGAAGTCTTGTCTGGATACCTAGATCTGATCACATGGATTAACAGGACTGCCTTTTGCCATGGGGTGTCGCGTCACCTGGATTTGGTAAAAATATCTCCACTTTTCTGATGCCTTCGAAAAGTATTCGATCTTCACATCCCAACAAACTTCAGCAGATGGCGACACATCTTTTCTTCCAATTCTAATCCTCGATGGCCCCTTCAGCGACCAACAACGATGCCGGTCATAGCTCTGCCAATGAGTCAGCTGCACTGTCGCTCGGAGGGATTGGATTTAGCCCTAGTTATCGCGCCCACGATCATGTAACCTGGTAAGTACCATTTATGACCAACAGCCATTTTAAACAAAGACATGTCTTAGAGTAATTTGCAACGCTCGTTTGAATCTTTTTCCTTAGTCTTACAATCCATTTGCAATCCATCAAGTAACATGCTAACGCCCTGCACTCACAGGTGGGTAGGGAATGCAAAACAAGCAGCATCGTATTATATTACTCGTATGGGCTTTACATACCTGGCCTATCGCGGACTCGAGACGGGCTCGAGATGCATCACCGCTCATGTAGTCACCAACGGCGGCGCCACGTTCGTGTTTGTGTCTCCTATTCGAGGCGTCGCAGGCCTAAACAAGGACGACTCAGAAAAGGACCGCCGCCTAGTTCAAGATATCCATGCACACCTTGAGAAGCATGGCGACGCTGTTAAGGATGTCGCTTTCGAGGTAGACGATGCAAAAGCTGTGTATGACACCGCAGTTGCGAAGGGCGCCGTGGGCGTGCAGAAACCCACAGTACTCCGTTCCAAGGCTGATGGCGAAATTGTAACCGCGGTCGTAACAACATACGGAGATACCACCCACACACTGGTCGAGCGTTCTCGCTATCGCGGCGTCTTTATGCCAGGCTACCGAGATATGAAAACACTTGACCCTATCGCCAGATTTTTACCGAGCATTCCTCTCGAAGCTATCGACCATTGCGTTGGAAACCAGGGCTGGGACGAATTAGAAGCAATCTGCAAATAGTAGGTTTGAAAGTATTGTAGACGAGCAATCGCTGATTGTATCTCAGCTACGAAGAATCTCTCGGATTTCATCGCTTCTGGTCCGTAGACGACAAAGATATGTGCAGTGACTTCTCGGCTATGAATTCCGTTGTGATGGCCAGTCCGGATAACGTGATCAAGATGCCCATGAATGAGCCGGCTCTTGGAAAGAGAAAATCACAAATTGAAGAATTTGTCGACTTCTACGGCGGTCCTGGTGTCCAGCATATTGCCTTCCGAACCAAAGACATCATAACGAGCGTGGAAAATCTGCGAAAGCGAGGCTGCCAGTTCATCCAGGTGCCGGATACTTACTACGACGCAATGCGTATGCGGCTGGAAAAGAGCAGCCTGGAGCTGGAGGAAGATTTTCAAGCCATCCAGAAGAACAGCATTCTTATTGACTTCGATGCGGGTGGGTATTTGCTTCAGATCTTTACGAAGCCGGTGCTCGACCGACCCACGGTTTTTCTCGAGATCATTCAGCGCAACAATTTCGACGGCTTCGGTGCTGGTAACTTCAAGGCTTTGTTCGAGGCTGTCGAACGTGAGCAAGCGGCGAGGGGCAATCTATAGTTGTTTGATCTTTCTACATGTGTCTGACCAGGCACGTCGAAAGCCGACAGCAACTCTTCGCGTTGCGCAGTGCCTGGTACATCGTTCCGATCGTTGCTCCAAGTAGTGATAGTCAACAGGAGACCGTGTTCACCTTCATCTAGACGCATTGACTTCTCAATGGATTGGAGTTGAAGCAACCGAAGCGTTTTACTACGATAATGCGACCCCTCTAGTAGTGAAGCCGTCCCCATCGGTGGGCAATCAATATCCAACGATGTCCCTATGGGCTTCTGACTATGACCTCGCTCGAGAGATGAATTTTGAAGATTCTGGGAGTATTCAACAGCACTTCCTTTGAGACAGGACTACCTCTATCTTAGTGTGTCTTCCTTAGAGGGTGGTGGCCCGTGCACCACATCCCTGCTCGTCTGGAGACAGTCACTGAGATTTGAGAGACACTGCACCCAGGAGATGTTCTTACTGGCTTGACAAGCTCCCATCATATTCTCTTCCTTGATATAACCTTAACTACACTCGTTTATTCAATTGAACCACCGACGTGCAGGCATGCTTAGGTCTTTCTTCTGACAACCAGCGCTCAGGCTGATTTATTACTGCCCTTTTCCCCATTTCTTGAGCCGGTACTCCTCTTGTGCATCGCCCTACATATCTCTTGTTACACAGTACAAGTCTCGAACAGCGACTAGCCGGATTTTAAATGGCAGCACTTGACTCGAAGCCTTCAAGCGCAGACAATTCAGACCGGGAAGGAGTGAGTATCGTCACTGCCCCTTCGAGAGACTCCCGTGCTCACCTGGCGGCAGGATACCTTTGAGGATGCCCCGGATACGACGACTGCACGGCCGCAGTCCTCGCAATCACATTCATCCGCATCTGTACGATCTTTGACCGGAGGCCGGGCTCTTTCCGCGACGTCGGTAACAACACCTCGAGTATCAGGATCACAACCAAGACCGGGTAGTTATCCGAATTATGATATGAACGCACCAAGCCCAGCAGGCGAAGGTGATGAATCGAAGACGAAAGTAGGGGAGCCTCCAACACAGTCGCCCCTACTTACGGCCCGCCGAATTTCTACTTCCTCCCTAGATGACGTACAATTGGCAGACAGCCCCGTAACCACATCTACCGTCAATGCCACCGGTACCAGCGACAAGACAGCATCGAGTTCTGTAAAACTTCATACGAATGAAGTCAAGATGGATGAATCCACCCCCACCACTGCTCCTGTGTCTGCCGCTCCACCCCCCTCAAAACTGCCTTTTCGCTCACAAGGGCTTTCTGGGTCCCTCCCTTCCGTACCATGGGGTCCGCCACCAGCGCCAAAGCCGTTGCCCGTTCAAACCCCATCGCCAGCTCCTGGACCACCATCCAGGAAGCTGGCAGGGCCTTTCTCTTGGCTTTCGAGAGGTTCATCTGCGAAGACCGAAACACAGCCTCCCAAAGCGGTCAATGCCCAGACCGAGCGGCGGAGTACTGCCACGTCGATATCATCTGTAGGAGCGAATCCAGAGCTCATGCTCAGCCGGCTTGACGAGGGAAACGAATCTGATGGTTCGAACGTCGGCTCAAGGCGCCAGACCGGAAACAGCTTGAGGGACAGGTTCAAGATGCTACGTATGAGGGAAGAGGCAGGTATACAAGTCCAGGAAGGATCGGAAGCTGGTTCATCACCCATGAGTGGGGGAGCAATAGCAGGATTGATCGGACGCGGTACAAGCCTTGGGCTCGGTATCGGGAGCCCCACAAGTATTGCGGATGAAAAAGAAAAGGGACCAGGCATGAGTCCCGTGCAATCGCCATCTTCTGCTGTTCCTCCGCCCGTCGACCCTGGCCTTGCGCCTGGTACTGCTGTCGGTGTCACTGCCGGGCCCTCGGCAATCAACGATCCGGCTGCCCCGGTCGATTGGGACTTGTGGCAGTCTGTCGTCTATGAGGGACCGGCTGCGGTCGCAAGGACGAGCGCCGAGGAATTGAACCGAGCGATAGCAAGTGGTATACCCAGCGCAATCCGTGGTGTCGTCTGGCAGGTTCTTGCACAGAGTAAAAACGAAGATTTGGAGAGTGTCTACAAGGAGCTTGTCGTGCGAGGGACGGACAAAGATCGGGGTTTCTCAAAGGAGCCCCCGAGTGGAAATATGAACGGGCAAGTCAAAGAAATGCCGTCAATTGCGTCGTCTGCTTCATCAGTACATTCAGAGCATTCGACACCAGCAACTTCAGCTGCTAATGGGGTGGCTTCGCCGTCGTCTTTGGGCGAAAAGGACAATGAAAGCGCGGCCAAACTACAAGCAGCCATGATGGCCGAGCGGAAGAAGAGGTCAGAAGATGATGCTGCGGCGCTGAAGAAATTAGAGAAGGTGATCCGGAAGGACCTCGGTGCTCGAACCAGCTACTCAAAATACGCCGTGGCCGCGGGTCTGCAAGATGCGCTTTTCGGGGTTTGTAAAGCCTATGCCTTGTTTGACGAGGCTGTAGGCTACGCGCAAGGCATGAACTTCCTAATCATGCCGCTTCTGTTCAACGTAGGCTGGTTTTGCGTCCCTCACTGTGATCCAGGTTGACATAGAAACAGATGCCCGAAGAAGAAGCTTTCTGTCTCCTCGTCCGCCTAATGAACCATTACCATCTGCGGGATATGTTCATTCACGAAATGCCTGGCCTCCATCTCCACCTTTACCAATTTGAAAGATTACTCGAAGATCTCGAGCCAGCATTGTATTGCCATCTCCATCGACGGCACGTCTCACCCCAGCTCTACGCAACCCAATGGTTTCTCACCCTTTTCGCCTATCGCTTTCCTCTGCAGCTCGTTCTTCGCGTCTACGATCTAATCCTCAGCGAAGGCCTCGAGGGTGCGATCCTCAAATTCGGCATCACCCTTATGCAGAAGAATGCCGAAACACTGCTCGGAATGAGTGACATGTCCAAGCTAACCAACTTTCTCAAAGACAAAATCTTCGATGTATACATAGATCAGGCACCCTCCGCAAGCTCAGTACTGGAATCTGGGTTCTTTGGCAGCTCGGGCGGTATCGACAAAGAGGTCTACCGCGCAGATATCCTGGTGCAAGACGCATGTGCGGTCAAGGTCACACCAGAAGTACTCAAATCCTACACAGCAGAATGGGAAGAGAAAGTCCGATCAGAAAAAGACAGAGAAGCCGAACTCGAAACCCTCCGCTCAGCCAACGCCTCCCTATCTCAGAAAGTCCGCTCCCTCGAAGCGCGCACAGAGAAATCCGATACCGAGCACGTGCAGATGGCGTCGGAGCTCGTGCGGACGAAAGTCGAGAACCAAGAGCTGCAGGACGAGGTCGAGGGCCTGAAGGGCCAAACCGAAGAGCTGAGGTCGCTGGTCGAGAGGCAGCCCGAGGAAGTGGAGACACGGCTGAAGGATGAGATGGAAAGGATCATGGCCCGGAACTTGGAGGTGCAGAACGAGAACCGGGGGCTCGAGGAGCAGATGTCGGATATGGAGAAGGTCCTCGTGCAGACGAAGATGCAGTATGCGGAGGTATGTTCAGGTCTCCATGTGGGTCAGACATGCAGGTTGCTGATGAGCTCGATAGCTGAACTCCGAACACGACTCGTTGATGCGGAAGTGGGCTGACGTAAGGAAAATGATCGAGCCCTGACACCCGTTTTGTCGTCACTTCTCTGTATAAGATTTTGGGCCCTGGCGTGCAATCAAAATTGGCCGTGGGCGATCCAGAGGGGTGTGAAAAGCATACATGGCGTTTCGTTCAGTCTGCTGTGTTAGCGATTTGAGAATTTGTATACCCCCCAGCTTCTTTACGGATGAATATAGATACCGCGTAGAAGACACAACAGGCATGTCCTGTACAGGCTGTATAAGTATTTGAGTTTGAGCAATGAGTGGCGTCTAATCCTTCACTTTTTGTCTACCACAAGCTCCACACAGCACTCGTCCTCACTCCATTCCCTCTCTCCACTCCCCACCCCGTTCTCAAACATTCTCAAAAAGAAAGCTCGGCTGCCCCGGCACCGCCATCCCCGCCACCTGCGCCAAATTCTCCCTCACCTCCCCCAACCCCTCCCCCACCCTCACAACCCCCCTCCCCCCCCCCTCCTCCACCTCCACCACCTCAATAATCCTACACCCCGTCGTCTTCCGCAGCCCCATAACCATCATCCCCAACACCTCCCCCTCCTCAAACGCCAACCTCCTCTCAAACACAACCTCCCCCCTCTCTCCCGCCATCAGCCTCCTCTTCAAGCCCTGCACAAACGGCACCGCCTTCTTCTTCTCACTATTCGGGATCGCGGTATTGACCGCCTTGTCGTCTAGGGTGAGGGTTAAGGTTGAGAAGTGCGCGCGCACGAGGGCGATGTATTTTTCCTGCCAGGGGGGGAAGGAGGTGGCGTAGTAGATTGTGAGTTTCTTGGGGAGGTGGGGCGAGAAGGAGGTGGTTTTGCCTTTGGAGTGGCGTTTGGAGGTGGCGGCTTCGGTGCTGGTTATGGAGGAGGTGGTGGTGCGGATGTAGGTTAGGGAGGCGGTGAGGGGGGGGGAGGGAGGGGGGCGGGCGGGGTAGAGGGCGGTTTGGATGGTGGTGGGCTGGTGGGGGGTTAGCTGGGGAGGGGAGGGGGTGGGGAGAGGAGAGAGGGGGTGGAGGTGAGGTGGGAGGGGTGAGGTGGGATTTGGTGGGGAGGAAAGATACCTTGTGTAAAATTTCTTGCCATACGTAGTCCGCCCAGTGGGGAGCGATGGGTGTGATGAGAAGGGCTTGCAGCTCGATGTAGGTAAGGATGAGGGAGCGGTGCATGCCGATCCCGGCGGCGGTGGTGGCTTCGCGGTAGAGATCGCGGGTGCTGGTGAAGTCGTAGAGGGCGTATTTCAAGGCAAGCTTGTAATCAGTACTGGAGGCTGTTAATTGGGGTCCATAAGAGATTGGAAGCGGAGAGGGCATATGTACGCTTCATAAGCCTGCCGCGCGTCTTGGACAAGAGTGTTCATCTCGTTCTCGAACAGCTTATCCCACAAAGCATCTGCTTCTCCCGTCCGTAAATTCTTGTCTTCAATGATTTCCTCACACCATTCTTTGAGTGTGTACAGCCGTAGAATGATCTGATTGGCAACGGTTTCTTCGAAGTTGGCATCCTCTACACCGTCGCCAGCATCCGCAAGTGCTATGCGGCATGCGTCTGCACCGTATTTCTGAATAGCATCATTAAGGGTGAGGAAGTTGCCGGTGCTCTTGCTCATCTTCTCTCCATTGAGCAGTAAATGTCCATTCGCTCGTACGCCTCGAGGCCAGTATTCTTTCGGAAGGAGGGCTACGTGGATATAGAGGAAGAACGTTAGGTGGTTGGGGATAAGGTCTTTTCCAGAGATCCGCATATCGAGAGGATACCAATACTGGAATTCCCGCTTCATAGTTGCAAGGTCATTGTTGCTAATCCCGCATCTCTCAAGAGATTCCTTGCTTAGCTCTTTCTGGCAGAAAAGGTAGTCCCATACTTCGTCAGTCATCTGCTCTGGCTTGATGTCAAGAAGACCTTTCTGAGTGCCAAAGATGTCGCCGTGTAAAAAGTGTGCTATTGTGTAGTATGCCATGTAAATCGTGCTATCGCTTAAGCTCTCAACAAGGAATTTGGGATCCCACGGCAACTTAGAACCTAAGCCATATGTTCTGGCGCAGGCCCAGCGGTTCAGCCATTCAAGATTCTTTTCGAACCCATTCTTTGTCTCGGCCGAGTAGGTCTCCATACCTCCCTTCACATGATCAAGTACCTGGCCTCGCCACGCTGGGTCGTTCTCACCATAATTCAAGAACCATTGACCCAGATACGCAACCACGCACTCATCGCCACTTCGGCTGACAACGTGACCGTTAGGCTCCGCGTACTCGAAGGCTTCGCCGTTCTTAATGAGGGCGTCTTTAACCTTAGGCTTTGCGACCTCTACCGGCTGACCTTTGAAATCTCCAACCAGCATCATACCCTTGTAGTAGCCTTCCTTGTAAGCCAGCTCTTTGGCTTCTGCAAGCTGCTTCGCGTCCTTAGGAGAGTTGATCTTCATCTTCTTAACTAGAAAGGGGGCGGTAAGATTACCATACGACGGCGTTTCAATGATTGGCGGTATCTCAAGCTCAGCCCATTCTTTGGTGATGCCATAATAGTCCGCTTTCTTAGCAAGGTCTGTGAGTGTTGCATAGTCGTCCGGACTATCAGATGGTACCGAAGTCACCACACCAGTTCCCTTGGTCGGAAGCACCGACTCCATGGGAAGTATGCGGACTCCTTCAGTATGGATCGATAGAGGCGCGTTTACCAGTGTTCCAACGACTGAAGACCCGGTCAGCTCTACAACAGGAGTCAATTCATCCGCGTTTCTCGGGAAATTATCGCTCTTGAAGAAGGTGCCTTGAAACGCCATATTCCAAGCAGCTCGCTTCGTCACGACGTAGTATTCGGACTTTGATACCTTGAAGACCCCGTAAATGATCTTAGGACCTACGAAGCAGCAAGTCTGTCCATACATTGTTTCTGGTCTCAGCGTGGCTGGCACAAAATAGACATTAGCCGTATTGGGAATTTTCCCATGTATCAACTTCGCTGCTTCGGGTGCCCATTCTTTGACTTTCAACTTCAGCGCAGTATAGTCTTGGGGTGCAACTCCTTCGCCCTCCGTTCTGTCATGATCCATGCATGGTTGACCATCTTTGGGGGAGTATACTGTGTATCTCACTCCATATTGTATCTTGTCGATCTCCTTGAGACGATTCATCTGCCATCGCACGAAAGCGTCGTAGTATGGATTGGCGTCGGTTGTGACAAATGACCGTCTCCAGTCTATTCGTGCACCAAAATTGTTCATATCCTGCTTACATATTGGAGGGAAATATTTGAGCCAGTATGCAGCATTCGCGAATTTGTGGATCTCCTCTTTCGGTATCCCTAAGGCAAGCATTATTTGAAACTGATATTTCAATTTGATGGACTTGGCCGAGGCTTTGCTCTTCTTTGACGTGAACTTAGTTATATCCTCTTTTGTCTCCGATTGTGTTGGTGCTGGGGCGGGATCTGAAGGCTCAGGCCCAGATTCCTCCTCCGAATATCGCTCGAAGCTTTTGCCGAATTTGCGAACATCTTCCGTCAGCTTGTCGGCGCAAGCTTTGATTGGCATACCCGTGCAGTGGAACCCTAGGGGGAAGAGAACCCTTTTGCCTTGCATTCTTGCAAAACCAGCAGTAAATTCAACCTTGCTGGCGGTGAAGCTGTGTCCGGCATGTAGAGTCCCGTTCATGTAAGGATAGGCAAAGGTTCCGAAGTACTTGGGCTGCTTCTTTCGTAGCTCAGCCGGGGTCATCGAGCCAACAGGTACCTCGGAGATTGACGGGGCACTGGCGTTGAACACGCCGTCCTTCTGCCATTGTGCTTGATACCTCTTCTCGATCGCAATCAGAGTATCGCGCTTCTCTGTCTAGATATTAGAGCCTTTAGCCTCATAATTCCTCCGTTCACGCCAGGTTTGACAGACATTCTCAAGCTTCAGAGTGTTCTTCGAGCTATTGTTCGGGTCGAGGCTATCGTGGGTAGCGTTGGCGGTAGCCATCGCAGAGGAGAAGGGACGGAGCGCTAATCCCACGAAATCGCAATGACGAATCCGCGCCTGAACCGAAGGGCGCAAAATCATGAAATAAATTTGAGCTCCTGAAGTTGCTGTGACTCTGTGTCTGCACCCGGCAAGTCCGCGCCGAAATGCCGACTGCCCAACAATCTCTTGGCACATTTTCAGCCCTACAGCGGACGACTGCATCTTCATTCTTCTAGCCCTCCTACGCTTTCTCTTCGATATCCACTACGTATAATTCGGTCTCGGGAGCATTGAGGCATTCAGCTGACAGAACTCTGGATTGTTCGTTGACGACATGATACGGACCCGTGCGCTACGTGCCCAAGCGTCTTCTGTAATGACGAGTCAGATGAACCCATACAAAGCCCAGAAAACATGGCCTCCAGATTTCTCCAGACTGAATTCTAAACATCAATTCCGCTTAGAGCGCAAGTACCGCCGGAGGTCGAAGCTGAAATTCGCGCGGCCAGGTTGGGTGAAAGGTGTGAAGCTCGCGCAATGGGGTGTAAGCTTGAGTATGTGCCTGATATTTGCGCGTGGTGTGATGGATAATAAACCCAACCAACAGGTGTTGGCGCTTATTGCGTCTTCTGGATGGATTGGGGCCCGGCAGGGTCACCATTCTCTGGTGTGCGTGTGTGCCTGTAGCCAGCATCACCTGAAATTCCTGGAAATTGACCACTCCTAGGTACGCGAATGGTGCCGCAAGCAGCTGGATTCAATCTGGACCGTGAACAGCCGTGGACTACAGAGAGCCGCATTTCGGACGCCTGCTGACCAGGAGGATCCCGCCAGTCGTTCCTGAGATTTTGCACGAAACCACACGCTTGACTCTCATAGAAGTCAATCTTCGAAGATTTTATGGTCTAATTTCTCCCATTTACCGCGTAACACTTCTCACTACACCACTCAAGAAGTTCTGGCACTCGGTCAGTGCCGCAGGAAAAGCACGCTTGTTACCCACCTCTTGAACATATTTACAGTAATCGTCTCCAAAGTACCAAAGGGACTCTTCGTCGACGATATACGTCCGAAGCGACCGAGTGCAAACGCACCACATACTACCAAGCTCTTTATGTGGTTTAGGGCATCAAAACTCTGACAGATGTGGCACGCCAACCTGAGTGTAATCGTGCGCTGGCGAATTCTACAAGATCGATGTTTTATATTTAATATGATGAGTTGTGAGTATAAATTCTTGTTTTCCACTTGTAGCTACTAATTAGCTGCTGAGCAGGATTCAGCGTTCGTTGATTAGATGAATGCTCTTGCTGTACGCAAATCCTCTTGCTGTACGCAATATAATGCTTCAGGATGAGGCGCTACGGTCAGAATTTGGGAAGAATGAGGTTCATTGAGCGAGGAGAAGAAATGATCATATCTTATCGATAGGATCGTACCTAAAGTATTCGATAGGATTATGCTACAACTTGAAAAGATATATGCGCTATGACGCTGCGGCTCAAGCTACTGCATTAAGTAAATTATTTTGACGCGTTCAATGCCCATAAGCGCCAAGCCTACAAGATCAAGTGATGCATGAATTGACTTGTAGTAAACGATGTTACTTTGGCCGATGAAAGGAGCTATTGAAGGTTTATCTATCTATAGTGTATTCTAGCTGCTTGATTCGGAAATCAGACCCTGTCGATCACTCCGGAGTCCAAAAGTCCTAAGTATTTTTAGGGAGAGGGGCCTCCGATTCCTCGGGAGAAGCAGCTCAATTCGAAGTCGGTGTCCTGCGTGCTACAGCAACCTCCTAATGAAAGGATTGTTGACCGACTTGAGCTCTCGCGAGTTTGCTACTTCGTACTTCGTACATAAACTGTTCCACCACGTTCACGGACCCCTGCGCTATCCACACGCACGCCACGCGCCCAATCACATTATCGAATCCACGGATACTCCATCTGCCACCGCTTCGGATTGACGCACAACGTTCCAAAGCTTTCGCACACAATCTGGACTACTCCTGAGCGTGCGCCCGTTGCGAACCGAACAAAAGACATCATATTATTCCGAGTACCCGTAAAGGTCGGAAAGACCTACAGAAGCGACCAGATGACTTGCCGCCGGCCGCAAGCTCTCCCCAGCGATCCTTAGATTGCTCGCCGAACGATTCTTCACCGACATGCCATGGCGGCCTTTACCCGGTATAGCCTTCGCGATCGCAACATTTCCCTTCCAGCCTTCGTCGCCGGCAGATCTACCACTCGAGATTGGCGATGAACTCTATATAATCGAACAAGGAGGGCCAGAAGGGTCGTGGTACAGAGGATATCTGGTGGCTCCGCCATCGTTACTGGCAGGTCTGACAAGCCGGAAAGGACAGACACTTGAAGCCAGGGTCTTCTCCGGTATTTTCCCCAGCTGCTGCGTCGAGGTTCGAGAGATTCTTGGGGACACGGGAAGAAACGGGGATGTGCATACTGCAGGACTAGACCGAGATGATGGGTTACTTACCAGAATCAACGGCCATTTGGACCGCAACCATAGCCCATTCAGGTCTGGTAGCATCCTCCGACAACGCGGAAGCAAGATTCGGGCAGGCAAGACGCGCCAGAACATCACTGATGCTGAAGGCGCAGAAGAGCGGGGACTCAGCATGTCGCCAAGTCGATCGTCGTCGCAGCGGAAGCCATGGCAGATACAAGATCAAGGTTTGGGAAGGACACTATCGCACAGGTCTATCATATCACCCCGATCAAGGCAAACGAGCGTCGAACCCGACCTTGCAGCAATCATCCCACGTGAGCCAGGTGCCGCAAAGGCTCCAGCCCCGGTCCCGATGTTGAAGATCGGAGACGAGACCCCTACTTCGATGACTGAGCCATTGGTGGACGAAATCGCTTCCTGTCTAAGGGAATGGCATTCCAAGAATCTTCATGAACTCCTCCTTACAAGACGCTATGCTGTTCTCGACAGATTATCACGGTTGGTGTATCAGGTAGATCTGTCACGCAGGCAGCTTCTGCATGGGGTTCTTACTGATCAAGAAGTCGATAAGGTGCGGGAGAAGACTGTGTGGGACCTTGTAGCTGGGAACAAGATGCTGAGCAATGAGATTATCGTCCGAGACCCACGCCACCGTGGTCGTCTTCTTACATGGGGTAACTCCATCGTTGAGATGTCGAAACTCCAATCGACCATGAGTCTACTCGAAAAGCCACCAGCTATTCCAAATGATCCTCTTGATTTGTACCACCTCATGGTTGAGCTGAAGAATTGTCCTAATGATGGGTTGAGTTCCCCTACTTTGACGCTCGGATTATTCTCTCGAAGGCAAGGCCAGCTGGCCAAGCCGTTGACAGAGGCTTTTGCAATAGACCTGCCTGTGCACGACCAATTTGAGAAGATGACGACATCGGGGAAGTTCCGGACCTTGTTCACCGACATTACTTCCACCGATATAGGAGAAACCAGCGGGGCAGACGTCGACCTATTTCTGGTCGCCAAGGTACAAGCTAATCAGCTTATTGACTCTGGACCGTCGGCGATAGAGTATAGCCGCAACGATGAAGACGTTAGAAGTCTTGCTGGAAGATCGTCTGGCCAGTCTCCGAATCCCTCACCTGCCAAAAATGGCCGCCAGAGCCTCATGTGGGCTCAAAAGCAGCTCGGTAGCACCCGCAATCGCAATCGTTCAGGTGTCAACATACTCCGAGCTGCGTCAGCTGCCAATTCCTCGTCCCCGTCAGACGCTAGATCACGGCCAAGTACAAGGGACGCACTTCGACCACCGACGCAGCAAGGGCCACACTATGCAAAGCGGACCATTGGCATAGGTTCTCTCGACGTGAAACAGCTGATTGGGCATAGTGGCAGTGCGGAGCAGGTTATGACTCTGTGGTCACCAGCCGCGCCAGGCGTGGAGGCCTCTGACGCAGATACTTACCAAGGCCTTCTCCGGGAGCTCTTTCCAGATCGCGTAGGCAGACTCGCTAAGCTCAAGTCCCTAGAAACTATGCGCTTAGGCTTGACATCATTCGTCAGCTCGGACGCGGACGCATTGATCGCTCAAACGCCAACTTTGTTGCAGGATATTGTTCAGACCCCTAAAATCGGTTTCCCAGGAGCACCCAAACGACCTCGATCAGACATCTACCTGACAGTATCGGAAGCTACTCTATCGAATTCGGCACTATTGTCTCATCCGGATCGAGGTCTTGTACAAATTTCTTCTAGCCTGAAACTGGAAAACGTCCAGCTCACGCTCGAGGTCCGTAAGTCGAGCGGTGAGAGGATAGAGAATTGTATCTTTCCTCATTCCAGTGGAGCAGCCCAGACTGCGTGGCGGACCACAGCGGTGACTCGCGGCGAGCCATGGAATGAGGTAGTAAAGCTGGTAATACCAGACGAAGATCTGCCGGAAGCGCACCTCATCATGAGTGTCGCTGATGCTCCAGGGTTTCCTTTCGCCTTGAGTTGGATGCCATTGTCGGATCAGGGAGCCTTCATCCGCGACGGGCCGCAAGGACCCTTGCTATATCTCTACGACAAGGTTACTTCTGCTTCGAATAACGGTCGCGGGGCTTACCTAACGTATCCGTGGAATCCACGAGCAAGGAATCAAACCGCAACAGAAGACGCGTCGACACGTAAGCTCGCGACGCTAACGCTCGAGACGTATCTGTGTAGCACAACCTTCTCACAAGACGAGGTACTCCTCGGTCTGTTCGCGTGGAAGAAGCAGTCGGAGAGCCAGAGACTGGACCTTCTGAAGCGTTTTGTGTTCGTCTCTGAAATCGAAATAGTCAAGCTGATCGATGAGGTCTTTAAAGCTCTTTTTGAAATCCTCGCCGAGCACGCTGGAAACGATGAAGCCGAAGATCTAATATTCAATGCTCTAGTGACCGTGCTTGGTATCGTCCATGACCGCCGCTTCAATCTAGGACCGTTGGTCGATGATTACTCGGACACGAAGTTCGATTTCCCTTCTGCGACCCCTTGCTTAATGAGAAGCTATCTCCGTCTTCTCGCTTCGCCTGCGGATTCTCGAAACTCGCGACGGCTGCGCGCAACTTTCAAAGTGGGACGACAAATCCTCAGATTTATAATCAACGCTCGTAAGAGACAACAGAGTAAAGAAGCGGACGTCGGAATCACCAGTAATCAGACTAACTTCAGCCGTGATTTACGAAGCATCTTTACAGCTCTGGAGGCCCTCATTAAGGACCCTTCGCCTGTGCTGGTAGGGAGCAAAACTCTAGTAGTCCAGCATATACACTCTTGGCTTCCAGAGCTCATAAGCACTTACTCTGGAGAAGAAGTCTTCGAGATCGTCAGCAACTTCCTCGACTCGGCAGCAGACGTCCGTGGCAAGCTCATCCTTTACAAGCTTGTATTGATCGCCAACCTCTCTAGCGATCCGCTTTTTCGGCGAGACCCCGTTCGGCAGCACTTTGTGGCAAGCACCACTAGATGGATAGATCCATACTGGGGCTTGATCGAAGAGTCTTCAGACCAATGGCGGGACCAAATACGTCTGTGCTGTTCGATCGTGTCAATGCAAATCGACGACATAGAGTCTGAGGTATCTTCGTACATCGTGAAAGCCATTCAGTCTTACCGCTGGATTGAAATAACCGATCGTAAACCGAAGGAGTACCTGTCACTCCTATTTCCAGTGTCATACCCTTTCCCTACCAAGCCAATCTCTAGCACCTCCAATTTTGACGAGCCACTCATCGAGCTCTCCGCTCTGCTCGCCCAGTTGGGGCAGAAGCCCGCGAACAAGAAGATAGCCGAGGCAGTCCCTGAGATGAGCAGCTTTTTATTTGACGGCCTAGACGTAATCAAATCTATCTTGCGTGGAGATGCATACCCTGACACCTGGCTAAGTCTCCACGTCTACCAACATCGGGCGTGTTTGCAAACCTTAGACGCTATACTGGATGTAATGCTGGCTCGGTTTCTGCCTTCACCAGATGACGCAGACGACTTTAATACTGAGCTCTGGAAGAGCTACCTCCTCACGCTCCTCATCCTGGTCAACAGCGATAAGCTGACACTGGAGAACTTCCCCGAACAGAAACGGAGAGCGGTCTGGAAAATTGCTGGAGACGTACGTGAACAGGGTGCTGGCCTCTTACAGAAGAGCTGGCAGGCGATAGGTTGGGACTCAAGTGCTGAGGATCACAACCAATACGGCCTTTCAAAGCTAGGCGGTTACCAGGTTCAATACGTGCCGAACCTCGTGTCGCCCATCGTGGAATTGTGTCTGAGCGTGCACGAAGGTTTGAGAGGTGTTGCAGTACGCATTCTCCATACCATGATTGTCAGCGAATGGACTTTGAGTGAGGATTTATCGGTTATACAAGCAGAGACTATCGACTGCCTGGATTCTACATATAAATCTAAGAACCTTGCTGAGGGAATGACCCAGAAGCTATTCGTGAACGAGCTGCTGGACCTGTTCGAAAACCTTGCTCGCGTACCTCAGGACCCACTCTGGCAAGCTATCAAGAATATGATCTCTGTCATTGATGAATTACTCGACCTCCTAGCAGCTGTCCACACTACGGACATCACGGAAGCTTTCCGTATAATGCACACCCTGCAGCTGATGGATTTCCTGAAGGACATGCAGAAGCAGGACATCTACATCCGATACGTCCATCAGCTGGCAGGGATACAGGCACAGCTTCACAACAATACTGAGGCAGGTTTAGCGTTGCGTTTTCATGCGGACCTTTACACCTGGAATCTGTCCAATCTTGAGCCATCGAGCGATCCAGTATTCCCAGAACAGACCTCATTTCAGCGCAAAGAGCAGCTCTACTTCGAGATGATTAGATACTATGAAGAAGGGGCGGCCTGGGGCTCTGCGCTAGCCAGCTACCGAGAGCTTGCGCATCAGTACGAGAACAATCACTATGATTTTGCAAAGCTTGCCCGAACCCAACGGTCAATGGCAAAATTGTACGAGTCGATAACCAATTGGGATAAACCCATGCCTAGATACTTTCGAGTCATCTACCGAGGTCTCGGCTTTCCTGCAAACCTCCGCGACAAGCAGTTCATCTTTGAAGGGGGCCCCGCCGAGAGGATATCAGCGTTCACTGATCGAATACGACAGCAGCACCCTTCGGCCCAAGTTGCTCCTGCTGGCGACGTTGATAGTCTGGAGGGTCAGTTTTTGCAGATCTTCCCTGTAAGCCCGCACCGTGACCTCGAGCATGGCATCTATCAGCAATCCAAAATCCCTCATTCGATTAGAGAATACGTCCTCTCTTCGAATCCTCACCGGTTTGCAGTCACTTCTAGACGACACTCTCCAGCTTCAGGCGTTCAAGACCAATGGATTGAGAAGACAATCTACACGACAGGCGAGTCATTCCCAACAATTTCTAAGCGAAGTGAGATTATGGCAATCGACATTGCGCGGCTTTCACCCCTGCAAACAGCCGTTGAGCGCACATCTCGCAAGACTGCGGAGATCGCCAGCCTCCAAAAGCGTTTGGCCGACGGTGACGACTCGTCTCTGACAAGTCTTGCCGAAGCCATCAAAAGCTCTGTTGACCCTGCTTCGGTCGCAAGCGTAGCTCAGTACCGCGTCATCTTACCTAGTTCCCAGGAATCTTTGGAATACGAGCAACAACCAGAAGCTCACATTGAGCCCCTCCAAAACGCCCTTAGACTTGCGCTCTTGGACCATGCCTCCACAATCAAGCACGCCCTCACGATACTCGCTCGCCATAATGCTCCAGATCATGGCTCGCTTACACTCAACTTCCAGTCAATTTTTTCGTCCGAGCTCGCCCTTCTAGCACCACAGCATGATCCAACCCCGCCACCAACATCGCACATCCCTCTTTCTCCAGCGATCTCGTCTTCACACCAACATGGCAGCTCTTTCGCGACGATAACAACGAAATCGGCGCCGCAACTCCCTGTCAATGGCATAGACCATGAGGAACCGCAAAAGGCACCAACGCTAGATGGGAGCAAGCGCGGCTCCAGGCTGAGTCTCTTGTTCGCGAAGTCCTCGAGCTCAGTACCCAAAACCAATGGCTCTGCGCACGCTGAAAGTCAGATAGACGACGACAGCAAATCCACGTCGACGGTTTCTCATCGACAAGGCGGTAATGCTGCACCTTCAAGCTCAGCAGGATGGAGTGGAAGCCTAAGCTTAGGAAGGGCAAGCGAAAACGGGGTAGCGAATGGTGGCAACCGAGTGGAAGACATTGAGAGACCGAAGACGAGTCAGAGTAGTCGAAGTGAAAGGGTGAAGAAGAGGTTGAGTAGCCTTGGGCTAGGTGCGAAATCTCCAAGTACAAAGAGGAAAGGACAGACACCGGATATGGGAATGATGGAGGAGGAGTAACCAGACGAAGGGGAAAATCAGATGCGGTCATTGAGGGCAAGGGGCTGGAAGTCACCTATCGACTCTTCTTCAGAAGTAAAGATCCTTGGGGGGTCTTGGTGTTTAGGATATTTCGTACACATGATGGAGCGCGCGGAGATACCCAGGGATGGTCAACTCGCTTTGCCTTTGCAGTTGACTATACTGCTAGCATTTATAGCATGTTCAATTGTATTGCGTTCTTCTTGATAGCGATTTAGCGACTGAAGGATATTCCATTCCATCCGGTATGGAAGGCTGTACATATCGTGTGAATTACTACCTTAGACTTAATATGTGGTACTGAAGTCGCTCGATTGTATATATAACCTGTAAGAGTATCGAACACAGTGCTCTGGGTCATGTATAGTGTAGATATGAGAACGAGAGAGAGAATAGGTAGTGAGACTGGCAATAAACGCATGCGTCACGTGACGTGGGCTTAATTCATCTAAATCCGATCACAAGCAAAACAGTTTGTACAGCCATGTCGAGGACACATTCATACCAACAAAAGTTGACGATGAACGTAGAGCCTGCTTGAAAGTCCATGCTCTCCGCCTTCACCGCCCGACCCATAGTCGAGCTCAAGCAGCGAGACAAGTCCAAGATCGAGGCGGTCTTGGCGTATGGTGAGCTTCGAACCGTTCAGCAAGATATATATTGATACAACCATCACAGGCGATCGCTTGCTCCTCGGCCTGAGCACTGGCAGCCTTCGTATCTATCGTGTCAACGAGTTGATTGACGAAACCCAAGCATACAATGGTACTCAGCCAACGGATGACCGGCCGACTCCCCAACCAAAGAATCATGCCGTGGACCTTCTGCGCGAGCAAGAGAAGTTCTCCAAATACAAGATCGAACAACTAGCTATTGTGAAAGAGGCCAATGTCCTCGTCTCGCTGTCCAACAACCTAGTCACGACTCACGACCTACAGACATACGAGCTGCAGGAGACATTGCTCAAGACCAAAGGAGCGTCTACTTTCGCCGTCACGTCAAATATAGTGAAAGACCCCAATACTGGCGTTCCCTCCATAGTCTCGAGGCTTGCAGTTGCCATCAAGAGAAGGCTGCTGCTGTGGTCATGGCACGATTCAGAGCTGTCGTCGGAGATTTTGGAGCTCGCTTTGGTGACAGGCATCAGAACTTTGACCTGGATGACTGGCACTCGGCTCGTCGCTGGATTAGCTTCGAGCTACGTGCTTGTAGATGTTGAGACGTCGGAAATCACCAACATTATTGGGCCTGGAAGTATAGGTGGAGCGCCTGGTCAAGATGGCGGGCGCTTAGGAGGTGTCGGAGTTGCGAGCATTGGCTACATGGGTCTGGGGGGGGCGGCTCCAAAGCCGCTGGCAACACGACTCGGCGAGGGAGAGTATCTACTTTCGAAGGATATCAATTCATTCTTCATTGATGTCGATGGTCATTCTCTGGGCAGGCGTCAGGTGCCATGGGCTGTGGCACCCGACGCTGTTGGTTATTCTTATCCGTATTTTCTATCATTGCATGCTATCAGGGGAACTTTGGAGGTCAGGAATCCCGAAACCTTGAGCCTTCTTCAATCCATACCGCTTGCCGGTGCAAGTCAATTACATGTCCCGCAACCGAACATCAGTTTAGCGCACGCTGGCAAGGGCTTCCTAGTACTGAGTGACCGATGTATCTGGCGAATGGGTGCTCTGGATTATGACTCTCAGATTGATGCGTTAGTCAGGCGAGGACGACTAGATGAAGCTATCAGCTTAATCGAGATGTTGGAGGACGCTCTGCTCAAAGACAAGCAAGGTCGACTTCGTGAGATCAAGATGCTCAAGGCGCAGAACCTCTTCGATCAGCGACGGTACAGAGACTCGCTTGATCTGTTTACAGACGTATCGGCACCGCCAGAGAGGGTCATCCGTCTCTTCCCACCTATCATTGCTGGTCATACCTCAATCTTAGTCAAAGAAGAGGGAGAGGAAGTTCAGCATGACAAAACCTCTCAACCGCAAGCGGCTGGGAAAGAGAGTAGATCACCTCCGGGTGCCAATGTTACCGAGCAGCCTTCTACTACTGAAGACGATAGGTCCACGCAGCATCTTTCGAAAAGAGACACGGATGAAGTAAGTATCGCCGGTAGTTCAAAGCACAAGAGATCTACGTCAGAGAGTATGGAGGTAGCGGTCCCCTTAGGTAGGTAGACGTCCTGCTTCATACTGGATAGACTAATTGGGCAAGCAGAAGGCAAAGATCTTAAGGCTGCTACTGCTGAGCTACGAGCATTCCTCGTGTCGACTAGGACGAAGCTCCAACGGTATCTGAACCCGGACGGCAGTCTCAAAGACGAACAACAAGTTACCTTGGGTGGCTCGAGCGAGGCTATAAAATCGGACGTTGATTTCTGGGTCAGCACACAAAGTTCGGCAGAAGACAGAGCGCAACAACTACATGATATTGCAAAGCTTGTCGATACGACCTTGTTTCGAGCATATATGTATGCAAGCCCATCCTTAGCGGGCCCACTGTTCAGGATTGATAATTTCTGCGATCCTGATGCGGTCAATGAGAAGTTGCTCGAGACTAGCCGCTATAACGACTTGGTGGATTTCTTCTATGGAAAGAAGCTTCACAACCAAGCGCTTGCACTGCTAAAACGGTTTGGCGATAGGGATGAGGAGGAAGAGGCCGCTCCCCAACTCTTTGGTCCTAGACGAACGGTTGCCTATCTGCAAAACTTGCCGCCAGAGATGATTGATCTTATCTTAGACTTTGCTCGCTGGCCGTTGGAGCGAGACCGTGAGCTCGGCATGGAAGTATTCTTAGCGGATACCGAGAATGCTGAGACTCTGCCCAGGGTCAAAGTGCTAGACTTCTTGCAAGACATAGACAGGAAATTGGCAGTACAGTACCTCGAGCATATCATTAACGAGCTCAACGATAAGACACCAAGCTTTCACCAGCGAATGGCCGACATCTACATCCAAGGTCTCAAAACTGATGATTTCGAAAGCGAGGAGCAACGCAGACTGTGGAAAGATAAAGCCCTAGAGTTCTTGAGAGATAGCAAGGATTATCAGGCTTACAAAGCCTTGAAAAAGCTGCCACCCGATGGTTAGTCTTACTGTGGAATTTCTTCGGAGACGGCGACTGACGTTGGATTTAGATCCACCTCTCTACGAAGCTCGAGCCATAGTGCTCAGTAACATGGGTCAGCACAGGCAAGCACTAGACATCTATGTCTTCAGGCTTCAAGATCCAATCAAAGCCGAGGAGTGAGCTCCCAGCTATAGAAAGCCCCACAGCACGCTGACATCAACCGAAGATACTGCAACCAGGTCTACCTAAAAGAGCTCCCTCGCCCTTCCTCCCCCACCCAAACCCGCCGCCTCTCCGCCGTCGACAGAGAAGATACCACCACCTCAATCTACCACACCCTCCTCTCTCTCTACCTCTCTCCAACCCCGCCCAACAAACCACAGTGGGAGCCAGCCCTCGACATCCTTGCCAAACACGGCGCCCGCATGCCCGCTTCCTCCACCCTGGAACTCATCCCCGAAGTCCTGCCCATCAAAGACCTTGAGTCCTATTTCCGCGGCCACATCCGTTCAGCGAATACCAAAGTCAACGAAAGTCGCATCGTAGCCGGCTTGCGCAATGTTTTGGCCTTCAATAAGGAAGCAAGGCTGCGGCTGGGCGATGGGTTGCCGGGTGGCAATGGGGGCCGGAATCGACATGTGCTGGTGACGGAGGATCGGGTGTGTGGGGTCTGCTATAAGAGGTTTGGCGGAAGCGTCATCAAGGTTCTTCCGGAGTGAGTTGGTCCTCCGTGTGTGCTTCTACCGTTCGCTGACTCGGCTCCGTGATAGCAATTCTGTCGTCCACTATGGTTGCTCGAGCCGATGAATAATGGTCATATCTTTGCTTTGGTGACAAGCCATTCCGTTAAATCTTCAACGATACCCAACAAACTCCCCGCGTCCGTAGTCCGGATCTCTCCAACATTCGCTTATGATGGTATCTTTTGCATGCTTGCCTTCATCCCCGCTCCTTGCCGGTCCCCCCATATCTCCCACCCCAAACACCCATCCCCTATAGCCCTCAAGCACCTCCTAAAACCTACCACCCCTCCTCTTCAACCCCTCTCCTCCCCCTCCTCCTCACCATACCTCTCCTCCTCCCCCTCATCATCGTCCACCAACCCTCCTTTCCCCTTCTCCCTCTTCCCTTCCTTCCCCTCCGCAGCCACCTTCTCATCCTCCATCTTCGTCGTCAGGGTTATATTGATCTCTTCCTGTAGCTTCGTGACTGAGTGACGTAGCGCGGATAGGTAGGCTGTTTTTTGTGTGGTGGAGGGGGTTGAAGGGGGCAAGGTTGTTGAAGGAGGGGATGGGAGGGAAGAGAGGGGCAGGGGATGGTGGAATGTGAGGGTGGAGGTGGGGGAGGTGTAGGTTGCTGTTAGGGAGGGGTGTTGGGTGGAGGAAGGGAGAGCGGGGTGGGTGGACATTGGCTCAGGGGCCATAGAGATGAAGGTCGATAGGATATTTGGAGGGAAGATTGGTAGGGAGTTTAGGCACGGTAGAGTGGAAGATCTGGGATTGTGATGGTCTAGGGTTATCTGAAACCTGAGACCGATTATTGCGATTGCGATCGATGCCGCGCAACGGCCTCTGATTCGTCGATGGAATCTACTACCACTTGGAGTCCGCTTCGGCAAGGTAGAAGCAACTCTGAAACAATGCCTCTTCGTCTTCAATCAACTTTGTTGGTCATTGCGATTGATACTTAAAGCTGGCAGCATCACTTGTCCTAGGTTCAATGGTCATTGTCAACGACGTCTGGTCTCGCAGCTTGCAAACATAGCGATATGTCGAAATAAGAGTTTGAGGATTTAGCAAATTTTGCATTAAATCATCTCCGAAGCTCGTCTATCCAAAGCGTCCCACCCCTTTTGTTGTCTTGTCCCACCGTGCGCTGGCAGCGTGTTCACTAGGGGCTGAGTCGAGGAGAAGCAATTGCTTTGCACCCTCGAGAAACGTGTCGACGAGATGGCTACGGACTGAACGTTCAATCATGACCCATCGTCAAAGTGCTAAATGTCCGGAGATATCTCTGGTTGTACTGGAGGACCCCAAGGAACCTGGGAAGCGTTTCTCAAAGGTTGCAATGAGTTTTGGCACCCCCTGGTGCCAGCGCATCAGAAGAAAGTCCTCTTAGACATGACATCAGCAGCTCCGGTTCAAGTAGGACTCCGAGCGCGTTGACTTCATAGCCTACACAAAGCGGCAAGATGGAGGTAAGTAAAGACCTTCTCCACGTCGCTCTTGTGCTCGTTATACGATCCCTTCATAAGATGGCTGGAAGAACATGAGTCCTCTTTTCAATTCCCGAATTCTGTCAACGCCGCGGTTTGCCTTTTCATCATCGATCTAAAGTTTTGCACATGGGGTTCCTGCAGCACCCCTGGGAGCAACACCCCTAAAAGCACCCAACCGAACGTTCACAAAAACCTAGGCCGTGCATTCATATGAAATGACTACTTGTACAGATCTTCCAGTACTCATCGATACTTTGACTTAGGAATCGCGGTATCACAATTGTCGGCATTCACAGTGTGCGCATCGATCCCCCCTTCACACCAGCAAGTCCCTGGCCTCTGCGTGTCATTTGGATCACTGATTCCATCTTTCCAATGATATACGGCCGACACAGGCATCGACGACATTTGACCCAGTCCCGCACATATCTGAATGCACAAGTCAAAGGAGTTCACTACGAACGAAGCGAGGTCGGTCTTGTTGGTCGCAGCCACGTTCGCGTTGCAGAATTTTACATACGTACTCGAGCGGGTGCTGTTGGTGCCAGTGTCGTACGGTGACGTGGCTGTGAAGATGTTACCATTACTTGCGGGGCAATCCCGAGGAGCGGAAGTGCCAAGGGCGGGAGTTATAGAGTTTTCTGTGGCTGTTGGAGCAGAGGATGCGCTGCTCGAGGTGGACGATTGGGTTGTCGCGCTGCTCGACGCTGAGCTTGTCAATGGAGGGATGCTTGGTACAGTCACGTTACTCTGCTCTGTGATGATGTTCTAGTCAGCTGACATAGGAGAAAAAGAGTTTGGCTAGTCGTTGAGGGCCAGCGTACTGCTTACCCTTCTGCTGAGTATCGTGCTTCGTATCCTCCACCACCGTGATGACAGCAACGGCGATCGCAATCACGAGTGCTACTGCCAAGGCTGTCATGAGCCAGAAAGTCACCTTGCGACGACCGCAAATGCGCGGTTCCCGGTGCTGCTGCATTGATATAGGTTCCGCGTTGTGCGAAGCCAAGGAATACTTCTCGTTCGTTCTGTCATAGGCAGTGTTCAGGCCGTCCACTGGTGCGACCTCCATGTCTGGCTGGGTATAGCGGGCATGCTGGGCTGCCATTGCTTTCTCTGATACTTGGCTGGCCGTAAAGAATCCTCTAATTTATGTTGTTATGCTCCGTGGATTAACAGAAAACACCAGACTCGAGGTCCTCGCTCAGGTCCGCGCTCAGCACCATGATTTCAGATGAGGACGGAGAATCACGAAGCGGAAGAGAAGTAAACCATTGCTCAAGGCTGAGCTTGAGAGAAGTGCGCCAAGCAGCCTGCGCTCGAGAATTCACTCAGCGACGGAAAGGGCTGATCTTACGGAAGAGAGATGGAACAAGCTTCGATAGACATCGGCAAATTATCGTTGGTAACCACTAAGCACTCAGTACACACGACCCCACTCTGGCAACACACCAACCAGGATTTTGCTAACACACCACTCTTCGCGTATACCTAATCAAATTGGGGTGGTGTGTGCGATGTGGTTCCCAATACGGAGCAACCCCAAATCTCACGAGTCATCGCAATAGCGCAAAGGGTACTACGGCATGTCTCTTGGCTGGATAAGGGGGCCACGTTGTTGGTGGAACAGCTTCGGTTAAGGGTGTAGATCTCTAGCCCTTGGCTTCTGCACTAGCGCGGATGTTTGGGGTCCGGCTCGTATCGTGCTGCAATCTGCAGTCGATCCTTTGCCCGAGACTGCCGCTCTGCTCTAGAAGTTCTCCATCAATTGGCGAAAACTTGCTTCATTGCATCAGGCTTTCTACCACCAGTATTCTAATATATGCCAAGCATACTATCACTAGTATGCCAAGAATCTAGGTAGCCTAGCCCAATATAGCTAGTAAAGGAAAATTCTATAACAATAGAAAGTTTAAATAAGTTTAATCGTTAAATGCATGTTTGTCTATTCTCGATTTCTATTTGCATTTTTTGAATAATTTGTTCTTTTAGATTTCTACGCAATACTACGCACTTAATATATATATATAATATATCTTGTTACAAGCTATATATAATATCTAGCGACAAATATAAAGATATTATATATATATACTTTGTAATATAATTGTCTAATATATTGAAAAAAGGTTTTTAAAATTAAGATATACGATATTAGATAGATTAATTCTATCTATTTGCAATATATAGCCTGATCGTTGAACTCGATTTCGCGAGGGAATCGCTAAGTAATCGGGCTCGAGAAGCTTAACTTTAAAAAACCTTAAATTTTAAAAAATTCATAACTTTCTTATATTTTATACGTATTTTATCAAAATTACGTTGTTCTATAGAGAATTTAGCGTTCTTTTAAACAAAAAAAGAATTACTCGATTTAAACTAGTTTGCGTAGCGCAATTAATTAATTTAGCTTTGGATTAAACAAAGAAGTTTGTTCGAATCCTTGGGTTAAACAAAAAAAAATGTGTTCGACCCGATCTAACGAATACACTAGCAATATATATATCTCTTCTACTTAAATCTTAAAATCTTAGCTACTTAATATACTATTAAACTATATAGTATAATTTATATATATATTGCAATAAATCTTTGTTATTATAGTTATTTACTAATTGAAATTTTATTTCTACTTTCTTATATTAAAGTCGAAGATAAGACTTTAGTTACAACAATAAATATTAAAACTAAAAACTATTAATATAGTTCTAAAAATAATCTTAGAATTACAAAAGTTTAAAAATACTAAAAAAAAAAAAAAGATAAATTAACTCTAATAGACTATTAAAAATTAAAAACTTAAAGACTTAAAAATATTAAATTAACAATTTAAAAATCAAGATATTGTTAAATTAAAAGAAGCGAAAAAAAGAGAATTTAAAATTAAAGAATTAAATATAGTTATTAAAATTGCAAGTTTTAAAGATTAAAATATCTTATTAAAATTGCAGTTTTTACAACAAAAACAATTAATTAATTATAAATTAAAGTAATATTATTAAACAAGATTTTGCATTAAAATAATTGTTACGCTAGTACTTTCATAAGAGATATTAGAGAGAGTTATGCTATTAAAGAGATTTATAGACGTCTTTAGGCAATGCAAGCAATTACTTGATAACAAAAGTTTGCAACTTTAGTAATCGTAACAATAAGTCTAAACTTAAGATAAATTAAATACGATTCATAAGAAAGTCGCGTTCGAAAGCTATATATCTTTTCACTATTTAAAATTCAAGATGTTTAAGATGTTTAAGACATTGATTATCTTAATTATTTTAATCTTAAATTTAAGATGTTTAAGAGTTAAGCCATCTTAATTATCTTGATTTTGTTAATAGATCTTTTCTTTCTAATTACCTTGTGAAGAGCGATGCGCGATAAATAATACTTATTAGCACGCGACTCGTAACATTATTTTCCCTCTTCAAGGATTTTCGTCTCGAAATTATTTATTCTTTCTTTACTATGTTAATCAAGTTAATTACTAAGCAACGTCGCAACTCTATTGCTAATTGTCGCTATAAATACGTTTTTCTCACAATGCGTCCTTGTTAAATTTGCGCTTCGTTTGATGTATCTTGTCGAATAAACAAAGAATATCTTAAGTGTAAGAAGTGTTACAAAAAAAATCGAAAATGTGATTTAACTTCTAATTATTAAGGAATGAATGAAGTTATTCAAAACGCTAAAAAGCTAAATGATGAAATAATCGAATTGCGCTTAAGAATTGCGCGAAAGACGAAACAAAGAAAACATTAGCTTCGTTGTCTAAAAAATATAAGTAATGCGAAATCGAAAAATATTCTAGAGATCAAGAAGAATAAAAGAGTGATTAAGTGTATTGCAAAGGCGTTCGAAGTCTTGTCTAATATTATTATCGATTCTTCGTTGTTTGCTCTCTTGTCTTCTAATGCTTTGTCGAATTTGATGAGCGATTTTGTCGCTAATGAAAACGTCGTAATTTGTCAAGACATTTCTTTAGATTCTTGAGAGACTCTTATGTGTTCTTGGAGATAAAATATTTCTTTCACTTGATAAAGTATTTCTAATCTTTTTGTTATAGAATTTTCTCAACCTTATATTGTTTTTTTTCTTGTGAATGAAAATAAAATGTGTTTTGTAAAGACGTGATTGAATTCGCTAATTTCAACAATAAGATATAAAATATTAGGAATACTTTGACGTTCTTAAGTAAGTCGAGTTTATAATTACCTAGTTTTTTTGTCTTCTTAACGAAAAACGATTTGATTTTTTGCTTAACTTTCTTGTCTTAAGATTTTTTGTAAGAAGATATATTTTATCTTTCTTCTTTAGTTAAGATGTCGTTTTTCGTTTTTTGTTTTAATATCTAATTAACTTTTTTTGCATCTTTAAGATGTTGTTGTGTATCTTTTTTAATGTTTCTATTCTCGCAATAACTAACTAAGCTAACAAATGCTTTTGTTCTTTCTCGAAAAGATTAAATTTTTTGTTATAGTTGACGAAGAATAAAGTTATTTTAGTAATATTTAAAATCTTTGCATTTAATGTTAATTAAGTTATAGATAAAAGTAATATCCAATTATTGTAAGTATTGTTGACGTAGTATCTTAGATATTGCTCTAGACTTTAGTTTGTTCGCTCTATCTAATTATCTATGACTAGATAATAGATAGTAAATATTCTAAGTCTTGTTTCTAATATTAGTAGAAATGTCTTCTAATAGTTAGACGTGAAGAGCTTGTCTTTGTTACTAGTTAATTCTTTGAATATATTGTGATATCGTATTAGTCGATTCAATACAATGTATTCTAGTTGTTCTACTATGAATTTCTCTTTGCATGCGATAATATGTAAGTACTTGATAAATTTATCAACTATTATTAGTATCGAATTATATTTATCTCTAGTTGCTAGATTCGTCGACTTGAGCAACTTAATAATAAAGTTTATTGTGACTTCATCTTATAACAATTTAGATAGTTCCTAATATTGGATTTCGTCATAGCTCGCATGTGTATTATGTTTGTTCTACTAATAACTAAGACATCGTTTAATATACGTTTTGATAGCTTGTCTCATCTAGAGAAAGCGATAATGCTAGCGTAAAAGCTAAAGGATTTTGATCACTTTTAAGTGTTTTTGTAGTGATTTATCATAATATTCTCTTATACATTTATCGATTTTGTCGATAGATATATGAAGTTTGTCTTTTTTTACTAGAAATTCTTTTTTATTGTCTCTAAGTATTCTTAAGATAACATTTAGCTCGTATTTGTTTGCTAATAATGATTCGTTTTTGTTAAACTTAAATATGTTGTAATTAAACAATTTTTTCGTTTTTATATAATTATTTCTTTTGTTAAGTGCGTCTACTTTATCGTTATCTTTGCTTAGTATATATTGTATTTTAAACTTGTATTGTTCGAGTTGTTCTAATTATCTTACTTGTCTTCTATTAAGCTATTTAGTAGTAATGAAGTACAAAAGATTTTTATAATCTATAAGAATCGTAAGTTCTAATAATTTGTTAATGTATACTCTTTATAATTTTAGAAAAACTACAATAGCAAGTAGTTTCTTGTTATAGATATTATAGTTCTATTTAACTAATAAGAGTTTTCTTAAGAAATATATTATTGAGTGTTATATATCTTCATGCTCTTAACTAAAGCATGCATTGATAACTAAATCTAATGCGTCAATTTTAATTCTATTTAATAATCGTGAATTGTACATCTTTAGTACTAATTTCTTTAAGCATTCTAGTTTAAGATTTTAAAATAATTTTTCTTCTACTAGTTCTTATATCTATGACGTCTTTTTTTTCGTAAAATTCGTCAATAATATTGCATTAACAAAGTAGTTTTTAATAAATTTTTTGTTATAATTTATAAAATTTAGAAAGAATTAAACTTTCTTAACGTTAATAAATAATTTTTATTCTTTAATTGCTCGTAACTTTTTAGAATTTATGCGTACTTCATGTCGTTCAACGACAAATTTAAGAAAGTCAATTTCTTCTTAATGAAATTCGCATTTCTTTAGTTTAAGATGTAGATTTCTTTTATCTAAACATTCTAGTACTTTAAAAATATAATTCACATGTTCTTTCAAAATATTTAAGTAAATTATGATGTCGTTCAAGTATATTATGACAAATCGATTTAGATATTATCGTAGTACATCATTAATTATTTCTTGATACGTTGCTAGAGCGTTCGTAAGTTCAAACGACATTATTGTGTATTTATATAGTTTATATCGTGTGTGAAAAGCTATCTTTTACTTCTTTTCTATCTTTATTCTAATCTAGTTATACGCTTCTCGTAAGTCTAGTTTAATGAAATACTTTACTTCGAACAATTGATTTTGAAGCTCGCTAATGTTGAATAATAAATATTAATTTTTTACTATAATGTTGTTTAGCTTCTAATAATCGACACATAGACGAAGAATTTCGTTCTTCTTAAATACAAAGAAAATCAAGTATCTTGCCTATAATTAGAATTTTTTAATAAATTCTTTCTTTTCGTTTTCTACTAGATATTCGCGAAGTGTTTCTAGCTTCTTTTCGAATAGAATATATATAAGTTTAAACGTAAGTTGCTTGTTTAGTTTAAGTCTAATTTCGTAATTTTACAATTAATGTTTAGTAGACTAATCGCGTCGAGTTGGGTCATCGAGTTCGAGCCAAGTTTCTAGCTCGCCAAAACTCGATTTGGGTTAAAAATCTTGACCCAAGTATTTGAGTTAAGTCAAAGAGTAAATATGAAGTACTTAGCGTATAACTTGGCTCGACTCGCCAAGACTCGAAAAATTTAAATTATTTTTAAAAAAGTGCATTAATTAACTTAATTAAATTGATTAATTTAATTAATTTGTTTATAATATTATATAGTAATGCATTTAGATAATGCATTTGTACGTTATTTGTGCGTTATTATTTTTAAACTATTTTTAGTAATTTAAATAATGCGAATTTTTTTAAAAATAGAAAATCTTGACATTTTAACGTCATTTTCAATTGCTTGGCGAGTCGATTGAGTCGAGTCAAAAAATCGTTGATCCAAGTCGATTCCAAGTCGAGTTAAGAGATTGATATCGAGTATTTGGGTCAAGCTAGAATGTTAGTACCGAAATTCGACCCAACGATCAATCTAATGTTTAGATAAAGTTTCGATCGTTTCCTTTTTCTAAAATAGATGCTCTTAATTGTTGTATATTTGTAATATGTGCTTTAGCGATTCTCTTATTATATTAGATAGTTTAGAGTTCTTTGAAGATTTGTAGTTTTCTTCATTTACTTTGACTTTATGATTTAGTTAACCTTTGTTAATGCTTATTAAGTTAAACTTTATTAGATCGTTCTTTTGCGAAGATGTAAGTTCGTTATTTGCGATTAAGTTTTAAACTTAATCTTTTATTTATTATTGAACGTTGTTGATGCGTAGATTAAATGTGAATTGCGTAATCACATTACGCGAATTTAAGTACTTGTATATTTTAGTTAACTTTTAAATTGTGTTGCTTTAGTTAAGACATTTCTAAAACGATATTGTAAGTAATTATTTCCACTATATTAAAGATTAGTTTCTCGTAATGTTGCTAAATAGCTATTGATAGTAATTTTGTTTTTTTGTTCACTTTTTCATTTCTTGCGAGTAATGAATTTTTATCTACAATCATTAGATTGTAAGCGTTAGACTTCTTTCGAATAAAGTATTCTTTTCTCTCTACAAGAGCTTTAGTTATAAAATTATCTATTGTATTAAAATTAATTATTGCTATAAGTTAACGATCGTTAATTTTAACTAATGTAATAAAACATTGTACATGCGCTATTAAGTTTAGTTGTTGTTGCTAGACTAACATATTGCATTTCTTTAATATGCTCTTTACTAAAAAAATTGAACTTTTTTTTACTTCTATGCTATAATTTTTGCTTCAAACGTCTATTTGCGTTAAGCTTTCTTTTGTTGTTGAATTGCGAACTTTAACTTTCTAGAAAACTAGTTAACTTCGTTTTTTTCTTCTAGATAAGTCTAGCATAAGTCGTTATAGCAAGTTGTTCAACTAAAATTTGCGTATGCTATAAGGTTTAGTTGTTTTATAAGATTGTTAGATATATTCTATTCTTTAATGACATTGTTTTCTAGCTTCTTCTCGCATTCGTTTACGATCTTCGATAAGTTAGCTAAAGTTTTAAGATAATTTGTGATGTCTTCTATGCATTTGTGAAAGTTCTTCTAGTTATACTTTTCGTCTAAGTCAATAATTAAACTATAAGATTTAATAGTTTTCTAGAATGCTTGATTAACTTCTTGCGTAAATGCGAGTGCCTTATTTAATAATGTTTTATCTAGAACTTTCTATAATTAATCTAGATTCTTTATTAAATAATAATTGTCGTTCAATTTAGTCTTAAGAGTGTTCGCCTCTATGTTAATTTGCTTTCTAATGTCGTTCTAGCTATTAAATGTTTCTCTTAACATAACATTGATTTGTCGACGATTTATTAAGTTTCGTAATCGACAATCTCTTGCGAAGTGACTTAGTTTGCCACATAAATAGTACGTTTTCTAAATTTTGTTATTTTGCTTTTCTCTAAAGTTTTTCTCTTTGCGTTATTAAGTAGAATTCAATTTCATAAATGCAAGCTCACGATAATCTAAATTACTATACTTTTAATTAGAACGAAATTCTTTCTAATAATATTTAGTTGTTGACTCAAAGAAGATTCTTGTTCTTTTATGAGATTAATTGTATCGCTTTTTTATAATTCTTTTATATAGCTTGTTGTCGAAATCGATAATTACTTCAATGAGATCAAACATGTCGCTAATGAATTTGTCATCGCGCATAATTTTATTCTTAAGATTGTTCTTAAGATTTCGTCGAAACATTATTATAAGTGCGACATTGTTTCACTTAATAAGATTGACATACTTTTGAAATCTTGCTACGTAATTCGTTGCAAAGATTCGTTAAGTTAAATGCTAAATTACTTTTTTTGCGATTTGTTTTTCGTTAAATGTTTCGAAGATTCTTCGAAGCTCTCTCTTGAAGTTATCGAAATTCGTAAACATTGTTCGAGGATTTTCGTCATAATTCTTTAGATATTTGCGTAAGTTTAATTTGAGCTAGTGCTAGACTCTTCCTTTAAGAAATGTGAATGCGAAAATCGTCTTTTTGTTCGCTAAAATAAAATAGAAGATGAAGTAAATATTTTTTGCATAAGCTAGTTCTTTAAGCCAATTCGATCTTCATAATAGACGTTAGATTTGTTGATTTTTACTTTGTCGTTTTCATCAATAGAGGATCGACGTGATGCTATTAAGTTAGTGCTTAAGATAGAAACGCGTTAATCTAATATAGACATTCTTAAAGTGTTTAAAGTGTTACGCTAATACTTTTGTAAAAGATATTAGAGAGAATTATGTTATTGAAGAAATTTGTAAATGTCTTCAAACAATGCAAGCAATCACTTGATAACAAGAATTTGCAACTTTAGTAGTCGTAATAGTAAGTCTAGACTTAAGATAAGTTAAACACGATTCATAAGAGAGTGGCGTTCGAAAGCTATATATCTTTTCATTATTTGAGATTTAAGATGTTTAAGATGTTTAAAGCATTGATTATCTTAATTATTTTAATCTTGAATTCAAGATGTTTAAGAGTTAAGTCATCTTGATCACCTTAATCTTATTGACAAATCTTTTCTTCCTAATTATCTTGTGAAGAGCGATGCGCGATGGATAGTACTTATTAGCACGCGACTCGTAACAATAATTAGTTTAACTAAATAAAAGCAAAACTACAATTTAAGCTATTATTTTAATTAAAACTAAAGCAAATCTTTAATTAAGAAATTCTTATTATTAATTAATTAATAAACGAATAGAAGTAATAGTAGATTAAAAATAAATTAATTGCGTCGAATTAAGTTATCGAGTTTGAATTAAATATTTAATTTGAATCTTAACAATTTGTATTAATTTGATTCGAAAGTCTTAACAATTTAATTTCTAAAGTTAAAATTAACAATTCGAGTTAATTTCTATACTTAAAGTCGAAATTCAATTCGAAAAATCGACTCGAATTGTTAAAATTACTATTTTTAGTAAATTTTATTATTTAGTAACAATTAATTGATAATTTAATAGAAATAGTTAATTTATTTAAATTAATTGATAAGTATATTAGACTATTTTTATATTATATATTATTAATATATATTATCTAGAAAATAATTAAAAAAATCTAAATTTAAACTAAATTTATACTATTTTTAATATTCTTAATATTCTTAACAATTCGATTCGATTTCTAATATTAAAATCGAAAATCGACTCAAATTAAATTAAGTTAAAATCAAAATAATAGAAATCGAATTAAATTTCGAGTCGATTCCTAATATTAAAATCGAGAAGTCGAATTAATTTCTAAAGTTAAAATTGAAATTTAATCTAACAATTAATCTAATTAAAAAGACTTGATTGCAATAATTCGAAAAAATAAAAAAGTAATAAATAAGAAAACAATACAATATTAAGAGAATATAAGAGAGATAATTTTTATTGTTTTTATTATTTTTGCAAAGATAAACAAATATAGAAAAAAAAAACTTATAAATCTTACTTGTTATTTTTCGAATTTATTATTGTAAACAATTTTTTTAATATATTTGTTATTACTTTTACTATTTATTGTTAAGTTATTTTTGTAGAAATAATAGCTTAAAACTCTAAAAAATTAATAAAACTTTTCTCTAATATATATATATTATTGTTAAGTTAAATAATAAATTCTATAAAAGTTTTCGAATCTTTTTATTATATATTTTTCGAGAACATTAAAAGTATTATATTTTAACAAACTTAATATTATTAGTTTTCTAACACAATCTGCAAATATTTATAACAAATATAGAATATTTATATTTAATAAGATTGTTAAATTGTATCGATACTATAATAAGTTTATAAAGAATTTTATTAAATTTAGTTTTTTCTAGCAAACTAATATATAGTACAAATTAGACTAATTGTATCGATTCGATTATTCAAGTTCAATTTAATTAATCGAATTAAATCTTAACAATTTAATTTTTAAAATTAAAATCGACAATTTGATTCAATTTTAAATTTGAAATCGAAAATCGAATTATTAAATCGAAAAATTAATTCGAATTGTTAAAATTATTATTTTTAATAAATCTTATAATTTTTAGTAACAATTAATTGATAATTTAATAAAAATAGTTAATCTATTTAAATTATTTAACAAATATATTAGAAATTTCTTTTTATAAATATATTACTATTGTGCATTATTTAGAAAATAATAAAAATCTAAATTTAAACTTAATTTATACTATTTTTAGTATTTTTAACATATTTAACAATTCGATTCGATTTTTATTTTTAGAATCGAAAATTAATTTAATTTCAAAATATATAGATCGAGTTAATTTTTAATTCGATTTCTATAGTTGAAATTAACAATTCGATTCGATTTTAAAAGTTAAAATCGAAAATTCAATTAATAGTTAGTCTAAACAATTGTTTCTTTCTCTTTCTTAATAGACTCTTTAAACTTTCTCTTAGCTACAATAGTATCGAATTTTTTTTGGAAAAAAAACAAAAGAAAAAATAACTTAAATTAAAACAAAGATTTAAAAAATCTATTAATTTTATCTCTATTTTCGAAATAAGAATATTTTGCTTCAATATTTTTGAATTAACTTAATTTCAAATAGCTTGCAATATTTATTTTGAACGCTTAATACATTGCATATAATCGATAGATATATTTTAACTTTTCTAGAGTTTAGATTGTTAATATTTGATAATTCTAGAGTTAAAATTTATTATCGACAAACTATCTTCTATAATAGAATTCTCTACTATATATTTAGATCTATTCGAAATCTTTATTCTTTTTAAATAGTTGCTAAATCTAATATTTTTAACTTTTAGAAACTCTTTTTTCTTTTTAATTTTTTGCTTAACTATTTTTGTCGATTCTTCTAGCAAAAACTTCTATAATATTTAGCGTAATTGTCGAATCGTATTTCAACTCGATCGGATTAACTCGTTCAATCCTAATTCTAAGATTAGGCAAATTTTCTAGTTTAACAAGATAAGACGAACAAAGAATGCGCGTCGAATGTTTAACTCAACTTATTAAATCACGTAACGTTACGTGACGCGCTAATTATATGCGATTAATGTAAATCTTGCGCTAGTTTAATCGAGTTAACGCATAGATAAGATAAGATAAGATAAGATAAGCGAATGCTAACGCGACGAAGTTAGCTCGAATTCTTGACATTAATTCGACAAAATCCAATTCTAAGATCGAGTTTGCGCCTTGATTCTAACTCAATCCTACGAGATCCAAGAGCGTGAATTAGGTTGAAAAAAAAGTATTCGACTCAATTTATCGATCACACTAATAATATTTAATATCTAGAAAAATCTCTTTTCGATTTAACTTCTTTAATCTTTACTATTGTTTAATTTAACTTATTGCTCTCTTTATTTTTTGACAAAAAGTTAGTATTTAATTTTATTGCAATTATTTTAATTACAAGATTTCGAATACAATTTTGCGCTCTTTATTAAAGACAAAACTTTATTGTCTTAAACTTAATTTTTGTATTGTTAACATTCGCATTTGATAAATCCTAACTTTAGTTCTAGATATATATAGATCTATTATAACAAAAGTTGCAATTTTGTGTTACTAATATTTAGACTTTGTGCGAGATTAAGATTAGAATCTTGCATTACTTGCGAGAATCTAAAGATTTAAGTCAAGCTTTGCGAAAGACAATTTTAGAATTTCTTAATATTGCGTTTATAGATGCGTTCGATCTATATAATAATTATAGTTTGCTTGCGTAAAATGCGCACACGTTCTCTTAATTTATTAGATTTGTCTCAAAAGTAAAGTTTGCTCAAATCGACAAAATTTAATATTTAAATCGAAAAACGTAATAGTTTGATACAATTGTACAACTAGCAAGCAATTGCAAACATTTGTAGATATTGCGAATATCAAAACTTTACGCGTTAAAACGTAGTTTAATTTAATAAAGATTTTGCAACTTTGTTAAATATAGAGAAAACAAAACAAGCTCTTCGAGTAGATTTTGTCTCGACAATACTAATTTAAGTATGTAGAGTAAATAGATCTATAAGATCTACAAAATCTTGTAAATATCTTAATCTTTATTAGCTCGATCTATCTCTCGAAACGCGAATAAAGAGACAACTTTATTTTTTTTGTCTTTAAAATTATTAAATATATAATAAATTCAATTGTTTCTATTTAGATATGTTTCTTTATTTGCTTGTAAAATTGTTAAATCTAGATAAATCTATTGTCTATATAAATTGTAACAAAACAAATATCTATTAAATCTTAGTTAAGATTGATTGTTTTCAGAAATAAGAGCAAATTCTTAATTGTTTTAAGTAATTTTTTGAGATTGTATTTAGATTGTTACTTAAGTTTGCAAAATAACAACTTGCAAAGTTTTTAAAGATTAAGTTATTATTTGCTAGATTATTTAGTAAACTTTGTTCTCTATTATATTTTATGCGCTATTAATTTTAGACTCTTTAAAAACTCTTGTTAAAATATTGAGTATTTTGTTAGTTTTTAAGTTTCTAATTGCAATTGCAAGTAATATTAAAAAAGAAAAAACTATTTTAGTAATAATTATTTTCTTTATTAGCGTTGTTTAAATTAATTTTGTGTTTAAATATTATTCTTGTACAAATATTTCAAAAAAAATCTCTTAAATACTACAAAAATTTAATATATTTATTTGTTTAATTAATTTCAAGAAGCTTCGAAGAAATAAATCTAAATTAACAATTATATTTGCAAATATTATTCGACTTCTTTTTTATTATATCTTTTAAAAACTTTAGAAAGAAATAAAAGTTAATCTTTTGATTAAAATTCTTATCTTTATATTTTTTCTTTAGTTTTTTTACTAACTTATATTACTTATTAGCTTGTTAAAAAGAGCTAAATTTAATAAAATTCTCTATAAGTTTATTATAGTATCGAGACAATTTGACAATTTTATAAAATATAGAAATTCTATACTTGTTACAAAGATTTGCAAAGTGCAATACTTCTAATATTTTCGAAAAGAATATAGAAATTATATAGCAATAGAGCGTATCAATTTCTATAAAATTTGTTATCTAGTTTAACAACAATATATATATATTAGAAGAGAGTTTTGTTAACTTTTTAAAGTTTTAAATTATTGTTTTTACAAAAGTAGTTTAATAATAAATAGTAAAAATAATAACAAATAAATTAAAAAAACTATTTGCAATAACAAATTCGAAAAATAATAATTTAGATTTACAAATTTCTTTTTTTTGTACTTGCTTGTCTTTTCAAAAACAATAAAAATAATTTTTCTTATACTCTTTTAACGTTGTATTGTTTTCTTGTTTATTATTTCTTTGTTTTTTAGAATTTTTGCAATTAAATTCTTTTAATCTACTATTACTTTTAGTTGTCTATCGATTAATTAATAGTAAGAACTTTTTAATTAAATATTTGCTCTAGCTTTGATCGAAAATTTAGCTTAAATAGCGCTTTTGCTCTTATTTAGTTATATTAATTATTTTATTGCGAAATCTTCTTTAATAATATTACTTCGATTAATAATTAATTAGCTATCTTTATTGTAGAAACTAGTAACAATTTTAATAAAATATCTTAATTTTAAAACTTGCGACTTTAATTGCTATTAATAATTTTTTAATTTTAATTTTTCTTTTTTTGCTCTTTTAGTTTAACAACATCTTAATTCTTAAATTGTTAATCTTGTATTTTTAAGTTTTAAATAGACTAATCGCGTCGGATCGAGTTATCAAGTTCGAATCGAATACTCGATTTAAATCTTGACAATTCGTATTAATTCGATTCGAAAGTCTTGACAATTCGATTTCTAAAGTTGAATTAACAATTCGAGTCGATTTCTATACTTGGAATCGAAATTTAACTTGAAAAAAGCGATTCAAATTGTCAAGACTACTATTTTTAGTAAATTTTATTACTTTTAGTAACAATTAATTAATAATTTAATAGAAATAGTTAATCTGTTTAGATTAATTAATAAATATATTAGAAATTTCTTTTTATAAATGCATTACTACTAAGCATTATCTAGTAATTAATAAAAAATCTAAACTTAAACTTAATTTATATTATTTTTAGTATTCTTAACATTCTTGACAATTCGATTCGATTTCTAATATTGAAATCGAAACTCGAGTCGAATCGAGTCGAATTAATTTCAAAATAATAGAAATTAAATCGAGTTTCGAGTCAATTTCTAATATTGGAATTGACGAGTCGAATTGATTTCTAAAGTTAAAATCGAAACTCGACTTAACAATCAATCTAGTTTTAAAGTTTCTAATTTTCAATAATTTGTTAAAGTTAACTTGTCTTTTATATTTTTTTTCTAGTACTTTTGAATTTTTGTAATTTTAAGATTGTTTTTAGAGATATATTGATAACTTAATATTTTAATATTTGTTATTGTAATTAAAATCTCGTCTTCGACTTTAATATAAAAAACTAAAAATAGAATTTCGATTAGTAAAGAACTATAACAACAAAGATTTATCGCAATATATATATAAATTGTACTATATAATCTAATAGTATATTAAATAACTAAGATTCTAAGATTTAAATAGAAGAGATCGCATATATATATTACGCTAGTACTTTCGTAAGAAATATTAGAGAGAATTATGTTATTAAAGAGATTTGTAAACGTCTTTAAACAATGCAAGCAATTACTTGATAACAAGAATTGTAGCTATAAACAATCTTATGTTTAATAAATCTTTACAAGTAATTTAATAAATTAAATAACAATAAGTAAAGACTTAAAATAAGTTGAACACAATTTATAAAAGAGTCATGTTCAAGATCTATATACTAATAAGATTTCTTTATACTTAGTATGCTTAATATATTTAAAGCTTAAGTTTATTGAGCTTTTTAAACATTTGCTTAATATGTTTAGTCATTAAAATTATTAAGTATGCTAAACTTGTATATATTTATATTTTGTATTACAAAGTTCTAAAAACTTCTTATATTAATCTAGTTTTAAATAAAGTTGTAACATTTTTTTTCTCAAGTGCTTTCGTTTTAAAAACAAACTTTTTCTTTTATTATGTTTAAGATATTTGCAAATTCTATTCGTCGACTTAATGTTATTGCAAAGAGAAAACAAATAAGTTGTCGCATTAAAATGTGTCTTTACAATCTTTATTTCGATCAAGATATTAAGTGCTTAATTATTAAGAGATTTTTTTGCTATATTGATTGTAAGTGCTTCAATCGAAAATATAATTTAATCTCTTCGAATAAAAAGATAAATAAGATAATAAATGTTATTAAGAAATTAAATAACAAGATTTTTAAATTTTAAATAAAAATTTGTTGTTTGAAAAAGCAACGCAAACATTGATTGCAAAAGAAAAAAGCAATAAGTAATATAAAAGCGCAAAACATTCTTAAGTTAAAGACAAACGAACAAGAAAAGAAAAAAAAACGAGTTAATTTGTACGTTGCTTTTGCTCTTAACGACAAGTTCTCTAATTTTAATTTTGCTTTGTTCGAGATATTTTCTCGAACTATAAAAGAGTTCTTATAGAACTTTCTTTTTAAGCTAGCTTTTATTGAAATTTCTAAATAATTATTAAGATTCTTCTTTGATTTTTATGTGTTCTTTAAGATAGAATATTTTTTTTACTTAATAAAATAATTTTAATCTTGCTTCTTTAAGATTTGCTTTACTTTATATTTGCTTTCTTTTTAAACTTTGTAATAAAAATTTTTTATATAAATATATTGAAATCGACTAATTTTAACAATAAAATATAAAATACTAAAAATACTTTGACGTCTCTAAGTAAGTCGAATTCGTAATTGATTGATTTCTTTGTCTTCTTAATAAAAAATAATTCAACTTTGACATAATTTAATTTTTTGCTTAATCTTCTTATCTTAAGATTTTTTATAAAAAATATATTTTATTTTTCTTCTTTAGTTAAGATGTTATTTTTCGTTTTTTGTTCTAATACTTGATCGACTTTTTTTGCATTTTTAAGATGTTGTTGTATATTCTTTTTAATATCGCTACTTTTTCGATAACTAATTGAGCTAATAGATGCTTTTGCTCTTTTTTAAAGAGATTAAATTCTTTGTTATAGTTAACGAAGAATAAAGTTATCTTAATAATATTCAAAATCTTTGCATTTAGTGTCAATTAAACTATAAATAAAAGTAATATTCAATTGTTATAAGTATTGTTAACGTCATGTCTTAAATATTGCTTTAAACTTTAATTTGTTCGCTTTATTTAATTATTCGTAATCGAATAATAAATAATAAACATTCTAAGTCTTGTTTCTAACATTAATAGAAGTGTTTTTCAATAGTTAGACGTAAAGAGTTTGTCTTTATTATTAATTAATTCTTTAAATATATTATAATATCGTATAAGTCGATTTAATACAATGTATTTTAGTTGTTTTGCTATAAACTTCTCTTTGCATGCAATAATATATAAATACTTAATAAGTTTGTCAATTATTATTAATATTAAATTATATTTATCTCTAGTTGCTAAATTTGTCGACTTAGATAACTAATTAATAAAGTTTATCGTAACTTTATTTTATAACAATTTAAATAATTTCTAATATTAAATTTTGTTATAACTCGCATAGATATTATGTTTGTTTTGCTAACAATTAAGATATTGTTTAATATATATCTTAACAACTTGTTTTATTTAAGAAAATTAACAATGCTAATATAAAAGTTAAAGAATTTTAATTATTTTTAAGTGTTTTTGCAATAATTCGTTATAATATTCTTTTATATATTCGTTAATTTTGTCGATAAATATCTAGAGTTTTTCTTTCTTTATTGAAAATTCTTTCTTATTGTCTTTAAATATTCGTAAGATAACATTTAACTTATATTTATTTACTAATAATAATTTGTTTTTGTTGATTTTAAGTATGTTATAATTAAACAATTTCTTCGTTTTTATATAATTACTTCTTTTGCTAAATACGTCTACTTTATTATTATCTTTGTTTAATATATATTGTATTCTAAACTTGTATTGTTCGAGTTGCTCTAATTATTGCATTTGTCTTTTGTTAAGCTATCTAATAGTAGTAAAGTATAAAAAAAAATTGTAATTTATAAGAATTGTAAATTCTAAAGATTTTTCGATATATATTTTTTATAATTTTAGAGAGACTATTATAGCGAGTAGCTTCTTGTCGTAAATATTATAATTTTGTTCAATTACTTGAAGTTTTCTCGAAAGATATATTATTAAATGTTATATATTTTTATGTTTTTAATTAAAGTATACATCGATAATTAAGTTTAATACGTCGATTTCGATTTTGTTTAACAATCGTAAATTGTATATTTTTAGTATTAATTTCTTTAAGCATTTTAGTTTAAAATTTTGAAATAATTTTTTTTTTATTAATTTTTATATTTATAACGTCTTTTTCTTTGTAAAATTTGTCAATAATATTATATTAACAAAGTAGTTTTTAATAAAATTTTGTTGTAATTTATAAAATCTAAAAAGAATTAAACTTCTTTAACGTTAATAAATAATTTTTATTCTTTAATTGCTTGTAGTTTTTCGAAATTTATGCGTACTTTATGTTGTTTAACAACAAATTTAAGAAAGTTAATTTCTTTTCAATAAAACTCGCATTTTTTTAATTTAAAATATAATTTTTTTCTATTTAAACATTTTAATACTTTAAAAATATAATTTATATATTTTTTCAAAATATTTGAGTAAATTATAATGTTGTTCAAGTATATTATAACAAATTAATTTAAATATTATCGTAATATATTATAAATTATTTCTTAATACGTTATTAAGACGTTCGTAAACTTGAATAATATTATCGTGTATTCATATAATTTATATTGTGTACAAAAAGTTATTTTTCATTTTTTTTTGTTTTCATTCTAATTTAATTGTACGCTTCTTGTAAGTTCAATTTAATAAAATACTTTACTTCAAATAATCAATTTTGAAGTTCGCTAATATTAAATAATAAATATCAATTTTTTATCGTAATATTGTTTAGTTTTTAATAATTAATATATAAACAAAGAGTTTCGTTCTTCTTAAATACAAAGAAAATCGAATATTCTATTTATAATTAAGGTTTTTTTATAAATTTTTTTTTTCGTTTTTTGCTAGATATTCGCGAAGTGTTTTTAGCTTTTTTCGAATAAAATATATATAAGTTCAAATATAAGTTGCTTGCTTAATTCAAGTTTAATCTCGTAATTTTACAATTAATATTTAGATAAAATCTTAATTGTTTCTTTTTCTAAAATAGATGCTCTCAATTGTTGTATATTCGTAATATGTACTTTAGCGATTTTTTTGTTATACTAGATAATCTAAAACTCTTAGAAAATTTGTAGTTTTTTTTATTTACTTTAACTTTGTAATTTAATTAATTTTTGTTAATATTTGTTGAATCGAACTTTATTAAATCGTTTTTTTGCAAAAATGCAAATTCGTTACTTGCGATTAAGTTTTAATTTAATCTTTTATTTATTATCGAACGTTTTTAATGCGTAAATTAAATATAAATTGCGTAATTATATTGCGCAAATCTAAGTACTTATGTATTTTAGTTAATTTCTAAGTTGTGCTACTTTAATCAAGACATTTTTAGAACAATATTATAAATAATTATTTTTACTATATTAAAGATTAGATTCTCGTAATATTGTTAAATAACTATCGATAATAATTTTGTTTCTTTGTTTACTTTTTTATTTTTTGCGAATAACAAATTTTTATTTACAATTACTAAATTGTAAGCGTTAAGCTTTTTTTAAATAGAATATTTTTCTCTCTTTACAAAAGCTTTAATTATAAAATTATCTATTGCATTAAAATCGATTATTATTGTAAATTAATAATCGTTAATTTTAATTAATATAATAAAATATTGTGCGTATGTTGTTAAGTTTAGTTGTTGCTATTAAACTAACATATTGCATTTCTTTAATATGCATTTTATCAAAAAATCTAAACTTTTTTTTGCTCTTGTGTTGCGACTTTTGTCTTAAACGCTTGTTTGCGCTAAGCTTTCTTTTATTATTAAATTGTTAATTTTGATTTTCTAAAAAACTAATTAACTTTGTTCTTTTTTTAAATAAGTTTAACACAAGTTGTTGTAACAAAATGTTTAATTAAGATTTGCATATACTATAAGATTCAATTGTTTTATTATTGCATCAAGTATATTCTTTTCTATAGTAACATTATTTTTTAATTTCTTCTCGCATTTGTTTATAATTTTCAATAAATTAGCTAAAGTCTTAAAATAATTCGTAATATTTTTTATACATTTGTAAAAGTTTTTTAAGTTATACTTTTCGTCTAAGTTAATAATTAAATTATAAGATTTAATAATTTTTTAAAATGCTTAATTAATTTTTTGCATAAATGCGAATGTCTTATCTAATAGTATTTAATTTAGAACTTTCTATAATTGATTTAAATTCTTTATCAAATAGTAATTATTGTTCGATTTAGTCTTGAAAGTATTTGTCTTTATATTAATTTACTTCTTGATATTGTTTTAACTATTAAATATCTTTCTTAACATAATATTAATTTGTGAACAATTTATTAAGTTTTATAATTAACAATTTCTTGCGAAGTAACTTAATTTGTTATATAAATAGTACGTTTTTTAAAATTTATTATCTTGCTTTTTTTTAGAATTCTTCTCTTTGCGTTGTTAAGTAAAATTCAATTTTATAAATACAAATTTATGATAATTTAGTTTATTATGCTTCTAATTAGAACGAGATTCTCTTTACTAATATTCGATCGTTAATTCAAAGAAGATTTTCGTTTTTTTATAAAATTGATTGTATCGCTTTTTTATAATTCTCTTATATAGCTTGTTGTCGAAATCGATAACTACTTTAATAAGATCGAATATATTACTAATAAATTTATTATTGCGCATAATTTTGTTCTTAAAATTGTTTTTAAAATTTTGTTGAAATATTGTTATAAGTACAACATTGTTTTACTTAATAAGATTAATATACTTTTGAAATCTTATTGCGTAATTTGTTGCAAAAATTTGTTAAATTAAATATTAAATAACTTTTTTCGCAATTTGTTTCTTGTTAAATGTTTCGAAGATTTTTTGAAGTTCGTAAACATCGCACGAGAATTTTTATTATAATTCTTTAAAATACTTGCGTAAATTTGATTTAAATTAATGTTAAGCTCTTTCTTTAAAAAATATTAATGCGAAAATCGTTTTCTAATTCGTTGAAACAAAATAGAAAATAAAATAAATATTTACTTGTATAAATTAATTCTTTAGATCGATACGATCTTTATAATAGACGTCAAGTTTGTTAGTTTTTATTTTGTCGTCTTTATTAAACGTTAATCGATATAATATTATTAAGTTAGTATTCGAAGTAAAAGCGCGTTAATTTAATATAGACATTCTTAAAGTATTCAAAGTGTTACGCTAATACTTTCGTAAAAAATATTAGAAAGAATTATGTTATTAAAGAGATTTATAAACGTTTTTAAACAATATAAGCAATTACTTAATAACAAGAGTTGCAACTATAGACAATCTTATGTTTAATAAATTTTTATAGATAATTTAATAAATCAAGTAACAATAAGTAAACACTTAAGATAAGTTGAACACGATTTATAAGAAAGTCGTGTTCGAGATCTATATACTAATAAGATTTCTCTATGCTTAGTATGCTTAATATGTTTAGAATCTAAGCTTATTAAGCTTTTTAAACATTTGTTTAGTATATTTAGTTGCTAAGATTACTAAGTATGCTAAATCTATACGTATTTATATTTTGTATTACGAAGTTCTAGAAACTTCTTATATTGATCTAGTTCTAAATAGAGTTATAACAATATATTGCAAATAGATTGCTAATATTAATAACAAGCATCTTTAAGTCTATAGTCTAATATTATCTAGTTACTTAATTATATTATCTTTTCTATATATAAGTTATAGTATCTTTATAATAATAACTAATATCTTAGTAAATAGCAACAATAATATATTTTCTTGCGCAAAGTATTGCTAAAATTATATTTGTAATTGATTGCAGATAGTTTCTCTTAATTCTACAATTACTTTATTGGAAATTGTATTTAATTGCAAACTTATTAAATATTTTTGCAATCTATAAACGAAGCGCAAACATATAGAAGACTTAACTAATAATTTTTATAGTTGGAAATTTTGTTAACAAATAGAAAATTTTACTTTAGATAAAATATTGATAAAATAAGTTAAAAAGATCGATACTTTGAATCTAGACTATTATATATATAAGCTAAAAACTATTGTTGTCTAGATAGCACAAGCTAGTGACACTAAGTATATCAAGATAATTAACTATATAACAAAAAATCGAAAGACTATAAAATACACTCTCGAAACAATTAAATATATTTAAATATTTGTTAAGCTTACAATTAATAAAGTTTTTTAAAATCGAGATATTGCAAAACTAGTACAAAATAAAGAAATTAACTATAATAGATAATCAATTCTATATAATAACAATAATTTAGTATAGAAGAATTTTTTTAGTTTAAAAATTTAGCAAGATATAATATTTATAGCAATCTTTTTATTTGTTTTAGTATATTATTTTTAAAAGCAATATTTTATACTAAAAATATATTAATAGATTTACAATTTCGAAGATTAAAACAATTGCAACTTAAATATAATAAAGAAATAAAGTTTTTCAATATATTAAAATATAAATACTGGCAAAAATATACTTATATTTACGAGAAAAAGATATTTAATTAATATTTTAAAGTATAGTATATTGTTAAAACAATATAGTGTTGCGCATTTATTTCTTTTATAAATAAAATCTATTATTCAAATTATTGCGCTTTCTTTTCTATTTATAAATATTTTTAGTACAATCTTTTGTTACTAATATTAATCGATAAGAAGATACAATAGCTTTTTTTAATTTTATTAATTGTTATACTAATATAAGTTAGATAAAAACGTCTTAATTTAATATATTTTAATTTTACAAATCTTTCAACATATTAAAGCAAATCAATTTTCGCAATTTGTTAACTTATTTTTAGCTTGTTACACAAGTAAACAAAAACATTTAATATAGTTTACTTAATTTTGCGAAATAGTAAATCAAAAATTACAATTTTAAACAATACAACTAAAATATTAATATTAATATAATTAATATAAATTAAGTCTTCGATCTTGTTACAAAAACTTTTAATTAAAAAATGTTAAACAATTGCAAAATATTGCTTTTAGAGTATTTATATTTAAATATAATATTTTTGAAAATTATTAATTTTTTTTTCGAGTAGCTTTGTAATAGTCTATTTATTAAATATTTCTTGCTATATATTCGAAGAATATTATTAGTTTAATTATAATAATTACAAAGAAATTAGAACTTTTTACTATATTATATATAATTAGAGTTTATATTAAAACTACTCTTGTATACTAGAATCTAAAATAACTAATTGCAAAGATTGTATTAATTGTATATTCTCAACTTGCAATATTACTTTTTTAATATAAAAAATATATTTAACAAATTTTCTAAATATTTAGTTAGAATTTTTTATTTTATATTTATCGATTCAATTTACAATAAAACTTAAAAATAAGATTAACTTTTACAATCTCTTGCAAAATCTTTAATACTATTGATTAAATATACAAGTTAATATTCGAATTTAAATTATAAAAGATTTCTTTAATTAAACAAGCAAAAAGCAATTTCGAAACTTAAAATTTAAAAGATTTCTAATACTTTTTAATTTTCTTAAGCGCTAAATTTGCAAAATCGAATATAAGATAGTATTGACTAGATATATGTAATTAATATACGATAATATTTGTATTTTTTTTATCTTTAACAAAAAACAAAACTAATATCTTATTTGCTATCGCTTTTCTACAATCGATTTTATATAGTTTTTTTCGAAAAAACAACTGTTTATTAATAGACTATTGTTCGATTACATTATTTAATAATATAAATAGTAAAAATAATATTAATATCTTTTGCAAAATCGACTTTCTCGAATAGAAAAATAATATTAACAATAGTTTAATCGACTTTAAAGAGAAACTATTTTAAAGCTTTTCTTCTATATTTGTTTTTTAAATATTTAATATTGTAGAAAATAAATTTAAAAGATCGAAATTATTATTTTCGAATAAATTTAAAAAATATTGTTAAGAATTGTTAAAAGTAAAAGAAAAATTCATAAAAAATAAAATTCATAACTTATAAATCAAAAAATCTTACTATTAATTAATTATTGTAAATTAGCAATACAAAGATATCTTAAATATCGAATAACTATAAAAATAAATATAAAGATACTCTTTTATTTTTTATCTTTTAATTTGTTTATATTTTTTCTTAAATTTTGTTAAACAATTTTAATAATTTCTTTTAGAATTTTATTGTACAATATTACACTATAGATAAATTTAATTACGCTATTGTTAAATTAGTTACAAAAAAATTAAATTAAAGAGTTTTTAAATTCTAAAAATACTTTAGTAAATTTAGTTGTTATTTTTAACAAATTTACAATTAAAAATAATACGCGCTATTATATATAGATAGTCGAACAAAAAAAATTAAAAAATAATAAACGACTATTAGATAGTATTTAAATAATAAAGTACAAAAGTTTTCTAAAAATATTTGTTAAAATTATAAAATTATAAAATTTAATAGTTAACAAAATTACTTCGAAGATACAATAATATAAAACAATATTTCTTAAATTATTTGCAATTGTTGCAATATTATCTTAGTTTATTTTAGAATAGATAAAAGATTAACAAGCAATAGATTGTTATATATAAAAAAATATATTTAAAATACAAACTATATAAAGATTGCAAATTGCAAAACCTTAAAGCAAATATTTATTAAAAGTAATATATTTAAAAAAGTAAGCAACTTCTTATAGATATATAGTCTTTAAATAAATAAAAATATTGTTAGAAATTTGCAAGCTTTTTCAAATACTATATTAAAGTATAAAGATGCTAACAATAGAATAGAATTTCAACAATTATTACGTAAAAAAAAAAGTTTTACAAAAAAGAATTCTAGATTAGTTACTACAATAGATTGTAGCAATTAAAATGTTATTTTATATTATTAAAAATATTAAGACTTAACAATTGTTTTTTTGTATTAATATTAACGTTTAATTCTCATATATATTTATAATTAAAAACTGTTCTCTAAAACAATTAATTAAAATAAAGTAAACTTGTTAAAATATTTGTTTTGTAATAGTATTAAGCTTTTATAAACTATAAATATATAATTAATCTTTAATTGTTAATTCTATTTAACAATAATTGTTTTCTTTATTAATAACAACTAGTATTACTATTAAAAACTTATAAAATTTAAATATATTGTCGACAAATATATAGAAAAAAATATAGCAATCTTGATTAAGAATATTCTTTAGCAATATAGTATTTCGCGCAAAATTCTAACAATTACTATTAACAATATATTTATAGATAATTTTTTTTACTATTTTGATATTTACGTATTTATAAGTACGCAAGATATTTTAAGAATTATATCTATATTTGTTAATATTAATAATATTAATAATAATACAAACAACGCTATTAATAAAGTTTAGAACAATAATAAGAACAAAAAAATAGTAATTGTATTTAGTATTTGCTTTGTCTAATATATATATTGTAGCTTGTAATAAAGACGTTACTTAAATATATATAGATAACTTTATTTAATAAAAAGTTTTAGAAAAACTAAAATAAAAATAAAAATAAGTCGAATATTAAAGACTTAAATAAATTGTTAATAACGCTAACAAAGATATCAAGTTTTGTATTAATCTTTCTAGTAATTATTGATGTCTATATAGATATATAGATTAATTGTCTTTATTAATATTAGCTCTTAACAAAAAAAGCTTTTTAAACAAATTTAATAGTTAAAATTTAAGAAAAAAAGAACAAAGACTAAGTTAAGTTAAACTATATTAAAAGTTGTTTGCACAAAACTTAATTATATATAATTCTTAAAATTCTTTCAAGATATTAAAATATAATAGAGCTTAATATATTATATAATTGTTTAGATTTACTTGTTATATAAAGATTAAAATAAATATTTTATTTAATTTGTTAGTTCTTATTTGCAACTTAGATTTAACAAATAGAGTTAAATTTAATATTTAATTAAAATTCCTAATTTATTTTGTGTTTGTATTAAGATTTTGAATATAATTAACACTTTTACTATTTATTGTATCTTTAAAATATATAACAAATTGTTCACTATATTAGAATCTTTTAAAGTGTGTTTAAGATATAGAAATATAAAATAAAATAAAATAAAAATATATTAATAGCAATAAAAATAGTTGAAATTGAATTTTTTAACTGCTACAATAAAACTTAGAATGCGCTAGACTATCTCTATAGCAAAACAATTCTACTTTATTCAATAGAAAGCAACGCAATATTTGAGAAAACTTCGTAAAAAACAAAATTTAATTAATTTGTTTAAAGAATATTTATTAAAATGCACTTAAAATAGACTATAAAATATATAAAATATTAATAAATGCGTAAAATTTTTAATCTAATTGTAAATTCTAGATTTTAGAAAATATATTAGATATCAAAGAGATTGCAAAATTATTTAATACTAGAACTAATAAGTTTAAATAGTACAAAGATAATAATATATCAAGTTTACGTTTTTTAACTATCTTTGTATCTATATATTTTGTAGATTTATTGTATTTAAATTATATTAAACTTCTAGTAGTATATAAATTTTTACTTAAATCTGATATTTTTATATAATAATAACAATTAAGTTCTTAATTGTTAATAATATTGCAATTGATGCAAGATATTTTTGCAATTATATTTATTGCTATCTTCTACAACAATTGTTCTTAATATCTTTTTAAATATATAGATTGTACAAGTTATTTAATCTAACAACTATATAAGCAATTGTAATTGTTAAACAATACAACTTTAAAAAGAACAAACTTTAATATCTATATTCAAATTTTAAAAACAAAGGTTTCTTAGAGAAACTTGAAATAAAGTATAAAATACAAATTATAGTTGTTGTAGCTTAACTAATCTATATTAGTAGCAACAAAAAAACGAAAAAGAAAGAAAAAGAAAAACAAAATATACAATTGCAAATGCGTACAAAATTAATTTAGAAAATATTATTAGTATTACAATATTAATACAAGTATAGATAAAAACTAGATTAAAGAATTTTTTTTTTAGTTGTAAGTTAACTTTGTATTAGAATATATTGTAATTTGTCTACAAACTATATAAACAAGTTACAAAAAAGTTGTTAAATAATAAAGTTAAAAGAATTTGTTGCTATTGTTTGCTAGAAAGTATAAATTACTATTAACATTTATTAAAAGATTAAGATTGTTAAAATTGATAAAAAAATAGATAAAAGATTGCAAGTATTACTATTTTTAACTTCTTTTGTTTTAATTATATTTTTAGATTTATAGATAATTTTAAATTTGAACAATAGTTTAGTTTGTAATTAAGTTAAAATAATACTTATAAAAAGTATTAAAGTTAATATTTTTATAATTTATTTTAATAATTTAAGAGTTAAGATATTCTAAATATTGTTTTAATATATAAAATAAAATTTTACAAGTTATATTTTGAGTAAAATGTTTACTTAAAGTATAAATCAAATCAAAAAAATATATATTTTAGCAAAAATAGAGATTTAAATTTTTTTTAGAATTTTTTTTTTTTTGATACTTAATAATTATTGCGTAATATATTGAATATTTATTCTAATAGTTTAGTAATTAGAACAATCTAGATATTTCTATAAGTATTGTAAAAAGCTAATTCTTAATATATCGAAACAATATTTAGATAATTAGAAATTCGAATTTTTCTTAAAATATATATATTGATTATTTTTTAATTTTGTATTTTAACAATAGTTAGAAAATATTGTATAAATATCTTGCATAATATTGCAACTAATAATAACTAGAAAAATTGCTAGAAATAGAACAATTTATATTTGCTAAATATATCTACTTTAGACAAAGTATTTAATATTGTATTAAATCTATTATAACTCTTTAATTCTAATATTATTATAGATAGAAAACTTATATATAATTTCAAAATCTATATATTATCTTAAGTTATTAATACCAAAATAAAGAGTTTGTTCTAGACAAATTTGCAAAGAAATATTAATATTAATATTAATTATTATACTATTAGCAATTACAATATAAAAACAACTTTATACAATAACTATTCTATAGTTTTGTATTTCTCTAGTAGTTATTTAGTTTTGTAGATTTAATATAAGTTTAATTTAATTTAATAAAATCTATATTGCAAAATTGTTATTTTTAATTTAAAGTTATAGTATTTTATAAACTAAATTTCTAAACAAATTTGTAACAATTTAATTGTCGAAGCAATTCTAGTAAATACAATTAATATTATAGAAATTAAATCGACTATTGTTTTATTTTTGAAAAAATATTTTGCTATAATATATATTAAGTATCTTAGAATCTTAGCTACTTAATATACTATTAAATTGTATAGTACAATTTATGCATGCATTGCAATAAGTCTTTGTTGTTGTAGTTGTCTACTAACTAGAATTCTATTCCTACTTTCTTATAATAGTATAGCGGAATTGGGAGAAAGCAATATATCTCGTTGCTTAATATTGATATTCTCTAGCGACAAGATATGCTTGTACAGAGATCAAGCAATGTTGTTGTCAAGAAAATAAAATAAACGCTTGTACAAGTAAGCAAGCAAGCTATTGACAAGCAAGCAAACAAGCAAGCAAGCGAATAAGCAAAGAAATAATGTAAACAAGAGCAAAATCGCGCCCGATAGTAATCGACAGAAATTAACGTGCATCCAGCGATCAGGCTCGCATCCGGGATCTAATCAAACAACGGTAAAACGTAATGTCCTTGGCATTACGTGCTTGGCACGTTATGTAACAATACTCGCAAGCGGACGTCGAGCCTGATGCCAATGAAGCAACCTTCGCGCTTATATCTGGCCAAATGTGGGTGTGTGCGAAGATTCTACCAATACGAAGAGGCCACAGCCGCGGGGTAGCACAAGTGACAAGGGTACTTTAATGGGTCTCTTGGCGGGATAAGGGGGCACGTTTCAAAAGGAACAGCTTGGGTCAAGGGTGTAGATCTCTAATCCCCTGCGCTAGCGAGAATTTATACCTAGGGTCCAGCTCGTATCAATCGTGCTGCAGTCTGCATCTCCATCTGCGTTCAGCTCGATGTTTCTCCCGAGGCTGCCGCTTTGCTCTAGAAGTTTTCTATTGGCGATCACATGCCTATGGAAAGCTGGCGATCATGCAGCCGCGAGTAGCGAACAACAAGGCTCTCAGCATTCGCGTTCTCACGGATAAGACTCACTCATCTCGGCTGTATGATATTCCCTGCGCGTTCAACAGATTGACGAGGCTCTGTATCTGTTCCTCCGAAAGTTCAAGGACATACTCAGAATAACGGTTGAACCCACCTGTCCACCAACATCTAGGTATTGTCTGTAGGGTCTCCAACCTTGAGGCTAGCATCTAGGCTCGATATGGGCGCTACTGGCAGCTTATATCTGTTCTTTCCAAGAGGCTGTAATACATCTATGCACGATTCAAGACGTTCATCATTATCGGAGAACGAAGCTCATGATGCCTGTCAAATGTTGTTCTGGCAATTGGACTTCATGCCTGTGGTACAGTATCCGTTCACAAGCATTACTTGGTACACTTGTCTTACCCTCACTTCTAGGCTCTCACACTGCAACAGATCCTAGTCTCCCTGTCTTCTCTAATCGGTAAAGGTAAACAGCAGGTGATCCCTACTGTCGTGAGGCGCCGTCGTGAAGACCGTTATCGACTCGATGTTCCTGGAACCGAATTCCGCCGGGTGCTGCGTCAGCAAGTTGAAGACTCCTTTGCCATGGGCCGTTGATAACAGAGCCATGTATTGCTCGTCATTCGGTGTGAATCTTCTTCCTGGCCAGTGGGGGGTTTGCGAATACACAGCCTTGGCGATGATTTCTCTAGTCGCCTCAGTTATGATATGGTGTCTGAAGACGTGCTTCAGGTTACCCGGTGGTCTTCCTGCTTTTCGTGATAAATCCACCCAAATGATCCAGGTAACATCCGACCATCTCGAGACAAATGGAAGTTCTTTTGCCCAATCTCGTGGCAACCGTCGTCCGCTGCGTTCGTACTGCTCCTTCAATTTAAAAGCCGGGCTGAAGTTAAAAGCTGCAACAATCGTTTTGCCAGGCCTAAGTACATCCTGCAGTCAGCGTTGCTCTGTAGGGTAGGGTAATGAGATAGCTAACGGGTCGCTCAGAGAGGGTCGCGCTGAAAACGCTAGAGTTTCTTGGAACCCTCGGAAAAGGGTAGAAGATGCTCAAAATTTACTTACACGTTATAATAATTGCCAAAATTTCCCATAGTGGCTTGCTATTCAAGCTTGTCATAAGCGGCTATAAGCTACCCGCTTCAACTCCAGAACACTTACATGCCCGGTACCATAGCAATTGGCAAAATCGACATTCTGGTAAGCGACCCAATTTTCATTCTTGTCTCCTAGCGGGATGTCTAGATCGCCGAAGGGCTGTTCATAGCCCTCGGGCGTCTCGTTATGGGGAGGGTCGAACTGCTCGTCCTCATCCTCGCTGTCGACCGTGTCGCTGCTGGATGCGTCGCTCTCGTCCTCTGGGTGTGCAGGCATGGCGTCTCGTGTATATAGCTCCCAGCCCACTCTATCGGCATCGCGATCACTGTCCTCCGGCCAAAAACCCTGTATTGTCCCTCAGCACGCTGTACCCTTGGCTTCCTTTCAGATGGTGGGAGGTACGTACAATAAGCCAACGCTCGACGAAGAAGGGACTCGGGAGTGTCCTTTGGCTCCGAATTGTTTCGTAAAGTTTGCGGCCTTCGGCTACCGCGTCGCTCCTGAAGTCGTTAGCCCCGGGGCACTTCAACGCGATAGTCTTAGAGGAGGATCATACCATTGATCGCGCTTATGGTGAGAAGTGTTCACCGAAATTACGTCCAGGAGGCTTTCGCGCAATGCGGTCTTGGATCCGAAAGAAATTGCAACCTTCGATGCTGAAGCATCGAGTGGAGGTACAGCGAAGGGAACGATTGCATCAGGGCCATTACGTCTGCTAACAGAATGATCCGGGGCTTGAAAAATATGGCTTGTGAAGATGACAAGAAGCGGAGCGCCAGTCAGGAGAAAAGTAGGTAATCCCACTTTGGGGAGAAGCATCCTCGCTAGTGTACTCCACGAATCTGTAGATGCAGTGGAGGGAGGAAGTCGACCAGAGGAAGAAAGTTCGGGCTGTCAATGAAATAACAAAGGACGCGAATGGTACGGTCGGCATAGCGAATGAATCCAAGTCTCCGATACAGAGCTCTCATGGTCAAGCTGGAGCAATCTGGGTGAACGAGTTGCTTATTTCCAACATTAAGCTTGTCTGTGAAACCAGGACGAATGACTGGGAATGCTAGCAGGCGCCTCGGCAAGAAGCCATACAGAAAAAAATCTTCAATTCCGTGAGCGGAGAGGACCATTATACCGTGAAGATGGGCGATGTTGAGGATATTTATTACTTGGTCTATCTCCACTTCGTCCTTGCTGATTATAAGTATCGTTTAACATGATGCTACCGAGCCGTGATAACGGGACTGCCTCCGAGGTTGGTGCGAGTTCCCCATTCCCTAGAGAGGCAGCTACCCTGTACCTGAATGATTGATCACAGCGCAAAAGCAGACCCAACACGACCGCGGCCAGAGCGTTAATCAACGAACTGGCCTACATTTCTCCAGACTTGGGGAACAGTAAAGCCGCGGTATAATCGAAGTCATCGGCTAATGGAACGAGTAGTGAAAGCAAGAAGAATGAGCCTGGGCGAGAAGCAACTCGACCCCGTCACCTTAAGTCATACCTTAAATGGACTGGGACAAAATCCCTCGATAGTTGAGAAGAACATACCAACGGCCTTCAAGATTTCTCGCACTCAGCAGAAGGTGAACTTCCAGTCTTGCGGTCATTCCCTCTGAACGTTCACTTCTCCATGGCCCCTAAAATCCCCTCGGCCCGGAGGCTCGGTGCTGAATGATCTTCGAGCACATATTCGTCCCTTTGAATTGATGGTTTGCGCATGACATATGCAGATACAGAGAAATTTGACAAGCCATCATTGAAGTAGCGGAGATCGAACACAAAGAACCAAGAACAAAATAAAAGCACAGAAGCTTCTCCGCAGGAATTCTGCTCATTCCGCATCGTGGATTCCAAAACCCTCAGTCCTTCCAATCGATCTATGAAATTATCGAAACGCGGTTGCAATCTGGACCATATCGGCACAAAGAAAGAAAGCAGCCCAAAAGATACACACTTCGCACTCTTGACCCAAAAAATACCCCCCCTTGACCTGTTCCACTTACTGCGACTTACAGAGCTTCATAGATTCTAGGCGCGAATCTCGTTGCTCTGCCCCTGTGATTCCAGCCCTGACAAGGTGTTTGAAGATCTTGTGTATACCCCTTTGTCGTCGACGGCGAGAGCTGGACACTGGCGATTGTTTCGCCGTGGGGGGAAGAGGGGGACGATGTATGAATAGTCTAAATCTACGCTTTTACTTTGGTGTGGAGAGAAGGAGTTCAGCTTGGACGGTATATGTATTCAGAAAGAACGGACTACACTTGGTGGTGCAACACGCAGAAACGCCTCCGCCGAGTGTAGGTTCTTCAGGCTTTACGTACGTCGAATCTCGGGCAAACTGATGTACTTGGAGGAGCAATTGTTGTAGTTGGATTAGACGATGCAATGCAGTTGATCTAGAAACCGTATCTATTCCTATTTGCGTAAGACGATGCTGAGAAGACTTAATCGTCACCGTTTCCTTCTGTTCTGTAGATCTGAGCATTTGACGACTCATCGAAGAGCATTGTCAAGTCTAAAGAGACTTCAGTAGACTCACACGATGAGTTGATTGCCAAGTACAGAACTCAATGCGTCCGCAGGTCAGTCCAGCCGCCTGACTTTAACTCGCAACCCACCTAAGGGTTTGACAGTAATGCCGCCTCGAATCTCGGGCACAAACCCGTCTTCCGCCAGCGTCGTGTCAAACGCTCTGACCCAGGCCGCAACAAGACACGCCAGTTCTCCGCGGGCGAACTTCTCCCCAATACAGCTTCGTGGGCCGTGGAGAAACGTCATGAAGGCGAAGTTGCTGCTGCTTCCACCCGCCTTCTCGGGATCGAGCCATCGCTCTGGCACGAACTCGCCGGCATCGGCACCCCACAGCTCGGTCGCGGTGTTGACGGCCCATGGAGGGAGCGTGATGGTTGTGCCTTTGGGGATGTGCTGGCCGGCGATAACGGTGTCGCGGACGGAGACTCGGACGGTGAGTGCGACGGGCGGGAATAGGCGGATGGATTCGTTGCAGACGGCTTGCAGATAACGTAAGCTATCGATCGTGGTCGCCGTGACTGATTGTGCTTGATCGCTCTGGCGGGGAATAGTGGCGAGAATCTCTTCGCGCAATGTGGCTTGAACTTTGGGATACTTTGATAAGAGGTATATCGTCCAGGTCATTGCTGACGCTGTTGTTTCGTGTCCAGCGGCAAGGAATGTCATGACCTGGTCACTCAGTTCTTGGACAGAGAACGCACCAGACTTGAGTGCCACTGCGATGATGTCACGTTTTCCATCTTCGGCACCATCGATTTTTTGCTTCTTCAGTTCGATTAGTGACATACAATGCTTTCGAATGATGATTGAAGAGTTCTGGATATCGGAGTTGCGTTTGAAACTGCCAAGGGTCAAGGTGAGTCTCCAATTTGGTGCGACTAGTTCTTACGGTAGAGCTCGTATGACCCATTGGGGTAGGATGGCACCCAAGACTCCTAGCAATTGACCGAACCGACTTGGACTGAACAGAGATCTATACACATTCAGCAGCTCGCTGTTCGGGTTTGCGATGGCTTGGAAATCATAGCCCACTATAGGAGTCAGCCTGTTTTCGCCGTGATGACCAACGGCGGACGAGAAGAAATCTACAAAGAAGGAATTTACAAAGAAGGGTGGCAAGCCCGGCAGATGTCCCATGCCACTCGTGGCATGGCTACCGGTAGGTAGGTATCGGGACTTGGCAGTTGCAGGGTAGAAGGGGAAAAGGCCCTTACTTCCAGCGACGCCAATGATGTCCAGTGCTGCACGACTTGCCCAAGAGTTGACTTCAACTTCTGAATTGTCGTTGGACTTCACTTCATGAGAAACAGCTGTCACGAGCTCCTCCGACTTTGCCCAGAAGACCGGATACAAATCTTTGAGGTGCCTAAAAGCGAATGCTGGCGAAAGGTGTTTCCGTTGGAACTAGAAGGCAGTCGGCAACATACTCACCCACAGAACGGCTGCAGCAAATTTGGAACCAACCTGATGGACATTCCCCTCAGCTAGAAAGAGACCCATACCCAAGATCCGAGAAATACCCTTCCGCAGTGCTCGTGGTTTCTCGAAGGAATAGCAATTGTGCACCAGAACGTCAGCCAGTGCCTCTGGCTTGACTATGGCAATGCGCTCCATATTGAAAATGTCGAGATAACGGATCAGACCATTGTTCGGTACTTCGGCTACCCAACGACGAAGTGGTGCACCTGGGTAGGTACGAAAAGCCTCGGGGAAATGTCCCATGAGGAACGAACCTCCCTGTACGCAAATCAGTGGTGGTTTATGATAGTGTTAGGGGTTGTAGGCACAGGAGCTTGTGGCAAGTGGCGCAGAGGGCTCCGGTACTTGGGATACACAATCCATTTCCATATTACCAGACCCGTCACGTACAGCACGAAAGTGATCGGGATGTATGTAACCGAGGTCTCCAGGAAGCTCGTACTCATGTTGAACATGGAACGAGCAACAGTGAGGAGGTACATGATCCTGTGGTAATTCCGATCTTTCTCCCTGGGCTAGTTTGCAGCAGCCCGATAGAGATGAATTCCCTAGATGGCCAGGGCGGACACATGGTGCTTCCAGGATTCATATATTTCCGATTACTCATCAAAGCATCAAAGCATCAAGTCAAGGCACATGCAACGTCCAGTCATCACGGTGCAAGATCCTTGAGCTAAGATCTAACGCAACGCCTTCTGATAGGTTCACGTGGTGGAGCCTTGCTTGGCATTCTTGGCATGACTGAATTACCGCCAAAGCACAAGTCACCACTACTTATTCATCTCCCACTCTAGATGGAGATGCACTCCCGCTCCACTCCCAATGACTTGCGGTCTTCCAGTAATCATCAGTCACCAAAGTTGGTTTCGGCACCAGCAGTCCCTGTCCGGCGAAAATGCCAACATGACAACACAAGCTCCCGATGACGACGGTGGAACAACTGGCACTCGAGCACAACATACATACACACATCTTGCCCCACTCGCGTCAAAGCTTGGTCAGGTGGCCGGCCACTGATCTGGACCAAGTATGCCCGCATCTTCGCCATCCCCCATTGGGCCCATTGGGAATCCAGAGAGATGGCTTATCAGAAAACCCGTCCACCCTAGAAGAGCCCATGCCAAATCGCGCTCGGGCTGTCAAGCCTGTAAATTGGCAAAGCTCAAGTGCGACGAGGAGAAGCCGGTGTGCCGTCGTTGCTCAACCCGGCACTTTCGGTGCTGCTACGCTGGACAATCTGGTAATCTGTCAACGTCTTCGAATGCTAGCGAGCTGTCACTGCATGGTCATCTTCAGCCCATTGTACTTACTGGAACCGACGCTGAGTTGTGGTATCACTTTACTACATGTACCTGGGCCACCCTTACAGATCCGTGCTAGAATACCGTAGTCAAGCAAAGTCTGGTTTTGGCATTCCAGCACGAAGACCTAAAGCATGCTGTCCTTGCCCTGGCCGCTACTCACCAGAGGTTTTTGCGTGCGAATGAGCATTCTGATTCCTTGGTCGAGCAGCACTTGTGGAAGGCCATCACCCTTTTCCGATCGCGGCTGACAACTCCGCCCAGTTCGTCAACTATGGACGCCGTTTTGCTGACAAGCCATGTTCTGAGCACACAAAATTTCTTCTTGCATCGACTTGAGCCCTCGGGATCATGGTCCCCGAAGTGTAGCGACGGATTGAGATGGCTGACCCTTCTGAGTGGATGGCGAACAATGCTGCTCCAGCATAAGAGCTGGCTGACTACGAGTATCTGGGCGAAGACCGTGCAGCAGACCCCGTCATCCAGCCGAATTACGCTGCAATCAACGTCCAGGCTCGAGAAGGGCATGTTTGACACGATCCCGATGGAGTGGAGGATTGCATTTGGTATCTCCGAAGAGGAGAAGGCACTTGATAGCAATCCATACGGCGAAGCCTTATACGATCTGGCAGCTTTGGTGGCACGAGAAGACCGCACACGGCCTCTAACACATGTCATGACCTTTGCATATCGACTGGATCCGAAGTTGCTGACGTTGCTTCACCAACGTAATCCTTCGGCAATATGCATCATCGCGATATGGTTAGGATGTCTATGCCAAGTTGATCTATGGTGGGTCGCTCGTCGGGCACGCCTTGAGTGCTACGCAGCTTGCGAATATCTCGAGACCTGCGCTTCTGACACACAACGGCTACTGTTGGACAGAACGGCCCGAGCATGTGGATATTCTTTCCTCTCGTCGGAGACATATTTCCCCGTCAACTCTTCTGAGTGACATCGTATCCTACAGGGGACGCACCTGTCTCAACATTCGACGTTTTTCGAGATCGTTGAGCTGTCATCGCGCCATCCAAACAGGTGTACATGTTCACCGTCATGATATCCTTGTCTTGGCTTTTACATCCGATCGGGGCTGTTCCCTTGTTCAGCATTTCCCCCCGCGACCGCGAATGTTATACTGCGAATGAGCATGCGGTGTAGGGGAGATATCTAGGTAATAGACTTGGCATCGGTGTGTCGAGAAGCCGAGCCTGCCAAGATGCGACTGCTACATAAATGGCCTGGGATGTGCATATCTGAGGTAGATTGCCGAATACGACTCGCAAAGCAATTGGCTTGGAAGATATAATGTGGATTCTCACTTTTTTCAGACTCCAGGGTTCGAATGAGCTAAGCCGTGTTGCAGTGCAAAGAATGACTAGCTCACACCCTCTATTAGTCTGGGATTCGTGATCTTGGATGCCGGAACTTTCTCCTTGAGGAATGCGGTAGCAAGATTAGGCTTCACTTCAATCTCAGCTTAAATACCAAACGCGTTTTCATTGGCTGCATACTAAAACATGTGCGGCACATTTAAAGACCCGCAGCCGGTCTCGAGTGGTGATCTGTGCTATTGCTCTACAAAAGAAAGCTTTGTCCTTCTATCTCGGACCTTCATGGCACGCATACACATTTAATACCATTACGGTATTACGCACGCTACCACGTAGGTCCAGCGCTTCTGCACTTGTTCTCATTGCCTTTTGGAGAATTTCGATAACGCTTCAAAAAATCGAGATGGCAACTACCACCAGTGTGAACCCTTTCCGTCCCACCGGTGCTGGTTTTACCAACCCCAATTTCCCTCCCCAAAATGGGGCGCATGACGCGCATATAATCATCTATGGGTCAGCACATTTCCCTGATCGGGGCCTCCGAAGCCTGAACAACCAGCTAATGGCCGAACCAGATACACACCATCTATTGTACTCGCATCCCTGGCAATAGCCTTGTTCACGACATGCAGTGTCCTGCATATCATTCAGATGCTTCGTTTCAAGACCTGGTCGCTTGGCCCGCTCACATTTGCATGCATACTCGAAGTCCTAGGATATGTCTTCCGCACTCTTTCTTCGCAGCAGGACCCATACTCCATCATCTGGTTTGTGCTACAGTATTTCCTCATCGTGGTTGCACCGGTTTTCATCTCCGTCAGTATCTACGTCTGCATCACCCAGCTAATTCAACGGGCTTCCGCGTGTGGCTACGACACTACCCTCAGACCTTGGGTGAATCCTAAGTGGATCCTCTGGGGTTTCATTACCGTCGACGCCGTTACCACCGTTTTGCAGATCGCGGGTGCGGCCATGATTGGGAGTTTTGAATCAAAGGGCAAAGATCCTGCCAAGGGCAATCACATCTTACTGGCCGGCCTCGCCATCCAGAGCTTTGCTCTGACAATTTTCGTTGTCCTGGTGGTTGTCTTCCGGACCTCCATTGGGCGGGACGAAGCGACGAAAGCTCTGGTCAAACAAAGAAATGCATTCATCGTCGCTCTCTTTGCCGCAAGCTTCCTGATATATTTTCGGACGGTATTTCGCTTGGCGGAGACGGCTCAGGGTGTCTTTGGTAATGCTTCTACCCATGAAGTATTCTTTGGCACCTTTGAATTCGCGCCTGTTGTGGCAGCTGTCGGTACCCTAGCATTTTGGCATCCTGGAAGGTGGTTCTCTCCCACGGATTCGATGTCCAAGGAAAAGGGGTCGCAACAATTAGACTCTAGCTTAGGGGAGGCTCAGGCTGGCTGAGAGGATGCTTATAGACTTCATTAAGGGCCGTAGCGTTGTGTATAGAACATGTACAAGGGTATTGCTGAATACAGAGATATCAGACTTTTGAGATTTCTCAATACCGCCCGATGAAGACGTTATTAGATTTAGGTTACATCAAGATTGTTTTCTTATCAAAATTACAACTTAAGCTTATATCAAGATTAAGAGAACTGATGCACGTAGTCCTTATGCAGTGACAGACTGTAGTAAGGTATGGAAGATACATGTAAATAGTACTGTTCTATACTCGTAGAATAGTAAACTTTTACATCGTAGTCTGAATTTCAGGCTTGATGTGTTCGCTAGCTGGCAAGCTTCAAGTCAGAAATCTTCAACCAGACTTAATGACCATCAATAGTAATGTATGCATTTCTTGTAGTGTTGAGATTGTCGCAATAAGCACTACAAGCGCTGTAGCAAAAATCAATAAACTAGATCAAAATTGAAGATCAAAATTGAAGATATCGTGGTTCTAGAAAGCGCCAAGGGATTGAATAACTTTTGCAAGCGCCAAAAGCTGGTGGCGGTCATAGCGGCATCACCTTCGGCCTCGATGCTTGCATCCTCTCCCTAGAGTCGCAATGGCTTAGCTCAGCGCAAATCATCCTGCGTAGGTGGGTGCCTATATTCGATGGTATGCCGGTTGCCGCCTGTGTGAGTTCATTATGAGTCTGCCACTCAAAGAGCTATTGCAATCCAGGTTCGAAGCCCGCTGAGCAGAAGGGCTGAATCACCTTCCTACCGACTGCGAGCATAAAACGGCGTCACACATGTCCAACTCATGAATTCTACAAATCACCGGCGAGCTGGTGCCTTCTCTCCACGTTCGCCGGCCTCACCAGGGACCTCTCAAGCCAAAGCGCAGAATGCTGCTGAGCTCTCAGAAAGCGACTCATCCAGCTCTTCACAGGTTACGGCTCTGTCAAGGGGCAACCCGTCGCCCATGCCTCTACAAACCCCACGAGCACAAATGTATGCAGGATCAACTTCGAATGCAAGCACAGTGTCGGTCAACAACTTCTCAAGACCTTCTTTCGGTCACGCCAACAGCGAGCTACCGCTAGGCAAGCAGTCCCCGGTAGGCCCCGACCCGCACAGGCACAGGCGACAGCATTCGCAAGGCTTCTTTGAGCCCTCATTACCTTCAGCAACACCTGACCATGCTGTAACGGCGAAACTTACGGCTTCTCAGATTGCTGCTCAGGCGGCAATGCAACAGCAGGGATCAAGCCAGCATGTCCGGAAGCGATCGCAAACCGTACCAAGCCCTCAAGATTCAATTCATAGTGCCTTAAAGCGAAAGCCGCCATCTATACAGACAGCGCAAGACGGTACACGAAAACCAAGTGGAGGACCGGCAACTGGTGGTCAGTACTCGAACGGATCCGTGGGAGGACCTACTGTTGCGGCGGCGACGGCTGCCAGTGCTGCCTATCCTCGCGGTGCCCAGCTGTCGCCTGGCTTGACAACCTTCGAGGTCCCAGAGAAGGAGCACAAGCTGAGAAGTGAGAAATCAAAGCTGAAATTGTTTTCGAAGCCAAAACAACTCGGAATATCTGGTCACAAAGATGCGGACTCGAGGGATAAAGGCCTGACGTCTCCGAACAAGATGGGCCCGCCAGGACCAAGCGCTTTGTCTAAGATGGTCAATCCATCTGTGACAAGTCTTGCTGATTCTATGGCTTCTGTGGCCCCGTCTTTCTACAGTTCACATAACGCATCTTCGTCTACCCTGATCCCCACAGACCGCCAGGTGACTGCAGAGAAGGACAAGAAGCACCACTTTTTGTCAAGGCAAAAGAACAAGTTACGCGATAAAATAGACGATCATACACTCCCACTATCATCAGCATCCAGTAATTCGCGACCTATAGACCCAAGCGCTCCACAACCATTATATTCATTCGCCCCAGCCTCGCCGGGTCCCACAGCCGCAACATTTGCGAAGTCTGTCAGTGGCTTGGACCTTCGACATGGTGGGCGCGCGTTGCGTGAAAAGATGAAAGAAGCTGCGGGTGATCATCGAAAGCCTGACGTTGAGCGAGGCGATTGGGCTTTGACGGGTCCGCTAGGCTCCTCTGCTCATGCTTTTCTCGGACCTGGCGCTGCTCCTTCGACTTCGCATGGAACTGAACTACCTGGTCCAGGAACTCTGCAAGGGTTCGGTATTTCAAACATGAGTCCCGAAGATGCTTGGGATTTCTTGAAGGCGAAATTGCTTATCATCTTCGAGGGCGAGCAGCTTCGTATGCCTGTGGAAGACCTCAATCGACTCGTATCTATCCACATACAACGATGCATACTCCAACGGATGCCAGCGGTCATCACGCAGGATGTACATGAGCTTTGTCGTACGGGTTTTCTATCCCTTGATCATACTTTACGCGGTGTGCCTGATTCGCGACTTGTGCCTCACTTGGCTAGTATGTGGATATTCGTTTATGGAAAGGTCCTACCTTATATGCAAGCTGTGTTTTTACCGCTCGACCTCGAGTTCAAAGGTCATGGTACCCTTATGACTTCACAAGAAGCCGCAGAATTTTGGGGGGTGAACCCAGACTCGGCGAATGATGCATTCGGTAATGAGTTTGATGTACGTCACATTGTACTGGTCTCTTACCGAGACAATGTTATCCTACCACGGCACGACTCTCTGAAAGCTATTTTCTCCCGCCTGAGCCTCGATAATGCTGGAGTAAGCCTTGTGAATGAAAGTCCGGAAGGCGGTGCTGGCCGGCCAGGTACAGCAGGAAGCCTAGATCCTGGCTTTGCTAGCTTCAACTCGCAAGGCTCGACTGTTTTTGGGGATGGCGCTAGAAGTAGAGCTACCTCGAACCTATCAGCACCTGAGTTGCCGCCGTTCAGCTCTTCGAATGCGCGGCGGCAGCCTCCGCCAGATAGCACTCAATTCACGGAGACCGTGGGCCGGATGCTACAATGTGTGAGTGTGCTAGCGAGTGTACAGAGTAATGATGACCCACAGCGGAAGATGGAAGATCTGGCCAAAGAGCTGAAACTCAATTGGCTGGGTCGTGGGAGGACTGGCAGGAATAGAAGGGGATTCGTTGGCACGAGAGTCAATCCGGTCAGGCATGAAAGCTCCAAAAGCAGGGCAGAGCCAACGGAAAGTAAGAGGGCCAGCATGCTGTAAGGTGTTACCACTTACCTCAGCGAATCGATCATTTGCTATTCGGCTGTGAAATTGCTCAATACAGTGGAGAATTGGTTATGCAGGAAGACTAGCACCATAGTAGCCTGACCTCTTTGCCAAAAAGGAAGCAGGGGCTGAATAGGGCTGAACATGCATGTCAGAGAGGCGAAGGTTCTTGTGAGATGGCGGCAATCGTAGGAGCCGTTTCGAACCGTCACGTTACTTCAGCAGCCAAATCACCAAAGACTCATATTCCGTTCGATAGATGCAGAGGCTTCACAGTACGGGAGAGACGTTGGCAGGTCATATCTGGTAGCAAGGCGAAATCCAAGCTGTCGAGGTACGTCTCGCGCTGTTGCTCAGTCAAAGGCTTTAGCTCTCTTCCGAAGCCCAAGCCGGGAACTTCTCGCTCATGTCGTCTGAGGTCAAGTCGTTTCAACCCCAGCCGAATCATCATTCCCAGCTGGGGACAGCTGAAAGAGATGAGGCCAAGTTTGACTGTCGATCCCATTCTTGTGAAAAAGAAACCAGCACAGCAAAGCCCTTGATTACTGAGCCCAAGTATGTAAGTGTTTGCCACGGTGGACCTGTGGCTGGGTCTTCTGATGAAGCAAACTTCTACTGAATATCTCTTCGATCTACTCTTCATGAATGAGATTTCCTGAACTCCTTCATGTTTATTCTGTGTGGTCAGTCACAGCTAAAGTTCACCTATTCAGCACTTACTTTCAACGTCTGACTTCTTTCACATTTAATTCGCTTTTTGAGCCCTCCCGCACATTCACCACTACTTGCCCACAGAGATGCATACTTCAGGAGTTTCCTCCCACTTTGCTTGCATATGCCCCTATCTCAATCGACTTATTACAAGCCTAATCCAAGATCAATTAGGGCAGACGAACCAGTGCCGCGAACATTGACTACGTAGCTCAGACTCAATAAACAATGTCTGCAATTAATGGGAAGACGACGCTTTCATCAACGTGTGCATCAAGAGACATTCAAGCCCATCGTCCAGTTTTGATAGCGAGCCAGAGAAGCTGCTCTATGTTTCAACAGATCCAGAACACAGTCGGGTGTCTCTCGAAAGTCAATCTAGCTTAGGTACTCCATACACCGGGCAATCTTGGTGCCGCGAAGCCTTCCATCATGTTCTTCACGGGTTCGCTTTCTCAGAATCGTCACAATCGGAACGCAATCTGCACCCGTTGGGCTTACCTGGCTTTGCTGACTTTACTTTGGAGCCCAATAGTTCAGATCACAGAATACCGAAACCTTTTCTGATGGTCCTGGGATGATTTGATCCTGGTTCGTGACCTGGTGATTAGTTGCTAACACCCAAAGATCCGGCGTTAGCAATAGATACACGATGGATTACCACCAAATTCCGGGTGGAGCAGTTTTCGTAATCTCTACAGCCTCAATACTCAATGCTACGTTGTGGTAGCAATCTTCAATGATTTCAGCGAATCTTATATTATATTCCTATATACCAACCGCGAGTAATACGGAATATCTGGCACCATGAGAATTTATACAAAGGAAAGCTCAGTGACTTGAACTTACAGGGTCATCTGATCAAAAACCCTCCTATCACAAGCTCACGATGTCTGTGTTCGATTACAATCACCCTCAACACCCAGCATCCTGTGAACGCGATGCGTATCGTCCAACACTACAACATTGTCAAGTGTTCATCATTTCACTTCCACTTATTGATTTACTCCGTCTCATCCTTATAAACCTGTGTTACTCACCCTGCTGATGGTCCATCCTTTTTCCACTTTCAGTACCTCTAAGCCATTACTCTCGACCTCAAACCCTTGATGATTCAGTCCAGGATATAACACAATATGGAGAAAGGTAGGTCATCTTGTAACAAAATATCAGACTAAGCGCTCACATACCCTCAGGTCACCAAGATACTATTAAACCAGTTACGAAAGGCATTTCTCCGCTGCAAAATAATGGGTCCGACCGCAAAATCTTGCATGTTTTCTGGAGAGGTATCCCAATAACCAAGCGAGGTATTCTCCATGGACTGTGGTGCACTCTCCCAGCAAGCTGTCAGATGCGCTTGGATAGATTTCTCCTGAGCTGCACGATTGGAGAACTCTTCCTGCTCCAGAGGCGACTTTGCAAGATGGTTCTGGATAGACTGGCCATGCTCGGCACTAAGCTTCAAAACGCCACGTCCAAGTACTTCTGGTGTTACCTGGAGGTACTCATTGCTAAAACATCGTACTTCGAGTACCACGCTTCTACCCCTCCTGAGGGCGACAGCTTCGCTTCTCTCTATCACGCCTCGATCGCAAACGGCTTGGTTAAAGAAGACGAAGACGCTGGCCTCAACGACGAGGATCCGAACGCAAACACCCATGGCACTCAAATTGAGCTAGCTACCTCCAAAATCCTTGGTGTCCCCCTAGAGATCCTCTATCTCTTCATTGAAAAGCTATTCGAAGCATTCTATCTGCCCGGAAAAGTGACTGCAGATCAATTGCCCACATGGGACGGTCTTGATTGCTTCGCAGATTCTGCGTTCTGCCTTGCAAAATCAAGACTGCTCCGTCGACTTGACCCAAAGCTCTATGCACGTTTCAGCATGGATTATTGGACTTATAACACCTGGTGAGATGCACTACCCTCGTTTCAGAGAGTCTGTAGACTGACGGCTCACAAGGTTTATTCCAGAGGGGGGATCCAAGCTACACTATGGAGTTCCTCCATCTCATCTCACCGGAAGCATACATCTTGATACGATCAATATCCATTGCTTTCTCCAACCACCATGACGAAATGGCTTTCTACCATGCCTACGATGAGGACACCGATTTGCTTGGCAACCTCTACCAGTATGACGATGAATGCCAGAGAGCTACAACTGAGCTGCAGAACGAGTGGTTCTGGTGTTTCGAGACCCTAGCTGCATTGAGGCTCGAGAATTTGACGGTGGATTTCAAGAATGCGTATTCTAGTATGGGCGAATTTTTGGGCTTGACAACCGTCAAGGACTTCAAAAGGTTTAGTCATGGGTTACCGAGGCTGGTGATCAAAGCCCCTGCCCAGAAATTGGAGGAAGAGATCTATGACGTGCTGGTGGCTAAGAACGGGCAAAGCTATTAGCCACGCAAAAGCGGGTTAAAAGACATGGAAGGTCTTGGGCTAGCATGAACGTGGACTAGGTCGAGCGTGGAAGATTGGTCTGATCATAACTAAGAGCTAGAGCATGCATGCGAATTTATCAAAAGTCACTGACCCATGCGCTCAAGATGACTCACCTTTACCTCAGGGCTACCAGATCACTCGTCACCTTTGTTACTAACACCAGCATAGGAAGCTTTCCACGTTCCGATTACCGTCTTACATGTCTCCCGTCCATGCTGTCTTTCTGTCTATTTTTCAGGAGTGACCACTCAGCTCTCGATACCGTCTAGACTCTTATATACTCAGGTAATTAGTCGACGATATCTACTAGCAAGCTACTCGATCACGTGCTTCGGAACGGCTTCTGGCGTGTATCTATTCTGACAGCAATTATACTAATGACTTATTTCCTCTACAATTTCAACAGCCACTATGATGAACTCCAGGAACTAGATTGGGTCAATGCTGCGGAAGCGTCCTACCATGAGTGAACCATAACAGCGAAGGCTCTCACCCCTGGGCGTGTCTCAGAGGAATTTCACCAATTCCATCAGTGGCTATATACTATATCGCAGAAACGAAAGTTGTGATGTGGTCTTTGCCTCGATGGCGATGACTGAGCTCACGGACTTAGGCCGTCTGAAGTGCACAGATCCTGGTAGTAAAGCCTTAGTCTTCCATTTGGAAAAGGAAACGGATAGAACAGTCGCTCTTGTACAGCTGCAAGTCTCGCCTCAACTAGTTTTGCTCAGTCTTCGGAGCCCATTATGAGCTCGATTGCAAGATGCACTCAAGCAGGCTGAAGGTTCTATGACTGAGCTGCGGGATCTGGACACAATGTTCCAAGCACAGATAAGCTTGCTGCTCAGCACAGGCTACCGGTATCGAGTACAAAGAGAAACAAACGATCACGCCCAGGATTCCGCAGTGAAGTACCCTTCAAAGGCTCGGCGCAGCTACTACATTTGTGGATATGAGAGGCGTTGGTTACTGGCTCGCCACCAGAAATCTCCGAAACTACTATGGACTTCAATGACCCTCTAACTAAGGATAAGGACCAGATTTTACATAACTCAAGGCCTTTCTACTTTTGTTCTCATGGTGTCATATATCATTATTTTCCATCGAAAGTCCTTGCTTCCTTCCCAGCCATGGCCAAATAAGGCTTTTCTAGTGCCAAAATTGACAATATCCTTCGCCAACTGAAGCCGAAGAATGTCATCGTCTCTCCCGTCTTATTATACCCTCACTCGAAACAACAAGCAGACATTCCCTACCTTGCTTGCGCCCTGATGTGAGTAAGCACGCGGCCTCGCCCTCCCCCATACTGTGACAGTGTCTTCAACCTCAGTCTCAACTTCTCTTGCCTCGGAGAATGCGACTATGACGCTCACCCAGTGGTTCCGAAGTGTGAGACAGGCATGCAGATGCTTGAAACCACAGAGATGGAGCCCGCGTGGGTGGAGCGCAAGCTGAGTCGCTCAAACCTGGACCTGAAAGTAATAGGAGGCGCTAACGAGTGCACCGCAAGGTCCTCTGTATCGGTAACCCGAGGTTGAAGTGGTAGGAGGTCCTATAATCTACTAGCGAGGAGTGGATCCCTACTGGAGGACCTGACTCCGTCTCTGGAAAGATCGAGGTTACTATGGCGGTAGTGTACCCTCGAGCAATTTGGTAACTCTTGCTGGGGACGATGAGAAATCTGTATCGGCAACCCGAGGTTGAAGTGGTAGGTGGTCCTATAATCCACAAACGAGGAGTGGGTCCCTGCCAGAGGACCTGATCTCGCTTCTGGAAAGATTGAGGTTACTATGATGATAGCGTGCACTTCGAGCAAGAATGTTGAGTGAAGACTTTTGGGCTGTCCGAGATATCTTGGCTTTCGACCTTGTTTTGGGATGGTCTTTGTGGCTCCTCATCGCGGGTGTTGAGCGGACTGGGTGCCAGAGTAGACTCACTCCAACTCATGTGAGTAAGGAGAAACTAGAGGACTGTTACACTTCTCCAGAGAGCATGGATCTGATCGCATAGTGCGTGTTCAAGCCTCTCAACCTGGCTACTTTGGTTTGGTATGGTTGGTAAAGATCGAAGACGGGGCACTATGGCCAATGGTCTCAAACTCGATTCTCTCTTCCATACTAATTGCGAAACATTCAGAAAATCACTCACGCCTACGATACTCGAAGTCTTCAATGGATTAGCCAACTTCTACTTGCTAACACACCTAGCACCTCTCTACCGCGACTGGGCCAAGAAAAGTCGATTGAACACGCTTCTGGCGATAACTTCGATCCGAACAATGCTTCCTCTGCCCATGGGAACCTAGCACACCACCTCAGGCGTCCAACCAAGATCTCGCTGACTTCCGGATGCAGCAAGAGAGTATTACCTCTCCTGACGTCGGGTCAGAGATGCCGTTCTTGCTGCTGCCTCGACTGAGGCTCGTCCCCATACTGGTGAGGACTACTAGGCAATATGAAGCTATGGACCGAAAATCTTCGCAGACAGAGAGACAAAACGCGGTCGGCTTGTCCGCGAAGGATCCTGCCACGCCCTATGGCTTCGCATTTTTACAACGAGCTGCCCAAAGAGCGTGCTCACGAGCTGCTGGTAGATTCTCTACATGCGCCGACGCTCAGCATTGAATTGACTCCCAGCCCTCAAACATCAAATGCTTTTGACCCAGGAACGTCCGCGGCGTCTTCAGAGATCCACAACTCACTTTCTGCTTCGATCATTCCTGTACTGTCCCTGGCAGTGATGTCAATTGTGGTTGAGCTGCTTGAGTGGCGGAGGATGAGGTGGAACATCAAGACAAAAAACATCACTTACTATATTGACGTTCCTTTATTAATAAATACTCATTTTGCCAAAATCTCTGAAGGCGCAATGCTGTTGGCATGGAATTTCAGAAATTGCGTGTTGTGTGGCAATCTGTCCTGCCAAAGCCCCATACATCCTGCGTTTTGACAAATTCTCTAGCGCGGACAAGAGTGAAAAGCCCAACACCAGGACCTTGGCGCTCGAGATACGAAAGTTTAGGGGGAACCTTGTGGATCATATATGAAACGAGTCCAGGCTCTAAACTTATATATAACGCAAGGGGGAATGAATTTTCTCAACTAACGATATGTTGGTCGTCTTTCGGAAGTCGCACAGCATCTTGCCCAGAGACTTGTACCTTGGTCTCGTCTATTGACTCAAGAAAGAAAGGCTAACATTCGATTCTACTTAGAAGGAAACCATGGGCGAAGACTCGAGGTATTACGGAAGGAAGACCGAGATCGACACTCTCCTCCAACGAAAGTTCCCGGCTTGGTTCATGCAATGGCATGCACAGAAGCATCTCAATATCTACAGAATGAACAGCATCGAGGCCTTAGCTCGAGTCTATATGAAAAACGCAGATTATATGGGATCGAGAGTGCACTCGACAGCATACCTCTAGAAGCATCCGGCACGATCGGAAGTCTTGGAGTCCTGATGCAGTACTCGATGCCACGCGCCGCGCGTATGCTGCGGGTGTGCAATAATCTTCCCTATATAGCAGTGGTTGTTCCTGTCTCATTTCTAACAATGCGATAAACAAACTACGAGTTTACAAAAGACTGTATAATATCTTATTCTGGTCACTTGAAATCGGATTACCCGTTGCACAAGTTTCATCCACAAAACATCAAGAATTGTCCCAGGCTTCGACGCAACTGATCCTATGGAATCTGAGGCAGTCAAAATCTTCAAGGCCGTTGGTACTCTGGTTGGGGAGTCGTACGACAGATCCCAGGAAATCGATGCGAAATTTGGGGCTACAGCCTTCGAGCTACCATCCAAGGACCTTTAACCAATTCGGAGCACAAGGAAGCCCGAGGTTAGAACATGTCTTCTTTTTTTTCTATGAACTATCCATGTACTAGAACGAAACACTTGAAGATTCCCAAAAGCCCCGGCTGGATGCCTACTGATGTTTCGAATCGATGGTTACATTGAAGACTAACGATGACGAAGATTTGAAGGACAACGTGATCCAAGAAATCGTGGAGGAAGACAGAACGATTCCTCCTCCAGAGAAGAGGTTCTCAGCTCTATTTTACACAGTCCACTTGACAGCGCGCTGGTGCTGCACCCTGAAGGAATTACAAGCCAAATGCTATGAGATCTTGGATAAGATACTCAGGGCATCTCACGAGATAAGAAGCTCTAGAAAAAGCGAAGCTACTCCCAGTTAATGGCCAGACACTCTACCGGTAAGATAAATTCTAGTTCGAGATGCGTACTTAATTCTCAGCAAGGTTCGCAAGCGTTTGCAAACCGTTTCACACTATTGGTGCACTATCAGTTTAAACCGTTTAGTGCAGTTTAGTTTGAGGCATCTGGCAAACCGTGCAGTTCGGTTTAGGAGGTCTACACCACGGTTTGCACCGATAGTTTATAGATATCTTGGGTGTGTTTAGGTTAGCCCTAGGTGCAACCCTGAAATAAATTTCAATACTTCGCCGAAGTGCCTGTTTTTTTTCTAGCGTCGCCTGGAGAAAGATTTTTGGTGATGAGTTGAGGTAAAATACGCATAAAAACCTTATTGACGGGTAAAAATTACTATTTACTTTACCATCACTAGGTCGACCGGCGAGCGGCCCGACGGTCCAGCAGGTCCGATGACCGACTCAGGTTCCATTGGGCGGCGAAATTCTAAATCTCGAAATCCTTCTCCCACTTTGCATCTTACAACCTCATCTAAGATGTCTGATTCAGAGCTTTCCACCGCCCCCCCCACCTCAATTGCACCACTAAAGGCCTAAACTAGCGTACACTATCAGTTTAAACCGTGCAGTTTGGTTTAAGGCCTAAAACGCACGGTTTGCACGGTTGCGACCCTTGATTCTCAGTTGTTTCTATCCGGCGAAAAGGGTACACCCCTCGACGTCAAGCCTCTCGAACAACTACAATACCTGTTTTTGAAACCGAACACCAAGTATTGCGAGAAAACGACTGATGAATATACCAACATACTGTGGAACTGCCCTGCATCATCAGTTGGGTAATTACAATGATCTCAAGCTAAGCTTCCCTAGAGGTATGATCTTGTTCACCATTTTTCGTCACGACAAAGCTAACTTGTCTTTACGGCCTTTACAGCAGTACTTCCCATACACTCCCCTTAATCCAATTTTCTGTTCGTTAATCCTGAAATGCAGAAAAACTCATCTCAGCCATTCTTAGAGTGAGTGTTACTTCAGTCAACATGTTTTCTACGACTACGTGCTACGCAGGAGGCGGAAGACGTGGAATCGCGGCCAAATGCCATCATGGTGAGTTTTGGTTGATGGAGCTGTGGACAAAGAAGATGGGAACCGGCGTAACCTTCCAGTACCTAAAGCTGAAATATACTGCAGACAGTTTGGACGTTTCAGATATGACTCGGGGTGAGTGGCTGTACGACGAGGTCAGTACGACCTATCTGAGGAATTGAGTTTATCCGTGCTTCTTGCGATCATTGCATACAACAATTTCTGAAGAACGAAGAGCGGGCTATCTCCACAGGTGAGAACCCAGCCGTGGAGGGTAGAGAGTGTTTATGGACCTCCTTCGAGACTGCAAAGCCGATTACAGAAGCTCATAGCCTGGGTCGATTCAGTAAGAATAAGGTTTCTCTCTTTTGATTCTTTTCAAAGCCGTCAAAGTCTTGTGCTTCATTTCAACCATACTTGATAAGATGTTCGGTGCTGTGTATCATTCATTGGTGACACATCAAGAATTACTATCGTATCATACTCTGGCTAATAGACGCTGTTGCTCGCAATCACGGTTGTTCGATCATGCCAGACACTGAAACGCTGTTCATATTGCTGCAAGTTCTATAAGGTTTGAAGGCGCTTAATGATCAAGTATATTGGGGACACCACATAAATTGACTGCGCTATGCTGACTTCAAAGTGGTTCCGAAAGAACGAGTATGTTCATCGGGGAGAGCATGTTTGTTAGTAGATTACAGTCGCTATGGTTCTGCTTTCTCCTCCATCTCTCTCCTCTCCTTCTATTTTCATCGTGGTCATCGTCGCTCTTCAAGAGCCTCATCTTCTGCAACTCGATCAGCGACCTCGAAAATAGCCCGAAGAGCGAGCTGAAGGAGGGATCTCGGATGTACCTCCCTGAATCCCCAATATCAGTGGCGAGTAAGCCCCTTCGAACTTCTTTAGCACCGCATCTTAGGCATCTTAGGCCCCTCCGAGTATTCAAATACAGTATCGGTTTTATATTGCCCGTATTGTCGTCAAGAATCTGACCGAGCTCCAAAGCTACATAGATGGGGTTCATCTCAAGCAGGATAGCTATCGTTGCCCGCATTGCAACTACTCGATTTCAACACAATATCTTTGCGTCGATAAAACGCTTACTTCCTTTTGCTATAAATTCAGATACTGATGGACTATATCGGCAGCGAGTTGACACCTTACGAGCGTTCAAGGAAGCCTGGCTGTATTTTCCGGACACAGAGAAATGGACCTTTCCACCTTTCAAAGAAGCGAGAAGCGATTATACTTGCAGAGTTAGTATGCAGCACCGCTATCAAACCAGGATGAAATAGAAGAAGAACAACCGGAATCGTTATTGCTGAAACTCTTGGAAGATGAAGACACTACCAAAGAGCAAAAGCTGCAGGAATGCTCGAATATGAGTGACTCTCGAATTTATGAGCATCCACCGTCACTGCGCACGACGGGTGTACACGCCAGTCGGGACTCATCGACCAAATGGAGGCATCCGTGAAGAATATACCGTGCTCATGACCTACCCGAACACAAACCGTCTCACTGGCGTTGTTCGACCAATCTTCTATTAAGTTCGAGTTGCCCCCGGCGGGCCCGTAAGCAGTCGGATAGCTCGAAGCCAGTCCCCTTTTGCTTACCAATGTTAACCACTTACTATCGACCTGTGCTTCCAGGGTGACTCCATCTCTTCTTGTACAACTTCAGGCTTTGCGTTCATCCCAGCATCTAAAATATCATATCTCAATACATCTCGACTACGTCTGCGCTGCTTGGTTGCTTCGCCCTTCTATAACAATAAATGTTATTGGTCGTCGCGAGTACTGTCCGTTGCGCTTCAGAAGCGAATGTGGGTCAGCTCTACTCGATTCAAACAAACGTTACAGACTCATCTCGCAAAACATAAGCCTACTGGACTATTTGCCCAGCACGAATCCCGCGTCCAAGACGATGCTACAACGGTGTTGCGTAGGCTTAAGCCAGGATGTACAGCGAATCTTTGTCACGATCTCTGTTCCTGCAACCGGCTTCGGAGTTCGGATTTCCAATCTTCAAATACTTCGATTACGGGAACAAAAAAGGGCAGTCGGCTAGCTTGAGCGCCCTACCTACACATGGAGCGAGTAGACCACCCAAGCAGGGAGCACAAGGGAAGCGAACCATGCGGCGCCTTCAAGCCCGTTGCCACATCATTGGTTGAGAGGTCTTTGAGGCCAGCAAAAGACTCATAGAGAAATTGAGGGGCAATTATCCAAGTCACGGTATGGTCGTTCTACTCACTTACACTTTACAATCATTTTTGCCTACCTCCAGTATAAACTATCAATATTATTGGATCTATATATGGCGATCAGCCGTACTGAAGTGAATTGGCTCCTGCGATGACCTTGAGGATAGCAAAGGAAGGCTACGAGAGGTGGTTCACCAATGGAACGAGAACAAGGCAATACGATTTTGAAAAGACGCTCTAGTATTCGCAAGAATAGCGCTCTATAGAACGGACCTGTCGAGAGCGGAGGTGGATTCCCAAAGCAGCCATGTGAAGTGGCACCGCCCTGATGGCGGTCCGACGGGCCAATCCTCAACAGAGCGGCTGGTATTTTGGGCCAAGAGTGGAAGCCATTGTACTTCCACGAATACGAACACGGACCTCTGAGAGGCCCAGAAATCATCTTTAGTGACCCAACCAATTTAGCTACACTGATGGGGAGGTACTTGACGAATGTCATGACTCACGCCAGTGTATTGCCAGAGAAGACCTTGGGTAAGTCTACTCCTCTTTTCTTATTCTCTTGTTTGATCTGACTGACTCCGTCTAGGCTCCGAAGAGACCAAGGTCGCGCTTTCGGCGCCCAAGAATGTCAAACAGTTAGAGAAGGCCCTCGGTAAGTCTACATCTATGAAAAGTCGTTTCTAATTCGAATGTCTGAATCTAAGTGCCAATTGAATATGTTCTCACAGTAGAACCGCCTCCAACATGGGTATAAATGAGCGTTTCTGTCGCACAATGTCTATCCAAGAGTGGCAACCAACAGATTACGTAAACTGGAGGAATGTGTCAGATCCCCATTGATCAGAAACCGATCAGTGCTGGACCGCCAATCGAGTCTACCATCGAGAAGAATGTCCGCAATAGCGTCAAGACCTACAATATATTGGCATTAGGGAACGATGGTTGTGGCGTGGATGTTCAAAGGATTGAGAAAGACAATAGATTGCGCGATTGATCGCGTTCAAGATCTCATAAGCAGCGATTAAGTCGACATGATCGAGATTTAAGGGGTAAGAATACGAATATACCTATAGGCATCAGGTATTCCTTAACGACCGGCACTCCGTCGCTCTATCGTTTGGTACTTGTCTGACTGGTACTTCGCCGCCGTCCTGCGTCGTGGGTCTATCTCCGTGAGGTTCAGTAGCGCTGTCGACGAGATTGATCTCAAATCGCCGGACTGCTCGGCGGCACCAAGATTGTAGAGCTCTATAAAGGCTAGTGTGATGCGATGTCGACGAGTAACGCCGTCGTTTACTCTTCGTCACTGATCCAAGAAAGGATGAGTGCATCTACCAGCAAGAGACAATCATATTGATACTCCATTCATTATTGGAAGACATTGTACTACTTCATCCCAAGGTTGTTCTTCGCAAATGTTTAGCAGCACACCATGGCCATGAATGATATTTGGGCGACTATGAGACACGACATTAATAACATTCTAGACTGGGGGGTAATCGGGAGAAAGACGATGGTAGTGGAGATGCTAGACAAAAACCCTTCTTCGACTTCAATTTTGCAATGGATAGAGAAGGTTGGTCATCTTGTTTTCGATCAGAAGACATCTATTTCTCTTCAGCCATCGGTTCGGTCTTTCTCCCTTCGTCTGCTCCCATTAATGATATCCTTAGACTAAGTCTCAGTATAAACTCCCAAAAAGCGAGCTAAGATGTACAAGGTCGTTTCTTGCGCACATCATCAAGCGAATGACAAAAGAAGAAAGAGGAAGGTGCTTAGCGAAAGAGTGTGCGAAAGTAAGAGAAAGCGAAGGACCCAGAGGCCAAAGATGAAGCTTCCCTCAACCAGACACTGCAGCGCATGGCATAACATCTAGAGCGAGAAGACGGGCGTGCCGAGAGGACACCAACAAATATTGACACCGCTACCCCTATCTCAGACATGAAGACCATTGTGCGCGGAGTACAAAGTCGACATGTGCGTGGCCGTGGGGGTGGATACCCACCATGCGCTCTGCCTCTGCTGGGGTGCGGGCTGGTTTCGGGTGTTGTCTGGTCTGGGCTGCGCCGCAGTTTTCGGAGATCCTGCTATTGCAACCGCAATCTTCATCGGCGTCGCTTTATTCGTAAATGATGCCGTTCAGATCGCGACCGATCACCTAAGTCAGGGAAGATAGCACCTTCGAGGACATTACCTCGATTGAATCCCATCACACCCCCTTAGAGCCCCATGGTTTCGAGACCGCATCAAGCTTGTCACACGTACCAAAAACTCACGCTGGACCTCGTACTAAGACTGGTGTATGATGCCGCAAACCGGCTTGGCCGGGACAGGACTTGGGTAGACATGATTACGGGAAACTATCTTCAGCAGCTCGTAAGGCGCTAACAGAGCTCCTCTAACGTTTTCCCGCTTATGCCAGACGTGTCCGAGATGGCGTATAGCATTCAGGATATTCATGTCCGCGGTGAGCAAGATCGAGAAGTTGATGATATTGATATCCGTGCCGGGCAACGATCTCAAATCGCAAAAAACGACTGCATAATAGATTGCCTTTTGCCACAACGATGGAATTGGCGAAAGAAGCTTGCATGAACTTCTATATGGAGCAGGTCGGATTAGTGCCACAAGGAACTCAATCGCTACAGTAGCGGGCCCCGCATAAGCTATTTTCGATGTAACAAGCAGATACACATATTAGCAGTTGAAAGTACCATCTTGAGCACTAAGATCCGGTCTCCTCCTGTTGTGCCCTAGCATAGTAGCTTTCTTACCGCTAAAACCCAGAGAGGTCAAGCAGCATCGCAGACTGCTTACCCCGTAGACTTTGACCATGAGAACAGAGCCCCGGTCCAAGCATAAGAAGCATCTGGGGGGCAAGACACCCTTGACAAGAAGCTACTCGTGAGCACAGGATCGACAACGTGGGCAGGAAAGGTAAGAGATCGCGGTGTTAAGGGCGAGTAGAATACCAGACCGAGTAAAGACCCTACATTCCCAAGACTAGGTGATCCTAACAACGCTAGGGATAACAGCTTAGAGACATGATTTCGCCGATAATATGGCAAGCCAATTAACGTCCCGAGTTGTGCTTTCTGTCTTCCTGGAGCTCCCTGCTGGTTTGCATATGGAGCCTGCGTGTGTGGTCAAACAAGATTTCCTGGTCACGCTCTGGTATCCAGCGCTTGATAATAATATAATTCGAATTCAGCTACACTGGGGTCAGTCTTGAATGCCTTGCAAGAGGTCTCGAACAGGCTACTCACGTCGTCCCATTCCCAAGGCAAATTGTATGCATCTAAGGTATCAGGGCTCAAATGCTTGCGATGTACCTTGATATAGGTTGGTTGTGTGAGAATAGTTTTCTTCAGGCCATGACCTTTGCTCTTCCCCTCGTTTTCTAGATTTGATATTTGAGCTGGAGCCGAGAATCCGGCACCTTGCGCTGGTTTGTTCGTAGTGCGCCAGAACGGTGTTTGTAAACTTTTACCAGACTCTCCCTTATTAGAACGCTGCCAGGCTGCCTCTTCCTCCTCTTCTCTCTGGAGTTCGGCCAATCGCTGTAGTGTTCTCTGTTTCTTGAAAGCCTTGTACTCTTCAGTAGCCAGCTTCTTGTCCGCTTCTTCAGCCTCATTCTTCAGCCACTGTCGCTGTTCCAGCTCTTGTTTTTGCTGATGCAACACCGTCAGCTTTTCATGTTGATCCAGGTCTTCCCCAAAGTAATTCGTCCCTACAAGATGCTTTTCACCATCGGCTATCTTCATCGCTTTGCTAGCTTCCACGATCTCATCAATGTGCTCCTTGGAAAAAGCTATGGGTATGATAATCAAGCCCTCCTAGAGTACGATTAGCGCCGTGCATGCTAAAAGTCTGTTTCGACTGACCTCCTCTTTGAAAGAATACCCAAGCTCAGTGATTAATCGCGTGTTGACCAGGTCCCGAGGAAATCTGGTTTTTCCCTTGCGCGAATATGGCTGTTCAATTGTTCCTACCTCGACTATGTAATCCTCCTCGTTTGAATCTGCATCACCACCGCTCGTCCTATGGCTTAGACCCGCAGGATCTTCTGGTTTTGCTCTCGGTAAGTGGGACTCTTCCAAGTGATCAACCATTCTGCTGCCATCGCCAGAATGAACCATCTGGCCGTCCAACACTGATTCATCGGGCTTGTTTTGGAGAACTCGCTCTCGATGGCCTGCTTTGATGTCGGTGGTAAGATCGACCAGGGCCTGGACATCCTTCTACGGGCTATAAGCATCTTGGATGCTTGCCGAGAGAGGGCCGTTGCCAGTGCCAAGGAGGGTACTCACATATCGGAGATGTTCCATGACGTAATAGAAGAGCTCCGTCTCTTCATACCCATAACCCATCCTTTTTATTGCTTCCTCGCTCACTAGGTCTTTCGTAATTTCCGTCCATTCGCCTTCGGTATTGATATGACATTTAGCAAATATGCGACCCCGGGCGTCAGCATATGTGGCAACACTTGACTTGGATTCTGTGCTAGCGTGCTCGCCGTCATCTGAATCTTCATCATTTCGAGGTAGGACGAACAAAGCGAGTTCTTGCAGATGCCGAGCCACATGTCGATCGTAACTGTGTTTGGTGAATTGGGGGTCTCCACATAGCATGCATGTACAATCCTCCGTTTGATCTCCAGCTGGAATGACATGTGGCGACTTTTGGGAACAATGCACTCGAAAGGCTCACCGCCTTGCGACGCCCGGGGGGGAGCGGGGATTATGATGTCACCACCACTCATCAAGGTCGGCGCGTAAGACGCCTATGAGAAGCCTGACTCGGACGCTTTGTCATCAAAATCGATATGCCAGTTGTGAAGGTCTGTTGCGACTGTTTCAGATAAGGCAGTCCTTTCATCGCCTCGTGACACATTAGTGACTTTATCTATGCCCTGTCTTAATTTCATAGCATGTCTTTCTCGATATTTGAGATACTGTCGCCTCCGGGTAATGGCGTGACCGAGGCGGGAGACAAGTTTCTTGTCGGCTTTGGGAAACTTGTCGAGAACGTGACTATAGTCGAAAGGCTCGAAAGCGGTAACATCGGCCTTCCTGGACCCAACGAGAAGGTCGTGCTGGGCTGGCTTACGAACAAGAATTGACATTTGAAACAGGCAATTGATAATCGTTGCTACACTTTTCCGTATTTGCTGGATTTCCGTCTGGGATTCTTCATCCTCAGAGGTGCTCCCTCCGAGACTTTCCACGTCTTCGTCTTCGCCCTCCGCGATCACGTCTCTGACATTCTGAAGTCTCTGAGGCAGCTCGTCCAACAGCTTAATGATCTGCTGTCGAATGTGCGAGGAGTCTCTAAGCCGGAAGTCCAAAGAAGACTGACCAGTCTGGTGCGCGCCGATGTTAGCAGCCCATATGCGAAGACGCCCGAGCTCGTCTTGCCATGTCTGGACCTGCATTCCTTCCGGCTCATCTTTGTCTGGATCTTGAATCTCTTCGATGAATTCATTGAAAGCCTTCAGGCATGCAATGATCGAGGATGAGATAGAGATTGCCATTAGATGTATAGGTGGCTCCCGATCCCCCCGCGATTAGCTGGATACGTATGTCAACCATTCTGGGATCGCGAGGCGAGGCTGAAGTAAGATCGGGATCTTCGTGATGCGCCCGAGTGACCCTAGGCCTGCATGGCTTGCGACCAATTATAACACGCCTTTTGAAGCCCATACATGTGCCGCACTGATTGTGTAAGCCCGGACTTCGCTGTACATACCATTGTTGTCATATGTCAGCCTCGTCATTGTTGGAGTACCCTTCAATATTGTATCGTAAGTATGTCCGGTATCGAAGCGGTCGGCATTACACTCGCGGTCTTCCCAATTCTTGTCAATGGACTGGACCGTGTCGCCCCCGGAATCGAGACCATTAAGCGCTGGAAGCGCTATAAACTCAAGCTGCAGGAGTACGCCGATATTCTAGAATCGGCATCAGTGTACTTTTTCGATACGCTGGATGAGCTGCTATGCGACATCGTAGAGTCGGACGACGAATTGGAGCTTTTACTTGAGACACCCGGAGGGATACTGTGGAAGAAGCCTGAGTATGAAGCAAGGCTGCGGAAACGGCTTGACCGATCATACAGCTCGTATTTGAAGACCATCTCGACCCTGGTCCGAGCATTACGGACTATGGGTGGTAAATTAGGTATCGACGGCGCAGGAGGAGTACGCTCCTCTCGTTTCGCCCTGATTAATCGCAGCTGATCTAGGCCTAGGTCAAGTTGGATGATTCTTCAAAGATTGAGCATCACATGAAGAGACTTAAATTAACATTTTCCAAGAATACATACAAGGAGTTGCTGGAAGACATTCATCGAGCCAACAGAGAGCTCCGGGAAGTCACACATCACAACATCGCTCTTGAGCCAATGAAGCGCAAACGCCGGTCAAGACGTCCAATCACGGATCTGAAGCTGATAAGAAAACATGCTGCAAGCTTGTACCAGGTTCTCATGAATGACAAAGCATGGAAGTGCAAGTGCAAGATGCATCATCTGGCTAGCCTGCGTTTAGAGGCTCGACCCCAAACAATCGAGAACGTCAAAGTGGACAGTCTCCAGACACATAAGTTTCGTGTCTTACTTTCCGTAGCGGGCGATATCAGTAGTATTAATCCAACCGCCCAATGGAACGATATAGAGATCATCCCATCCCTCGGATTCCTAGACGCCGACGAGCTATCACCAATAAGTACAGGTCCACTACGGTGAGTTACCTACCTTGATTTGACTTGTGTGGGCTTTCTGATCCACGTTACTGCAGTAAAAAGCCACAGCCTGCGACTAGAAGCGTCAGCTTTGTGCCTGAAACTGATACACGCCTGACAGGGCTTGCAGGCGAAGCAACGCCCGCTCAATCGAGTTCCAAACAGATCGAGGATTTCTGCAGTACTTTATGCGCGTCAAACCGAGATGATCGGGAGATCGGTCTGCTTATTGACGAAGCGAATGATAAACAACACCATATGTTGTACCGAGCCAACACAGTCGTTGGGTCACAGACCTCTTCAAGGTCCCTCAAAGACCTCTTGACATCCCAGAGACGCTCAGGCGATGAAGGGCTGTCAAGAAAAGACCGTCTCCAAATCGCTGTCATCCTTGCGTCGAGCGTTCTCCAATTGGACGGTACTTCATGGCTGAAGCGAGGGTGGAGCAGTGTCGACATTTTCTTTCATTACAAGGATGGCCAGATTTTGGAGCATACGTACCCCTACTTAGCTTGGCAACGGTGTTGCGATACCGACCTCGCCTGTTCTCTCGAATCACTCTCCATTAGCAATCACATGATCCGGAGTGACGTCCTTCTAGCCTTAGGTCTCACGCTCGTTGAGCTTTGTTTCGGCAGGACTCTGGCGAACATGCGCAAGCCGGAGGATTTGGACGTCAACGAGACAGCTACCCGACTCAGAACAGCAACCAGACTCCACCTTCGGGTATATAACGAAATAGATATACCATATAGTAATATCATACGAAGATATCTTTTCCAGCTTTTCGACGTACGGAAGTTGAGTTTGGACATCGAGGAGGTGCAGCAGAAGGTACTGGATGACGTGGTGACTCCTCTGGTGGATGACTTAAACAACTTCAACGGATATCTGAAGATCAGATAGACCAGTATATATCGTTAACTCCGATGGCCTTTTGCAGAAACCACATCCAAACATTCACAGTGTCGAATGACAACCTGCCCATACATCTCGGTCGGAACCCAAATGCTGGTGATCAGGAAACCAGAGTGGAGATGATCGATACTTGTTTCGTGATTGGAAGCGACTATGTGAATGTGTAAGTCCGGTCTCGGTATGCCTTGTTGTTGATAGGCCTGGACAGGCCATCGACAAGCTTTTGCAGCGTCATATTTTTCTCACTTCACTCTTATACATACTCCCGTCGGGAGCAAATTAATTAGCACCGTGCTTTGCACGAACCGCTGGTTACTTTCCGGTCTAGAAAGAACTTCCATTTACAGATTTCTCGACTTGGCAAGTTGTTCGGAAGAACTTCGGGCCGGACCGCTTCCAGCGCGCTAGTCACGTTGCATGCTTCGTCCTACGATATTGCGTACACGGATCCGGAATAGGCTCGATATCATGCATTACGCTGTCTCCGGACAGCCCGCGGCTTGCAAGATGTTTACTCATGCATTCAAGAAGGCGTCAAGACACCAGGCTTGTAACGAGTCACCCTTTAGAACTAATGACGGCTAACGATTTGGTCTTCTCTTCTGTCACTGATACGCCTTCGTTGTATCAGAAATCCGAGTATGGATGACTTGTGGACCCAGTTGGGCACCCAATAATCGCACATGAAAGGGAGCCTGCATGACACGTAGACTTTTGCGGGGACAATGGAGACAAAGGGGGCTATACCGGGCTGTACAGGCCACTTACCAAGGAACACTATTTGTGTGGTCGCCCCCCAAATAATACATCCTTACCGTCTCGTCTCCCACCGACCTACCAATTCACTTCGTTTAGCTAGTGTGGAAAGCTCCACTACAGCTTCGGCCTTGGTCGAGGCGCTACATACGCTCAGGCTAAAACTTTCGATATTTTCATATACCACGACTTTGACAGTCACGAAAGCATCAATTACCCCACATCCAGACCTTACTGGCTAGTCTGGTAGCCCGCTCATCCTTCCAGCTCGGCGTTTAAGCGGCATACTCGAGAGCTTCATTGGGAAAGACAGCATTTGCAATGTCTTCCCAGACCTACACCCTCCGCCAGCATAACACCAAAGACACAGACACTCACTTCTTACAACCCAAGTCGCCCCAGCTATAGTATCGAACTAAGCGCAACGGGCGGCTTTATGAATCGCAAACCTCACATGGCTATTGTCAAGCACATCAATAACCAGCCTTGGCCATGCGCAAATATTCGCTTCAGCGCCAATAGCTCCGAAACGACCATCGCTTACACAGGTTTCCAGCTGGAGACGCCCTTGAAATTGGAGAGCTCCCAGACTCAGAGATACACCTTCTTGATCGGCACGGCAGTTCACTCCTGGGAGCGCTCAAGCCAAGACCGGAAGATGATCGAGCTGTTCAACGGCGCCGGTAGAATAATTGCTACCTTCCTATACAAACATTGGGCGCCAGGCTCTGAGAAAAACCATGACCATGACAGTGGTGTCGTCAGTGATATTGGAACACTGAAAATCATGGGAGACTGGTCGTGGAGGCAGGATGCACTTGAACAAATCTTATGTACGGCGCTGGTCGTGGTTGAAAGAGCGAAGAGAAAAAGCGCGGCATTCGGAACGTTAGCAAACGATCATGCTTCGGGGCGATTGCCCTCTCTAATGGCTTTTTGACTGGTTATCTGAAGAGATGTCTGCCTACAGTTATTGAGGGCAACACATGGTTCCAATACACAAATCATTCTTGAAAGCACTTCCTCCGAGGATCATGTTGTCCAAAGTCTAGTGGTATGTGATAAGGCTCAGTAGACAGGGTATGTTATTCGCCTAGGGGCTACTCTCGCATCGTTCCTGCTCTCCTGGCAAGTGGAAAGGTCTCCAAGGCTGAAGTGACCGTCGGTTCATCGCGCATTTGTCAAGCTGCTACTGAATTCATCACATGGGGAAAGAGTGGTGGTTGAAGCAAGGAAAGACAAATGTTTTGAATTCGGAGGAATACGGTTAGATATCAAGGTACACTGCGTTGATAATGACGCGAGCCATGGGTATATCGAACGTCCTAACACCCTCACCCTCCAGTTTAACCCTGTGCGTTTTTTGTCCTTTTACACTCCCTTCGTTGACATGCCACCACCGAGTTCCCTACAACCACTGTCTATCATATGTCACGCTCGACTTCCAAAGCTCCCAAGGTCCACGTCTTCGAAAGCAATGTCGTACATATTACTGGAACAGGACAAGCCAGCATCGCCACCCGAATGAATGATGAGAGAGATTTCTAATACAAATAGGCAGCTGATCAGACCAGCCAGAAACGATTGTAGCCAACAGATTGTTGCTCGGACCTACTCGGTGCAGCAAGACCACGGTCTCAGGATGTACTTCTCAGCAGCGAATATCCTATGATCAAGCAAGTCTTTTGTACTATGTTTCGCGCTTTGTCCCTGTTTGGCTTTGAAACATAGGACTGCTCGGACTCCATCCTAGATAGGTGGTATGCTCCGCCTTGCAACATGTATATATGCTCAGGTGACAGAGGCTCTTTCCTGTTCAACGTATACGTGGTTTATGACGTGAGGAGGAAAAGATGGTCTCTCAAGAGCTGCCTCATTCCTACTCATAGAGAATTTGCTTCATCATTTTGAATACAGCATGCACTTGCTAATCTATCTATCAGCGCCACACAACCGTTGCCGCGCCGTTTGCGCAATGAGCTAAGGTGAGTTTAGAGTCCTAGCATCTGCTCGGGGTGATCCATCCATCTGCAAAATTATCGATTCCTCGCTACGACCGCATCGTGAATGCGCTTCCTCAACTCTTCATTAGGCGCCAGTACCGTCAGCTCCGGCATACCATAGCCGAAGGTATACAACGTGCTCGCTGTCTCCACACCAAGGAACCTTCCATCCAGCGAATACGCATCCGTGAAATTAAGAGTGGCGCGATCGAGACGCAAATTAGCAAGGTAGGAAAACTTCTCCCACCACAGCATCTGCAGCTCGACGTTGGCTCTGTTACAGTGCGCGAGCCAATCTTCAAGATTATGGAGTAAGCCTTTCTCTTCGTTGATGTACCACTCTGGTTGGCCATCTAGGTAGTCTTGCGTTGTGAATTTGACAGAGATTGAACGCATTTTGAAGAATTTTGGTGCTGGGAGGAAATTAAGGAAGTCGACGGTGTAGCTGGATCTGCCCTGCTCGATGACCTGAAGGTGGTTAGCTCAGCGCAAAGCCTAGGGAGGATGTGTCAATGATGGTCTTACCCAGGTGTTCTTGGTCCAATATTCTTCTTTGTAACGATTGAATCGGACTGGATCAATGGATCGGAAGGTTCGCGACTTCAAGAGGCCAAAGCTCTTGTCGACGAAACAATCTGGTCCATCGAAGCTAAGATAATCGGCTGGCTGCAACACGCCCGGGATGAAGACGGCGTGGAAGAGCTTGTTCAGGGTCATGTCGAGTATTTCTTGTGGGATATTGAATAGGTTCTGGTGCTTGATGGAAGCTTCGCCTGTGGTGGTGCTGTTGAAGACCATCCTAGCAGCTTTGGAAATAATAGCCGCAGTATCGATCACGGAGGACGTTGTTGGGTCATCCTCCCCGACAGGGTATGGCGGAGCTACGAAGAAGTTGAGGTATCGGGATAATTGCTCGCATGTGGTTTCAGATAGCATGGCAGTGAATCTGCAATGTTGATCAACACCGAGGCTGCACAGCCGTGTCTTTAACCAGGTCATTTCGGTGGTGCTGAGCTTAGCAAGGAAGCGTTTCAAGAGTCGTCGATGACCGCAGGGTAAGCAATCACACGCCTCGTGGAGGATCTGTTGTTCAACAGAACCATGAGGAGTATCGCCGAGGATCGATAGATTGATTCCGTCTGTTGGATGGTTGACTGTTGGAGAATCAGTGAGCCGTCGGAGGGTTCTGTAAAGGGGTTCTGACCTTGATTCATGGCGTTCGAGGAACACCGTGCAGGGTGGTATCCTGATGAGACAAGAGGAAACACCAATCAGCATTGCTGGCCGAGGTTGCCCATGTTGAAGGAAGATATTTGAAAGGAAGGGAATGAGCGAGTGGCTAATGATAACCATCGAAAGGTCATCACAAAACGAGTGTTTTGTTCCTGGGTGTTGCATCTCATTCCGTACTGGTTCCACTACGAATTCGAGTGTTGACTGCGATAGTGGAATCCGTGAGCTCAAGGCTTCGCACAGCACTTTGTAAGTCTAGCTCAATCGCCACAGAGCCAAGCGTTTCATTGAAAGACGCTACTTGCTTCCATCGCATGAGGATAAATTCTGAAATCAACAAGCTAAAGTATTCGTAGTGGTTTTTTCCAACCTCAACGATTCAGAGAAACGCATTGACAGGCAAGCACTGCAACTTCGAGCGCTTTCTTACAGCTCCTAAAGCTCCTGCCCTCATGTTATCTATGTATCGTTAGTAGTAGCGGCTGGTCATCTCCGTCAGGGTGTCCTAAAGATTGTAGGAAAGGACCTGAAGATTGCATAGAGAGGCTAAGTAATTGTTAAAATTACGTAAGGTAATCGTGATGTAGAGGCAGACGTAAGCCCACATCATTGCGATGGAGGGGGGGAATGGCAAGGTAGACGTGCTTGATCTCGGCGATAGGAATACCAATGGCGATGCAACCCAAGACGAGTATATATCAATCAGTCGTAGCGTTGTCTGATTCCTGATATACGTCGTCCGTGTCCACCCATTCGCCGGGGTAAAAATAACAGCCGGCTTGCGGCACCGCTAGCCAGCTGGCGATCTTGGCCTTCGCAGGCAGCCGTAAGCTGCAGCAATGTGGAAAAAAACCTTGCCTCGTAAGTGCATCAACAGTAACATCTCCCAAAGCTTGGCCTAAGCATGAAGCGAATGCATGTCACAGGGTCGAATTGGGCCTCAAAGGGGATCTTTCTGCTTAAAATCAGAGGCACAGCAGACCTGCAGAGCCTTCTCTTCATCAGGCTCAGCGAAGAAGAGTAATGAGCGCTATATAGGTATATACGATCAATGAAATCTTCGAACGCACTGGCCAAGAAAGGTGACGTCCAAGCAGAAACAGCACAATGATTGCACGGATATATGATGAAGACTCTAGATTGCAAGTGCCTCTAAAAGTGTCAGATGACCACGGTCAGAAATGACATACAAACTCGCTGGAAACTAATCATATAGCTTTGAGAGAATCAACTTGCATTCACCCGCTGCCAAACATCAAATTTGGGCATTCATTCCCGTTGCACCGAAGATCGACAGACAAGTAGATTGCCTGAACTAATGCACAAAAACCCCATCGAGTGCTGTTTGAGTTATCAGGGATGAATCCACGAGGCTTTCCTGGAGGCAGAATCATCAATCTGTTTGTATAACCATAGGAAATTAGACTTATGAATGGATTGGGCAGACGAGAGTCCTCATCAGTAGATGGCATACTTCAAAGCCGTGCGATGACCGTGGGATTCTGGCTGATAAAGGACAATTACCCGTCGTGCAGCGCGAAGCGTGCCGCAAAGATTGCCCCTAGATATTAAACGCAAATAGCTGCCATGAAGAGTACATAAAAGGGAGGAAGTTAGATGTTCCTCTTGACCGTGAAGGAATAGTTCGTCATCCAGTAGACTTCCGTCATACCTATGTTATATTTGGAGTACGCATGGATACTTTAAATGAAGGTACTCCGTAGGCTCTCCACTGAAGTTCTGCCGGAGAAATAAGCATGGACTAGACCAGCTTCGGACTAGCTTCCTAGAGCTAGGATATGCTTCACCCAACTTCGACCCATTCACTCTGTATACCTGAGCAGCACTGTTGCTGAAATGTTGCCGTACATTCTCGAACACCCGGCGAAAGCCAAATATATAAGGTCACGGCTTGGTAACGAGCCATCCCGCAACTGCATCAACGCATATCCACGAAGTACAGGACAGCGGCAATGGCAGCTTCCACCGACGGCTTGTTACTGGTCCTGTCGAACCCATTGCTTGGTAAAGCATAGCATCAACCTTACGAGCTTATTAGCTAACTATTATCGCCAGATATCTTAGCTGTCGGGTAATTGCTTTTACTACGGCAACACCCGAGTATCATTTGCTAATTCAACTTAGAGACGACGCTTTGTTATCAAAGTATAACCTCAAGCCTAATGATGCCACGCTCGCCGCAGATCAGCACAAACCGCTATACGATGATCTTATACAAACTCACCGAGCCAAAGTGATCGCAGGTGGCGGTTCGAACATTGCGCGAGGGGCTCAAGTACGCCTGTCTACAACCATGATTTTGCACCGTGTCACAGCAACTAACGATGTGGTATATTAGTATATACTTCCTCCATCGAGCACTCTTTTTATTGGGTGCGTTGGACGTGATGTCTACGCAAAGATGCTCAAGGACTCGTGCAGCGAGGAAGGGGTAGACACGGATTTCCGCGTCGACGAGAAGCTCTCCACTGGTCGTTGTGGTGTGATTATCACAGGCTATGATCGGAGTCTATGCACCTCGCTTGGCGCAGCAATTGCATACACGCTAGAGCATCTGAGAACGCCAAGTGTCTGGGAGAAGGTGCAAAGAACGAAGATAATCTACGTGGAGGGATACCACCTTACTGCTTGCGTGCCGGCGGCACTTGCGCTGGCGGAAGAGGCGTTGGAGAAAAAGAAGGTAAGTCAATACTGGGCTTTGTGCAAATTCCAAACAATTGATGAACCGTCAGACGTTCGTTTTCAGCTTCTCTGCCCCATTTGTCGTTACAGGCTCTCAAGATGCTGTTGCGATACTACTAGAGTATGCAGATTACGTGGTCGGTAATGAGAGCGAGGCTCTAGCTTGGGCGGAAACGCAGGGCCACAACTCGAAGTCTATTCATGACATTGCGAAGTTACTCGCGCAACTACCTATCCGAAAGTCTGGGGGCAAGAGAACAGTCATCATAACGCAAGGGAAAGACCCGACGATCAGTGCAGTCGTAGGCAGGTCTGAGGTTGTGGTCACGGAATACGCTGTGCACACAATTCCCTGTGAGAGCATTAAAGACACCAACGGTGCTGGGTAAGTCTGGATGTGGTTATTCAGCCGAGACTTTTGACGCTAATCCGTCCTGTCCTGATAGGGATGCCTGGGCGGGAGGTTTCGTTGCCGGGCTTTGGCAGGACAAGTTATTGGCGGAGTGTATCGAAATGGGCCACTGGTTGGCACGGTTGGGTATCCAGGAGCTGGGAGCAGCGTAAGTATTTGGAATATTTTTCGGGACCTTTGAACACTCGTAGCGAATCCTCGCCAATTCGATCGTTCATTCTCAACGATGCAGTAGCAGTCGTTCTGTGGTCCCCAACAGAGCGCTATCCCAAGACTCCATCGAGCGATTGCTGACACGATCTCCAGATACCCGTACCCTAAGCAGGCTTACAAGTCTTCAATGAGTTGAACGGATCGCTCCACATCCCGCTTCTCTAATTTCTTGAAATCTTGGGGTGCGCCTTCAGGCTACCTCGTTAGACCGCACATCAAGCGCATAACGCGCGCTTCAAAATTACGACAGAGATTTCCATATTACGAGCTCAAATAGCGTTCTCGACCTTCGACCTAGCACGAGAAGATCCTGCACCCCGCTGTCTATGATGTTTTATTCGTGCTTCTGATTTGCCAGCTTTTCCTCAAATCCTCCGATATCCCACTCCAAGTGGCACTGGATATGCGCTCGGATATCGGCTATCGCCATACCCTGCATCAAGCCGCTACAAGGATACGGTCCAGTTATCTTGACCTGCCACGAGTACCATCGTTTGACCAAGATCGCATTCTTGGGATGTCCATGGTTGACTAGACATATAGATCAATTAACATCACAAAAGCCGATCGACTTGCGCCAACACCTACTTTACCCGCGACATCTTCAACTACCATTGGTCGAGAATCCTATGTCCAAAGATGTACGGCTTGCATTGTACACTTAGTCTACACAAGTGCGAAAATTCCTCCATTTGAGAGAGGTACTAGTATGAAATCAAATTCCGCACCCTTCCCTTTCTCCCATGAAAGAATCTGTTGCAGTCCACGCAGCGAGCATGGACTTTCCATATCCAACGTCAAACCTAAATTGAGTGGAAGTCCATATCCACCATTGGTGCAGAACCATGTACAAGCTCCCCACCTCCGTCCTTCCGCCCTCCCTCCTCCTCTCCCTCCTCCTCCTCTCCACCCTCCAACCCCGCGCCCTCGCCGCCCTCCTGCCCAACACCGGCCTCCACCTCACCTACTCCGCCACCCTTGCGCCCATCTCCCCCCACACCCCCTCCTGCGCCGCCCTCGCCCTCTTCTACCACCGCATCCTCGAGCTCGTCGTCCACGAATGGCTTCCCCAGCAGCGCCCCCTCGACCACCTAATGATCCACATGGGCCCCCTGCAATTGAGTTTCGTGGCCGATACGCTGGGAAAAGAAATCCCTTGGAATGTGATTGGGGAGCTGGCGTACGAGATGATGAGGTGGAGCGAGAGGGGGTTTGCCGCTACTTGGGATAGGGGGTACTGGAATGCGGCGGGGACGTTGGGGGTTTTTGTGATGTTGAGGGTGAAGCCGGATGTGTGGGAGGTGCCGGAGGGGGGGAATGTCGTGGAGGTGCCGGTGGGGGGGTAGGGGGGTTGTGGGTGGGGGTGGGGAAGTGGAGGTCTGGGGTTGTGGTGCGGTATTGTGTGATGTTGTAGGGTATCGTACTATGGAGATACTACGAGAGCTCGACTGCCAGAACTTTCCCAAGGGAGGTAGGCCAGAGATGACATTGGATAATCTATGAGACTTGCTGAGCGATGAATGCGGTCTATGGTTTGGAGGATATCGAAAGTGGGGCTTTGCAACTTTCATGACAGCATGGTTCAGGCCTTTGATAGTGGCCAATTCTATGGCTTAACGAGGTTGTGCCTTTCATTGACTTTAATTCTTGAAGATGGCGCCGGGGAGTCTCGATCTCCCACATGGTCTATCATCATGCTCTCATCTCACGTTGCACGTTCTCTATCACTCTTCGATATTCACACAAATGCCGACCTGCCGTTCGCAATGTTCGCTCAGACTAGAACTATCGTCAGCCCTGCCTCGCACAAAGTCTAGAGAATCGAAAGTGGACTCACATCTCAAATCCCACCCAATCTGCGGCCCAATCTTGGGCAGCTCATCCGCCACACTCTGCACGTCCTTGTCCCCCCTCCCACTCACACAAATTACCAGATCCTCGTCTTCCCGCATCTCCCTCGCCAACTGCACAGCGCCCCAAATCGCATGCGCCGTCTCCAGCGCCGGTATGATCCCCTCAAGCTCACTGATCAGTCTGAACCCTTCAAACGCCTGCGCGTCGGTAGCAGCAATGAACTTTGCCCTCTCGTTATCTTTCCAGGAACTCAGCTCGGGACCTACGCCTGGGTAATCCAGACCCGCAGACACGGAATGCGTCTCGGAGATCTGGCCGTGCTTGTTCTGCAAAACGTAGGTCCGCACGCCGTGGAGCACGCCTTTGGTTCCGCCTGTAAGCGTTGCAGAGTGCCGGTCTGTGTCAACGCCGTCGCCGCCGGCTTCCACACCGAGGAGGCGAACGCTTTTGTCGGAAGCGAAGGGGTAGAACATGCCTACAGCGTTGCTGCCGCCACCTACGCACGCGACTACTGCGTCAGGCAGTTTGCCTTTCAAGCGCTGCATCTGCTCTTTCGTCTCAGTCCCAATGACGGATTGAAATGTGCGGACGATGGTGGGGAAGGGGTGGGGACCGATGGCCGAGCCGATGATGTAGTGCGTGGTAGAGAGATCGACGACCCAGGCGCGCAGGGCTTCGTTCACGGCGTCACGGAGCGTGCGGGCGCCGGCTTTTACGGCGACGACTTTGGCACCGAGCAGTTTGATGCGGAATACATTGAGGGATTGGCGACGCACGTCCTCGGCCCCCATATAGATTGTGCAATTCATCCCAAACTTCGCGCATACGGTCGCAGTGGCGACGCCGTGCTGACCTGCCCCTGTTTCGGCGATGATTTGCGCCTTGCCTAATCGTCTCGCGAGCAGGATCTGGCCCAGGGCGTTGTTGATTTTGTGACTCCCTGTATGATTCAGATCCTCTCGCTTCAACCAGATGCGTGCGCCGCCGGCGTGGGCTGTTAGGCGTTCGGCTTGGTGGAGATGGCCGGGTCGGCCCATGTAAGGGTAGTGGGAGCGGTATTCTTCCCAGAATTTGGGGTCTTCCTTTGCGGCGTTGAAGCCTTGTTCGAGTTCGGCGAGGCAGTCCATTAGGGATTCGGGGACATATTGACCGCCGAATTCACCGAAGCGTGAGGGTACTGCCGTTTCACCGCCGTTCATGTTGAGAGCTTCGAGCTGGTCCGCCAGGCCGGGACCGTCTCTTTCGCCCTCGTGAATTACGTGTGTGGGATGCGCTGCATCTCCGTTGGGTTGTTGCGCATCCTTCTCTCGTTGTTCTTCCTCCATTGAACGTTTTACTTCGTTTGTGACAGTATGTCGCCCAACCTTCCTCCCAGTGATTTCCGAACAGTATTCTTCAACTTTCTGCGAACCCTGACCAGCAGGCGCATTCGCCAATGTCGTGACAATCTGACTTCCTATCACAACACCCTCTGCCACGCTTCCCACATCTACAAAATCCTGCCTTGTGCTTACACCAAAGCCTACGGCTGCAGGTACACCCTTTGAATATGTGTGGACTTTTTCGACGAGTTCTGGCAATTTGCTGTTGAGCGCCCCGTTAACTCCTGTCACTCCCATTCTCGACACAACGTAGATGAACGAGTCTGCGATGCCACATAAAAATTTCATGCGCGCTTCGGAAGTTGCAGGTGCAATGAGAGGGACATATGATAACCTGACATTATAAGTCAATAACCTCCAAAGCAAGGAACATCGCTTTACCCTCCACTCGTGCAGAAATTCCTGAACCGCACAGCTTCTTCCGGAGGTAGGTCCACCACAATGAACCCATTGACGCCAGCCTGCTTTGCATCCTTGAGTATCTTTTCCTCACCGTAGCTCAACAAGGGGTTGTAGTAGCCCATGAAAAGCACCGGAGCTTGAAGACCCTTCCTTCTTGCTTCCCTGATTATCTCTAGTGTAGATGTGACGGTGACTCCATTCTTCAATGCTTGTGTGTTCGCTTTCTGTATCGTGGGACCGTCTGCAATGGGGTCTGTGAAGGGGAGACCGAGTTCGATGAGGTCTGCCGGCCAATTAGCAGATACATTACGGAAACTTGTTAGATATCTTGTACCAGCGCCACCTGCTTCCATCCCCAGGAGGACATCGACAGTTTCCTCCGGCGTGGGATAGCCGGCGGTGACATATGTAACTAAAGCTGGGCGTTTTTCCTTCTTGCACCGAGCAAAAGTCGATTTGATTCCCTCCATGATGAACCGAGGAATCTATTAAAGTTATTACAGTAGGGAATGGCAATTAAAGATATATCAACCTAGTTAAAGAAATTGAAACATGGAAGAGTCATCCAAATCCTCGCCGTTCCCATCAAAGAAAGTTCTTTTAGGATTAGCGTCAAGCGGCTCGCTTATCGGTTTTCCTTCTCTCTCGTCTCAACCTTCCTCTTCCTACTTTATCCGTCACGGACCACGTCTATCTGCTGCTCTGAAACAAGCCGTCCTCTTGGAGCAATTGATGAGCACTCTTCGCACTCAGATGGAGACAGATACAAGTTCCAGCCGGGCGTCCAGATCTTGGAGTTCCCGGCAGAATGCAAGCTGGTGCTGCTAGTGGTGCGGATATCGGTTTCGAAACGCATTGCAATGATCCCATGCTTTCGCTTGGTCCTTCATCATCGACATGGCCCGTGTCCATCTGGTGGTAGGGGACGGAACGCCATGCCTGAAGACTGAAAGGCCCTCTTTACTCGTCTACATCTCTCTTACTTTCCCTTGTTCTAGCTGTTCTCTGATCCTTCACAGGCTGTGCTTCTTTAGCTGCTGTCGCTCTTTACTGGAATTATACGTCGTTCTTTACTGCTTCTTATCGTACGTTCCTTCTACTTAGTTGCTGTGCAAATTTCTCGATTCAGCAACGTTCAGACATCTTGGCGAGATAACCGATTATCCATCGTCTAGCGCTTTACTCACGCAGGAAACGTAGATCAATACATCATGAAGACCTCTATGATTCTCACACTATATGCGGCTGTCACTGCTCTTACGGCTCCTCTACCTGATGAAAACGACGACGACTGCAGCCAGAAGTGAGTGACAGTGTGGGCAGACTCACCAATCACCACTTCAGCCTCTCCTGTCTCGACCGCAGACAGTCTCAAGAGCAGCGGAAAAGAAACCCTTGCCGCCGTCAATGGTTCAAATAATTCTATGTCAATTCCGTCATCCACAACAAAGAATACACTTGCCTCATCCAGTACCAGATCGACCACCACTATCCACGGCACAGTTGCACCACTCGAAATTGTGTCCGGCAGCGCCTCAGGCATATCCACTCCCAAAAGACCTGATGGCTTCCCCGTCAATGGGGATCATCTAAAGGCTCCTGTCGCTACCGATCCCGTCCCAAGTGACGCATCCGTCTTCACCCCGGAAGATGGGAAGATGTTCAACTGCTCTGCATTCTCGGATTGGCTCACGCACCAGCGGGAAGTCGTCAAACCGGGTTCTAAGTTTCTCAAGATCAAGCCTGGTACGTATGCATATCAGCTCGGCCCAGTTGTGAAGTCCGGCACAGACCCCAATACCGTAAAGGCGAGAACATCGTCTTCTGGCTCATGTCTGGTGGCTGGACCTTCGACTTCCGTGACGTCACTTTCTATGTGTCCATCACGCCAGAAAACCAGAATCAGCGTCCCAACGTTATGATCTACATCAACCAGTCTGAGGACTTGACCATCCTAGGAGGAACTATCTGGATTGACCAAGGCGAGCAGTGGACTCAAGCGCGAGTAATGAGTGTCTCGCCCCCAGACACTGAGGGCAATGCAAAGGCCATTTTCCAGGTTGAGGAAGGCTACAACCACACCGCATGGGCAGGGGCCGGTCCTCGGAACCAGAATTGCGTGGACGACTCGAATCCCGATCATTCCACCCGGCCAGGATGCAACTTCTGGAAGGTCCAGAATTATAACTTCGATTCCCTCGATTCCGACAGAACATTCAGCGCTACGCTGCTCGGCGGCTCTTACCTGAAGAAAGGATACGTTGTCAGTATGCAGGTCGGCCCGAATGCTCTCACCACGCTCTCGGCGGAAGATGAGGGTGGGTTGCACGTCAAGGGTTTGACTTCCAATGGGGCTCTGATGCAGATCGGTCTCAACGGGAAAAAGACTGCTGTTTTCGAAGACGTATGGTATGTCAACCCACCACCTCGGCCAGGATATGCACCGAAAGTGCAAGGGCCGGTCTTGAGCTGGGGCAATCTGGTCGGTTACAATTATGACGAACCGGGCGAGACCAAGGCTACCTTGCAGAACTCCTACTGGCAAACTACCGGCTGTACGAAAGACATACAAGATGCCAATAACGGCACTCTGCCCGACTAAGAAAGATTTGTCTTGATGGAATTGCCTGTCTCGATAATCTAAGTTGGCTATCTGCTCTGGCGGGTTTCTATGATCTCGAGAGCCTGCATGGTGGGCATCTCATGGGGATAGAGTCACTTCAATGTACATATTTCGAGTCGAGCCTTGTCAACTCTGCCAATGAAATTCTCGGGCTGGGTCCGAATGGAGTACTGAGTAATTTGCCACATGCATTGTGAGGTACAGTGATCACACAAGGTTGCAATGCGGCCCTCAGGACGGATCTAAGCTGGTCACCATGGTCGACGCGTATCTCATTCATAGAGATGGTTTACTTCGCAAGGGCTGACGGACATGGGTAATCAGTAAACTGCTTATGCCTTGTCTTCTCCGATGGTCTTCTGTTCCGCACTCTAAGCAAGTAACCTTCTTCTCTTTCGCTATGGGTCATCCGAGACACATCCGATCAAGTCAATTTAGCAATGACGCCACCTTATTTGTCAAAGACACACCCCGTTTCACCCTCAGAAATCCGTCACCCTCCCATTATAACTCCAATCCACACCCCCGCCCCACCGCAGCGGCTCATTCTTCGGCCCCCCCGTCTCCCCCGTCTTCGGGTTCCTCTCCCCCTCAAACTCCGGTAACGCCCCTCTCCTCACATTCGGATGCAGTTCCTCCCCCTCGCCCGTAGCTCTCACCTTCGCATCACCACCATCTTCCCACTCTCGCACATTTCCACCGCTCCTGCCTTCGTTCCCATTTTCCACAGTATCATCGGTTCCGGGCTCAGGTGCCGAATACGGAGATTGGTTGATCTGCGGGCGCTTTCTGGGCTGCGGGGTAGGTGTGGAGGAGGGGGGTTCGATGGGTTTGGGGGTGCTGAAGGCGCCGGTCGAGGATCGTTGGAGGCGCTCGTAGAGGTCTTGGTCTTCTTTAGGGAGGCGTGGTGGTGCGGGAGAGGAGAAGGGGGAGGTGGCGTGTGGGCGGGAGGTGGTGGAGATGGGGTGGCGGGGGCGGATGGAGGGGATGAGGCGCGATGAGGAACGCATCTTGCTTGGATATCCTGGTAGAAGAGTGATTTGAATCGTGGTGGATTTCTCGATTTACTGTTTGGGACGCAGCGATTCCTAAGTCCAAGTGATGTCTCAATGGGAAGAGCAAACAAAGCGAACCAGATCTGCGGGATGACGATGTCGAGATCTTATCGATAAGAGATCTAACTTTTATGTAAAATGACTCCCTCCTTTCAAATGTACTGTATTGCGAGGTGGGCAGGGCGCATCTCATGTCCATGCAATGGCTCTCCGTGTAGCTTCCCGACGTGCTACTACGGCTTTTCTGCATGCTCCACGAGTACTTGTCGCAGAGTCGAGAACATCTAAGCGCAATGCCTCCGCCGTCGCCGTCCCTACTTCAAGCGACCCTGCCCAAATCCAGCATGACATTCCAGTACACCCCATTCCCCTCCTAATAGCTATATTATGGTCAGTTCGAAGATATACTGACAGTCTCTCAGAAAGAATTCTCCCTCCCAAACTCGGACCCTCCCTCCGACTCCTCCACCGCCGCCCTGACCCGCGAACACACCTCTTTTATGGTCCCGACCTACGTGCGTCCTCCCCCCATGATGGCTAAAGGCGAAGGCTGCTACCTCTGGGACATTGAAAACCGGCGGTACCTCGACTTTACCGCTGGCATCGCCGTCAACGCCCTCGGCCACTGCGACCCCGGAATGAGTGAAATCCTCTGGCAGCAATCACAGACGCTAGTCCACACCTCGAACCTGTACCACAACCCCTGGACCGGCGCTCTCTCACAGCTGCTAGTAGAAAAAACCTTAGCAGCAGGTGCAATGGCTACAGCATCGAAAGTCTTCGTCTGCAATTCCGGCAGCGAAGCCAATGAGGCCGCCATCAAGTTCTGTCGCAAAGTAGGACGCACACGCACCCCCAACGGCTCACAGCACGAAATCGTATCCTTCCACAACTCCTTCCACGGCCGAACAATGGGCTCCCTCTCCGCGACCCCGAATCCCAAATACCAGAAACCCTTCTCTCCCATGCTCCCCGGCTTCCGCTACGGGACCTTTAACGACGAAGCCGCCATCCCAGACCTCATCACCCCCCAAACATGCGGTGTCATCATCGAGCCCATCCAAGGCGAAGGCGGCGTCAACGTCGCCTCCCAATCATTCCTGCAAGCCCTCCGCGACCGCTGCAACGAAGTCGGTGCCGTGCTCGTCTACGATGAGATCCAATGCGGGCTCTCGCGCACCGGCACCTTATGGGCGCATGCCTCACTCCCGCCATCAGCGCACCCAGATATCCTCACCACAGCCAAAGCCCTAGGCAACGGCTTCCCCATCGGCGCCACGATCGTAAGCGACGCTGTCGCGCAATGCGTCGTCACAGGCGACCACGGCACCACATTCGGGGGCAACCCGCTCGCATGCCGACTAGCGCACTATATCATCTCCCGCCTCTCCTTGCCCGACCTCCAAGCCGGCGTCCTGGCCAAAGAGCGACTTTTCCGCCAGGGATTCGAAAAACTTAAGCTCCGTTTTCCATCACAGATAAAAGAGATCAGAGGGAGGGGCTTGATACTGGGTGTCCAGTTGGATCAAGATCCAACGCCGATCGTGACGGCGGCGAGGGAGAGGGGGCTGTTGATTATCACTTGTGGGACGAATACGTTGCGGTTCGTGCCGCCGCTGGTTATTTCCGAAGAGGAGATCGAGGAGGGCTTGGGGATTCTGGGGGAGGCGATGAGGGTGGTTTTTGAGGGGGGTGGGGGGGCGGAGGGGACGAGGGGGCAGCAGGAGATGGCACCGGGGGGGCGATGACATGAGGTCGGTTTATAAGTATATATAGAGAAGTGCTCGTATCAGCTCTTGTGGGGTCTGTTGGAAAAGGGTGTCACGACTCGATGACTTTCACCGAATGGAAATCCCAAGGGTTCACGTCCACGTTCATAATTTTCTACACCAATCCCTCCCCCTCCCTACCTGCCATGCACAAACCCCTCTCTCCACCCCCATCGCCACAAACCCGGCCACGCATATCCCCGCGCTATCACTCACCGTCACCGCGCCCAAAGACCACTCCCTCTCCTTGCCCTCCCTCCCCTCGCCCTTCCTTCCCTCGCCCTCCGTCTCCTCTCCCTCCAACCCCAGCCCCTCCCTCCCCTCCCCCTCCATCCCCTTCCCCTCCCACCCTCCACCCACCCGCCCCTCCCCCACCGCCGCAAACGTATTCACATACACCGCCCCCCCTAACAGCCCCTCCCAAAACACCACCCCCATAACCACCCAAACCCCCACGTCATCCACCCAAGAAAACTCAGCCATAGCAATGAAGAGCAAAAAAAAGAGATTGACCACCTGCAGGAGTGAAGGCGGGTACAGACGACGGAGGCGGAAGAGAGGCAGGGAGGAGCGGGAGAGGAAAACGCCGAGTTGGTAGAGGAGGGTGTAGGTTGGGTAGAAGGAGCGGGGGGTGGTGAAGGGGGTGGAGGGGAGGGGGAAGAGGAGTACGGGGAAGAGGCCCAGGTTGATGGTGTATTCGGAGAGGTAGACGAGGAAGAGGGGGAGCATGCTATGGGGGGTGTTAGGGTGCGGGGTTTTGTGGAGATGGTGGTGAGAGGGAATGGGGGAATGGGGAGCTTGGGTGAACTCACTAGGGGATTACGAGCCCGCGAGCGCGGTGGAGGTTGCGGATGAAGTCTGTGCGCCAGTTGCGCGTTGGAGAGGGGGTGTTAGTGGTGTTGGCTGCGGCGTCGTGAGCGAGCAGGGGATCTTCGGAGCTGCTGTCGTCATCGCGTGCTGTGTTGCACTTGCTGCTCGCGAGGGTTTCTCGAGAACGGCTTAACGGATCCCGTGGTAGGACGGCGAAGAAGCTGACCAGCATGATGACTGGTAGGAATGACGAAGCGAAGAGGCTCTTTCGCACGCTCAAGCCTAGGGTGGTTGTAGCCAAGGAGTATGCGCCTGCGCCTACCAACCCAGCGCCCCCGGTCCCACTACCCCAGGCAGCGAGGCTGAAAGGTCCGTAGAAGTGTGTTAAGCCTAGGAAGCTGAGTTCTCCGCCGCCGCTGCTTAGGCTTGCCAGGACTACGCCTGCCATCTTTGTGCCGATGGTGCCGCCGTCGGTGTAGCTTGGAGTGGTAGCTACGAGAAGCATCCCCAATGCTGAGAGTGTGGAGAAGAGGATGATGCGCCAGGAGTATGGGATCAGGCTGATGAAGTATGGGGCGCATAGCTTGACGAGGAAGGATGGAACCACGTCTGCGAGGAGGGCAACGCCTTTGGGTACGTTGGGACCTACGAGGTCTAGGGCAGCGGAGAGGATGATCACGTATAATACATTGTTGATCAATCCTATGAAGAATCAGTATGAGAGAGTCATTTTCGAGTCACCGTAATGTACCGAAAAGCCAGAAAGCTGTGCAGACTCGAAGATCGGCGCCTTCAAATGAAGCCTTGATCCTTGCCTTCCACATTGCCCATGAAGACGAGGGCGCTGCAAGAAGTGGCAGCATGCTACTGCTCCCTCCTTACAGCTTTGCATCACATGAGATTGATCGGAGGCGCGTGACTCTTCAAGTTCGCGTACTTTACATTCTGCACAAGACTCTCAAGACGAACGTCAGGTGGACGAATCGGAAGCCTTCCTCAGATCTACAATCGTGACGTAGCCGGTGGCTCGGATCAGATAAGGCTCGCATGCGCTATTATACCCCTGTTTGTGGATCCATCAGCTCCCGAAATGACTGCTTCACTGTTGTCCCCAGACACATCTCGTACACCGCACCTCACATTCAAGCAGATACAGCTCCCGCCTTCTTCCCTCATTAAAATAGGCCTGTCTCATGCAGCGCTCTAAAGCCAACGGCCGACCTATTCTCGAGTATCACTTCGATCACAGGCCCGCAGTCCTGCCACAGTCGGACGGAGATGGACCCGCGATACCCAACTCTTCCTTTCTCGCACCCACAGCCCCAGCAAACGCCTCAAGAACCTAGATACGGCCCTATACCGCCATCACCCTTCGCCTCGCAACCTTCCCAGCGTACCGACACCCTACATAAAAATGATCCCTTCCTCCGGCGGAGGGTTGATCTCGAGGAGCGACGTCGAAGTCCGTCATTGACAAACGCGCCGCAAAGCTATATACTTCCACATGCATTACGGTACCCCTCTACCGCAATACCCACCACACAAGATGCGACGACGAGTGACGCTCAGCTGCGGAGGAGTACCTTTAGTGCTGCAGGGCTCTGGGGTGATGCCAGAGGAGATCGGCTTGCGCTACACGCAGCAGAAGGTATGGAGATACTCTCGTCTACATTTTGAAGCCGCGAATTCTGTTGTTGAGATACAGACCCTCGCTCTCTCCTTGTCCTTCGCTTCGCGGCAGTTGCGGCAATCGTGTTGTTCTTCGCTCTGCGACCATGGCACTGTGAACCGCGCATAGCAGCATCACAAGCTGACTTGAGCTCGGACTGCTGCTTGAAACACTCGCGTTTCTCAAATGTTGTTCATGAACAGCTTCTGGCATGTTCCTGGCTGCACTGCGATCACATGCGCTATTCGAAGTTATGAGCGAATGATGTGTACATTTGCGCCACCGCTCAGGCTATGCGATATTGTGCTGTTACTGTTGACGAGAACACGACCTCTTCCGGCTTCGTTTCCGTCTGATCACCGATAATGTCATCGCACAGTCACTGGTCTGAAACTGTTTACAGCAGCTTGACGCTTTTGGAGCTTCTTGCCCCGCGTTTCATTAAATCCCTGCCGTCGCTGCGGGCGCTAAGCCTTAGCTTGCCGAGATATTCCTGCTAATGCAATTCATGAATAGCATTATCACGAGACCGTATACCGCTGTCATTGCCATCAGCTCCTCCTCTTGGATACGGAGCTTTGCAGCAGGCGGCCCCTGCACAGGAAGATACTCAGCGCCGAAGAACTAGCCAAGCGAGCCCTCCAAGTCTATTTGCGAGTATGTACCCCTGATTGTCGACCCCCTGTTCCTCTGTGCTTACAGACCGGGATTCGTGAGCATCAAATGATGATAGCAGCACTTTTCCGCGGGCAAGGAGATGTCCGCGCAATTCTAAGTCCTCAGTTGGGGAATTCGTGCAAGCAAATGCTGATTACACTATGCAATAGCTACCGATCACCATCCCCCTCCACTATTCACCGGCCGTCAAATGTTGCCACCCTCTCCTCATACCTCGCAGGCGCAACATCACCCCCAAACACTACCAGCACGAACTCCCGCAAGCACCTCTTTCTTGAATGGGCGCGATCTCCCAGCACCCCCCAGCCTGCATCGCCCTTCGAGTAGCATGTCTATCTCCTCGATGCTTGATTCGAATCCTGCTACGTCATCACGTGACAACATGCCGAATGGGAGTAGTAACGCCCAATCTTCCACAGGAGCTGGGCTTGTTACATCACCCACACGTCAACAAGGGCAGGCCGCATCGCCACCCCGTTCAAGTCAAGCCATTTCGCTGTTGACGGGAAGATCGACCTCTCCCGAGAAGTACAAGGTTCACCAGTCTCAATCAGGTCGCCCCTTTCGTTCCTATTCCGGTGATTTAGGGCAACGTCCGCCATCCTTGGCCCAGCCGACATCCCCTGAAGCTCTGAGAAACGGTTCGCTCTCGGGATCTCAGACGTCACAGCATTCTCCTTCCTTCGGTCTTGGCGTCCATCGAGGCTGGCAAACTCAAGAGGGGAGACGGCTACCCGATGGGAGGATAGTTCATCGCCCAAGCAGCCAGCCAAGTGGCCATCGGAGTCCTCCTCGAGACACGAGTGGCAGATCACTGATCGGAAATTCAGAGCGCATGCACCAATACCCAGATGCGAGGCGAAGATACTTGGAGTCAGAGCAAGGAGGCAGTCTTGAGAGGCTAAAGATGAGTGCTGGTAATTCTCGAGTTAACGACCAATCGCAAGGGCAAGCCTTACTAACGCCAGAGGCAGGTAGCTTGCATCTAAGGGGGGAACTTAGCCCGAAGCAAGAGCGTACAAATGGATCAAGCTATCCGTTCGCATCTCGTTCGACACAAAATTGCGACGCAAAGCCTGCGCAGGGCACTGACGCAATCCGTTCTGGGATGATTCGGGCCTCTGACAGGGAACCTCAGCCTCTCCACCCAGCCCAATCCCCGTTCTCTCCGGAATCATTGCGACGCCTGCAGAAAGAACGCCATGTATTACAACAGCAGGCTTCGACTCATTCACCTTCCAAGTATTCACGTGCGACTACTTTGAGTGATGACAGACAACTCCTGGCTACTGCCGAGAATTCTGCTTCCTTTCCAGCTACTACTGAGTTGTCCAAGGAGGTAGACGGCATCGATCACCATCGTTTCAGAGATGATACTAACGGTCACCGCAAGAGCTCGCTAGCCATGCTCATGGAGAATAATAGACGTGGCGGCCGCTTCTCCCCGCTTCCGCAGGCCGTGCAAGGTGCTCAAGGTCGTACCAATGGGCCAGCCAGTGATCCGGGCATCAAGAATGAATTTGCTCGTATGTTCTCAGGGATTGGTAGTGGCGTTGGTAGCGCGGGGCCTACAGGGAGCGGCACCTCGACTCCGTTTGCCCTTCCAAGCCCCACGATGAGCCATGAGCAACGTCCAACGCCCTTGAACTCTCGTAGCGAGCTTGGTATTGCAAAGGCAACAACATCCTCAAGAGGTGGAAAGAGATCCCGAAAAGCTCGAGATGTTGATACAAAGGCAGAGTCGGTGGATGGCGAGGCCGGCGTGTCTAGCGCTACAGGTCCTAAAGCTGTAAAGAGGAGCAGAACAAATCACCATCATTCACACCTTGCTCATCAGTAAGTCCCCAAGCAACACTCCCATGTCCGACTAATCATGTTACAGTCGTCATCATCATCATGCCGACGAAGCCGATAGAAATAATGATCCCTCGACCCCAACAGTGGTCAATGGCAGGCGTGTGAACACGCCAGCGCAAGCAACCTCAGCGACAGCGCCTTACCGTCACCACCATCATCCGCCACACCACCTACCACATCATCGTCACCACCAAGAAGTCCGACCTCCGCCCATTCCTACCACAATTATCAATAGCGAAGCTCTATTGGCTAGCGTCCAGAATCTCCCACGGGTCCACCTTGGTTCGACAGTGTACTCCTCCTCCCTCGAGCCTGCTACCTCTGCCGCAATCGATATTTCGAAGTTCGGGTACTTGAGTACGCCTCATCCGCTACCTCGCTATGAGGGAAAGGAAAATTGTACATACACTGTCCAGATCCCAAGGTTTTACCTTACAGCCCAAGAGCGTGAAGAGATTTGCAGGAGGCGTGCTCTGTGGGGCACTGACGTTTATACGGATGATTCAGATCCACTTGCAGCGGCTATACATGCTGGGTGGATTCGCGGCGAATTCGGTGAAGATGTTGACCCTGCGATGTTGGAGCTGCCAAACAGTGCGAAACCCCAGAACCAATCCGTAGGGACCACGATGAACGGGCAAGGCGTGCTTACTTCCCAGCCCGCAGAGCCAATATTGCCACCTCCTAACAAAGACCTTCACTTGACCCTTCTAATCCTTCCACCATTGGAGAAGTATGCATCTCACATCGCCCATGGCATCAAGTCTCGCTCTTGGGGCAACGCACACGATGGGATGAGCTTTAAGATATTGAGTATGGAGTGGGTCGATGGACATGGCGAGGAACGCAGCGGAAAGGCTCGAAGGAACCGTATGAGAACTCTCCTAGCACAACCCATACCCGATGGACCAGCAATTCGGCCTTATAGGGGGACGTTAGGTGTTCGAGGTGGTAGGGAGACTGGGCAGACGGCGGTTCCTGTAGGTGTTTAGGCCCAGGTACTGATGAATGTGTAACACGACTGTGGGATGTACTGGAATGCGGTATAATTTGTATCGGGGTAAAATGTACAGTATTCTAGGAGGGAGTGTCTGGAGGTCCCATATACCCATGACTGGCATCAATCATTCTACCTTGCAATTCTATATACAATTCACGGCGCCCCCAATTCAGGGCGTTGTATTGATCTACTCGTCTTCCGCGCATTATGAACTTTGTTTGTTCTTGTTGGCTCCATCCATCACGCCTCTGAGGCCCCTTTGTTGAAGACCGGCTTCGGCAGAGATTAAGGCCGATAATCCGACGGAACGACCTCGGGGAGGATCACATGCAAATGTAGTATTTTTGGCAGCTCCACTGTTAGGTTGGCATCAGCATTCCAGGCTCATTCTAGATGGTTGTATCACCGTCACTACCGCTATCACGCGCACTTCCTTCTCCGTCTATGTGAACGATCGAAGTCAATGCATGGGGAGTACAGCTTTCTCGTGATGATACTCGACTATGGCTGAGAGCCTATTCCTTTTCTATACCTACTTTAGATCCTCAGACCCTTTTACTGCATCATTATTGGCCTTGAAGTGTTAAACTGCCTTATAGCGAATATTTGTCCTCAACTCCTTTTTAACGTGACACAAAAGCCCTCGTTCTTTTGGAAGTCGAGCCTCGGGGTAGAAGGGGGAGCCCTCATTTTCCGCCATGATAGGTTCTAGAGCGCCGTTGACCCACTCCGATGAGATTGTGGCTAATGTAAAACGCAGACCACGTTCTCGGACGTCCATCAGTCCAATTCCGCAAGATTCAAGTCTTTGCTGTTGTCTCATTCTGGTCTCTGTACCTCATACGGTAGGCGACTCCCCAGCTAAGAGAACCTGACCCTCATACTTGCTAGGGGGAATCACCATGGCCCTCCCTTCCTCCGCAACCTCTCCGACCGTCTATCAAAGCGACTCACGGCATGGCAGACTTTGGTCATTACCCTCCTGTGGCTGTACATAGCACGTAACTTTGCGAAGATATTCGGTCTCGAATCACCGGAACCTCTTGCAAATCTGTATAATAGAGCATATTTCCGGGCAACATGGGTCACCACTGCATTGGATGCCGGGTTTTGGACGGCCATGAAGATACGAACGAAGTGGTTAAGGGACTTGGCCTCAATGGTTTTCTCGGTATATTATCTGTTCGCCGCGGAGCAGGCTGATGAGAAAGTGCGAAAGGTTAGAGGCCTGTTGACTGTGGACCATCTGCGGGTCTCATGGAACAAGTCAACCACGCCGTACCTCTCTCTCATTACGCGGATAATGAGGCCAAAGCTTTCTCGATACCCTCCGCGAGCGATACGTATACCTAGGCCTGCCGAGTCTTCGTACAAGGATCCGGTCAATGCTTGGCTTTACTTTGATGGACCCCTCTCTACGCTCAGGCATCACACGAAAATAGTACTGGACGTGCCTGGTGGTGGCTTTGTAGCCATGAATCCACGGCATCACGATGACAAGCTGATGGCTTGGTCTGGGAAGACTGGCCTGCCTGTGCTCAGCCTTGACTACAAGAAGGCACCGGAGCACCCTTACCCCTACGCACTCAATGAATGCTATGATGTATACCACACGCTGCTCGCTACGCTCGGCCGTTGCATCGGCTTGGCAGGACTTTCACCACCGAGAATAGTTTTGACAGGGGACAGTGCCGGTGCGAACTATGCTGTTGGGCTAGTCCTCATGATTCTGCAGTCTGCAGGTCCAGACCGGCGATTGCAGGAAGAGAAGAGTCTTCCCCTTCCCGAAGGCCTCGTCTTGGTATATCCCGCGCTAGATCTTAACATTGGCAATTGGATGTCAGATGAACAAATGTCTCTGATACAAGACCAACGGACGCGTAAGACCAATAAAGATATTCTCAGAAGAAAAAGCCAAGATTACTACAGGCTCACACCAGCAACCCCACACCCATCGGACGACGAATTAGAACGATCGCCATCGCCCGACCGGAAAGCGGAAGACGACACGGTTGTGACGACGGCGGATACGTCTACACCTGTCCTAAAGCCACCAACCTCAAAAGAGCGAGATATCGCAAGCCGCCCCTCAGTAGCCCGTCAGACCTCCACGCTAGCCTCATCGAAGCCCAAATTGTTGAAGACCCGCCTAGCAGTGTCTTCAATGATTTCTTATTTCAACGATCGTATACTAACTCCAGAAACGATGCGCGCAATGATTATTCTCTATGTTGGCCCCCTCAACCGACCCGACTTTAGCACGGATTTCCTGCTTTCCCCTCTGCTTGCCCCTGAAGCCCTCTTAGCTAAGTTCCCCAAGACTTATTTTCTAACGGGAGAGCGCGACCCACTTGTCGATGATACCGTAATATTCGCCGGCCGCCTACGACTAGCAAAGTATCACGAGTTCGTCCAACGAAAAGAGCTTGGCCTTTTGAAAGTGAAGGACGAGTTTGACGAGAAGGATCACGTTGAGGTAACGCTTCTTCCTGGCATCTCGCACGGGTTTTTGCAGTTCGTATCTGTGTTTCCCGGTGCTTGGAAACACATTTTCCGCTGCGGACGTTGGATCGAGGACATCTTTGACCGAAATGACGAGATGTACCAATCACCAACTTACAACGATGGTACCCCCATTGATCCTGGTCCTGGAGGCCGGCATCACCGACGAGTGCCCACGGAAAGTTCGGGTGATGAGGACTCGCCATTAGCGATGAGCTCAGCCGCTGCTAAGGAGAACGGACACGCGTCGCAACGATCGGCCGGAGGTAGGGGCGCACGTGTAAGGCGAAGCACGAACAACAGGAATAGGAGTATGGTCAGTCTGGCGAGCGAGGAAGATCTTCTGGGACGGCGGATGAAGGGTCTGGCGAGCGGCTTGATGGGAACAAGCGATGGCACCAAGACACCGTGATTGCATGCAGATATTCATGACAGTCGAGCCTTGGCTCAGACTTTGCGAAAGTCTTCAACAAGCAAAATAGAAGGTAGAAGGCATTCTGTATGATTTTTGATCCTCGGGGTGCGGGCATCAATGCACGCCTATCATATCATACACAGCGGTCGTGTCGACTCCATGTCCCGTACTCAACATGTCGGGCTCTAGACCAGGGAAGGTCAAGGAAGAGAATCTGCGTGCCAGGAGCCAGCAACACGATGGAGATCAAGAATGGGGGAACGCATCGAGGTAGAGCACTATGTGGAAAGTTTCCTCCTGAAGAAGATGATTCAATTCTCCCTGCGAGGACCCAGATTTCCTCATCCCACCAGAATACCTCACCGAGGGCAGTCTGACGGGACGGGATGCCACGAACTTCCGCCTATTCAGGCCTAGCGCAAAGCACAGCCTTAAGCGGAACAATTCCACCAACCTCGATGTCCTCCTCAAGAGCAACTCCCAAAGAAGCGTCGCAACAACCCTCCTTCGCAATTTCCAGCATGTCCTCCTCTCTCACCGAGACTTCTTCCACCCCTTCTTCCACTTCCCCAGCTACCACGACTTCCCCGCCCTCCTCCGACCCTCAGCAAACAGCCGAAGCCCGCAACGCCTTCCTCACCCACCTCTCGTCAACCGCCACTTCCCACCTTAACCCTCTGCAATCCCGCGCCGCCGACATCCAAGCCAACAGCACTGCCCTCAATACCCAAACGCAGTCCCTTCAGTCCGGCACCCATGACCTGGGGACAGAAAGTCAGAAATATGAAAAGGTATTGGGGGAGGCGGGCAAGGGGTTGAAGGAGATTGGTGACGTGCAGAACTGGGCGGAGATGTTGGAAAGGGATCTTGGGATGTTGGAGGAGATGATGGAGACGGTGGAGGGGGAGGAGGGAATGAGGAGGGAGGATGTTAATGGAGGGGGCGGGAAGGGGAAGAGGTGCAGTGGTGGGGGGTGGGGATGAGCTGAGGAGAAGGAATAGGGGGGTGGCATGATGTGGAAAAAAGGAGATGATGAATGTATGAATTATGGACTCGATGTACGGGTATAGCGATGGGATGACTGCAGGGTATTAGGACTTTCTTGGATTAGGAGGATTATCTAGGGTATGTACGCCTGCTAGATGCTACTGTTGGACTTCGTTTGGACCTTAAGGTACCATAAATACATCTCAACTATTTGATGTATCTAGCTCCTACTGCTCGCTCACAACATGCATTATTCGACTCAAACGACAGGTACTGTGGAAACATTCCGCGTGAGGCAGTGAGCGGGCGCTAGGCCTGAGAGAGTAGAGGATCGTCGACGCACCTCACTAAAGTAGCATCCTTTATCCAACTTCCTCTCCGGTGTAGAAGCAAATGGTGGTGGGTTTCTCTCTCTGTTCTTGAAACCATGCCTTCCTCTCGGGTTTTCCCTTCGCAGATCCATTTTCTCTCGCTTCTTCCATTACATTGAGTATGAAAGGTACCCGCTCGTTCATGCTTTCGCCGGACTTTCATTAAGTGGCAACATTCGGGCTTCTGTGTGCTCATGGAGGAACCATCCATGATCAGCGCCAAGATCTCTGCGAAGTATGCATTCAATCGTATGAGCTGACTTGGGAACGATGGCTACTGGATTTGGATTTTCTGTGGGGGATTTTCTTGCAGCAATACGTTTATTCAAGGACTCCATTGAGGCCTTCAGCGATACCAAAGGAGCCTCCGCGGACTTCTCGGCGCTGGTAGGTGAGATCTCAACTTTGCAAGACGGTATAGAAGCCATTGAGGAGCTACAAGCAGAGCACAATTTTTCGCCAAAGCAGTTTGCTGCCATTGAAAGGGCTATCTCTGCATGTCAGAAGAGCATCGATGAATTTCTAAAATCTATCGCAAAGTATCAACCCCATCTCCGCGCTCAGTCCACTGGATGGCAGACAAGTTACCGAAAAGTGAAATGGGCCTTGTGCAAGAAAGAGGACGTCGTGCAATTTCGAGCGCATGTTGCAAGACATGCTTCTGCTATCAATATGCTGCTCATAACCTTTCAGATCAAGCAAGGTATGAGGAAAATTCAACCAGAGAATACAGCGATCGTAGCATATGAGAGCGAACTTGTATTGGAAGACCGTTTCTCCGGGCTTCTTCGAAATTTGTCTTTCGAGCAACGTCAATGCTTCTCCTTCCTCGTGCACCAGAACAAAGAGTTGATGCAGAGTGTGCAAGACCTGGGGCGCGTGCTACAGATGCAGCAGGCAATCCCACCGCAGGTACTGCTCGAGCAACCAGTGGTTCTACTGGATTGTTTCGGGACAAAAGCACCTTTCCATCTGGAATTTGTCAACTCTCTGGATTGTTTCATGGCTGTCATGAAAGTCCGTTTTGCTCAAGCTGGGGTCAAAGAATCTGGTATCGCGAAGCTCGAGAATCAGGAATTTTCGCTTCAGGACAGTCACCGCAAGCGCTTCGTCGACTTACGCAAGCCCTGGGACGCGGTATTCAGACCCGGACAGCAGGTGGACATGAGCATGGTCTTCCACCGTTTCGCCTGTCCTCCAAGTACCTGTCCAGCCTGTATGGAAACTAATCCCGCTGGAAGCGAGCAGATAGATTGCAAAGGGTGCGGGCTGTCCTACCAGAGCCTCCAGGCCGTCAAGTGCCAGTGCGAAGCCTGTGAACGCCAGATACCGAACATTTCAGAGACAGTGTTCCCGTACATGGTTCACCAGCATGACATGGAGGGAGAGAACAGGATTTTCCCAGCAGTGGAACTCAGCAGCCGAGATGACGAAATCTTTCGCGGCTACCGTAGAGTGCAGATCATTGCACAAACCATGGCTTTGCTGCATGTAAGATATCCATCGCTACAGCTGATACAGTACTTCCGCAACTTCGCCGAGCTATTGGACGAAGTACCAAGGGACACCTGGCGGCTTTTGCCTTCGATAATGAAGCTACGAACCTTGGCGTCACAGCACTTGCTTCGAGCGACCAGCTTTCCAGCATTCTCGACAATAGCTCAGATCGAACACTCTCGAAGAAAACTTACTGAAAGGACTCTCAGTATTAGGGAAAAGATCGATTCGCTCGTGAATTTGATGTTCGACGATGAGGAAACACGAGAGATCGTAACATATATCAAGCAAAGTACATCTAGCCTTGGCTTTGCTAGCTCGATCTGCTGACCTTTTCATACATAGAACATCCACAAAAGTATCTCATTGGGTACTACACTGCCATGCTCGCGCAGCGCTTTGATGTGCCTTCCTCGAAGTCAGTACGCATGATAGAAGGAAGTGCAGTACAAAGGGCAAGGTCCGCTGAACAGGTGGAGTGGAGAATGTTGGATGGTAAATCAAAGAGCCAAGCCACTACCAAAAGTTCGTATTGATCATCAAGCTCCAAGCATCGTCAATCCGGCGGATCCACCAGCTCTATCAGCATGCACGATCTTGACAACATCTTCTATGTAAACTTACAACTATGGCACCTAGGGACGTTCCCATCACCTCACATTCCGAATCGCCGCCGATACTGGTCATTCTTGTCGACAATCATTCGACGGATAGCAGCTGCTATGGCAGATGTAGGGGCTTCAATTATCAGCACCTTAGGGAGGATACCCCCCATGAAATGTTGCAATTTGTCGACAAGTTGTTCTCCAAGAAACGAGCCGTCTGCGCCGCTAGCATTCCGAAAGTCCAGGGTGATTTCCTCGAGTGCATGCAGGAAGACGTGTGAAACTTTCGACTCCCACATATTGAGCAGGTCCCGATCGATTTGGGAGAGAACATTCTCGTTGTTCGCATCGAACTCCGTGAAAAGTAACTACCGGTCGCAATAACCCCTTGTATGAGGGAAATTAAGATCAGACATCTTTGCCATAAAAGAGCTGCCGAATTTGGTATCTGCGCGAGTAAAAGCTAGATGAACACGTCTAACCCTGCCGGCTCTTCTGGTGGGCGGGTTGGCAAGCCAATCGATTGAATATTCTCTGCCGGACAGGGCAAGGAAATTGATTGACGGATCTGCCGGGCCTGGACTTATGACCCATAGATTCTCGATACCGGCGCGGTTTGCATATTCCATGTATGAACTTCGATTGATGAGTCCAAGCGCTCTGAGATTTATGTCCTTGCTTATGCAAGCTTTCCAAGTCAATCCTTCGGTACTCTGGTGCGGAAAGACATCTGCAAGGAATGCGCCGTCAAAGCTCAATTTCTCGATCGCGAGGAACAACTCGAGAGGAAGGGCTTTAAGGCGCTCCTGCAGCGTGGCCCACTCTACTGTCCCCTCTTCCGGTCCTGGGTCCATCTGCCTCCTCTTTTTGCAGGCCACGTTTGGCACATCGGGCCATAGCCCATGATCAATTGGCGAGGGATTTTGGCGAGAGAGGATCTTGATGCCAAATGCGAGTCGTCCGGGAACCAGAGCTAAATCTAGCATCCGCCCTATCATGAGTCTGAATTGTTCATCCGAGAGGTAAGCGATCGTTGTTGCTAGCTGAGTCTTAGCTGACTCGTCCAGGGTAGACACCGCCAAATCGAACTGTCGGGTCTCTTCTTCCGGCAATTTCGTCCGGATTTGCTCGAGCACCTTAGGTCGCGATGTCATCTTTGAGACTCTTCCCCATCTTGGATCGCCCGGATACTTGCGCATGCCTTTGTAACGCATGCTGTGCTAAGGAGAAGAGCTTTGGAAGACTGGTATTCAAAGTCGTGCGTTCAAAGATATACTGGTGTAGTCTGCAGGTGTGTGCTGAATACTTTAGCCAGCAATGGATTGGAACTATTTTATATATGAAGGTTGTTACAGACAGAGAGACGTGGCGGCTCAAGCAGCCACAAAGAAATCGTCGATGTCAAAGGTTTCGAATAAAGAGCACTGATATATCAACGCAAAGTCACGGACACAACAATAGAAGTATTGACCTTCAAGACACGTGACAAAATACAGATCAGCCGGGTACCTGATCTAGGTCAGAAAGAAGTACAAGTGATATGGATAGTCACGACTCGTCGCTACTTATACACAGCGCAACAGCGAACTCAAGCGATAACAATCCGCGAAGGCTCGTTCCGTGTCTTACGACCAGCCAGCAGTTGATGCTCCAACGAGGGAAAATATCTTCTATCTCTCTCAGGCTCAAGAGGTGGCACCATACCATGCAAATCTCTAGAAGCGGCTAAGGGTATGGGCAGTCGTTACTTTCGCCAGCCGAGGGCCGTGACGAGCTCCACAGAGACGTTCCTTCGTGGACATTTAGGAACTCAAGGCGTTTGTTACTCAATTCAGCGAATCAAGTAAGCTACGATAATGACCTTGGCCAATCTGCGTTTCACCAGACATGGATGATATTGTATCTATACATGTCCCCATCTGACACGAAAGGGAAAGTATTACTGTGGAGATCTTAGAGTGCCCTAAGTGTTACTTTGACCAGGCATAACGTGATCCAATCGTCGTACTTTATTGTGATCCACCTTTGTTCCTCATTCCTATTTGAAGATCGTACTGGGGATTTGAAGCGAATTCCCAGGTGATATAGGTGGCTATGATTGGAGCACTGCTGACTGGGCAAAGCCAACATACTAAGGTGACCTCTAGAGCCGTGACATATCCGCAATGGATTTAGTTCATCCGTGCACGGAGATGACTCACTTTAGGGCTGCCATTTAGGGCTGTAAGTTACCCGAAAAGGCAGTAGTGCCGAACAGCTCGGCAGAACCATCATCACATGCCGACGCGATTAGAGAGCGGACTCATTCGGGCTTCTCAACCACATATTCATGGAAGGCATGCTAGCCATGAATGACGTCCATATTTTTGGCTGAGATGAACAATCAGGCATGAATTCAGAGAAGCGTAGACCATGGCCGGACAGTCGAAGCTCCTCGTCTCGGCGCCCTCGGAGAAGTCCATCACGCAGCTATTTACTACCTTGACGAATATATACCTGACGCATCGAACAAAAATCTCGAGGACAGTCTACATCACTCTCTCGCTAGCTCTTGTCAATCGAGTCCGCAATGCCATCTACGAGCAAAAAGCAGCAGCACTCCATCATGAGGAACTCCGCCAGCAGCCAGGCACAGCGTCGAGCGAAGGGAAACCGTCGAGTAAGAAGCGGGTCGAAATCAATAGGGAGTTCTTCCAAAACCTATGGAGGCTGCTGAAGATTGTCATACCTGGATGGAGGAGCAAGGAATTGCGATTGATCATCAGCCACAGTTTTTTCTTGGTGCTCCGGACGCTGCTCAGCCTTTACGTGGCCGAGCTTGATGGCAAGCTTGTCAGCAGCCTCGTGCGCGGCAAGGGCAGGCAGTTCCTCCGCGGCGTGGTTTGGTGGATGATTGTTGCCGTTCCAGCGACGTTCACGAACTCAATGGTAAGGCTGATGCGTGTTCACCAGGCCCTCATGATGCTGATTTTACGAAATTAGCTGTCATATCACCAATGCAAACTTGCGTTGCAATACCGTAGCCGTCTCACGAGCCACCTACACTCAAAATATCTATCAAATATGACATTCTATAGCCTTTCGGCGTTGGACGATCGGATAAAGAACGCGGATCATTTAATAACGGTTGATGTCTCGAGGTTTTCTAACAGCCTTGCAGAGCTTTACTCGAACCTAGCGAAGCCGACATTGGATATCATTGTGTACAACTACTCGCTTTCCCGATCAGTAGGCGGCGAAGGTCTCTTCATGATGAGCTTATTGGTCCAGCTGTCCGCAAACGTCATGCGTATACTAACCCCTCCATTCGGAAAACATGTCGCAGAGGAAGCAAGATTAGAGGGCGAGTTCCGATTTCAGCACTCCAGGTTAATCGACTATAGCGAAGAGATAGCATTGTACCACGGACACGAGGCAGAAAAGGACACCCTAGACAAGGGCTATTTTACACTCATCAAGCATGTCAACCGGATATTAAGAAGGCGGTTATATCATGGCGTTATGGAAGATTTTGTCATCAAATACTTCTGGGGTGCTCTGGGGCTCATGCTTTGTGCTATCCCTGTATTCTTTAAAATTCCAGGACAGGCACTGCGCGGGACAGGTGATCGAACAGAAAGTGAGTAAGGGCTTCGTATGCTGAATATTGCTAACAAGCATGAGGCTTCGTTACCAACCGACGCATGCTACTTTCCTCTTCAGATGCTTTCGGCAGGGTCATGTTCAGCTATAAAGAAATCACTGAATTGGCAGGATATACCTCAAGGGTGGCATCATTACTCGATGTCATAGATGACATCCAGGCGGGCCGATTTCAGAAGAAGCTAGTCTCCTCCGCTGAAACGGGGGAGAACGCTGAAGTGCTTCAAGGACGTGGAGAAATCTTTGAGAGCGAGGATATCGAATTTAGAGATGTACCAATCGTGTCCCCCAACGGCGATATCCTTGTTCGCAAGCTCAACTTCTCGATCAAGCCAGGGCAGCATCTGCTCATCGTCGGACCAAATGGCTGCGGCAAATCCTCACTGTTCCGAATCCTCGGTGGCCTCTGGCCCGTGTACGGCGGATCTGTCCGCAAGCCACCTTACTCCGATATATTTTACATCCCACAAAGACCATACTTATCGCGCGGAACGCTACGACAGCAGATCATATATCCTGACAATCTTCGGGACATGCGAGACAAGCGCGTCACTGACAACGATTTACTTCAAATACTCAAGATTGTTGAGATAGATCATATCGTCGACCGCCCAACAGGTTGGGATGCCGAGGAAGAATGGCGGGATGTTCTGTCTGGCGGACTTCAGCAACGGGTGGCAATGGCGCGGCTGTTCTATCATGCCCCAAAATACGCCATTCTAGACGAATGCACCAGCAGCGTAACGCTTGAGATCGAAAAGGCGATGTACGACAAGGCGAAGGCGCTGAATATTACTCTAATGACTGTGTCACATCGAAGAAGTCTGTGGAAGTACCATGACAATATCCTGCAATTTGACGGACAGGGCAACTACATCTTTACAAGCCTTGACGCTGAGAGGCGATTAGTCTTAGAGGAGTGAGTGACCCCGTGCGAACTTGAAGCTTATTTTGGCTGACCATCCCTAGCGAGAAGGAAGAGATCGACTTACAGCTTCGGGCTGTCCCGGATATCGAAAAACGCATAGCCGAGCTGACTGCTTGAAACAATCATGGTAGGCGTCACAGCGAATGGCGTAGCGGAGTGATCAAACGATACCAAATCATAGTATTCAGGGGCCAAAGCGCAAAGCGTCAGCCAATCTGGGGGGTGGATAGGTATCGGGAAGAAAACATCTGGCCTGCTCAAACTAAGACCATGTATATTAATTTGACATCAGAGAAAGTGTTTGAAGACCATACAGAGTACTTTAATCGCAACAAGTGACCTGACTAGAAATAGGGGTTGAACCTCATATGATACGGACGCGAAATCCGGTTCCGGGAGGACTCTTCGGAGTTTACGCAAACGCGTATCCCGCGACATGGACCGTCTACAGTGTTGATTGTTGGTTGAATTCTACTCTAAATAGTCCTTCCTCGTTCTCTCACTCAAGCCATGACTTTACGGCATTATGAGCGAGCTTTCACACTTCGAGATTGGACAGACAGTCGAGCTGAACGACGGCCGGACCGCTATACTTCAATATACCGGCAACACTCATTTTGCGCCTGGTGACTGGCTCGGGGTGGTATTGGACGATGCAACCGGGAAGAACGATGGTTCAGTACAGGGCCAACGGTACTTTGAATGTCGACCTGGACATGGCATGTTCCTTCGGCCGGCGGCTGCGACAGTCATTGATGAACCAACCCCAAAGCCAAAGGGACGGCCACGGATACGGGCGAACGGCGCGGCGGCGAAAACTCGTCCACAGAGCATGGTTGCAGGGGGGTTGAAGAGGCAGAGTCTTGTAGATCCGGGGGCTTCCAAGAGGCAGAGCATCAATGCGGGCAGTCCAACACCAGGGGCCAATGGCGCCCTTCGGGCACGATTGGGAGTATGTTATGATGTATTGACTCATTTCTAAGGATACCGGAGCTGATAGGGACAGTCGCCTAGCAAATCTCCAACAAAGCAACTCAGCTCGACTGGCTCATCTGGCAGTACCTCCCAATCCACCTCGCCTCCAAGCACGCCCAAGCCATCTACAGCAGGCAACAGATCCAGCCGACTCTCCATGGCACCGCCCACGTTACCTACCTCCAAAGCACCACTACCGTCCATTGCTGGAACAATGAACGGTTCCGCAAGAACTTCCAGCAATGGCCCCACCTCTGGGTCACGAGGACCAGCTAACCGGATGTCAATTCGACCGGCACCAAAAAGTCGACTGAGCTCTATCGGCGGTGCGGGTCAAGGGAGTGGTACTAGCGGGCGCACATCACCTTCCGATAGCCTGGATGGAGTGGCTCTATCTCCGCCACTCAGCAGAGTGAAAGAAGAGGAAGACAACGCTCCGCTTAGCAAGTCCACGTCGAATGCATCGGCGGTCAGTCTGACGGAGGCCTCAAAGGACCTAGCGTCTGCACGGGGACTGTCACCCTCCAAATCAACATCCCGAGCCCCTGCTGCAAATGCCCGAGAGGTAGAAGACCTCAAGACGAAGCTACGGGTCGTGGAGAAGAAGCGAATGGAGGACAGGGAGAAGCTAAAAGTCCTGGAAAAGGTGCAAATCGAGCGTGATAAGTTTGAAGGAATCATCCAGAAGCTTCAGACGAAGTATCAGCCGCAGCAGCAAGAGATTGCAGACCTAAAGAAGCGGATTAAGGACGAAGAAGCAAAAGTCCAGGCCATAGAGTCTATTCAAGTGGAGCATGACATCGTGGTCGAAAACGCAACACTCGACAGGGAAATGGCAGAAGAAACAGCAGAGGTCTTACGAACGGAGTTGGACGCTCTAAGGCAGAGGCACGAAGAGATATCTCTGGAAATCGAGATTCTTCGAGAGGAGAATCAAGAGCTCGGAAAAGAGATGAGTCCAGAGGAGAAGACCAGTCAAGGCTGGCTACAGATGGAAAGAAGCAACGAGCGTCTGCGTGAAGCCTTGATGCGATTACGAGACGTCACCCAGCAGCAAGAGGCTGATCTCCGAGACCAGATAGCAGAGCTCGAGAAGGATATGCAAGATTTGTCAGACATCAAGGAGGAGTGTCTGCACACGAAGGAAAGTCTGGCCCAATCCGAGGCAGCTATCGAAGATCTCAGGCAACAGTTGGATACTGCGCTTGGTGCCGAGGAAATGATCGAAGAGCTTACTGAGAAGAACATGGCACTGTCACAGCAAATTGAAGATCTGAAAGCGGCCGTTGAAGACTTGGAAAGTCTAAAAGAGATCAACGATGAGCTTGAGATCAACCATACCGAAACAGAAAAGCAGATGCAGGACGACATTGACTATAGCGAGTCTGTGATCGCGGACCAAAAACGAAAATCTGCTGCTCAAGACCAGACTATCCAGGATCTAGAATACACTGTGAACCGCTTCCGTGATCTCGTGACTAATATGCAGAGTGATCTCGAAGATATGAGAGCATCGCAACAGATCACCGAGACTGAAGCGAACGAGCTTACCAACCGTTCGAGGGCTATGATGGATCTAAATATGAAGCTGCAGGTGTCGGCATCCAAAGCGCAAGTTAAGGCGTTCGATGTTGAGCTAGGGAAAATGGAGGCTGAGGAATCTGCGGAGCACCTGGCAATTGTCCAGCGCTTCTTACCGGACTCCTTTGAAACGGGGACAGAAAGGAACTCTGTGCTAGCTTATCTGCGATTGAAAAGGATCCGTTTCAGATCAGATTTGATGCATGGTTTCATCAAAGACAAAGTTAACAGCCAGCCGTACCAGGGTATTGACGACGATCTGTTCGTTTCTTGCGACCTCTTGGACAAATTAACGTGGGTTCGGGGCACTTGCGACAGGTTCATCGCCTTTACCCAGGGTTGTACGCTCGTATCATTCGGAAAGCTCGCGAGTGCCTTGTTTGATCTTGAGCCTGTTGAGCGTGCGTTCATTGCGTGGATCGAAAATGTCAAGAAAGACGAGCTCAAGGCAAAGCAGTGTGCCGAAGAGCTCCAGCGGTAATTTGTTTCTTGTACAAGTCGTGACGTATGCTAATCCGATACCAGGTCTATATCTTTGATGACGCATCTGTTGGAAATTCACATCCCTGAAGGCCTTGAGGAGCGGGCACAAGATATCCATGTGCGAGCCCTGATGCTGCAAAGTCATCTCGAAGGTGCTGCAACCGCTCTCTCGCATGCTAAATCCATGGCCCAGGATCACATTCCTCTAGCCAGAGAGGATGAGGAAGAAGATCATGAACATGCGCGCACTTTTCTACGCAAGGCGGACGACTTGATTTCTCAGATACGCAGCGCTAAAGTGGCCAGCAGCAAAGCGATCCGCAATCTAGAAGAGCTCAAGGCTCGCTCGCTGACCATGGATCAGTCGATGCTGTTGCCAATAGAGCAGACACAGTCGTCTGCCTCCGAATTAGCCTCATCAAGCCGCGACGTAGGTTTTTCGGTGTCCCAGCTCCTGAATGAGGAAGGGCGCAACACCCCTTTCACATATACCGAAATCATGAGTGCCATCTCGAATTCCGACAACAGCCCCTTCTCATCTATGGCAACTAAACTTGCTACGACTGTCACCCACGTCCAGACCTTCTCCGCTCTAACCAACAATTTCAATCAAACCGTTGAGATCCCTTCGCCTCCAGGCCCACCACCTTGGCAGCTCCTGGCCCAGAAGCTGAAGGAAGAAGCTGCTGCTTCGTCTGCGCATGAGATTGAGCTCACGAGACTCAGAGATGTGATGGCAGACAAGAACACGGCCCTAGCTATGCGTGAGAAGGTCGTAGAGGAAATGAGCGTCAAGGTTGAAGTTCTCGAGAAACGCATCAATGAATCCGGAGGACGTAGGGAAAGAATGCGCGAACTCGAGATCGCGGCCGATAACGCTCGCTCAAAGGAAAAGGAGCTAAGTACACAACTTGCTCGTCTACAGCAGGAACTCAGAGTCCTTGAAGACGAGCGCGAGACGCTCAAGAAGTCTGCGACAACTATACCGGCTGCTCTCACGAATGGCAATTCAACTCGATCACCACCGTCTGCCAACACCGTTCTCCAGATCCAAGACCTCAAATCCCAGATCTCAACCCTCGAGTCCACGATCCGCTATCTCCGGCGCCAAACCCACAGCCAGAGCATCAACGCATCGCTCTCCTTCCTCTCCGAGCCACTCATCCCTCCATCGCCACCTTCACAAACACTCCTCCAGACCGAAGCCCGGGACGTGCTGAAGGAGATGCTCGACCTCGTCACCCAGCCCGAGAATCAGATGGTGAAGCTGAATGTGCCGAAGAAGGAAGAGCGCTTGAAGTGGAGGCCTGTGAGGGAGACGACGGGGTGGCAGTATGAGCGCATGAGGGAGGAGTGGGAGGGCTGGAGGGAGTGGAGTCATAGCGTGAGTCGAAGGGCTGGTGCGAGGAAGATGGCATGGAACGAGGAGGGGAGAGGGAATATGCTGGCGCAATTGCAGGTGCAACTGCCGGAGATGAATGGGTTGATGAAAGGAGCGCCGAGGCAGGTTAGGATAGTCAGACCGGAGGAGTGGGAGGATGTAGAGGGCTTGATAGGAGTTGCATGAGCATAGGAGCAATGCTATTCATCGTTTTACGCATTGAGCACCGCCAGCAGTGAGAATATGTCCATCAAACCTTCACCTAAGTGAGTAGACCTCACTCTTTCTCACCAATGAATCCCACACCCTCACTTCATTCACACGTCGATCCCGGCGAAACCACCTATTTAAGGCCCTCTCTTGCCATCCAAAGCAAACACTCCCTCCTACATATTTCTCTTACACACCGGGTTTTTCTATATCCTATATCCTGCACACAAGCTATCCCTTATACATGACATACACATGCTTAATCATCGCCATATACTACCTCACCCTCTCGCCCACTCCAGCAGCGATCAAATCAACGCTTCGCCGTCTTCACGATGGCGTGCTTTGCCAATGATTGACCACTCTGCTACACGGCAAAGCGTCTTCTGACCTGCTCTTGGAAGCTGCGCAAGACCTTGTTGATGGCTTTTTGGGGGTGGTAGTACTCCAAGAATCAGTCATACAATTAGATAACCTTACTCTTCATCATTCAATATCCGAGGAAAGAATGACTTATTCTGGCCTTCCCATGAATGCTGTTACTGCTCGTATCAAGAGGCTGTAGTTACCCCTGATGTGGTTGACGCTGCTTTGCGATTCAAGGCAGCGGATCTACTCTACTCAGTTATCACTTCGCCATTAAACCACATTATCGAGCATCTGCGTAGCGTTGCCTTACCCCATTTTATACATGAAGCACAATCACCCCTTATAAAGAATCCTTCAAACCAACTTGAAAAGTGAGGCCTCAAAGAACATTCCGGAGCGTCCAAAACCATGACCTCGTGATTACATAGGCGCCACGCCTATGTAAGCAACACACCACAAACAGGCTTATATACTATATTTCCTTTGACACTCCTCACAATGCTGGAACTTAGAACATCATAATCAGACATGAACTCACATTTGAACTCTTGCCTTTTGCTTGTGAACCTTGCTGCAGGGTGTTAATTACCTTGCTTGGATGATATGGTGGAGCTGTGCTCTCCACACCGTTGTCCTTGGGCTTTTGTGGGAGGGCAGCTTCTCCAGGAACACCGGCCAGCCTTCCCACCAAGCTTCGCGGGCAAGCTCAGCTCTGAACTGGCTCTGCACCCAGGTCTTGGATAAATGGTAATGCTATTGTATGCCCGATCCGGTGGGAAGATTCCCGTGTTAACTTCTTATTCCAGCGCAGATTTAGGGAGCATGCGAGCACCCACTCGACTTTAGGAAATATGAGCTTCTGGCGATGAACTTACATCTAGTCGTGAAGAACCACACAAAGAGCGCTCATCGTTGAGGCTATGGGGATCAGTCAACGCCCAGACCGTGGCCGCTAAGGATCTTCGCGACGCCCACTCAGGCTTCTTGGGTCGGTATGGCTCTGGAGGCACCATCAACGTTGAACATAGCAAGACCATGCAGAGCATCGTACGCACGCTCGGTCATGAAGGGGCTATGGTTCGAGTCACGCCGTCGATGGGAGGTCCAAAGAAGCCCTCAATTCTAACCTCCCTTCAGCCAGGTCCAGAGAGCAGCTTATCGAAAGAGCAAGCTCGCAGGTTTCGTGACAAGCGAGCATGACGAAAAAGACACGAAGACGAGTCCACGGTCAGCACGATAAGCCGTGGGTCTTGAGCTCCATGGCACCGAAGAACGTTAACCAAGATCCAGCAAGTGATTGACCTCTCTCTATCCGAGGAATAATCATTAAGGGCCGTATGAAATAGTGCATTACATCATTTCCGGGGCGTGCCTCCTGCTCTGTGGTTCGATAGCTGATGACAGCTCCCTCTTTGCCGATCGCCAGCAAGCAGCGATAGAGAACAGAACACAGTTTCAACTTGTGTCATCCACCGGTGGCCTAGCAGTCAATGCTGATGAAACATGCGCCAGTACTGCCGATACTACCACTTTTATCAAGGGCTGCGACGACTGCGCTTCACGTGGTTGGCATATTCGCCTGGTGTGCGCTGGGTGTAGGCACAAAAGCCACTGGAACACACCGACTGGTTTCCTTGGGGCCCCTACAAGACACAGTCAGTGGATGATAACAATGTCTTCCTCCAAGGGAAGAGTTTGCGCCAAGTGCAACCGTGAACAAGACCTGTCCCATTCGCAGGGGTTCGACGACTGTACTTGTTTCCAGGATCGATATAGCAGTGTTTGGACATGCAACAACGACAATATCAGACGCTGTAGTAGATCCTACTCGTCGAAGCCGTTGTTCAAGGATACGTACAGTAGGTAGAGTTCCTACCACGAATTTTGTTGAGGTGGAAGAAGGAAGGAGATCCGGATCCTCCAGTGGTGCGAGGAGCTATCGAGACCAAGAGGCAGCGCCTTGTACTGCTAACCGCACTGACCCTATCTTCACAATGGTGTCCCTCCTGGGAGCATCTGATCAAGGAAATAGAAACGACTTGGTGCGGTCCTTGAGGATCTGCCAACGAAGATGGTTCGGGGAGCCGCCACCCGATCGATAATACAAGGCCGGACTGCAAGCTGTTCAAGCCAGTCTGGCGACCAGAGGTGAGCCTTACCTTGAGAAGAAGCACTCCTCTAGCGGAGATAGATCCGTACGAGCAGAACCAATCCAGCGCTCGGTAGGACAAATGCCAGATCAAATAGTAGGGACTCGGAGCGTCGAGGACTATCTGGGCACCTCAGCTGTCACTGACACAATGCTTAATCGAAGCTATGGATCGATTCGATCATTGATTCGCGGATCAAGAACACATTCGAGCAGTGCGGACTGTTGGTTAATCAGCTGGAAGTTCCGTGGGGCCCCGAAACTCTCCATGCATGCCTGGGCTTTCACCGCATGTACACATCGTCCTCCGCCGATGTCTACAGTAGCAGTGCGGTACTCCAATACCACCACAGATCTGGCCGTTTGTCATAGTGCTCATGTGGAAGTAAAGCCCCAATCTCTGGCTGAGGATCAAGACGATGATGAAAAAGAAAAGACTACCGTGGGATACTGAAGGTAGGGAGTTTAGGGCGACTCGGAGAGACTGGCGAATCGAGCTTCCATTCCAGCAATAAGACGCATCCCATTGCTTCAGTAAGCCTCCCGAACCTTCCCCAACACGACTTACTGACTCGCCCAGCCATGCCTTCCCTCAGCGCCTTCCCCGTCATGGCCGTCGCCCAAGTCAAAGACCTCGACGACATCGTCAGAACCCTGGAAGCGTCCCTCGCGACGCTAGGCTATCGTCACCCTCAAACGGATGACCACATACACGACATGCTTGCTTTGCAATCCAGCCTCATGAGCGCCATAACGGAACTTGTCGTCGTAACGATGCGCGTCGCCGGCGTCATACTCGAGCGAGAATGGAGGAAAAACATAACGGGCAAATTAAAAGCCAGCCACTCCTGTCACGCGACGGGCCAAAGCAGTGACAATCGAGGAGACAAGTGCTATTGAAACAGTTTGCGATATGCTGGAGAACATTCGCGACGTTCCAGTGTAATCTTCCCTCCGACTTCGAGTGAAGGTCGAAACAAGCCGCTTTCCTCCGACGGCCAAAGCACGGGTTGGAGCAGGGTCGATGGTGCGTGTCCTTATGTGGGCGATGTGATTCTACGAGCGTCGACTGGCATAGCTCCTGCTTAATGGGTATGGTGATGATGTTCGCCGTTAAAGATTCGTACCATAGGAGAGGGTACCCACGGTGAAGTTGAGGCCGGAATCATCTCCTACTACCATGGTGACGAAGAAAGATGTATGGACCATGAAGAGAGACCTCAGATACACAACTTACGCCATCGAGGTGAGCTATTCGGGGGTGTCCAAAGCAGCATCGTTGCGCTGCCTCTTACGCTAAAGAACCGCTGTCGGCATCGGGATTGAGAGCGCAGAGTTCCAAGCTCTGCCAAGATTTTCCAACGGCAAGGCCATCGCAAGGCTGATTATCAACGGTAAATTATCCGACTTCGACTTCAACAGTCGTGGCCCGCTGATGGATGACGAACCGCCGTCTCCCACGAGTTGTTTGAAGAGGGTCAGACAGAAGGGATCCGTCAAGCTCTTACTGGGTGGCGAGGTGTAAAGATGGACAGTGCTTCAAGCATGGACAACCGCATAGTAAAGATAGACGTTGCGTCACTCGGGACAGCTCTTTCCCACGTCGCCTGGCCGTCGAAGGAGAGCTTAACTATGAGGCACATAACAAATAGGAGCTACCAGAGAGAGCGATGAAGAAACAACAAGCAAGTTCGGCTTACCGATCGGCTTTGATCAGATTAAGCGGTCCTACAGCTCTCGAATCGCAATGACCTACACCATGCGTATGAGGGTTGCCTGGTTTCTCCGGAGGCTCAGACGCCCTCTTCAGTGATCCCGTTCCCGAATATATCGCCAGGCTGAGCCCGCCCTACATCGACGTTTTAACATGATCCTGGCTAATGCTTCTCCTCTGGCAACGCCGGCATCCGACAACATCAGGATCTCCGATTCATTGAAGGCGGATGTCGAATCCAGGAGGCTTCAAGCGAGAGAAGGAATCGGAAAAGGAGATATCGAGGCTGCGAACAAGACTTCAGTGCGTGGGATCGTTGGAATTCTCCTACAGTAGAGTCATCGCTGGGTCTGGGAGTTGGCTAGAGGTAGCTCTGCAAGTAGCTGGTCAAATGAATGGAATGCCACCTTTCTAAACAGTGTTGAAGTGACTGCCGCCGGTTCGTACCGTGAGCTGAAGTCGCTGCCAAGCATTTCTCATCGTTTTGCATAGCGTTTAACTCGGGTAGCCCCGGCCTCGCCGTGTCAGTAAATTTCCTCTGGGGAGAGATTCCCTCTGAACATTATCATCATGCCGTGAAAGCACATCAATACCGCCAATCATGGCGTCCAATTCCATCAAGCTTCTGACGGGCAATAGCCACCCTCAGCTGGCCAAGCTGGTCGCTGATCGGTATGGCCCAATTCCCACAATGACTACTCAGAATCCGCTAACCTCAATACCAGACTCGGCATCGAGCTCACCAAGATCATGGTCTTACAGTACTCGAACCAAGAAACCTCAGTCACAATCGGCGAATCCGTCCGCGACGAAGACGGTACCCCCCTCCCCTCCCCTCCTCCCTCCTCCCATCCCCTACCACTAACCCCCCACCTCCAGTATTCGTCCTCCAATCCACCGCCCCCGGCGACATCAACGACGGCCTCATGGAACTCCTCATCATCATCAACGCCTGCCGCACCGCCTCCGCGCGGCGCATCACCGCCGTGATCCCCAACTTCCCCTACGCGCGCCAAGACAAAAAGGACAAGTCGCGCGCGCCCATCACGGCGAAACTCATGGCCAACATGCTGCAGACGGCGGGCTGCAACCACGTCATCACCATGGACCTGCACGCGAGCCAGATCCAGGGCTTCTTCAACGTGCCGGTCGATAATTTGTATGCGGAGCCGAGCACGTTGCGCTGGATCAGGGAGAATTTGGAGGTGGAGCGCTGTGTAGTTGTGAGTCCGGATGCGGGGGGGGCGAAGCGGTAAGCCTGCCCCTTGGAAATGGAAATTGCAATTTTTCCATCTCTGTGCGGTCTGGAGAGATGAAGGACTGTTGCAGGCACGGAAATGCTAAGTCTTATTTTCCACAGAGCAACCGCCATCGCCGACCGCCTCGACCTCCCCTTCGCCCTCATCCATAAAGAGCGCGCCCGCCCCAACGAAGTCGCGCGCATGGTCCTCGTCGGCGACGTCCGCTCCCGCATCGCCATCGTGGTGGACGACATGGCAGACACGTGCGGGACGCTCGTGAAAGCCGCCGACACGGTGATGGCGCACGGGGCGGCGGAAGTGGTGGCGATCGTGACGCATGGCATCCTGTCCGGGAACGCGATCGAGGCGCTGAATGGCAGCAAGCTGAGTCGGGTGGTGGTGACGAATACGGTGCCGCATGCGGAGAAGAAGGAGAGGTGTGAGCGGCTGGAGACGATTGATGTTAGTGCGACGTTGGCGGAGGCGTGTCGGAGGACGCATAATGGGGAGAGTGTCAGCTTTTTGTTTAGTCATGCTCCTAGTGAGTAGGGAAATGAGGGGTGGGAAGGGGGTGAGGGTGGTAGGTCATGAGGGAGGAGGCATTGGGCTAGATGGTGTGGCCGATTGGACATAGTGGCACTACTTAGAAGCCTCAATGATACGATTAGCATGATAGGCAAGCATATTCATGATGGCCAGGGGCAGTTGAACAGGCCAACGTAACGGCCGTAGACTCCGAGCCCTAGGCACGAGCGGTCAAAGTACCAGGTGAAGTCCTAAGAACTGATTGCAGCACAGCATGCTTTATCGATTGTAAAGGCGAACATGGAGAAGAAGCTTGTTTGGTCTCGCTCACTGCCCTGAGGGAGCTTCGAGCTATCAATGTCCTGGCTGCATGCTTCTGGAGCTAAAGGATAAAGTCACCGTAAGCCCCATCCACAGTGCTTTATCAAAGTCCTCAATGCTTCTCTGCTAGAGGCCTAAGATCCCTAGAACCATCCGCTGACCATATTTCTATGCTGCAAGCCATATCCGTAGCTCGTATCGTACAGACATCACTTCCGCATGGACGACGCACGTCGCTCTGATGCCATATATTAGCATCCTCCTTGTCAAAAAGGGGTCAGGATGATGGCTTACTGCGTAGCTCAGACTTCTTGGCTTTCTCCTCGTTGACACGCTTGGCTAGGATGGAGGCATACTCGTTCTAGAGCACAACATATCAGCTTCTGCGTCCCTAGTAGATAGGAAGACGTATGGCATACCGCAGCATCCTTGGAAGCTTCCGCACGACGACGCTTGAGAGCCATGAGATGGCGCTTGTGTTGGAGACGCTGAGGAGTGACGAGACGCTGGATGCGGGGAGCCTTGGTGTAGGATTTCTTGCCTTCGGCCTTGGGCTGGACTTCGCGACGGATGACGAACTTGCGGACCTGCGTACACACAACTATGTCAGTCCCAAATACCCTCTCACAATGATAACAGAGACAGGGTGAAACCCACATCATCATCCTTAGTCAGCCCAAAGAACTTCCTAATCTTCGTCGCCCGCTTCGGCCCCAACCGCTTCGGATGCACCGTATCCGTCAACCCCGGCAGCTCGCCCTCGCCCTGCTTGACAATCGCCAACGCCAGCACCGACAAATCCATGCCCACAATGCAGCCCCTCACGCTCTTGCGCTTCCTCTCGCCCGTCCGACGCGGACGGTAGCAGCTATGGCCGTCACTCAACAGCAGCCGCACACGCGTGGGGTGCATGATGCCCTGCTTCATGGGGAAGCCTTGCTTGTCGTTGCCGCCCGTAATCTTGAAGACGTAGCCTTTGAACTCGGGGCCTAGGTTGTCGCCGGGGATCTCCTGGCCCATGCGGCGGTCCATGAACATGCGGAGTTTGCGCTCATCTTCGATTTCGATGAGCTTTTGCGTGCCGTTTGCGGGGTAGGAGATGTTGAGCTTCATCTTGACGGTGGTGGGAACGTCAAGATGTGGGTTTCGTGCTTGGAGTGTGAGGTTGTGGATCTCGCTTATGGGAACTTGTGCGGTGGGCTTGGCATGTACGCTAAGCCCTACAGGTCAGGCTAACTACTTCAAGGTTTCTTTTGGTGGTATCGAACGTCCATAGCTTCCCGCTATAAACGTCCGGCGCCTGATGGCACAAGAGCAGTCGTGAAAATATAAACTTGAAAACCTCAGGTTCTTCACACGCTACGACATGAGTAATGTAAGACACTTCTATACATTCGACGAACAGTTCTCACAACGAATCAAATAGCGATGATGCCCACTCGAGATAATGTGCCCACCACCTCTTGAAACATTCAAGCTTCGAGTAAGACCTTACCGAGTCAGACGATCCAGCCACAGAGACAAGCTATTTCGTATAAGACTCTTACGATCACTTAGCCTGATGAAGATGCAATCATTATTGTTACAACGTGCCACGCAGATTGCCAGTTGCCTATGGTGAGCTCGATTCTATCTTAATCTCTTCGTAATATCTCTATATCCTCTCCCCTTCGCAAAATCCGCAGTCAATATCTCCTTCCTATCTATAAAGCCAGTACTCGCCCCTTTATCCGTCAAAGCATCCACAACACCCTCGATTTCCCACCTCGCAGCCACACACAGCGCGATCCCGATATCATCCAGCATCCTCCATCATACGCCCCACACTCCTCCACCTCCTCCAAATTCAGATATGCGGTCTTTTCTCCATGCCCAAGCAGCAGCCTCACCGCTCCTACATTCGCCTGATCCGCCCCTGCAATCAAGGCTCCACTCCCCTTCACCACCCTTCCTCGCACCGGCAACATTACGACCATGTCAAACGATGCGTGGGTGCCTACAGTAGCCTAAACCAGCGCTTCATAGCCGGCGGACGCGTATTCGATGTTAGAGTCAGTGCCTTCATCGAGCACGAAGCGCGCGAGTCTGACATCGCCTGCTTCGCAAGCAGTGACGAGTGGTGACCCGCTGAATTCGAGGTCTGTATCAACATTGGTAGACCCCGATCGAGCCGTAGTCGCTGGTTACGTCTATCCGCGAATCATTCGCCAAGGTGGGGTTCATGGTCAGGCCTTCGGAAAAGCGGAACCAAAGGAGGAAAGGGTGACTATGCGTTGCGGAGGGGATAGCTATTTGAGATAGAATGTGTGGCTTGAGTGGAGGGTCTTTGTGGGTTAAGTCGTTATGGAGAGATTGGACTGGGGGGAAGGTGGGGGTTGCTGGTGGTGCATGCGGCTCTCAAAGCAATTCTCAATGCTGTAGGTAGTTCAATTGAGGCGTTATGTTCTTGCACGAAGATCATGGTCAACGGGAAAGGGATCATAGGAGCTTAGATCAATGAGCCGTGTGGATGAAAGCTGGTATGATCTATGTTGGTCTCCCACTTCACGTGAAGACATTGAGATTGATAAGCTGACCTCGCGGTGATCAAGAGGAGGAACGTGTTGGTCTCACATGGTTTTCTGAAGAAGAGGCTGGTGATAATCGCAGGATTTCCAATGGTCTCAACCAACAAGTCGCGCTTTATCCTCTATGTTTTGAGCGTTGTGTACAAGTGGAGCATAGCTTAGGGCTGTACGGGGCTCAGCATTGCGAAGAGCTGATGACGGAAGCTTTGATGGAGAGTAAATTCTTGTTCCTCATGCTTGAGTTTACTTCGCTTTTCCGGCCACACTTTGCGAAATTACCGATATGCACAAGTCACTGACACAGGCATATTGACTGAAGCAAGCCAATTGGTATCTAAAGCTATGTGCATGCCTGAAAACAAAAAGCTATTATCTTCCCACCTGCCCTTGTAGGAAGCATGGACGACCTGCACGTCTGCCATACCTCTTCAAGGGTCAAGCTTCAAAGAAGATCGAATATCAGCCCGTCCCGAATGTCCGACGCTATGATAAGATACAGGATTTTGGAAGAGCAACAGCACCAATATGCAACCGTCGTAGCTCATGCGCCAGATGTAGCTCCGTGAAAATGCATGAATTATGGGGAACGCACTATGCGAAGCCGAAATATTCGCTGCCTGCAGTCACGGCAGTGTAGAGCTGGGCTCGGAGCGCCTCGTAACTGTCGTATTCTGGAAGATCAAGTTCTGAACGCTTGGTAAGTCATATGGATTCAATGTGCGCAAAGAGTAGACTTACGATTGAAGCATGTATGCGAGCTCGGTAACCTATCCTTGTTGCCATAGTCGCGGTGGATATTGAAGCGACTGAAGCCGTTCATACCCTCAAGCTGAGCAAAGCCGTTGAGGGGCACCTTGCTGGTTCCTGTGACGAATTGTAGGAGCTTGGCACGCTCCTCTTTGTCAAAAGAGCGAACAGCTCGCCAGAACCATTGGATTTGCGCTGACGAAGCGGAGTAGTTATGGTACTCGGTATGGCCCTTCCAGTCATCCACGTCAATGTCAGGTAGACCAGAGATGAGCAACTCGAGTTCTTGCTCGTTGAATATCGCGATCAACTCCGGGGGCACGATGTCATGGAAGCCTAGGCCGAATCAGTATGATAAAGAGCGATTGAGAAACCTTCCATACCTTTCAAGAACTGCTCAAGTTGTGATTTTACCGACCCAGTGAGACGATGCTCGACCACAAGCTGCACATACTCATGTTTATTCTCTTCCGTAACGGGTATGTTGCGACCATTCTCCACGAGGTCCACGATCTCACGGACTCCGAAGTCGTCGGTCTCAACGGAGAAAGTCTCGGTTATGATTTCGGTAATGTCGTTCTCCAGCATCCAGAGTAATGACTTGTAGTAGTCTAGGTCTAGGGTCTCCATATCTTTAATCGACACAGACTTTCCTAGGATTCGCTTATAAACAGCTCGACTGAAGTGGCAGTCCAACGCGCGGCCTTCGTAGAGCGCCTTTCCGATGATACGCCCGATGAATTTGAAGAACATCAGATGTTCTTCATTGATTTTGCTAAGTTTGTTAGGATGAAAAGTCGTCCGATCCGAGGCAACTGGAATAAACAAGGCATAGTCGGGGTTGAACATCTGCCTTGACAAAACCTGGAACCATTCTCGACTCACGCCTCCGGCATCTACACCTTCTTCACCGTTGAACCGGATGCTGAGTTTGCCGTACTTGATCTCTTCACCGGACTTGTAGGACAAGGACTTGAACGAATCGAGGAAGACCTGATCGCGACGAATTGACAGCTGGAGTGGTGGCTGAGGATGTCGCTGCTCAGCTCCACGAGAGTGCAGGCGCCGTGTGAAGTAGTTGCGCTTGTTATCAAACTCTAGCACCTTGGGATTCTTGACGAGGAGAGAAAAGGTACCACTCATAAGCTTCGGATTGTTGCGCACGAGGTCGTTCAGGATTTTTCGGTGATCTTCGGTGAACCGGAAGAACAATGTCTCCATACGGGATTCCGGTGGAGGACTTGTAATAGCGAAATCTTTTGCAGCTTTGACGAGCGGAGCATCCTTGATGGTGGTATTCTTACAAACGACCATCAACGCCTCGATAAGCGGTAGCAAAATTGTAGATAGGCTCAGGGTGCCGTCTCCTTGCCGGATCGTGCTCAAGCATTCGCTTAGTTTAGCCCATAGGGCACCAAACGTGGGATGCTCATACAGAGTAGTAAGCAGGTCCTCTTTGGATGTCGATGGGTCCCCGGACTCGCTCAAGCCCTCCATAGCGGGCTGAGTTTTGCCACCGTTACGTTTAGGATCGAAGAGGTAATCGAGCGCCGTCAGAACACGGAGTAGCTTTGCTTGATCCGAGGATGCTGGAGAAAACTTGGCTAAAGCCATGCCTTGGATGTCTGCTCCGGATTCCGCATCTTTGATCTGTGGAATGAGATCATTGAGAGCGTCAAGAATGGACAGACCGAGTGCTTTAGCTTGTTCAATGAGCGCTCTGCCAAAGACTTCCTTGGCTTCAGGGATCGCCGAGAGGTTATTGATTGTCGATAGCGTGTCCCGGAAGGTCTTCCCACTGCATTCACGAGCGGCAAGGATATTGACGACTAATCGAAGGTTCTCCTCGGGCACAGCTGGCGGCGTCAGGCTCTTGGGCTTCTTGGCTTTCTCGTCAGTTGGCTTGAAAATAGCGTCTAGCTTAGGCTCAGCATCTGCGGCACCCACAGTAGTCGGTGGGTTCTCTTGTGCTGCATCCGATACGGGAGGCTGGGCATCTGGATTTGGCGTAGGATTGGCGACCCAGTCGCCGTCCGGCCCAGCATCGTGAGTCAGATGGCTGTCATTCTCTGTTCGGCTGCTGAGGTCCGGAATCATGTCATCCGCGCGCATGATCGTAGGTTTGTCGGACTCCTCAGCTTTGTCTTTCTCTTTTCGCAAGAGCATCGTCAAGGGATGCGTGACGCTTTGAAGAAGACTTGACAGTTGCTCCATGCATCCTGAGCTCTCCATTATAAGCTTACGGTCTAGTAGGCTCAGTAGAGCGTTCAAGGCATATTTCGAAGCTTTTGTCTCCTTCGCTTTGCCTTTCCGACTAGATTTGCCTTTTAGGCCTGAAGTGACCTCATGCTCCGTCAGGAAAAAGAAGGGGATGGATGCGTTGTACTGGGTCAGGGACACCAAAGCGGCTAGGCATTGTTGGACGACCATCAGCGGCGTCATTTCGGAGTTGTTGAGAGGCGATATTTGATTCGTGAGGGCTCGCTTCGGAGTCTGTGGCGTTTTGGGTGCCGCAGGCTGCTTAGCTCGAAGAGACAAGCTCGTAAAGCTACGTTCGACAGCGTTGACGTCGGCAGTACCATCTTGCAAGATTGACAGTAACAGGCTGATGACTTCCGCCCGATTTTGCTTGTTCTGGGAAACATCGTGAAGGATTCCATTGAGGGTCTGTCGCGAGCTTCCTTGCTGCTGAACGAACATCAGCCGAAGGAGGGTAGGAACACCAGCTTTGTCAAGCATCTGTCGAATCTGCCGTCGTTGTGGCTTCTGTGTCGATGAAGGCGGAGGCAGATCGTCGCGATCAATGCCTCGGATGCGGTTCAATCGTTGCAGATCCCCAAAGCGATGCATAACACGATCACCTCCGAGGGCGCGAGCTTCAGCAGCGATAGCCTGAGGTAGCTGGGCGAGCACCTCCTCGTCTTGTTCCATAAGTACTGCTTGTCGTAGATGGGGGTCTAGGGAGGCTAAGAAGCTTGCAGGATCCATCTCTTCGGCTCTTGGTGGGCCGCCGCCCTCTGCGGCTGCTCTTCGCCGTGCCTCATCTCGTTCGCGACGACGACGGTCTTGCGCTTCTTGCTGTAGCAGCTCTTCTCGGATGTCAGGTGGCAGAGCTTCTAAGAACTCACGGCTTATGTCGGTTGGTTCTTGACCGGCGGCAGCAGCCTCCGATCGCTGAATTGCAAGCTGAGACATGAGCACTTCCTCTCGTAGTTCTTCGGGCAGAGCATCAAGGTACTCTAAATCAATTCCCATGCCGGTGATATCAAGCTCGCGACCACGGATTGTAGTGCGAACGCGTTCAGCAGGCTGCGACGGGCCGCTCTCTGATGTTTCCCCACCAGCACCTAGACCTTCGGCCAGCTGAGTAGACGTCACAGGCTCTTCAACAGCAGTGACCTCGACGCCCTCCATATTATCTTCATCTTGCTCTTCTGCTTGATTGTTGGTGTCATTGGCTGCGGCTGATGATGCTGTCACAGCCTCAGCTGCAGCGGCTGCCTCACGCTCTTCCTGCTCTTTCTTCTCGCGAGCTTCTTTGTCCGCCACTTCCTTGGCTTTCCGATCTTCCTCAGCCTTCTTCTCTGCGGCTTCTCTCGCAAGCTGGAGAACCTTGGCTTCTTCTTCTTTGCGCTGCTTCTCTCGCTCCAAGGCTGGAGGGACAAGTACACGAAGCAGAGAGTTGACGATCCTCTGCACCTTCTCGGCGTGTGCATTACCGTAGAGAAGCCGAGCTTCTTCCTGCCACCGTTGCGCAGTAGGAGCCGGTACAAAGGTAGCTGCCTGCATAGGATCATCGCGGAAGCGGGTGGACTCTTGTGGAGGCTGGCGAAGGCCAAGAGCATTTTGGAGCTCTCTGGGAAGCACATGCCCTCGACCACCACCGACGTGTAAATGCAGAGCACCATGAGGGCCACCCAGACTGGCAAATCCTGTACCACCCTGCCCAACAGCAGCGATGATGTTGCTTATGAAAGACACGGGGCTCTCCCCCATGCCTCGAGGTTGCGGTTGCTCCATTCCATGGACCCAGTAATCACTAATGCCAGCCGCGGCGTCCGAGACACCAGCATGGCCAGGCCTAGGGGTGCTTATCCCTCTATCGTTACGTTGCAAAAGCGGGTTTATGCCATCATCGACTGTACGGGGGCCAGTATTAGGACGGTGATGACGCCATGTAGGAACTGATCCTGCATTAATAATGTCGTCCAGTGATAAAGAGATAGGGTTTGAGATCCTACGTCTATCACCTGGGCCGCCAGTAACGTGAGGTAGGATGTGCCATGGAGTTGAGATGCGGCGGGGATGGTGGTGATGGTGGTGATGCCTTGAGTGATCCGTAGTTACATCCCCTTCTGGATCCATCCATCCCCAGGGAGGATCAGGCATACCAACATCTTCATCTAGACATGTCAGCGAAAGTCGGCAAATTCTATTAAAAGAGAACTTCCTACCATCATACTCAGGCTGGTAGATGACATCCTCGTCCTCTTCATCATCGTCGTCATCATCCTCTGCGTCTTGAACGCCGTTAGCTTGGCCTCCTAGAGATCCTGTAATATAAAACTTACCATCGTCATCTGCACCCCCATCATCACCAAAATCGCCATCCATTTCCAATGCTAGATCCCGTAACGCAGCCGGACCATCAGCAAACTCTCTGGCGATGTTACGGACGGCGCTTGCAGCGCTATCAGGGTCATCTTCATTGCCAAGGTCGATATCCATCCCAACTTCATCACCAAACGCCCCTTGCTCTTCATCCTCATCCTGCCACTCCTCATCGTCGCCTTCTGCCAGACTATTATTCTCTTCATCACCGTTGATTTCCCCTGAGACCTCTTCAATATCCTCGCCATTGTCGTCCATGTCTTCAGAGTCGTCCTCGTCCTCGTCCTCGTCTTCTTCGTCTTCGCTCATATCATCTTCCAGCTCCTCATCTGGCTCGATCACAACTTCGACATTCATACTCGCATCACCGGGCAAGCCCTCCAAGTGGCCGACACCTTCAATTTCCTCATCCTCATCGCTGACGACTTCATCCTCATCACGCTCCATCTCATCTTCATACTCCATACCCTCTTCGAACTCGTCGTCATACATGTCCTCGTCATCATCAGACGACTCGGAACTGGACTCTTGTTCGCGCCCAGGTTCGAACATCCCAAGGGTCGAATGTCTGAATAGATCGGGAGTCTCCTCCCGTTCATCCTCTACTTCGGACACTGATGTAGCGCTTGATATTTCGTCCTCGTCTGTCTGTCCAGGCGTGGTAGAGTCATCAGAAGTCTCGCTGACGACGATAGCTGTCTGAGTAAGTTGCTTCAAGGGCCTAAGTATGTACTTCACAGCTCGTTTAGATCCCGGGAAATTAAGATCGATGTCGGCAATGGACCCGGTCAGAGCGGATATGAAGTTTTTGTCGTACATGATGCGGGCAAGCACCTTCTGGGGGCTGGTATTGATATCGATTGCTTGGCCTGGAGTGCCCTGAACAATCTTGCCGGTGAGTAGCCGATTGAAGAGATCGGCAAGGCAGAGCAAACGCGCGTACTTGGCATCGAGTGAGTCATCCGAGGTATTGGCGTCCTTGTAGGCTTTTAAAGCATGTTCAAGCACGAACCTACGAACATATTGCAGATCCGTATCCTGGTCTTCTTCCAGAGATCCGCGTTTCTTCTCATAGCCGTGCTCATTGGTACGAAGGCAAAGCGAGACAATTGTAGACATAGCCCAGTTTGAAGTACTAGTCTTCTTCCGGAAAGAAATGGATTCCTCTTGATTCAGTGTACCTATAGGTATAACGTCTGTAAGGAGGTAGTTGAGAACGTTAGATCGAGGTTTGGATGGAGTGGTAGCCTTGCCGTCAGCTCTTCGAGAGAAATTTACAAACTCAATTTTGGTCCGGTTGTAGCAACGAAGTAACTCCGTGAGACACTGGAGTAGGAAGCATCGATAAATGTAGATAGGATGCTGCTCAGGTTTGAACTCGGGTCTCTCGGTCTTCTTGCTCGGACTTGCCTCTGGTGACGGTCGCGTTGGTGGCAAAGCCATGGTAGGTGTTACGCTGTCCTCCATCTCGATGTCTCCAGAGTCAGCCAGTACATCTTCCGACGATGATGTTATAGGAGCTGCAGCTTGATCCTTGTCTACAACTTCTTTGTAGGCGAGTAATTCACATAAAAGGTAATGTATGACGCCACTCGGGTTTTCTACCACAGGCGCTTTCGATTCGATCGTCTTACACTTCTGGGCGATCCCTGCGCTCGCCTCATCTGTATTTGGTATGGCATCTCGACCTTCTATGATCTTCCCTTCATTCACATCCATTTCCTCTGTTGTAGGCTTGGGAGCCTCGGCATTCGTAGTAGCTTGGACGTCGGCTTTGAGAACCAGGTTCTGCGGACGCTGGCTTGAATCGTAGGTCTTTATCTCAAGCAATTCATCCGTCACTTCGACGAACAGTTCCGGAGAGCGTAAGACCAGGTGGTACATTTGCCTTACGTAGCCAGTGGTTTCTGTAGTCCGTGTCGGTCTCGACTCGAAATTAGCAAGGACTTCACTCCGCATAATCTGTTTGATCATTTCATCGTCTTCGACAACATGCCGGAGGAGTAACATGAAGGAGCTTTGTAGCCGGTCGTTCGTTATGCCAGCCAATTGCTTAACCATGACGAAGAGCCTCTGTATGTTGGTTTTCTCGCCGAGCCGAGATGCTAATTTCCGATCTCGCGTAAGAACGACCAGCGCACGCACGATTGACAATGCCAGAGACTCGTCTTTACCAATGCGAGGTAGAATTTCCACAATAGCTTCGAATAGTTCCTTCTTGTCTGCCTTTCGAAGACGAGGTTCCTCGAGGAAAGGGGAGCTGGGTCGTGAACCGTCTTCGTGCGGCGCACTCCACTGCACTCTGGTGGGCTGTACATCTTCGGCGAGAATTTTCTCCAGGACAAGTAGGATCTGACCTATCCAAGGCGAAGGCTCGTCCGCCGATTGGGTAGGAAAGATACGGATGAAGCCAATTAGTGCTGAAATTTGTCCTTGTATCTCGTCCAATGTAGAACTGTAAAAGTCATGGTCTTGCATGACTAAAGCCAGGAGATTGGCATATGCCGCGATCTTCTTGCCAGCGGGGCGGAAATCTTCTTCTGCTTGAAAGGATATAAGTGATTGGACTAAGGTTTCGCCAATGTCCTTGCGCATCTGACTTGCCCCAGGAGTCTTCGAAGAGGAGGCATTGATCAGCTCCGCAAGCTCGAATGTAACATCGTCATGCGCATTGAGAACATCGAGAGCCCGTTCGATTAGATTCTTTCTGACTTCGCTGCGTTCATCATCCAAGTCATCGAAGGTAACAACATCCGGGGCCGTCTCAGCCTCAGCTGCATTACGCAGTGGGGATGGAGAGGATCGAGTTGACCGTGGATCATCGCGAGGAACGATGTCGGCCGGATTCAGAAGGTTTTCGATACTGATCGACATGGTATCTCCGGAATCTTCGTTACTGGCCTCTTGAGCTCCAGTGGGATGGCCCATTAGTGGAAGAAGTTGTTCTAAGGACGGCAAGCCAGCTGCAGTCGTGCCTGAACTGCTTCCAGATGGTGCAGTAGAACCAAGTTCGGGTACAACAGTTTGGGAGCTTCTACGTGGAGTCTGCGCTGGTGAGGACAAAGCCGGCGTTTCTCGTTCAGCTGCGGGAATTGGGTTCGAGGGAACTTCTGGGGAGGCCTTTTGGGCTCGGCAATACTCCTCTGCTGCAGATAGTACGTTCATGCATCGATAGAGAGCCTCGGCAGCTACTTCTGCTGTATATCCTCGCTCTACCAAGGTATTGACTTTGTCATTGTGGATGGCATACTTTCTAGGCGTGAGAGACGTTCGTTGTGGAGCTTTGTCCATTCTTCGAAGGGCTCCTTGCTCCTCCCCACCTTCCAGCACGGTACGAAGAATTTCGACCAAGCGCTTGATGATAGGACTTGAAGCCTTCTCCACAAAGTCGGAGTCCCACATGGATCTGACCGAGGGTAAGACGGCCATGCGTAGCTCCACCAGAAACTGAGAGGCATAGAAGTAGTGTGGATGCCCACGGTCGCGATCATTTGAGGCAATCGCTACGCTTTGACTGCTTTCAACGATGGCTTTGGTCGTAACGATTGGTGCAAAGAAATTGAGGATGATCTTTATGCCACCATAGGCGGATGCAAGCCGAGCAGCTTCATCGTTCGCACTAGATACATGTGTCTGGTCTGGAGGAAACCTCTTTACTTCGTCAAGGAATGCACCAAGGATGCTTCTGACAGCGTCAAGACCTCCACATGATCTGAAACATTGCAACAAAAGAGTAAGGCATTGCGCGTGTGGACGATCGAGTGGGCCTTCAATCATTAGATGGGAGATGGACGTTAGGATGACGATCCAATAAGCGTAGCGATCCTTGACAATGGGCGTCTTCTCAAGTGCTTCGAAGTGCAATTGATCGAGAGTCGCTTCCGCCATAGCCTGAGCAACGGAATAGGCATTCTGTCGAGCATATGCGTCAGGTCGTCGCTTGGCCACCAGGGCTTTACCAAGGCTTTGAAAGAACGGAACGATAGAAGAAGGGACCTGGCTCAAGAGGAATCGAAGTGTCATCAGATTCTTGAACTGTGCGGGCTTCGCAACTCGGGCCATGGAGCCTTTTCCCGTCTTTGTGGTTGATGTTGAGCTGGAGGCACGCCTCGACACTCCAGTAATGTCTTGGGAAGATCCAGTCGGGCCAATTGTAGTATTCGAATCTTCTTGGGCAATGAGCCCGAGGACTTCATCAGCTTCTTCACTCCCCATTCCATAACCTTTGATCTTCGTAGCTTCGTTCCAGTCTGTAGGAACACTCTTCTGCAACAAGATTTCTTCCCATACGCAGGCTCGGTGTAGCTGCGCCAGTTTCTTTACGAGTGTAACGTACATGTCGGCAAGATTGACCTGGCTGAAGGCGGTATGGCTTGATCGGGAGTTGTAAATTGGTCTTGAGAAGGTCTCGTATAGAATGTTGCAAAGGGTATGTACAGACACTAAAGACTTGACGAGCTTAGTGCCGAATTCAGCATCGGCTTGGTCCAGGTCTTGCTCCAAAGCGATATACTTTGAGAAGTAAGCACACTCGTCGGACTGCCTGTAAATCGGCTCCAGCACGTCGACATGCGTCTGCGTTCGGTTTACTAGCGAGGGGAGCACAAGATGCGGTTTCTGCTCTGCCAGCATGTGGATGACCTTCGAAATTTCATGGCCGGCAGCTTGAGTATTGAAATTCCACTTCAGTGTGTCAGACGTTGCTAGATCCAAGACGAGTTCAGCACCACCTCGCTCAACGAAGGCAGAGCACGAAGATGAGTTTTCGAAGAAACCCGAGAGAAACTTCATAGCCACGTTAATAAATGTCGCTGGCCCTAAGTCATCTTGAGAATCATCGTCACTACTATCTTCTGGTGGCACTGTTGGCCCAGTAGGCGACCCATTAGCCTCAGCCATGAGAATGTCGTCTCCCGAAGCTTGGTGGTTGGAATCCTTTGCTTCGGTCCAGAGTCTCGCCCCTTGTAAGCCGTCGGTAGAGGACGGATTGCACAGAAAGCCGACACGCTTGATCATCGACAAGACTGATCGCATCACTAGATCTTTAAGTTGGGGATGGTGACGGACGAGCTCGTCGAAGGAGCTACCAAGCAATCTTGCAAGCTCCCCTTCGTGAGCCATTGACTTGACGTGCTCTGGGCTCTCGAAGACTTCGAAGAAGGTCGCCAGCGCTCCTGACCTAACCAAAAAATCCATTCCAGTGATGTTCAAACAAATAGCACCAAAGGCTTGCGGGATTGTGACAATCGCGTCGGTAGCCGGCAATATGCCTTGAGCCAACACCGTGTTCTTAGACTTTGACGGCCTATCGTCGATATCAGGCCGGGCAAGTAATTGGTTTAAGTCTCCCCTCCAAAAATCGGACTCGGCTTCTTCGGTCTGGACTGGCTGATTTGCCGTGGGGTTTTCCGAATCCTTGTCGGACTGTGAGACAGGAGGATTGGGGAACTTTCTCGACGTAATAGCTTCAAGGAGCCCTTTACTAAGACCTGCTTCGGCGATGACTGCGTAGCTTGTGGGCTCATTGTGAATGAAGCTGCTCATGATGTTGACGGCACCACTCCACACACTCGAACCAAAGACTTTGCCATTGATTATTACAGTCCGAAGCCCACCCAGTAGTCTCGGCGAGTCGATGAGATTCCTGAGCAAACGATCAAAGTTGCCACTTCCGTGGGACATCATGTGATTGACGAATTTGAACAGCCAACGGAGAGTCTGCTGCTGAAAGTAAGGAATCCGGTAGTCAATTGCTTGGTTCCGGTATCCTAGTGGTAAGCCATTACCATGTTCAGCATTTGTCAACCCGGACTGGACTTCGTCCGCTATCAGATCCGAAATAGCATCAAGTCCTTTGAGATTGGCGAGAGTTTGAAACGCGTCGCGAACGGTGTAGATTACGGTGTTCAGGAAGGTCAAAACCTTGGGATGGTTGCGCTGCGCTTTGGCCGTGCGTAGGTTTAGCAGCTCCACGAGAATGTCCAACAAACCAGCGGATATCAGTGTTTCGCCGGTTCTTGGAGCAGATGTGGGTAATGTCTCCAGGAGAGAGAAGAGAGCTTCGCGGGATTCATCCCCGTCATAGCAGTGGTCGTATGAGTCTTCGGTCGCAATGTCAGCGACTGCACGACGTAGTACGTAAAGCAGAATGCCATGTGCAACGTTTATACTTAGAGCCGCACAGACGTCAGGTGCCTTTGACTTATGCTTAGCAAGGGCCTCGAGACTCCCAAAAGCTATCGTCTGAAGACCAAGAGGAATCATGTGCGGATTTTTTGCGGATGTATGGACTAATTCGGCAAGCTGATAAGTAAGTTGCAGTCTTCGTGGCTCGTCCAGGTCTTGCTGCAGAATCTTTTGTTGCAGCGTTGTCTCAGGATAGACGTACGCAAGGTTGGTTATCGCCAAGAGTCTGATCCCGACTATTTGCTGGCGAGTAGTCGGAGAGGAGATCATCGCATGCGCGACTCTAAGCTTCGACAGCAGTTCATGCTGGGCATCCTTAGGAAGACCGGACAGCTTCTCGCTAAGAATCTCCTCGATGGGGGTTGCAGCTATCCTTGACAATGGAATCTCAAGAGTTTTCATCCCTCCAGTAATCCCTTCATCAAGCTTTGAAGCCGTAGCTGACGGTGGTGTGTCGGATGATTCATCGAAACTCGATATTCGACTTTGACGTGAGAGGCCTGACGGTCTCCGTGGTTGAGTTGGTGTGGCAGAGGTTGCTGTGATTGGTGTCGTAGGCTTTGGCTCTTGACTTGGCGGCGTCGGATCTTGATAATATCGGATTGCGACAGAACCCCAGGCTTCCCATTGTAATGGCATCGCAGCGTGCTTGCCTGAGACATTAGACTTGTCCACTGATCCGTTTGTGTACAGGACGTCGTCTGTGACGATCCCTACTAGGTCGCTTGCTGTTAAAGCCTTCTGTTGCGGAGATTGATGTGCTTTCTCCTTCCCTTTCATCGTCGACGTGGCGCCGGAAGGTACAGGAACGGTAGCAGAGGACGTCTGCAGCTTGGTGAAGGGGTTGGCCAACTTCTGAACCTTTTCCAGGTCCATATTGTAATGACTAGCCAAGAGGGCGACGTTGAGATGCTGGCTGGCATTTGATCCACGCTGACGTGCTGCATGATATCTTTGTGCGAGGCGAACCGCTAACCGAAGGCTATGAGATAATAGTGAGAGACTGGTGGTATTCAGAAGCTCCCCAAGACGGTCGCTGCTGTTGTATAGGCTTCGGTTACCACAGTTCTCTAGCAGTAGACGGGAGAATATGAGTATGCTCTCAACCAATGCTCGATCACCATCTTCTTCGAAGCCCAAGGCATCCAGATCCTTCTGACAAGTACCTGTGACTGTCGCAGCCTTGTTCTCCTCAGCCACGCCTCTCTCCAGCAACACACGGCTAAACCTTCGTGTTTGAGGGCCAGCTTGGAGACCGTATTCGTCCGTGAAGCGTTCCAGAACCATGTCGAATCGATTCAGGAGTGGTATCCAATGATAGACGTCCCCTCTCGGCAACGGCCATCGACGAGGAAACGTGTTGATGTGGGCGGGGAGACGTGCAATGGGAAGAATAATGGCGATATTGACAAACTCTGCGATCGCGGGTGACTATGTAGAGAAATTTCAGCGATCTGCAGTATTCGTGTGCAACAAGAGGTCTAGCTATCTAACATACCACAGTCGCCTCATGTTTAGGCCCCGCCGCCTTCTTGATGCGCCCCATGGTGACAGAAGAGATGTAGTGTCCTCATGTGAGGGCTCGGCCGCATCCAGCCCTTAGAATAGAGCTTCTGTGAACTCGTGAATGAGGATCGCTTGTATCGAAAGTCTGAGGGTGATGTACGAATATGATCCACCGACGGTGAGGTGGGGTGCCTGGATTGTTAGCTACCTTAGGAGGCAAAATACTTCCTTCTTCGCAGAAGTTGCTGTAGTATTAAAGTAGTTGATGTAATCCAGTATTCACATAGTCTCAAAGTCGATAAAAAGGAAGGAGTGAGGTAGGCTGGCCTGGTATGCCGAAGAGGCTGGTTGGATGTAGATGAGTCTTGCGGTGCAGGTCGCACAACTCTGTCTATAATGTCCAGTGAGGAGGATGGGTTTTAAGGTGAGAAATGGGTCAGCCAAGTCGACGAGTCTTGGTGATGATGCTCTTCGACACGCTTCGAACTGTCAGGTGAATGAATATCTTGACTTTCGGCTCCGTCATTTTCCCGCCGTAGTGCCCGTAAGATGTTCGTTCCGGCAGGACATCGACCGGGATCACATGCGAACTTCAATTCGATCTATCATTTTCGCCTTTTTTAAAGTACTTGTGGACGCTATAGCAACTATCATGGCCGAGAAGAAGATCACACTCTCGGTTAGGCCTCGAGGTGACCCTAATCTACGCTCTCTTACCCTAGGACAACTAATTGTTGACAGGCAAGCGGATGGAAAACCTGCCCGAAGAGCTTCCCACTTCTACAGCTTCGACCGCTTCAGACCTCTACAGTCAGCTCGCGTTCCGGTCCGCATCATCGGTCCATCGCCTGCGCATTACTAAAGGTAGTGATGGATCTCTGGTTCCGAACAGCGCGGAGTTGTCAGTCGAACAGACGGGACTGAGGGATCAGAGTATTCTATATGTGAAAGACTTAGGTTTGTCATTTCTCGAGCACCCCTCCAGCTCCCACTCTAGAAATCACTCAGCTCAGCCTCTTAGGCCCACAGATAGCGTGGCGTACCGTCTTCCTCGTCGAATACCTTGGTCCCATCATCATCCACCCGCTTCTCTATTCAGTCCTTTCCGCCGCCCAACCATCGACTCTGCAAACCCTTACCTGCTCCTTGATCACGCTCCATTTCGTTAAACGCGAGCTTGAGACCCTTTTTCTGCACCGATTTTCGGCAGCGACGATGCCAGCGCGGAACATCTTCAAGAACTCTGCACATTACTGGTTACTCGCAGGAGTAAATATTGCGTTCTGGTGCTATCGGCCGTTTTCAATGACTGCGGCACCTTCCAATCGCCTTATCACATACCTTGGAGTCCTGCTATACGTCATAGGCGAGCTTGCAAATCTGAGCACACATATTACTCTCCGCAACTTGCGCAGCAGTGGTGGAAAAGAGCGAGGAATACCGCAGGGTGTCGGATTTGAGCTAGTGACTTGCCCGAACTATATGTTCGAGGCCATTGCTTGGATAGGTATTGCGCTGGTTTCCTGGAGTTGGAGCACAGTGCTCTTCGTCCTCGTTGCAGTAGGCCAAATGGGGGTGTGGGCAGGAGGCAAAGAGAAGAAGTATCGGAGGGAATTTGGAGACAAATACAAGAAAAAGCGATTCGTCATGCTGCCGGGGCTATGGTAGGAGTATGGATGGCATCCAACGTACGTAACTCGCAGCTCGGACATAACGGTCTTCCTAGGTCCTCTTCTACTAGATATGTTCAACCGTTTCACTTCGGCATCTAATGTGACTGCTTTGAAATAAGGGGCAAGATGCTCCCAATTCAAGGACACAACCAGTAGCCATCCTAAAGCTGACCCCAGGGCCCAAAACCACCTGCACGGGGCATCCAGCAATGGAAGACACCTTTTCCCAAGGTAAGCCATCCTCATGTTTGTCGCAAATTCGCAAGAACATCCACACGACTTTCTGTAAAGGCTGGGTGCGATTGCAGTACGGCCAAGAAGTATCACCTGGTACGCCTAGTGGAGGGGTATTGGTAGCTGATAGCATTGACAACGTCAAGCTGTCGATTTGTCGATTTCTATGTAAGTGTACGAATTGAATCGTTTCAGCTCTCCAAACATGCCCCATATTGTGCGCGCAGTCCTAGTGTGCTTTAATCAAATAAAAGGCACTTCCATTCATACTTTACCTTAAGCACGTGCATCTGGGAAGATTGCGTCATGGCGCATGAGGCTCTGCGGGCACGGGAGAAGCCGAGAAGTGAGCTAAGCCCTATCAGTCAAACCATCGTGGGAAGTCAACATCTCGTCATTCCATAGCCTGCCTCCGCAGAACTCCCGGATCTGACTTGTTACAGGTTTACAAACCACCACAAGAGGGTACCATCTCACCATGATGGGTAGATCGGAATATCTCGACCACTTGTAGTCAGTGGTGATCTCGAGTCTGGCTGCTGAATGCCATTTGGAATCAGGGCCACTAGCCTTCGACTTCAGACAAAGAAAATCCCTAAGCGAGTCCCCAGCCTCTCTTATCAGTACACTAGGCTCCACCACGGATAAAAAACTTTCATCGCAGACAAATCCTCCAGCTTCTCTCCTTCTCATCCTTCTCATCTACACATCTACCATCACCTACATCTCATAGCGACAGCGTCCCTTTTACTACTGAATACCATTGCAATTGCTTCTACACTACGACTCTCTACTCACTTGGACCATAACGATCCTCGCAATGGCTTCCCGTTCGCTCTTCGCTGCCAATGTGGCCCGCACCCAACCTCGCCGCGCTCTTCCTTCAACGGCACCGTTGTCCCCGCTCAGCGCCGCACGCCAAGGACTCGCTGCCAATCCAATTGATAGATCTATACCTCTGCGACGCTGTGCCATGGAACAGCAGCGCGCTCTAATTGAGAAGGCTGAGTCTAACTTCATGCCTGTTTCGCTCGAGGAAATCGCCTTCAGTCAGCCGGATCTCCACTTTGGAATTCTGCCTTTCGTCTTCATGCCACAGATGCAGCAAGTCGGTCCCATGCAGCCAATGGCCCCAGTTCCTGTGTGAGTTATACATTCCAAGCAAATTTAACCTCCTCTCGAGCATATCCAGAGCTCCGAGAAATGTATTCGAACGGCGTTTCCCGCAGAAATATCCTTACCGCCTCAATGCATTGACTCAAAGCGGACGGCTAACTCCAATTATTGTAGTATCCAGCTTGTCGCTCCCGCAATTGCTCCAGTCCAGCCCAATGCTGTCGTACAGCAGGCTGCTCAAGCGCAAACCGTGGCGCCGATCCAGCCAATCGCTCCGGCACAGCAAGCCGCCCCGATTCAGCCCAATGCTGTCGTACAGCAGGCTGCTCAAGCGCAAATCATGGCGCCGACCCAGCCAGTCGCTCCGGCACAGCCAGTAGCTCCAGCTCAGCAAGCCGCACCAGCGCAACTAGCCGCTTCAGCCCAGCAAACCGGTTTCCGCCTCAACGGTGCCTCCATGAACCGAGCTCGGCTCCGTCGTAGTGTCTCACCCCGAGATTTCCGCCGATTGACGACCCAATTGCGTCGCAACCACACCGCAGCCCAGCCTGCCCCTGAACTAAGCCTCAACCAGTATCATGAGATCGCCGACTCCACCATGGGCAGCCTTTTGTGGCAACTCGAGGAGATTGAGTCCGAGCGCGAAGATATGGAGGTTGAGGAAGCTGTAAGTCCTCCCTACCTTGCTTCCCAAACATCACTAACGGCATTCCGTGAAGGCCGGAGTCATCAAAATGACCCTCGCCAATGGACTTGCGTACGTCATCAACAAGCAGCCAGCGAACAAGCAGATTTGGCTCTCCTCGCCCATCTCCGGGCCCAAACGCTTCGACTACCGCGAGGTCCACTACAACGGAGTCCGCGTCGGCAAGTGGGTCTGTGGCCGCGATAACACCTATCTGGTGCAAATACTTAATCACGAGTTGGCGATGCAGATGCTTGTGGAGGGTGAGGGCAAGAAGTGGGTCGGCGGCAAGTACGAATAGGTGATCATGGTAAGTTCAAACAGTCTTTCCGTCAAAGCACGCACTGACAAGACGCAGCGATGGGTCGATGTCGTGAGTTTAGATTGACAGATTGGCATTGTGTGGCATAGCGATGGAGGCATCTTGAGCGATTCTTGTCAGCGAAATACCAGGCGGCATACTTGTTCGGTCATGACTTTGGGAGTTCAGGAGATAATTGGCTGTAATTTTCGAATACCCTATGTAGAAAAAATGTAAAAACAAGCCTCGCCGACGATGCTTCTGTGACGGTGACCTGTGCTCTCGCTGCCACTTGTCGGTTTCTCGCCGTGCACGATACAAGTACTTTGACGCTTTGCCGCTTTCACGTTGGCAATCAATTGGTCAATTCCTCCTTCCTCCATGGCCATCCCGCCCCTTATCGGTTTCTCGCCGTGCACGACACAAGTCTTCTGACGGTTTGACGCTTTTACTACTGGTTGATCTCTCCATAGGCACCGCTGCAACACGCTTTTCTACTCATACGAGTGTCTACACTTTGGGCGAAACCCTTCTCCCAAGCCCACGCTATGCAGCTCAAGCGACAGCATCCCACCCTTCTTACCAAACAAATCTCGCCCTCGAGAACTCAGCTAACAGCTCACAGACAGCTGACTATACGCGCCATTCTACCTCGTGGCATGCGTCATCAAGTGCAGGCCTCGAAGCAATCAACGACTTTACTTCATCACGTGATCACGACTCACCCAACCAACATCCTAAGATGTAATCCCTTACAAATCGGAACCCAAATCTACGGTGCATCGGTTCAAAGATGCAAGTCCAGATCTTGCTGACAATCCCTTACTTAAGGAGATCTTCCGTTGGGTTTTTCCTTGCGGGATGTTGACATGGGCTTAGGGGATTTAATGGATCAGAAGCTGTCAAAAAGCGAGTGTGCTTACTATAGAATTGGCCTTTGTTGGCCAGAAAACACTCTACATGTATGCTAGTTTCTAGACGTTCAGAGCATAAAACAGAGTAGCAAGCACACACCTGTCACTGCATTTGATACCAGGGTTGTCTTGAATGCAGGCAAGGCGATAAGGAGATACGCGAGGAGGCACCCGATTGGTCAGAAAGATGCATCCAAATGTTGACACCGCACAATTGTCCCTCTTCAAAACTTGCCATCAAGTGCTCAGTATTGTATAAAAGTCCCATTATCTTCAGAAATTCCGGGCTCTGTGAACACCTATCTGGCTGTGGAGAGTGGAGAACGTACCGAAGAAGGTGTAGCCGCCGAGCTATGCCACGATGGCGGGGAGCAACCTTCTCCATGGGCAACGTGAGTGACCAATTTCCTCCCACCCTATTTCTGTAATATTTTTTCTTTCCGTCTTTGAGCCATTGGGGATGAGGCCAAGAACGGAGTTTCATTTCCGCGTGGTATGGCTGTCCAGAAGCTGCCGTATGGGCTTCGTGAAGAAGAAGAATTTTTGCGACCGGAGATCAGTGGGGCAGGACCAATCCTGTGTGTACCAGGTTGGCATTTGCTATCGTTCGGATCGAGACATCAGGCCATAAGCACAACGGGTCGTTGATTCAAGTGGCCTTGGCCTGCTACTGGCTGCGAGTGTCTGCTCCTGCAAGACGCCGTTCAAGCAGGTTGGCTTGTTTGCAGGGAAACGCCGCTCGCAGTTATAGTCCTTGACATGTCGCATGGCAGCTTGGCCTACGACCATGGTGTCCTCGCTGCTACTCTACCTTTTCGTCAAGATTCTTCATTGAGTCGGGTATTGTCGTACCTTATGAGTGTATGATTGGAGAGACAAGTCTGACGGAGGAAAGGAGTCTTGGCATCGCTGTCGCGTGCTGCGGGCAAACCCCTGTCGTCACTTCGATTTTGCCCGAGGTCTTCCGCTCCTCGTGCTTATAATATTTAATTGGAAAGGCACCATGGTCGTGTCGACAAATAGCCAAACAGTCAATCCTCAAGGCCTGATGCCCAACTTGAAAACGAACTCTTCAAATTTTACCGCGTTTGCATACTTTCTACGCGGTGTATCCTATCACCCACCAAGAGGGCCTAGTAGCAGGTCATCCAGTACTACCAGCTATTTGCTCTCGAGCCCAAGATCCAGACCTGAACACTTCCAGCGCTCGTCTTTGGGTTCACTCGGGTTTTCATATATCTGAGCAGCTCGTAGTCGAGCATACCTCCTCTTTCACCTGCATCCTGTCTTCCTTGCTCCCAGCGTCTACATGAAGCCTTCCAAACATGAACAATACATTGACCACCGATTTATCAAACCACTACACGAGCGCTAATAGCAATGGAGTCCAGGTCGAGGATACCAGGATTTGCGTGGTTATGGTCGGTTTGCCCGCTCGTGGAAAGAGTTTGATAGCTCAGAAAGGTGGACCATACTCTATCGCAAACCGTGGACTGGCTGACTTTGGCTCTCTAGTGGTCCGTTACCTTGCCTGGCTTTCCATCCCTGCCAAATGCTTCAATGTGGGCTCCTACCGTCGACATGATACCCCACAGCCCACCGCTGAGTTCTTCAGCAAGGGCAACTCGGAAGGCGAGCGATTACGGCACGCCGCTGCCGAGGCTGCGGTCAAAGACCTGGTGAAGTGGTTCGACGACAAGGAAGGCGTAGTCGCTATCCTTGATGCCACCAATTCTACAAAGGCCCGCAGACGTTGGGTGGCCGAGCGATGCGAAGCCAATAATATCCAGACCTTGTTCGTGGAATCAAAATGCGACAAAGAGGACATCATTATGGCCAATATCATGGAGGTCAAGACGACATCGCCGGATTATCAGGGGCAGGATCCTGAGGCGGCTTCTCAGGACTTTCGCAATCGAATCAAAAACTACGAGAAGGTCTACGAAACTATTGACGAGGACGAGAAGGACCTGACTTACGTGAAATTGATTGACGTCGGCGGCCAAGTGATCATCAACCAAATCAAAGATTATCTGCAGAGTCGAGTAGTGTACTACCTGATGAACCTGCATATCAAGCCACGGTCAATATGGATATCCCGGGTATGTCCTTGCCCCACGCTGGTGTCAAATTGCAAAGGCTAATGCTCGACAGCACGGCGAGTCTAATTTCAATGTTGAAGGGAAGATCGGCGGCGACGCTGATCTCTCGGAACGTGGCGAAATGTATGCTAAAGCCCTTCCCGACCTTGTAGCTAAGTCTGTGAGCGACAACCGACAATTGACCATTTGGACCTCGACTTTGAAACGTACAATACAGACAGCACGCTTCCTAGCTGCATCTGACAAAGGCTACGCCAAGCTCGAATGGAAAGCGCTTGATGAGTTGGATTCCGGCCTGTGCGATGGTCTGACCTATCAAGATATTGAGGACCAGTATCCAGAAGACTTCAAAGCCCGTGACGAGGACAAATACAACTACCGCTATCGTGGAGGCGAGAGTTACCGAGACGTTGTAATCCGTCTCGAGCCTATCATCATGGAACTTGAACGGAGCGAGAATATAATCATCGTCACACACCAGGCAGTACTGAGGTGTATCTACGCCTACTATATGAATGTGCCTCAAGAACAGTCACCTTGGATGGAGGTCCCTCTGCATACGCTGATCAAGCTCACACCCAGAGCATACGGTACGCAAGAAGAACGCTTCAAGGCTAATATACCAGCTGTAAGCACTTTCAGGACGAAGGGAAGCACGGCCAAGCATCAGTGAGGGATTTCTATGCATTGTAGCATAGCAATCACGAAGGTATGACGGATACGATGGGATGCATTTAGCACCGGCGTCCCACGAAATAGTTTTAGGCCTGTAGGTCTTTTACCCGTGTTGATAGCGTGTCATATCTCGGGCTTCACGTAGCAATACCTCAATTGCATCAAAGCAACTCACAATCAATTCCTGGCTCATTCCCCAGATCATCATTCAAGCATCTGCAATGTCAGATGCCCATCAAGACCAAAACAGGAAGAGGTCTCCTGCAATAGACCTTGCCCTGGGACTTTCAGGGGGAGCTCCACTGAGTTACCTTCGTACACGTGCAGCATACGTACAGCAGATCAGCATTCACTCCATGCGAGTCCAGGGAATGGTTTAGTGAACCAGCCCTTCTGACTTCATAATTGCATGCTGCGAAGGTTGCTCTGTCTCTTTCTGCATCAATCGTCCTTGTCTCCCTCAAGTTCCTGACGTGTCTGGGGCATTGGGCAAAAATGACGCCATGTATTCTTGCTAGCGGTCACTGCTGACTGCTTAAAGCCGGCTGTTACAGCTTATGCTCGAGGAGTTCACGGCCTTGATATCTCGAAGCTTTGGGCTGATCTTAGTCAGAGTCTCGTACTTCCTGAGTAATTACTCCCCAAGGCTTGCAACGTCGAGTACTGGCTGACAGAATTAGGCAGGTTCGGTCTTTCGCTCTTGATCTGCTTTCCTGGTATTGCGTCCTGATCGCAAGAGATCTTTTACTCTCATCGCCTGGCCTTCCGACAAGGGTCCGTATCGCTCGCCCTCTTGAATGTCAACTTGACTTTCTAAGAGAGTCGCTGAGAGACTTCATCTCCAAAGCAATATTGCCTCATTACACAAATCATACAACTTCATCGCTACAGACTCACTTTTATCCTGCTGGGCGGGCTACATTGCAGAACACCCTTCTGTATCCTCGAAAGGCTCCAACTAGGGCTGATCATTCCATCTCACTGATGCTCGAATTCACCTCCAATTCACATTGAGATGGCGTCTCCTATTCACAATACACTGTTCCCGGATCCGCAGCTGGTTCCATCCGATACCGAAGACCCCTTTTCTCTTGGCACACTCACTTCTGGACCAGAAGGAACCGAACACAATGAATCTACTGCTCAGTCTATCTTCGGCCAACCATATCCTCAGGCTCAGTCTGCCGAGGTCGCTGGTATCTCTAATAACTCCAATAACTACGACGCTCCCAACAAAACCATTCAGTCCATACTGGAAGATCACTGGGCTAATAAAGATCTTGGCGATAATGACTTACCATCTGCGACATGCAATGCAAACCATGATCTTGTAACCAAGAGTTCCGGTCGTGATTGGGATGGAACTACGGATAACTACTTTAGCGAACACTTCGTTCGAGACAGTATACCATACTACCAGCTTGATCGATTGGCCGTCCCTGGCTTCGAGAACTATGATTTACGTCTAGCCCCGCGACTCGGCGGACCCGGTCCATCATGTTACCTAGATCAAGACCAGACCGATGACTTTGACCCGAAGAAGCCCGACATCATCGACGCTGTGCCTCTGAAGAGAAAGCGAGAATCCCTGTACGAAGAAGGGTACGGTCCACGACCACGAACTACACCGAGAGGCCCAAGCAGAATTACATATCAACATGGCAGGAATGTGGGCAAGAGCCTGATTGTAAAGCTCAAATTCACGACCATATGCGGGAGAGAAATCTTCCCTACTTACGAAAAGAGTCCGGCTTTTCAATCTGGAAGTCCGAGCAACGAAGGGAATAGTGATCAAGACTCTGGATCTTCGTCCGCCTCTCATACTTCTTCAGAGACGAGCCGATCAACCCATGAGCAATATACGGAAAGACGCCTCAGGAAAGCGGCCATGCCACAAGAGACGGATAACGATGATGAGGACGTCGAAACCCTCAAGTTGGAGGACCTGACACTGGGACATCCAGCAGCGAGAGGCTGCAAGCCTTGCTTCGAGCTTGGCCTAGAATGCGATCTCCTCACAGAGGATTCAAGCTATCCCTGTGCCATTTGTGACAAAGATGATGTGGATTGCGAGCTTGTCCTGCCACCTGAGAAGAAGCGCGGCTGCGAGGGCTGTAGGAAACACAAAATCAAGTGTTCTTACCGCTACGAAGGCAGCGACCACAGCAAAGCGTGCGATCACTGTTTCAACCTGGGCCATCGTTGCGTAGCTGGGCCTTTTAGCGGAAGGATGAGGACCGGACCATCGCTTGATCAAATCTTTTCGCTCTCTGGGCAATCGGCGAAATCTAAACCAGCACCAGCAACCCAGCACCAAAGCTCTACAGGACCAACTTCCGAAAAAAGCAGAGTGGCAAGAGTCAACCGCACACCAGCTTCTGCGATCCATAAGAATCGTGAAAACTCCGTGGTTGAAAGAGGCCAGGGAGCAGACGAGCCCTTGGAGAGCGCTACTTCGACGGCGGAGACAAAGAAGATTGAAAGGCAACGCTTCATCGACGCAATGCTACACCCAGTCTCACGTCCCAACGCAGCTGTTCCATCGAAATCATCAAGCCCAATCACCACCCTCCGCCAGCAGAAGATCAACGAGATCCTCACACCCATTCCTCGCCAGGAACACAACGCACCCATCAAACTATTCCCTCGCCCTTCATTCAAAACCCCCAAAAAGCAGCAGCGGATCAAAACCGTCGGCGGCATCATGGCGCCCCTCCCCAAGATCTCCGCGCACGGCTACACAGTCACAAACCCTTACTCCCTCCCCACCCCCCCATCAACCCCTCAACCACCAGCTCAACCACCAACCACGACCGCCCCCGTCCCCTCGCCCTCGACGCCCCTATCCACCACACCCTTCACCCTCCCAACCCGCCTCGCCCACCCCATCCAACTCAACTTCCTCCCCCCTCCCCCTTCCCTCTTTCCCCCCACCACCCCTTCTCTCACCACCACCACCACCACCCCACCCTGCCATTTCCACCCCCCCACAATCTACTCCCTCCTCGGCCTCCCTCCCCTCACCCCCCTCGTCTGCGCCACCCCCTCCAGCGGCTACACCGAGCTCCACGGTGGACACACACACGCCGGCTTCCCCGCCTCTCGGATGTGCCCGTCTTGCACCACCGAACGGCTGAGGATTATTGAGTGCGGGAGGCATGAGATGGAGGAGTTGGGGGTGGGGGAGAGATATGTGGGGGTGGTGGGGGGGTGGGGGGGTGGATGGAGGGTTTGAGGACGGGAAGGAAGGAAGGGGAGGTGGGGTGGAGGTGGTGTGCGGTTTGTGTGGGGGTGGCGGGTTATAAG